>Ga0209587_1000424_pt1 | contig 20718 bp, 19 predicted proteins | sample NGEPerD_2_FD_184512 | JGI IMG/M metagenome (GOLD analysis project Ga0209587, IMG submission 184512) | Arctic peat soil microbial communities from the Barrow Environmental Observatory site, Barrow, Alaska, USA - NGEE PermafrostL1-D... | ecosystem: Environmental > Terrestrial > Soil > Wetlands >... | reverse complement strand
GGCCGCCCTCTGCATCGACCTCACCGACACCGCGACCCGCTACCCCGGCACCGACCTGACCCTCGCCTACAGCGTCAAAGACCACCCCGGTGTCGCATGAACGAACTCACCATGTCCAGAGGTCTGGATTCTGGCGTTCGCAGGGAGGACCCGCCAGTCGGTATGACGTAGAGGCGACCGGGTTGGACCGTCTTGTGGCCGCGCCGACCTCGACCTAGCCGCTGAAGCCTCAGGTTGGACAATGGCGTGGTGAGAGACATGGATTCTGCAGCGAAGTCACCCGTGAATGGCATCGCCAGGTCGACGGTCGCCCTGATCGATGCCTACGACGGCGTCGTGTGTGATCTGGACGGTGTCGTCTACCGCGGTCACCAGGTTGTGCCACATGCCGTGGAGTCATTGTTGTCCGCGCTCTCCGCAGGCGTGCTCGTTGTCTACGCCACCAACAATGCGTCACGTACGCCGTCTGAGGTGTCCGACCAGCTCGACGAGCTGGGGCTGCCCGGCACCGGAGCCCGCATAGTGACCAGCGCACAGGCCGCCGCCCGCCTTGTGGCACAACGCTGCCCGGCCGGATCCATGGTCCTGGGAGTTGGTGGGCCAGGGGTCGCCCTCGCTCTCGAGGAAGCGGGCCTTCTGCCGGTTTCACCTCAGCGGATCCGATCGGAGGAGCCCGTCGTCGCGGTCGTACAGGGATATGGGGCGAACGTCGGATGGGCCGATCTCGCGGAGGTCGCCTATGCCGTTCAGGCTGGCGCCTTCTGGGTTGCGACGAACATCGACAGCACCCTGCCGACCGACAGGGGACTGGCACCCGGAAACGGTGCGCTCGTCGCCGCGGTCCGTTCGGCAGTCAGCGTCGATCCGGTCAACGTTGGCAAGCCGAACGCCCCGCTATATGAGTTGAGCGCCTCAGTCCTTGGTACTGACATCGGGCGCACGCTTGCGATCGGAGATCGCCTTGATACGGACATCGTGGGGGCAGCTGCGGTGGGGATGGACTCGCTGTTCGTGTTAGGGGGCGTTCACGGTTGGGCAGACGTGGCAGGGGCGGAGCCGGCGGCTCGGCCGCGCTACGTGGCAACCGATCTGCGTTCGCTGCATTCGGCCTACGCGGAGGCTGTACAAGACGCCACTGACCCTTCGCGGTGGATCTGCGGCGCGGCGTCGGCGCGGGTGTCGAGGGCTGGTGAGCTGGTCGTGGCGCGGGGTGGGGCCGTCAACGAACGGCTGCGTGCGGCGTTGAGGGCAGGCTGGGACGCACGCGACCTTCGCGGTGTGACGATCGATGCGCTGGCCGGCGACGGGGCGGCGCTGTCGCGCGAGCTTGACCTGGCCGTGGGGCTGGAGCGTTGAACGGGATTCGGGGATGATGACCTTGGGTCACGCTGGACGCACCGCGGGTGGGCGAGACGAGCGAAGCGCTGGGCAGTAGCGTGGTCAACCACCGCCATCCTGAGGAGGAAGCATGAGTTTCGAATCGTTTCGGGGATATGTCCAGCTTGCATCGGGTCTCGGAGAACTCACGCGCGCACGTGCCATGGAGGCTGCGCAGGGCCTGATGTCACTGCCCGGAGTCAGTGTCGCTTCAGGCAAGTTCGCCGTCCAGGTGGGTGCGCTGGCCGAGGAGCTGTTGGCCGCCGCCACGACGAATCGTGAGCATCTGACGACGCTGGTTCGAAGCGAGGTGGATGCCGCGGTCACTCGTCTGGGGCTCGTTCCGGCGGAGAAGCTGGAAGAGTCGCAGGCGGAGGCGGCTCGGCTTCGCGCGGAGATTGCCGCGCTACGATCCGCGTCGGCGCGTTCGACTGCCGGGACTGTGAAGAAGTCTGCGGCGAAGAAGACTGCTGTCAAGAAGTCTGCGGCGAAGAGGACTGCTGTCAAGAAGTCCGCGGCGAAGAAGTCCGCGGCGAAGAAGACTGCAGCGACCAGCCCGGTCACCAAGCCCACGCCGGCGCGCCCGTCTGCAGTCACCACTCGTCGCAAACCTGCTGGCACATGAGCCATTCGGAGATGACGGACGGCGCCGGCAACGAAACGGGCATGGAGTACAAGGGGTTGCCGCACGTGGATGATGGCGAGAAAGGAGCCGAAGAAGCGACCATTCCTGCGTCGGTAGCCGTGCGCCAGCCCACCGGTGACGACGCTGTCGACACTGTGCTCGACGAGCTCGACGCAGTGGCCGATGAGCCGTTGGACGCTCAGATCCAGGTGGGTGGGCAGGTCCATCGGGTCCTGCAGGGTCGACTCGCCGATCTTGGCAAGGAGTGAGCGGGTCCAACCGCCGGCTCGATGTCGAGCTGGTTGCCAGGCGCCTGGCCAGGTCCCGGGGTCAGGCTCGTGAGCTCGTCAAGGCTGGCTCGGTGCTGCTTGACGGGTCACCGGCCAAGAAGGTCTCGACACCGGTCAGCGCCGATCAGAACCTCGAGCTCGCGTCTGGGGTCGAGGACTGGGTGAGCCGGGCGGCATACAAGCTGGCTGCCGCACTGGAGTCGTTCGGAGAGGACGGTCTGCGCGCTGCAGACAAGCGGTGCTTCGATGTGGGGGCCTGTACCGGCGGATTCACGCAGGTCTTGTTGCGGAACGGCGCACGCGAGGTGGTGGCTCTTGACGTTGGGCACGGTCAGCTGGCCGAGGAGATCGCAAGCGACCCTCGCGTCACCGAATGCTCCGGGGTCAACATCCGCGATGCCCGTGCGGACGACCTCGCAGGGCCGGCCGAGCTGCTCGTCGCCGACCTGAGCTTCATCTCCCTGCGGCTCGTGCTTCCAGTACTGCGTGATCTCGTCGAGCCGTCCGGCGACCTGGTGCTGTTGGTCAAGCCCCAGTTCGAGGTCGGCCGCGAACGTCTCGGCAAGGGGGGAGTCGTCCGGTCCGCGCATGACCGCGCGATGGTGATCGAACAGGTCGCGGCTGCAGCCACGGCGGCGGGCCTCACGACCAAAGCTCTGCGTGCCAGCCCCATCCGGGGTGCAACCGGAAACGCGGAGTACCTACTGTGGTTGACACGTCGCCCCGATGAGGGGCTGACCACGGCACAGGTCATCGAGCTGGCCGCCACCTTGTCGACGGAGGCACCCTCATGACCCGCCGCATCCTGCTCGTCGCCCACCCACGCCGGGTCGAAGCCCAGCAGTTCGCCGGGGACGTCGCAGACCAGCTTCATGCTGCGGGTCTCGAAGTTGCGCTGCTGCCCGACGCGGCCGAGGCGATCATTCTGGGGGGCAGTCCGAACATCGTCACGGCTGACCCGACCGACCCGGCTCGGGGGTGCGAGCTGGTTTGTGTGCTCGGCGGCGACGGCGCAATCCTGCGTGGCGCCGCGCTGTCCAGGGGGACGGATGCCCCGTTGCTCGGGATCAATCTGGGACATGTGGGATTCCTGGCTGAGGCGGAGCGCGAGAAGCTTGGCGAGACGGTGGAGCGCATCGTCGCCCGTGACTATGTGGTCGAGGAACGGATGACCCTTGACGTCACGGCGACCCATGACGGGGAGGTGATCGCGCAGAGCTGGGCGCTGAATGAGGTCACGGTCGAGAAAGCAGCGCGCGAACGGATGCTCGATGTCACGCTCGAGGTCGATGGACGCCCGTTGTCCACCTGGGGTTGCGACGGAGTGGTGCTGGCCACGCCGACCGGTTCCACGGCGTACGCGTTCTCCGCCGGTGGCCCGGTGGTGTGGCCCGACGTCGAGGCCATCATGGTCGTCCCCATCTCGGCCCATGCCTTGTTCGCGCGCCCCTTGGTCATCGGGCCGAACTCCGCGCTGGCCATCGAGCTGGTCGCGGACCCCGACGGCTCAGCTGTCATGTGGTGTGATGGCTCGCGCACGGTCGAGCTTCCGCCCGGCGCGCGCATCGACGTCTGCCGGAGCGAGACGCCCGTGCGCCTGGCGCGTCTGAGTGCCTGGCCGTTCGCCGACCGGCTGGTGGCCAAGTTCGACCTGTCCGTGGAAGGGTGGCGTGGCGTGGCCCGACGCAACAACGGCGGTTCCAGCCCGGCTGAGCAAGCCTGACACCCGCGGTCCGTAGGCTGTCGCCATGCTTCGCGAGATCCGGATCCAGAACCTCGGCGTCATCGATGACGCGGTGCTGGAGCTCTCGGCTGGCCTGAACGTGGTCACCGGCGAGACCGGCGCAGGCAAGACCATGGTCGTATCGGGTCTTGGGCTTTTGCTCGGCGCGCGGGCGGATGCCGGCCTGGTGCGGACCGGCGCCACGAAGGCGGTCGTCGAGGGTGTGGTCCAGGTCGGGCCAGAACACCCCGCGACGCTGCGCGCTCTCGAGGCCGGCGGCGACGCCGAAGATGACTTGATCCTGGCGAGGACCGTGTCGGCCGAGGGCCGTTCGAGGGCGCATGTTGGCGGACGGACTGTGCCGATCAGCGTGTTGGGCGAGCTCGGCGAGCTCCTGGTGGCCGTTCATGGTCAGTCCGACCAGTGGCGGCTCCGTCAGCCGGAGCAGCACCGCGTCGTCCTGGACCGCTTCGCCGGCGAATCAGTCGCTGAGCCGTACGGGCGCTATACCGCCCTGTATGACGAGCTCCACCAGGCTGGCGCCGAGCTGCGAGAACTGCGCGGACGTGCCCGCGACCGGGCCCGGGAGGTGGATGTCCTCAGGGCGGGACTCGAGGAGATCGAGGCCGTCGACCCGCAGCCGGGGGAGGATCTCGAGCTGCGCGCCGAGGATGAGCGACTGGCGCATGCCGATGGCCTTCGAGCCAGCGCCGGCCAGGCCCACGCCTTGCTCACCGGTGACCAGGACGGTCTTTACCCGGGGACCGGGCGATCCGATGGCTTGAACAGCGGCGATGTTGGCGGGCATCTGGCCACTGCACGGGTGGCGCTGGCACCCATGACTGCTCACGATCCGGCGCTGGCAGACCTCGACCGTCGCCTGCAGGAGCTGGGCTACCTGGCTGCTGACCTGGGTGTGGACCTGGCGGCGTACTTGTCGGAGGCCGAGGTCGACCCCAACAGGTTGGCCTGGGTCCAGAACCGCCGGGCAGAGCTGGCACGGTTACAGCGCAAATACGGCGACACCGTCGATGACGTCCTGGCGTGGGGCAAGGAGTCTGCGGCCCGGCTCGCCGAGCTGGAGGGGGCAGACGATCGTGCCGAGGGGCTGCAGGTCTGGCTCGACACGTTGCGAGAGAACCTGGCTGCCTGCGCCGGCGAGCTGAGCACGGCGAGGCGCGTTGCTGCGACCGATTTCGGAGCCCGGGTCACGACTGAGCTGTCTCACCTGGCGATGGGCAAGGCACTCGTGCAGGTCTCGGTGGGGCGCCGTCCGGATCCCGAAGGGCTGGAGCTTGACGATGAGACCGAGAGGGTTCGGTTCAGTCGCCATGGAGTCGACGATGTCGAGATCCTGCTGGCGGCCAACCCCGGTGCGCCCCTGCGTAGCGTCGCCAAGGCAGCCTCGGGCGGAGAGCTCTCACGGGTCATGCTGGCGCTCGAGGTGGTCACCGGAAGCGCGGACGTTCCCACCTTCGTCTTCGACGAGATCGATGCCGGAGTGGGAGGCAAGGCGGCACTGGACGTGGGTGCTCGACTGGCCGCGCTGGCAACATCGGCTCAGGTCATCGTCGTGACCCACCTCGCCCAGGTCGCTGCGTACGCGGACCGCCATCTGGTCGTACGCAAGACCGATGACAGGCACATCACCGCCAGCGGAGTTGTCGTTGTCACAAGCGAGGAACGGCTGCGCGAGCTGGCTCGAATGATGGGCGGGGTCGAGGACTCCGGCGTGGCCATAGAACACGCCAAAGAGCTTCTTGGACAGGCTTCGACAAGCCGTCAGAATGCGACGGGAACAGGCAGGCTCGGTACATGACACGATGGGCGACGATGTTCAAGACCCCGCGCCGTCGAGCGCCTCGCGAACCGGATCTGCCCGGGGTCCGGGGGACGCTGCGCGTTGACGGGCGCACCAAACAGCTGACCAAACGGCTCAAGCCCGGCGATATCGCGATCATCGACCACCAGGACATCGACAGGGTCAGCGCCGAGGCTCTGCTTGCCTGCAAAACGGCGGCGGTCATCAACGCCGCGTCGTCGATCACTGGGCGCTATCCGAACCTCGGTCCAGGGATCCTGGTGGATGCAGGGGTGCCGTTGGTCGACAGCGTCGGCAAGGACGTGATGCTCGAGCTGAAGGAAGGACAGAGCGCGCGTCTGGACGGAGACACCCTTTACATCGGCGATGTCATCGTGGCCAAAGGGACCCTCTTCGACCACGACATCGTCGATGCCGCCATGACCGAAGCACGAGCTGGGCTTGCCGTCCAGCTCGAGGCGTTCGCGGCCAACACGATGGAGTACCTCCGTCGCGAACGCGAGCTGTTGCTCGATGGCGTCGGGGTTCCCGACATCACCACGGTCCTGGATGGCCGTCATGCCCTCGTGGTGGTTCGGGGCTATCACTACAAGAACGACCTGCAGACGCTTCGGTCCTATATCCGTGAGTACCGACCGGTCCTGATCGGCGTCGACGGCGGCGCCGATGCGCTGCTCGAAGCGGGGCACCGACCGCACCTCATCGTGGGGGACATGGACTCGGTCTCGGACGCCACACTCCGGTGCGGGGCCGAGATCGTGGTCCATGCGTATCGCGACGGCCGTGCGCCCGGGCTGGAGCGGGTCCGCAAGCTGGGTCTTGATGCGGTGGTCTTTCCCGCTACGGGCACGAGTGAAGACGTGGCCATGTTGCTTGCTGATGACAAGGGCGCGTCGCTCATCGTCACAGTCGGTACCCACGCCACGCTGGTCGAGTTCCTGGACAAGGGCCGCTCAGGCATGGCCAGCACGTTCCTGACCAGGCTGCGGGTCGGCGGCAAGCTGGTGGACGCAAAAGGCGTGAGCCGGCTGTACCGTTCGCGCATCTCAAACCTTTCTCTGGGTGTCATGCTGCTCGTTGGCCTGTTCGCACTCTTTGTCGCTTTGGCCTCGACCCCCGCCGGCACCACCATGCTCCAGCTGGTGGCTGCCCGTTGGGATGACGCGTGGTCCTGGATCGTGGGGTTGTTCACATGATTGACTTTCGTTATCACCTGGTGTCCATCGTCTCGATCTTTCTGGCGCTTGCGGTGGGGATCGTCCTCGGGGCTGGGCCGCTCAAGGGGGACCTTGGCACCCGTCTCACTCAGGAGACGACGGCGCTGCGCGCCGACAAGGCCGAGCTGCGCACGGAGCTCGACGCCGAGAAACGAGGGACGGCGGCGCGCGACTCCTTCTCATCGTCCGTCGCGCCGGTGATCATGAAGGGTCAGTTGAAGGGCAAGACCGTTGCCCTTGTCATCGCCCCTGGAGCGGACTCCGATCTGGTCAAGAACATCACTGTTTCTTTGGCCGCCGCCGGCGCCAAGGTGGGATCGACCATCACGTTGACGGATGCCTGGGCAGACCCGGCCAAACGAACGTTCCGAAATACTCTGGCGGACCAGCTCGCCACGCTGGTCGAGGCGCCGCTCGTTGCCGACAACCCGGACGAGCTGGTCGCCACAGTTCTGGCTCGGGCGATCCTCGGCGGCAAGGACCTGTCCACAGAGCGGGTCGCCCCCGCTGCCAGCGCAGCGTTGGACGGTCTCAAGGCTGGCGACCTCGTCAAGATGTCCCCGGACCAGATCGTCCTATCCTCGAGCGCGATCATCGTGGGTGGACCGGTCAAGGGCTCCTCCCAACCGGACATCGACGCCCGCTTGGCCAGCTACGTACAAATGGTTCGTTCGCTGAAAGCAGCTGGGTCGGGCGTCGTCGTCGTCACCCTGACCAACGCCACCAACCTCAAGGAGTCCGCCGATCTGGTGACCGCGGTCCGCAAGGACTCCGACGCCGTCAAGGTCGTGTCGACGGTTGATGACGCAGACCTGCCCATGGGACAGACCACGGTCGTTCTCGCGCTCGCAGAGCAGTACTCCGGCGGCAAGGGACAGTATGGCTTGGCCGCCGACGCCAAGGCGATCACACCGGACCTGACGGCCAAGCAGTGACACGGAGGCGACGGGAGAGCACCTCGAGCGTCCCTGTCGCCCTGGGCGCCTTCACCGTCGGCGCACTCTCTTCGCTGGTCGCCTCGGCCATCCTGAAAGGCCAACCACCCGGCGGCGCCGAACGATGGACCCGCACGAACCACGCGGGTTGCCCCGTCACCTTGTTCGAAGGCCCTGCCTATGCCGTGGGTGCGGTCGTTGGAGCCCTCTCCGGAGGTGCCGGCGCACCTGCGGCGGTGGCAGGTCTGGGCGCCGGTGTCTTCGGCGCCCTCGATGACGTGTTCGGCGGCAGTTCCAGCAAGGGCCTGCGCGGCCATCTTGCTGCCGCCCGACGGGGCCAGGTGACAACTGGGGTCGTCAAGATCGTTGGTCTGGGGGTCACTGGGCTGGCGGCCGCGTGGATTGCAGACCGGTCGCGCGCCGGGACCGGGCCGCGTGCGAACGGGCCGTTTTCCACACTCGTGGGCGGTGCCGTGATCGCGGGCTCGGCCAACGTGATCAACCTTTTCGACCTTCGCCCGGGGAGGGCACTGAAGGTGACTCTGCTGCTCGTCGCGCCCTTTGTCGCCGGCGGCCGCGGAACGCGCCTGTCGACCGCCACCGCCGCCGCAGCAGCGGGTGCGGCGATGGCGGCCCTTCCCGAAGACCTGGCCGGTCGGAGCATGCTCGGTGACACCGGTGCCAACAGCGCGGGAGCCCTGATCGGGACCGCTCTGATGGCGCGCACGGGTCTGGGTGGCCGACTCCTCGCCCTCGCGTCAGTGGCTGTCCTGACGCTCGCCTCAGAGAAGGTCAGCTTCACCACAGTGATCGAGTCGTCGCCCGGCTTGCGCCGGCTCGACGAGCTCGGCCGTCCTCGGGCATCCCACGGTGACCCTCTAAAACCATGACTCGCCACGACGAGACCTCCCGACGGGCCACCAAGGTCAGCAAGGCAGCACCCGGGGTCTTCGCGGCCGCCGGACTCATTGCGGTGGTCACCCTGGCGGCGCGGGTCTTCGGGTTCGGCCGTTGGCTGGTGTTCTCCCAGAGCGTGGGGGCCACCTGTGTCGGCAGTGTCTACCAGGCCGCGAACCAGCTGCCGAATGTCATCTTCGAGGTGGCCGCGGGCGGAGCCCTGGCCGCGGTCGCCGTGCCGATCATCGCGGGCCAGCTGGCCCGCGATGCCCGGGACGAGGCAGCTCAGACCGCTTCGGCCATGCTCTCCTGGGCGCTGGCCGTGCTGGCACCCCTTTCCATTCTGATGGCCGCGGCCGCGAGGCCGTTGTCGACGTTGTTGGTCGACAGCCAGAGGTGTTCTGGCTCAACGGATCTCATGGCGGCCATGCTCGTGGTCTTCGCGCCACAGATCGCGCTGTACGGCGTCGGTATCGTTCTGGCCGGAGTACTTCAGGCCCATCGGCGCTTCCTCGCCGCGGCCGCGGCCCCCCTCTTGTCCAGCGTCGTGGTCATGGCGACGTACCTGCTGTATGCGGCCATGGCGCAGGGGAGAGGAAACGACCTGACGCGACTTCCTGTCCAGGCCACCACCGTGTTGGCGGCCGGAACAACGCTCGGCGTTGTTGCGTTGAGCCTGCCCCTGCTCATCCCGGTGCACCGCGCCGGTATACGACTGCATCTGACCTGGACCTTTCCGCAGGGAGTTGCGCGACGAGCCAGAGCCCTCGCCGGTGCTGGGCTACTGGCGCTGGTCGCTCAACAGGTTGCCGTACTGGTTGCCCTCTGGGTGTCCCAGCATCGCGGTGGTCCAGGCACGCTGAACGTCTACACCTACGTCCAGGCCGTCTATCTCCTGCCGTATGCCGTGCTCGCGGTTCCCATTGCCACAGCGGCATTCCCGGCGCTGGCGACGGGCATGAACCAGTCGGCGCTGGCGACGGGCATGAACCAGTCGGCGCTGGCGACGGGCATGAACCAGTCGGCGCTGGCGACGGGCATGAACCAGTCGGCGCCGGCGACGGGCATGAACCAGTCGTCGGTCGAGCGCGCGCAGCAGACGCTGTCCTCATCCGCGCGGGCAATCACCGTTGCCACCTGCGCCGGTGCCGCTGTCCTGTTCGCCGCCGCCCCGCCCATCGGTGCGTTCTTCAGCGCTTTGGATGCCGGCCGTCACAGCCCAGCCGGCCAGGAGGCGCTGGCGGCCCTACCCGCTGCCCTTAGTGCCTTCGCGCCCGGGCTGGTCGGCTTCGGCTTGCTGGCCTTGTTCACCCGTGCGCTCTATGCCAGGGGTCGTCCTGGCGTGGCTGGGGGAGTGGCAGCTCTCGGCTGGCTCATCGCCGCAGCCGTGCCTCTGGCCCTGCTCCGAGGTGATGCTGGACCGCAAAACACGTTGCAGTCGTTGGGACTTGCCAGCTCCTTGGGTATGACCGTCGCTGCCGTCGTACTACTGGTCGCGGTTCATCGAGCGTGGGGTCCACACATGGGCCGGGGCCTTGTTCGAAGCGCGGTGGTGGCAGTTGGCTCTGGCGCCCTCTCGGCTGCTGTGGGTCGTGCCATCTCCGGTAATCTCCACCCGCTTGGGCTGGCGACCGCCGCAACGGTGACCGTCATGGTCGCGATCGCCGTAGTGACGTTGTACACCGCCTCGATCTGGATCGGTGATCGCGATTCCGCTCGACTGGCGGCAGCGCATCTCCGAAGGCGGGCTCGGAAAGAGATGACAAGGTGAGGGTGGTCATGGTCGTCGGCCGCAGCACCGGTGGCATCGGAACCCACGTCGCTCAGCTCAGCGCGGATCTGAGGGACCGTGGTACGGACGTGATCGTCGTGACCCACCCACTCACAGCCGAACGCTTTGACCTGGAGCCTGTACGGCTGTGGTGGCCGGGGTCTGCCGGCTGGATCCGTGCGCTGGATGACTTCCGGCTTCTGCGACGGCTGGCTTTGAACAGCGACATCGTGCACGCACACGGACACCAGGGCTCGCTGCTGGCAACCCTGTCGACGATGTCAATCGCCATCACGCGAGACCGGAGTCGACCGAAACTCATTGTCTCCCAACACAATGCGGTGCTGGAGGGCAGCGGTCGACAGGGGCTCAAACGACTCGCTCAACGCTGGGTGGCGCGTCGCGCGGATCTCGTGACCGGGGCGAGCAGCGACCTGGTGAAAGAGGCGCTCCTGTTCGGGGCCGGCCGGGCCGAGCTCGCTCAGGTGCCGTCACCCAGAGTCCCCGAGCTGCTCGAGCAGAGGCCCGCCGACGCGCAGATGCGCGCCAAGAACAGGGCGACCCTGTTCTCCTCGGTCGACCTGACGGAGGTCGATCTCGCGCTGCCGCTCGTCGTCACGATCTCGCGGATCGCACCTCAGAAGAACCTGCCGGTGCTGGTCGAGGCGGCGTCGCGGCTGCTCAGCCCCTGCACGTGGGTGGTCCTGGGCGATGGAGACCCTGACCTGTTGACCACGCTGCGGGCGCAGGCGCACGCACTGCGCGTGCCGGTTCATTTCGTCGGCGCCCGCAGCGACGCTGGCCAATGGTTGCGCGCTGCAGAGGTGTTCGTCCTGCCAAGCGAGTGGGAAGCCCGGGCGCTCGTGGTGCAGGAGGCCATGGCCGCCGGAACGCCGGTTGTTGCCACCGACGTCGGCGGCCTGCACGACCTGGTCGCACGGGCCGGACTGCTCGTCATACCGGGTGATCCAGATGCGATCGCGGAGGCGACCGACCGGGTTCTGAGCGATCAAGGTCTGCGCGCTGACCTCGCCCTACGGGGTCGAGAGGTTGCCACGATGCTGCCGGACGGGCACGACACGGCGACATGGTGGCTCGAGCGGTACGCCGAGACCCTCGTGATGACGTAGAGTCAAAGCCCGTGGTGAAGCAGACGAAACATATCTTCGTAACCGGAGGCGTTGCCTCTTCGCTCGGCAAGGGCCTGACGGCTTCCAGCCTCGGACATCTGCTGCGTGCGCGCGGTATTCAGGTGACGATGCAGAAGCTCGACCCCTACCTCAATGTGGATCCCGGGACGATGAACCCGTTCCAGCATGGTGAGGTCTTCGTCACTGATGACGGCGCCGAGGCCGACCTGGACATCGGCCACTACGAGCGCTTCCTGGACGTCCCACTGGTCGGTTCGGCCAACGTCACGACGGGCCAGATCTACAGCCAGGTGATCGCCAAGGAGCGTCGCGGGGAGTACCTCGGGGACACGGTGCAGGTGATCCCGCACATCACCAACGAGATCAAGTCGCGGATGCGCGACCAGGCCCGTGTCGCTGTCAAGGACCGCCCGGACATCATCATCACCGAGATCGGCGGCACCGTCGGCGACATCGAGTCGCTGCCTTTCCTGGAGGCTGCGCGCCAGGTCCGCCACGACGAGGGCCGCGACAACGTCTTCTTCCTGCACATCTCGCTGGTGCCATACCTTGCGCCCAGCGGTGAGCTGAAGACAAAGCCGACCCAGCACTCAGTGGCGGCCCTGCGGCAGGTCGGTATCCAGCCGGACGCCATCGTGCTGCGGGCCGACCGTGAGATCCCCCTGAGTGTCAAGCGCAAGATCTCGCTCATGTGCGACGTCGACATGGAAGCGTGCGTCGCGGCTGTCGACGCGCCGAGCATCTACGACATTCCCAAGGTGCTGCACTCCGAGGGACTCGATGCCTACGTCGTCAGGCGCCTCGGCCTGCCCTTCCGCGACGTCGACTGGCGCGAATGGGACGAGCTCCTGCGCCGGGTCCACAACCCCGAGCACGCTGTCGAGATCGCTCTGGTCGGCAAGTACATCGACCTGCCGGACGCATACCTCTCGGTCACCGAAGCCTTGCGCGCGGGCGGTTTCCACCATGACGCCAAGGTCTCGATCCGCTGGGTCGCCAGCGATGAGTGCGAGACCGACGCCGGCGCCCAGAAGGCACTTGGCGGCGTCGACGCGATCGTTGTCCCGGGTGGCTTCGGCATTCGCGGCATCGAGGGCATGTTCGGGGCACTGAAGTGGGCCCGCGTCAGACAGGTGCCGGCGTTAGGTCTTTGTCTGGGCTTGCAGTGCATGGTGATCGAGTACGCCCGCAACGTCGTTGGCATCGCAGATGCCTCCTCCACCGAGTTCGACCCGCAGACCACCCATCCGGTGATCGCCACGATGGAGGAGCAGAAGGCCTTCGTCGAGGGCGCCGGAGACCTGGGCGGGACCATGCGGCTGGGGACCTACCCCGCCAAGCTGGTCGACGGCTCGGTCATCGCCGACGCCTACGGATCCACGCTGGTGAACGAACGCCACCGCCACCGCTACGAGGTCAACAACACCTACCGGGACCAGCTCGAGGAAGCCGGGCTCCGCTTCTCGGGCACCTCGCCCGACGGAAACCTGGTGGAGTTCGTCGAGCTGCCGGCTGATGTGCACCCGTACTACGTCTCGACCCAGGCCCACCCGGAGTTCAAGTCCCGCCCGGATCGCGCTCATCCGCTCTTCGCCGGGTTGGTCGAGGCCGCGATCAACTCACACAGGGCATCGCGTCTGGTCGAGGTCGAACGGGCCAAGGGCACCGAAACTGTTGCGGCGCAATGAGTCTGGACGCTCGTGTCCTCCGTGGCCCAGATCTGACTGACCGGCTCGACAGGCGTCCGGTCTCCGACACCGCGCTCGTGTTCGAGGGCATGGTCTGGGACGTACGCAGCGACATCATCGACCTCGGCGCAGCCGGCGAGGTCACGCGCGAGTACGTCGACCACCCTGGTGCTGTGTCGATCGTTGCACTTCGCGAGGTCGATGGCCGTGATCAGGTGCTGCTCATCCAGCAGTACCGCCACCCGGTCGGTTCGTTCGAGTGGGAGCTGCCGGCGGGGTTGCTCGACATCGCAGGGGAGCAACCGTGGCTCTGCGCGGCCCGCGAGCTGCACGAGGAGGCTGACCTCATCGCCAGTCGTTGGGACGTCCTCATCGACTATTTCAGCTCTCCGGGAGGCAACTCCGAAGCGCTTCGCATCTTCCTGGCCCGGGAGCTCGTCGACGTCCACCACCACGAGCTGTTCACTCGCGAGGGCGAGGAACATGGCATGCCGGTCGGCTGGGTCGACCTGGATGAGGCGCACGAGGCCGTTTTGCAGGGCCAGCTGCACAACCCCGGCGCGGTGATCGGAATCCTGACGGCACACGCGTCACGGGCTCGCAACTGGGCCACATTACGACCACACGACGATCCCTGGCCTGAGCACCCGGCATACCGCTGATCGTCGTTCCGTAAGATGTCGGGTGCTGCCCACGAGAATCAGGCGCAGGACCCACAACTAGCCATTGACTCACCGAAACTAGGGACTTCACCGTGCTTCGCACTCACGAGGCCGGCACCTTGCGCGCCGACCACGCTTCGCAGACCGTCACGCTGACCGGGTGGGTTGCCCGACGCCGCGATCACGGGGGCGTTGCCTTTCTTGACCTGCGTGACGCGTCGGGAGTGGCGCAGGTGGTCGTTCGCGACGAGATCCTCGCCCAGGGTGGAGCGCACGACCTGCGTAACGAGTACTGCGTCAAGGTCACCGGCGAGGTGCGGATGCGCCCGGAGGGCAACGCCAACACCGACCTGCCCACGGGTGAGATCGAGGTGGTGGCGACCGATCTTGAGGTCCTCAGCCCGGCTGCCCCTCTGCCGTTCCAGATCGACGAGCGCGTCACCGTCGGCGAAGAGGCACGGCTCAAGCACCGCTACCTCGACCTTCGCCGCCCGGGCCCGGCAGCGGCGATTCGGCTGCGGAGCAAGGTGAACCAGGCTGCGCGAGCTGTCCTGGCCGAGCGGGACTTCGTCGAGATCGAGACGCCCACCCTGACCCGCTCGACCCCTGAGGGTGCCCGCGACTTCCTGGTGCCGGCTCGCCTGCGGCCCGGCTCCTGGTACGCCCTGCCCCAGAGTCCGCAGCTGTTCAAACAGCTGCTCATGGTCGCCGGCATGGAGCGTTACTACCAGATCGCGCGCTGCTATCGCGATGAGGACTTCCGCGCCGACCGCCAGCCCGAGTTCACGCAGCTCGACATCGAGATGAGCTTCATCGAGCAGGACGACATCATCGAGCTCGGAGAGGCGATCGTGACCTCGGCGTGGAGGCTCATCGGTCACGAGATCTCGACACCGATGGTGCGGATGACCTATGCGGACGCGATGGCCAGCTACGGCACGGACAAGCCGGACCTGCGTTTTGGTCTGCAGCTCACCGACTGCACCGAGTTCTTCAATGACACCGCTTTTCGCGTGTTCCAGGCGCCGTATGTCGGAGCGGTTGTCATGCCCGGCGGTGCATCTCAGCCGCGCAAACAGCTCGACGGCTGGCAGGAGTTTGCCAAACAACGTGGGGCCAAGGGCCTGGCCTACGTCCTCGTTGGCGAGGACGGTGAGCTCGGCGGTCCGGTCGCCAAGAACCTGACCGACACCGAACGTGAGGGGCTCGCCAAGCACGTCGGCGCCAGCAATGGTGACTGCATCTTCTTCGCGGCGGGTCCAGCCAAGGCCGCACGTGGGCTGCTGGGCGCGGCCCGTCTGGAGATCGGCAAGCGGTGTGAGCTCATTGATGAGAATGAGTGGTCGTTCCTCTGGGTTCTGGACGCGCCGCTGTTCGAGCCGACCACTGAGGCCGAGGCTTCAGGCGATGTAGCGGTGGGCTCGGGCGCCTGGACAGCCGTGCACCACGCGTTCACGTCGCCCAAGGCCGAGTTCATGGACACCTTCGACACCGACCCGGGTTCGGCACTGGCCTATGCCTACGACATGGTGTGCAACGGCAACGAGATCGGTGGCGGCTCCATCCGTATTCACCGCCGGGAGATCCAGGAGCGTGTCTTCGCCGTGATGGGTCTGTCCGAGGCCGAGTCGCAGGAGAAGTTCGGCTTCCTGCTGGACGCCTTTGCATTTGGCGCGCCCCCGCACGGCGGCATCGCTTTCGGCTGGGACCGCATCTGCTCCCTGCTCTCCGGCACGGACTCGATCCGCGACGTCATCGCCTTCCCGAAGTCCGGCGGTGGCTTCGACCCCCTGACCTCGGCGCCCGCCCCAATCACATGGGCTCAGCGACTGGAGGCCGGGGTGGACGCCACGCCCGAAGCTCAGCTCGAGGGCAAAACCTGACGGTTGGGGACGTGGCTGGTCGCGCGACAGGCCTGGCGAGATAGCCTGCCAACCGTGACCACCGGCGCCGACGACGACCTTTTCGCGGTCTCTTCCCGTGATTCTTCGGCTGGCCCCGATGCCGGCGCATCCTCGATGCCGCCTCTGGCTGTCCGGATGCGCCCCCGCACCCTCGACGAGGTCCGGGGCCAGGCAGAGGTCCTGCGTGCCGGAAGCCCGTTGCGGCGGTTGATCGAAGGACACGCCGGCGCTGCCGGCCCATTGTCGGCGATCATCTGGGGCCCGCCGGGGACCGGAAAGACGACGCTGGCGCATCTGGTTGCGAACGCTGCCGGACGTCGGTTCGTGGAGCTGTCGGCCGTCACAGCGGGGGTCAAGGACGTCCGAGCTGTTATGGAGGCGGCCGCTCGGGAGCAGTCCATGTACGACCGTCAGACCGTCCTCTTTCTGGACGAGATACATCGATTCACCAAGGCACAGCAGGACGCATTGTTGGCAGGGGTGGAGAACCGCCTCGTGGTCCTGGTCGCGGCAACCACGGAGAACCCGTCCTTCAGCGTCATCGCGCCGCTGTTGTCGAGGTCGATGCTGATTACTCTCGTGCCGCTGTCCGACGATGAGCTCGACGACGTGCTCACGTCTGCGTTGGTCGAACAGCGTGGATTGGCAGGGGTTTTCAGCCTCGAGCCAGAGGCAAGACAGCACGTCATACGGATGGCGGGTGGGGACGCGCGCCGTGTACTTACCTCCTTGGAGGCCGCAGCTGGCGTTGCCCTGGACGCACAACCGGCCGGACGCGTGAGTGACGACGCAATCTCGATCTCGTTGTCCCAGGTCGAGCAGGCCGTAGCCCACGCCGCGGTCCGCTATGACCGGGCCGGCGACCAGCACTACGACGTCGCCAGCGCGCTGATCAAGTCGATGCGGGGCAGTGATGTCGACGCCTCGTTGCACTACCTGGCGCGGATGCTGGAGGCAGGGGAGGACCCGCGCTTCATCGCCCGGCGGATCGTCATCGCGGCCAGTGAGGACGTCGGGATGGCCGACCCAACGGCCTTGCAGACCGCGGTCGCCGCGATGCACGCGGTCGCGCAGATCGGCATGCCCGAAGCGCGGATCATCCTGGCCCAGGCCGTCGTTCACAACGCGATCGCGCCCAAGTCGAACTCCAGCTATCTCGGCATCAACGCGGCGATCGCAGACATCCGGGCCGGCAAGGGTGGTCCCGTGCCGGTGCACCTGCGGGGGAGCGGATACGCCGGAGCCACCCGGCTCGGACACGGCGAGGGATACAGGTACGCGCACGACGACCCCGCTGGCGTTGTCACCCAGCAGTACCTCCCCGACGACCTGCTGGTGGACGCCGACTACTACCGGCCCACGGACCGGGGTTTCGAGCAGACCCTGTCCTCGCGTTGGGCTCGGCTCAAGGAACGAATCAGGGGCAGGTGACCCTCGGTAAGGATTCATCTCCAAACGTCGTTCAAATGCTGGTCGGTTGCCGTTTCCGGACGCGCTGCTGGAAAACTCAGGACATCTGCGCCGCGCAGGAGCCGGTCCTGGAGCTGAAGAACGTGGCTGGCGACCCGTTCGCGGACGAGCACACGATCGCCTGCCACTTCCCGGAGGTCAAGACAGACTTGGTGGCTGAGGTCCTCGTCCAGGACGTCACCCGATAGGGTTCTGACTCCGGTCGTGATCAGTATCTGTCGTAGACCCATCTGTCGTGAGGTGAGAGTGGATGAGCGTGGCACCAGTGTCCATCGGTGACGTGGCGGGTGTGGTCGCAGCGCTGTCCTTCGCCTTCCTGGTCCTGCGTCTGGGCAGCCTGATCGGCAAAGCCGGCAAGGTTCTGGACGAGGCCCGGATCGGCGTCCGCGGTGTTTCCGAGCAGACCGTCCCGCTGCTCTCGCAAGTGACCGACACCGTGGCGTCCACCAATGAGCAGATCGTGCGGCTGGACACCATCACCGCCAACGTCTCGTCGATGACGACGAACGTCAACGCCCTGACATCGCTTTTTGCGGCGACGCTGGGCTCTCCTGTTGTCAAGGTGGCCGCCTTCAGCTACGGCGTGCGTTCGGCGATGCACGGTGCTGGCAAAGGCAAACCCAAGACACGGCACGGCCGACGTAGGAGGGACTGACGCATGCGTCGCCTGTTCTGGGTTGCGCTCGGCGCCACCGTCGGCGTGCTCGTCGTCCGCAAGGTCGCCAAGACCGCGCAGGCATACTCGCCCTCGGGTTTGGCAGAGGGTCTGTCCGACGGACTGTCCGACCTTGGTGAGGGTCTGCGCGAGATGGCAGAGGCGGTCCGAGAGGGCATGGCCGAACGAGAGACCGAGCTGCGCCTCGCCCTTGGCATCGACACCGGAACCATGCCGGACGGGCGCGAGATGAGCGCCGATCAGGCCCGGGCCCTGCTCGAGGACCCCACCTCGCCGCGAGCTCTCTAGGGGATCGGCCCCATCCCCATCCCCATCGCTCCCGGTCGGGCTCGCCCCTATAGGCGGCACCCGGCATACCCTTGGCTTTGGCTTGCCCGCCGCAGGCCTGCTCAGACCGTTAGGAACATCACGATGGAGACCGCCGAGATCAGGCGACGTTGGCTTGCGTTCTTCCAGAGCAAGGGCCATGCGATCGTGCCCAGCTCGTCCTTGGTGTACGACGACCCGAACCTGTTGTTCGTCAACGCCGGCATGGTGCCTTTCAAGCCCTACTTCCTGGGTCAGGAGACGCCGCCCTGGCAGCGGGCCACCAGCGTGCAGAAGTGCCTGCGCACCGCAGACATCGACGAGGTGGGCAAGACCAGCCGCCACGGCACCTTCTTCCAGATGAACGGCAACTTCTCGTTCGGCGACTACTTCAAGGCAGACGCGATTGCGTTCGCGTGGGAGCTGCTGACGACCAGCCAGGATGCAGGCGGTTACGGCCTGGACAAGGAGCGGTTGTGGGCGACGGTCTACCTCGACGACGACGAGGCCGCAGACCTCTGGCTCACCCACTCCGAGATCCCGGCAGAGCGCATCGTCCGCCGCGGCATGGCCGACAACTACTGGTCCATGGGCGTCCCCGGACCGTGTGGGCCGTGTTCTGAGATCTACTACGACCGCGGTCCTGAGTACGGCCCTGAGGGCGGTCCTGCGGTGGACGAGGACCGCTACATGGAGATCTGGAACCTCGTCTTCATGCAGAACATCCGTGGCGAGGGCAACACCAAGGACGACTTCCCGATCCTGGGCGACCTGCCGGCAAAGAGCGTCGACACCGGTATGGGTCTGGAGCGCCTCGCCTCCGTGTTGCAGGGTGTGGACAACCTGTACGAGATCGATGAGGTCTATCCGGTCCTGGACAAGGCAGCCGAGCTGACCGGCAAGCAGTATGGCGTGAACTCCGCGCACGACGCTGCTCACAGCCACCCCGACGACGTGCGCCTGCGCATCGTGGCCGACCACATCCGCAGCTCACTCATGCTCATCGGTGACGGTGTTACCCCGGGCAACGAGGGCCGAGGCTACGTTCTGCGCCGGATGCTTCGGCGTGCGGTGCGATCGATGCGGCTGCTCGGGTTCGACCAGCCGTGCCTGCCGCACCTGCTGCCGGTGAGCATGGACCGGATGAAGGCGTCCTATCCAGAGCTCGAGACCGGGTTCTCCCGGATCTCGCAGATCGCGTATGCCGAGGAGGAGGCGTTCCGTCGCACCCTCGCGTCCGGGACCACACTCCTGGACACCGCCGTCGCCAAGGTCAAGTCGTCCGGTCAGAGCACCCTGGCGGGGGACCAGGCGTTCGCGCTGCACGACACCTACGGCTTCCCGATCGACCTGACGCTCGAGATGGCTGCAGAACAGGGCCTCCAGGTCGACCAGGACGGCTTCCGTCGCCTCATGAAGGAGCAGCGCGACCGGGCCAAGGCCGATGCCAGGTCCAAGAAGAGCGCGCATGGCGACACCTCCGTATACCGCTCCGCACTGGACTCGCTCGGACGCGCGGTGGAGTTCACGGGATACCAGGAAACCGTCTCGGAGGCGCAGGTCGCCGGTGTGCTCGTTGACGGCGTGTCCGTCCCATCCGCCCATGGCGGAGACGAGATCGAGCTCGTTCTCGACCGCACCCCGTTCTACGCCGAGGGCGGCGGGCAGCTGGCCGACGCCGGGCGAATCGTGCTGGCCAACGGCGCGGTCATCGAGGTCCGTGACGTGCAGTCGCCCATCAAGGGGCTCGTCGTGCACCAGGCAACGGTTGTCTCCGGTGAGGTGATCGTCGGGGAGCAGGCGCAGGCTCTGGTCGACCTCAACCGCCGTCGTGCGATCTCGCGTGCCCACACCGCCACCCACATGGTGCACAAGGCCATCCGTGAGGCGTTGGGTGATACCGCGACCCAGGCGGGTTCCGAGAACGCGCCCGGACGGTTCCGGTTCGACTTCATGGCATCCGGCGCGGTACCGCTGTCGGTGCTGTCCGATGTCGAGGCCAGGGTCAACACGTTGTTGATCGAGAACCTGCCGGTCCACGCCGAGGTGATGACCCAGGACGAGGCGCGTGCATCCGGAGCGATGGCCTTGTTCGGAGAGAAGTATGGCGACGCTGTCCGAGTGGTGTCCGTCGGCGACTGGGCACGGGAGCTGTGCGGTGGCACGCACGCGCAGAGCTCAGGGCAGCTTGACCAGCCCTAGCT
>Ga0209587_1000423_pt1 | contig 20732 bp, 21 predicted proteins | sample NGEPerD_2_FD_184512 | JGI IMG/M metagenome (GOLD analysis project Ga0209587, IMG submission 184512) | Arctic peat soil microbial communities from the Barrow Environmental Observatory site, Barrow, Alaska, USA - NGEE PermafrostL1-D... | ecosystem: Environmental > Terrestrial > Soil > Wetlands >... | reverse complement strand
ACACCCCGGATCCTTGTCCATCCCGTGCGCGTCACCCACTGCCCGACCGAACCCCAACGACCGGCTCCCACCAGCGGCTTCGCCCGCACCGCACCCTGAACCCAGCCACACCTACTTCAGGAGCGCCAGACTTATCTGGACCTGGCTGATCCGAAATGGGCGGGGCGCCTCGCCATGGACGCTGGTGACTACGATTGGTACATGGCCCTCCACAAGTACCTGGTCGACGACCAGGGCATGTCACAGGAGGACGTCGACGAGTTCTTCACCAACATGGCGAGCAACGCAGCGTTCCTCACCGGGCACACCAGCGTGCGCCAGCTGCTCGTCGCCGGTGAGTACCACGTGATGGCCTCCGACTACTCCTATGGCGTCCAGGCCGCGCTCGAGGATGGTGCGCCGATCGCCTGGCAGCCGCCCGTGGAGCCGCTGTTCGCCAGGCCCAACGGCGTGGCCCTGGCCCAAGGCGGTCAGAACCCCGCTGGCGGCATCCTCTTCTACGACTGGATCCTGAACGCCGGCCAGGAGGTTCTCAAGTCTGTGAACGTCGACCCGGTGAGAGCCGACCTCGCCAGTACCGGAGATGCGGACCTGCGACTGCTCGACGTGGAGGTGTTCCTGGAAGAAGAGGAGATGTGGGTCCAGGCATACGATGAGCTGGCGCTCATGGGCGAGGCGCCCAAGGGTTGAGCGACACGCTGGGGCCGCGCGCCGGGGCCACGCGAAAGGACAATGCGATGACCGCGGGCTCCCTGGATCCCAAGCGCACGTGCCTGCTGTTCTTCGACACATCGAAGCTCTTTGTGAACGGGCCATCGCTGGACCCACAAGCCCGGCGGGCGGACGTGGTGACGGCTGTCAGTAACTGGCAGCGCCAACTCACCATGGCACGGGAGTTGGGGATGATGGTGGCCTATGCTCATACGGCCCAACGTGTCGATGAGGCGAACTACTACCCCCGACTGCTTGACCTGCACGAAGACCTTGATCCTTATCCCATCGGCGTCCGTCGGCCCATGAGCCGGGCCGTGATCGGAACGAGGGAGGTCTCCGTCATCGATGAGATCGAACCACAGTCCGATGACTACGTGTTTTGGAAGGAGCGATGGGACCCCTGGCACCAGACGACGTTCGAGCTGTCACTGCGCCGTCGCGACGTTGATACGATCATCGTGAATGGCGGCTCCACGGAGATAGGGATCGCTGCCACCGCGTACGGCGCGCATCGGCTGGATTTCGATGTGGTGTTCGTGAGTGATGGCTGTACCACGAAGGAAGTGGAGTGCCAAGACATCCTCATGCGGAGCATTCTCCCTCGGATTGGCCGAGTCCGGACAACGGACGAGGTGCTTTCGATGCTCCGGGACGGGGATGCTGCTCGCTGATCTAAGGCGCGAGGGGTTGGACACGGCGCATGCAGCACATTGATAGCTCTATTCGGACGAGGTGGTGTGAGGCCGGAGACCCACCAGCGGCGGTGATCGACTCCGGAGAGGTCATCACCGTGGACTCCGCCAGCTTCACCGAAGGCTACTCGTTCGAAACGATGCACACGCTCGAACAGATCACTCCCGGATCGCCCGCACCGTTGACAGCACCTATCATCATCCGCGGCGCCACCCCCGGGGGAGCTGTCCGGGTTGACGTGTTGGATCTGGAGTTTCTGCGTGAGTTCGGATGCATGTTGTTGGCGCCCGGCAAGGGCGCGTTCCCTGATGTGACTGACAGGCGCATCGCACGGGCAGTGATGGTCAACGACTACTACGTGGCCTTCTCAGATACCGTGAAGATCCCGACACGCAAGATGCTGGGCAAAGTGTCGGTTGCCCCACAGGGCGAACGCGTCCTCTGCAACCAGCCGGGTCGGCACGGCGGGAACATGGACAACCGTGATATCACGATTGGGTCAAGTGTTTACTTGCCGGTCAGCGTTGAGGGCGCCCATCTGGGGGTGGGGGACGGGCACGCGGTCCAAGGCGATGGCGAATGCGGCGGAAGTGCCGTCGAGGTGGAGATGCGCACGACCTTGCGGGCGACGGCCCTGGCGGACATCGACATTCGAACCCCTGTCGTGCGGAGCGGCGGCTTCATGATGACGATGGGTGCCGGTTCGACGCTGGACGAGGCTGCCGATCAGGCGCTGAGCGAGATGCACCGCCTCCTGCGTTCCCAGCTCGGTATGGAAGCCAAGGAAACGGCCATGATGATGAGCCTCGTATGTGACGTGCACGTATCCCAGCTCGTCAACCCGCTCGTCAGCGCGAAGGTGCGGATTCCAGAGCTGTACCTGACGCTGCCGTAATCCGCGATTTGACGTCCCGCAGGCGAGTGTGTGCGCGACCGCCCGGGGGCGCCCGGCCGCACCTCGGGTGCAGCGCTCGTGGGGCTGCGAACGCGGCCTTCGTGAGGTCTTTCGCGAAAAGGGTGCACGAGCGTGTTGAATGCGCATCACGCCCACATTTCTCGAAGGAGTCCTCAACGTGCCCGATTCGATCGTCGCTCGATCCCGCATCCGCCCACTGGTCGCCCTCCTGCTGCTCGCGACCATGCTGCTGGCGGCCTGCGGCGGCACGCCGACCCAGTCCGCCGAGGCCGACGATGAGCCCGCCGGCACCGAAGCGGAGGCAACCGGCACCGACTCGTCGACAGCGAGCGCGACCAGCGGCATGGATGCGGTCTATGCGGAGTTGGAGGGTCTCTCGGGCGACGAGCGGCATGAGCGGCTGCTGGAGCTCGCCAAAGCCGAGGAGGGCGTGCTGAGCTTCTACGACAGCATGAACGGCGAAGAAGGTCCGGCGATCGTCGCCGCCTTCGAGGAAGCCACGGGGCTCACCGTGGAGCGGTACCGGGCCTCATCGAAGGACGTCATGACCCGTGTGATCGAGGAGGCGGGAGCGGATGCGACCGCCAGCGACATCGTCGCTGTGAACGGCGTGGAGGCCGTGATCCTGGACCGCGAGGGCCTCTTCGCCCCGTTGGAGATCGACGTCGAGGGCTACCCCGCAGAGCAGGTCGAGAACACCTGGGCGTGGACCTACATCAACGCGTACGCACCGTGGTGGAACACCAGTCGCGTCGCCGAATCCGACATCCCGACCTCGTGGGAAGACGTGTTGAGCTACGACGGCCGCTTGGCGCTTGAGGTCAAGGCCTTCGACTGGTTCGCGACGGTGGTGGAGGACTACCTCATGGCCGAGCAAGGCATGAGCGAGGAGGAGGCCGTGGGGCTGTTCCGGGCGGCGGCGGAGACCGCGGTGCTGGTGAACGGCTACAGCGTCGCCGGTCAGCTGCTCGCCTCTGGCGAGTTCGACATGACCGTCGGGTACTCCTGGATTGCGGACGGCGTGGCGGCTGACGGCGCGCCGGTGGCGTGGCAACCGCCCGTCGAGCCCATGGTCGCCCGGCCGAGCGCCGTGGGCGTCCACTCGGACACGTCGCGGCCGGCGCAGGCGTTGCTCTACATCGAGTTCCTGCTCGATGAGGGCCAGGAGATCCTGGCCGAGTACGGCCGCACGCCGGCGGTGCCGACGGTGGAGGGCGGGCTGCCGGAGGGCGTCCCGGTCCTGTGGGTCGACCTGGACCAGATGCTGGACGAGCGCGAGAAGTGGGAGGGCCTGTACGCAGAGGTCCTGCAAGCGTCCGACAGCGAGGTGCTCGAGGGCTGAGATCCGCGCGCCGGCTTGAGCGCGACGACGGCTCCATCCCAGCGAGCCCACAATGCGAGACGTATTCGCTCCGTCGGCGCAGGCGCATCCCTTAGCGTCCGTCGGCACAACTACGATCCTAGGAGAGTCGCGATGTTGCTCCGCATCCTCGCCGCGGTGCTGCTGACGGCGCTGGTCGTCGCATGCGGCGATGCCCCCACAGCCCCCGCAGCCGACGCACCGGCGTCCGACGGGCAGGCCGGCGACCCGGCGGCCACCGAGCAAGCGGAGGATCCCGCGGCCGGGAAGGCCGGCGACGGCGAGCAGTCATCCGGTGAGGGCATCGAGTTGGACAGCAGCTTCGATGAGGTCTTCGCGGAGATCGAGGGCCTGGAGGGTCAGGCGCGGCGCGACGCGCTGCTGGCGATGGCCGCGGAGGAGGGCGACGTCAACTGGTACACCTCGCTCAACGCAGAGGTCGTCTCGGAGGTGGTGGACGCCTACGAGGAAGCGACCGGGCTTGGCATCTCGGTGTACCGCGCCAGCGGTGAGACGATCCTCAGCCGCGCGATCGAGGAGGCCGCAGCCGGGTTCGCGGGCGCCGACATCGTCGAGAACAACGGGACCGAGCTGACCACGCTGAGCGGCGAAGGGGTCCTGCAGCCGTTCACCTCACCGGTGCACGACGGGCTCGTGGAGGGCGCGGCGCGCGAGGCCTGGACCGCGACCCGGTTCAACATCTTCACCATCGCCTGGAACACCGACGCCGTGGCCGAAGGCGAGCAGCCCCAGTCCTACCAGGACCTCGCCGATCCCAAGTGGGACGGGCGGATGGCGATGGAGCTCAAGGACTACGACTGGTACTGGGCCGTGTGGAACTACCTCGTCGACGAGGGCGGCATGACGGAGGAGGAGGTCGACGCCTTCTTCCAGGAGGTCGCCGACGGCGCCGCCTTCGTGTCCGGCCACAGCGTGATGCGCCAGCTGCTCGTCGCCGGTGAGTATGCGATGACGACCAGCGACTACAGCTACGGCGTCGCCGAGCAGATCGTCGCCGGCGCGCCGGTGGCGTGGCAACCCGCGGTCGAGCCGCTGTTCGGCCGCCCCAACGGCATGGGACTGGTGCGCAACGCGCCGAACCCGGCCGCGGCGGTCGCCTTCCTCGAGTGGATGCTCGTCGAGGGCCAGGAAGTGCTCGCGGACAACAACATCGACCCTGCCCGTGCCGACCTGCTCGACCTCGGCGGCGCCGAGGTGCGCATCCTCGACATCGAGGCGTACCTCGCCGCAGAGGACGAGTTCATCACCAAGTACGAGGAGCTGGCTCGCGCCGGTGAGGTCGTGGAGGGCTGAAGAACGCCGGTAAGAACCGTTCCTCGCACAACAACTTGTTAGGAGACCTGTCATGTTCCTCCGCATCCTGGCCGCGGTGCTGCTGACCGCGCTGGTCGTCGCCTGTGGCGATGCACCGACCGCCGACGAACCCGTTTCCGAGGGGCAGGCCGGCGAACCGGCAGCCACGGGCGACGCCGAAGCAGCGGCGACCAGTGACCCGGGGAGCGAGGCAGAGCCGTCCTCCGGCGAGGGCGTCGAGCTGGAGAGCAACTTCGACCAGGTGCTCGCCGAGGTCGAGGGCCTCGAGGGCCAGGAACGCCGGGACGCCCTGATCGCGATGGCGCAGGAGGAAGGCGACGTCAACTGGTACACCTCGCTGGAGTCCGACGTCAATGGGGCGGTGGTGGAGGCCTACGAGGACTCGACCGGGCTCGGCATCTCGGTGTACCGCGCTGCCGGTGAGACCATCCGCAGCCGCGTGGTGGAGGAGGCCAGCGCCGGATTCCCCGGAGCTGACGTGGTCGAGAACAACGGGCGTGAGCTGACCCTGATGAGCGAGCAGGGCATCCTGCAGCCGTTCTCCTCCCCGGCGCACGACGGGCTCGTGGACGGCGCGGCGCGGGACGCCTGGACGGCCACCCGCTTCAACATCTTCACCACGGCCTGGAACACCGACCTGGTCGCCGAGGGCGAGCAGCCCACGACCTACCAGGACCTGGCCGATCCCAAGTGGGACGGGCGCATGGCGTTGGAGCTCAAGGACTACGACTGGTACTGGGCCGTGTGGAACTACCTCGTCGACGAGGGCGGCATGACCGAGGAGGAGGTCGACGCCTTCTTCCACGAGGTTGCGGACGGGGCTGCCTTCGTCTCCGGCCACACCGTCGCACGCCAGCTCGTCATCGCCGGCGAGTACGCCCTGTTCGCCAGCGACTACAGCTACGGCGTCACCCAGGCCGCGGACGAGGGTGCGCCGATCGCCTGGCAACCTCCTGTGGAACCGCTGTTCGGCCGCCCCAACGGCATGGGGCTGGTGCGCAACGCGCCCAACCCGGCAGCGGCGGTCGCCTTCCTTGAATGGATGCTCGTCGAAGGCCAGGAGATTCTCCTGGCCAACAACATCGACCCGTCGCGGGCCGATCTGCTGGACCTGGGCGGCGCCGAGGTGCGCATCCTCGACATCGAGGCCTACCTCGCGGAGGAGGACGAGATCGTCGCCCAGTACGAGGAGCTCGCGGGCGTCGGGGAGGTCGTGGAGGGAGGCTGAGTCTCCGGGAGGACTTCCTAGACCGGGATGGTCTTGCGCACGCTGGCCGGAGTGAGCTCGGCCAGCGTGCGTGCGCCCATGAGCGCCATCGTGTTCTCGATCTCAGCCCTCAAGATGCGCAGCACCTGAGCGACTCCCTCAGCGCCACCCGCCGCCAGCCCCCAGCACTGCAACCGGCCGATGAGCACCGCGCGCGCGCCCAGGGCGACGGCCTTGCAGATGTCCGTCCCGCGACGGACGCCGCTGTCGAGCACGACCTCCGCACGGTCTCCGACCGCATCGACGACCTCTTGCAGCACCTCCGCGGTGCTCAACCCGTGGTCGAGCCCACGACCTCCGTGATTCGACACGTAGACCGCCTGGACCCCCAGGTCGACCGCGCGACGGGCGTCGCCTGGCGTGATGATGCCCTTGACGACCAAGGGGAGTTCGGTCCGCGATCGAAGGCGCTCAAGCGCCGCCCATGTGAAGGACCTCTGGAAGGACCGTTGTCGGCCCAGGCCCTCCAGGTTGGGCGGCATGTCACCGCCCGTGTCGATGCGCCAGTCGAAGCTGCCCTCGAGCAGGCGGTCGCGGCGAGCGTGCACCGCACTGTCCACCGTCACGCACAGGCCTGCGGGGTTCGCTGCGCTCACCCGCTCCACCAGCGAGTCGAGCCAGCGTTCGTCGCCGGACACATAGATCTGGAAGAGATTCCGGCCGCCCGAGCGGCTCTGCACCTCCGCGAACCCGGGGCTCGAGAGGATGCCGATCACACCGACGGTGCCTTCCTGAGCCGCGCCGATGGCCGTTGCGGCCGCCCCGTCGGGATGGAAGACGGTGAGCGCCCCGACCGGGGCGCACATCAGCGGCAGCGCCAGATCGATTCCCAGGAAGGTCGTGGCCATGTCGATGTGGCTGACGTCGCGCAGCACCGAGGGCACCAGCGCCAACCTCCGCCACGCCGCCCGGTTGCGCTGGACGGTGACCTCCTCGCCGGCGCCGGCCCGGCCGAAGTCCCACGGACCGGGATCAAGGTTCGCCTCGGCACGGCGGACGATCTGGTCAATGGTGGTCAACGACGACACCGGGGGCCCTTCAGCCCCGTCGCTGATCGTCTGTGTGGTCACTTCCGTCTCCCCGGGCAAGCGAACCGCTGAGGCCGCGGCATCGTGGGAACCTACCAGTCCAGGTCGGCGGCCCCAGCGGTTGCCGGGCAGCAACGGCGGAGTCCGATGTCTCATAACGTGGACACCGGATCTTGCCAAGCGCGCGGTCCGGAGGCACCCTACGGGCGTCAGCGCCGCCGCTCGGTCGTGACGCCACTACCAGTGCGCTCGTGGAATGCTCATCGAGATCCCACGCCAAGGTAGCAATTGTTGATGGCTTGAGAGTCCTCCATCGTGCACGCGGCTCTTTTGAACGGATAGGAGAATGACGATGCCGACAGAGGTGCCCGTTGGACGTGTGGAGGAGTTCGATGACTTCGACCGCAAGATCGTCCTGACAGACGGCATGAAGGTGGGCGTCTTCCGCGTTGACGGGGCGTTCTATGCATACGAGAACCGCTGCATGCACCAGGGCGGTCCGGTCTGCGAGGGTAGAGTCCTTGCCAAGGTCGAGGCCGAGCTTGAGCCGGACCGCAACGTCCTGCGTGAGAGGTTCTCCGCAACGGAGAAGCACCTCGTGTGCCCATGGCACGGTTACGAATATGACATCACGACTGGCGAGCATTCCGGTGACCGACGTCTGAAGCTGAACCGCTTTGACGTGACAGAGCGCGAAGGAATGGTCTATGTGCTGGTAGATCAGCACACCTCGCACAAGCCCGTGGCGCTCGGCGGTGAAATTGGCTGACAATACGCAGACCTCACCGTCGATCGACGAGCTGATACGCGAGCTGCAGGCGCGCATCGAGGGCCTGAACCGAACCTCGTTGGCGGAGGCGGCCTCTGATGGAGCGGTGCAACAGCTGTTGACCGTGGCCGTCCAGCTCTACGCCAGCAAGTTGGAGGACGAAGTGGTGCTCTTCCCGTTCACTGGTGATGACGTCCTCACTCCCACCGAGGTCGGCATGACGGTCGGTCACATGATCAAAGCGGCTGATATCGACTTGTTCGAGCTTGTATCATGGCAGTCGCTGAGGGGCAACTAGAACTGAACGCATCGCCAAGGAGGATATGTCATGCCGGAACCAGTCCTAGTTGAAGAGAGCCTCGCCGAGCATGTCTCGACAAGCCTGACGCAGACGCTCGAAAACGCGCGGCAGCAGGCCGAAGACAGGAACTACGCCGATCTGCTGATCGTTGATGCGGACGCTCACCACTACGAGACCAGCTACGCGCCGTGGAAGGAGATCAGCGAGTACATCGAAGATGACAGCATCCGCCTGCGCATCAACAATGCGATGAAGCGCGGCAAGTCACCGAACTCGATGATCCGTGCCTCCGTCGGGGACCGCACCGTTGGCGGACGCATCCAGCGCCAGGGACTGCGCCCGACGGACATCTATGAGGGCGAGTCGCGAAGCGTCGCCGCGGTCAAGCGCGCCATGGAGTGCATGGGGATCGACTACTCGGTCTTGTTCCCGACGCCGCTGCTCAACGTCGGGGTGCTGCCCGAGATCGATGTGCAGTCCAACATCATGTGGGCCTATGCCCGCTGGTTGACCGAGCAGATCATGCCGGCCGAGCCGTCCATCAAGACGATGATCTGCCTGCCGTTCAACGATCCCGACGCCAGTCTGCGGATGGTCAAGACCTTCGGCGACCGCCCTGGTGTTCTGGGCTTCGTTGTGGGCAGCACGTTCCACCACCCGGTGCACAGCAAGCGGTTTCTCCCGATCTATGCCGAGATCGAGGCGTTGGGTAAGCCGATGGCCTTCCACTCGGCGTACAACTGGCACGACCGGCTGACCGAGCAGTTCAACAAGTTCCTCTCAGCCCATGGCATCGGGCGGACGCTGTACAACATCGTCCATCTCACCAACTGGACCATCAACGGCATCCCGGAGCGCTTCCCCGGCCTCAAGGCGGTCTGGATCGAGAGCGGCGTGACGTTCCTGCCGTTCCTGATGCAGCGGCTGGACGCCGAGTACATGATGAGGACGTCCGAGGCGCCATTGCTGAAGAAGCTGCCCAGTGAGTACATGCAGGAGTACTTCTACACGGCGCAGCCCCTGGAGAACACCGTCCACACCGACGCGCTGGCCATGACCTTCGACATGATCCACGCGGAGACGCAGCTGATGTATGCGTCCGACTACCCGCACTGGGACTTCGATGTTCCCAGCGTGATCTATGACCTGCCGTTCCTGACCGAGCAGGCGCGGCGCAACATCCTGGGTGAGAATGCCCTGAACCTGTTCGGTCTCGAGCGGCCCGCGAAGCTCAACGGGCAGCGGCGCACCAGCGACGTCACCGAGGAAGGCGTCGGGGCACCTCCCGTGGACATCTCCTACGCTGACTAATCAGACGGCCACCTCAGCCGGCCGCGATGGCGTAGGGCTGGCCGGCGAGCCCGCGTGCATGATCCAGAGCCTCCTCGCTCGTCGCCTTTCGAGGCCTTGAGCGGGAAGGCTTTCCTGCGTCGGCGCCTGCGGTCGGATGGCGGGGGCGACGTGCGAGCGTCGCGCGGCCAGCGGTCTTGAGGTTATTCCAATGAACCATTGACAGTCGGCCAGCCGGCAAAGAGACTTCGCGCCACCAAGGCAGGCACTCTAAGGGGCGACAATGCGGACGAATCGATTCGAAGTTGTGCGACTGCTGACAGCAGGCAGCGCACTGCTGCTGCTGCTGGCGGCTTGCGGCGGGGAACCGCGCGGCGGGGAACCGCCCACCGCCGAGGAGGGCCAGGCCGCCGACACCGGCGCGCCGGCCACGGACGCGCCCGACAGCGACGCCACGGGCAGCGACGCCACGGGCAGCGAGGCCACGGGCAGCGAGGCGGCTGGCGGCGACGGCGACGCGAACCCGGAGGCTCAGGCCGCGCTGGACGAGGTCTACGCGGCCGTGGAGGGGCTCACGGGCGAGGAGCGACGTGAGAAGCTGCTGGAGCTCGCCGAGGCGGAAGGCAGCACGGTCAGCTTCTACACCACCTTCTCCTTGGAGGAGGCCGAACCGGTCATCGCCGAGTACGAAGACGTCACGGGCATGACCGTCAATCTCTACCGCGCCCCGTCCAGCTCCTTCATGCAGCGCCTTCTGCTCGAGGCCGACGCCGACTACTCCGGCGCCGACGTCGTGTCCTCCAACGGCACGGAGATGGTCATCCTGGAGAAGGAGGGACTGCTCGCACCCCTGGACACACCGGTTGACGACGACCTGCCGGAGTCCTTCGCCCAGTCCGACCTATGGGCGGTGAACTACCTCAACGTCTTCACGCCGGCCTGGAACACCGATCTTGTGCAGACCCCGCCCACCACCTGGGAGGAGACCCTGCAGGCAGAGAACCTCTCGATGGAGATCACGGACGCCGCCTGGTTCATGGAGCTGGTCATCTACTTCCAGGACCAGGGCATGAGCGAGGAGGAGGCCATCGCGCTGTTCGAGGAAGCAGGCCAGCGCGCCTTCCCCGTAGACGGGCACACGGCCCAGAACGAGCTGCTCGCGGCAGGCCAGTTCGGCGTCGCGGCGGCCACCTACATGCACCGGTCCCAGCAGTTCGTGGACGAGGGTGCGCCAGTCGCCTGGGAGCCGGCCATCGAGCCGATGATCGCCTCCCCCAATGGCATCGGCATCCACCGTGACGTGACAAACCCCGCGAACTCGCTGCTGTTCCTGGAGTACCTGGTCGATGACTCCCAGGAGCTGATGGGCGAGCTGGGTCGCACACCGGTGGACCCCGACGCCCTCGGCGGCACCGGCGACTACGAGGTGATCGTGCTGGACACCAGGCGTTACAGTGACGAACGCCAGAAGTGGGACGACGCCTACGAGGCCATCGTTGGGCCCGCAGGGGGCTGACGAACCTGCCGCCAACGCGAAAGAGATAACCGTGCTGGAGAAGTTGACGTTCGATGGGGCGCCCGTGCTGGTGACGGGCGGCGCGTCCGGCATCGGACGGGCCTGCTGCCGCAGCCTCGCAGAGCTGGGGGCGACGGTGCTGGCCGTCGACATCCAGAAGGACATGCTGGCCGAGGTCGGTGAGGAGCTCGCCGCCACGACCACGGTGGGTGCGAAGGGGATGAGCGGTGCACAGCACCGCACCTACGTCGCCGACGTCACCAGCGAGGACGACGTCGAGGCCCTGGCCACCAAGGTGACCGAGGACTTCGGACGGCTGGTCGCGCTGCTGAACGTCGCGGGCACCAGCGACCGGGACCCTATCGACCGGGCGTCGCTGGAGACCTGGAACGCCATCCTCGCCACCAACCTCACGAGCATGTTCCTGACGACGCGCGCGTTCCTGCCACTGCTGAAGGCATCATCGGGTGCCGTGATGAACATGGCCTCGACCTACGGGTTGATCGGCACCCCCAACACGCCGGCGTACTGCGCCTCCAAGGGCGGGGTGGTGAACTTCACACGGCAGCTGGCCGTGGACCTGCGCGGAACCGGCGTCCGGGTCAACTCGGTGTGCCCCGGCCCCACGCTGACGCCGCGCCGGCAGTCCTACGTCGCCGCAGGCACCAGCGACAACCAGCGGTCCGCGCGCAAGACCCTGCTGCAGCGCGAGGCGCAGCCGGACGAGATCGCCGACGTCGCGGTCTTCCTGTGCTCACCGGCCGCCTCCTACATCCACGGCGCCACCGTGGTGGTGGACGGCGGGCAGACGGTGCACACCGGCAGCCTGGACTGACCGCGTTCGCCTGATCCGCAAGACTTGGAAGACACCGCATGCAAGACGACGGAAAGGTAGTAACCGATGGTGCAGTGGCCTGAAGGCAAGTCGATCGTGTTCGCCCCGATCGTGGCTTGGGAGACCTGGCCGGAATCGCTTGGCACCGCGCGGTCCCACCAGAACACCAGCCAGCGGCCCAACCCGAAGGACGCGCTCTACGAGTGGGACATGTGGGCCGTGTACGACCACCAGTACGGCGAGACGCAGGGTCTGCCGCGCCTGCTCGACCTGTTCGACGCCCACGACGTCAAGGCGACCTTCGTGCCCAACGGCCGGCGGCTGCTGGAGAGTCCCGAGCTGGCCCAGGACGCCGCCAAGCGCGGCCACGACTTCGGCAGCGAGAACTACGTCCACGAGTACGCGATCATGTACACCGAGGAGCAGGAGCGGAAGGACCTCCAGGACACCGTCAACGCGTCCAAGGAGGTCGTGGGCAGCGCGCCGACGGGCTACATCTCCCCCGGCCACCGGCCCTCGCCGAACACCATCCCGATCCTGTTCGACCTGGGCTACCGCTGGGATGCCGACTTCCAGAACGACGACGTGCCGTTCCTCATCCGCGACGGCGACCGCTCCATGGTTGGCATGCCCTATGCCCACATGAGCGACTACCTGACGTACTCGCGCATGGGCCGCTCGCCGCGGCAGATCCTCGAGATGATGATCGATGAGTTCGACATCCTGCGCGCCGAGGGTCAGGCCGGCAGCCCCAAGATGATGGGCTACGCGATCCACCCGTTCCTGTGCCACCCGTTCCGGACGGTGATCATCGACGAGTTCCTCGCCCACGTCCGCCAGTTCGACGACGCCTGGATCACCACCCGCGTCGAGATCACCGACTGGGTGCTGGACAATCCGCAGCACTTCGAGGAGCGCACACTGGAGCAGGTCCTCGCCGACTTCCCGAAGTCACCCGAGCAGGCGGGCAGCTGATGTACGGCTACCGCGGCAGGATCGGGCTGGTCGCGCCTTCGCGTGGCGACACGATGCTCTACGAGTTCTACAAGGTGGCTCCGCCCGGGGTGATGGGAGTGCCCTACAGCTGCGAGCTCACCCGCCTTGAGCGGGGCGAGCTCGAACGGGTTCGCGGCGCGTACGTCGACGGCGTGCGTGCGATGGTGCGCGAGGAGGTCGACGTGATCTACGTCGGCGGCACCCCCCCGCAGCTGTACAACGGCCTGGAGGCTTACGGGGAGCTGCTGGCGCACCTGCGGTCGCTCACCGACATCCCCCTGATCACCTCGGTCGAGTCCGAGCGCGCCGCGCTCCTCGCCGGCGGGGTGACCAAGGCGACGGTCTTGGCGCCCTACACTGACCAGCTGGCCGACAACTTCGCCGGCATGCTCACCGACCAGGGCATCGACGTGGTGCACATGGAGAACCTCGGCGTCAGTGCCGCATACGAGATCTCCTTCGTCACCGACTACCTCGTCTACCAGAAGGTGCTCAACGCCTTCCGCGCCGCGAAGGTTGCCGACGGCATCCACATCACCTGCCCCCGCTGGCCGACGCTGTTCCGTCTGGCCGAGCTGGAGGAGGTCACCGGCGTGCAGGTGACCTCCAGCTGCCAGGCGAGCATCTGGCTGCTCCTGGGCATACTTGGCGTGCGCCCCGCCAGCGGACAGTGGGGATCGTTGTTCGACAAGGACGCGGTGGCGGCGAGCGGCGTCCAGCCGCTCTAGCACCCCGTCACATCGGCACATCTACAGCATCTACAGCATCTACAGATTGGCGCACCGTCGCGCGCCCCGGCTCCGCGCCGGGGCGCGCGGGTTTGCGGAAGTGCGCCCGACCAGACGACATTCCAGCGGAGCAAAGGAGCGGTGTATGCAGCAGACAGCCACGCCACGCGAGGTTGCCGTGGTCACCGGGGCCAGCAAGGGGATCGGACGCGGGATCGCGCTCGGCCTGGCCGACGCCGGCTACGACGTGGGGGTGCTCGACCCGTTGGCCTCCGACATCGCACAGGCGCTGGAGGACCGGGGCGCCGCATCGTGCCACCTGGAGGTGGACGTCTCCGACGAGGCGCAGGTGCAGGAGGCCGCCCGTGAGATCGAAGCGCGCCTCGGCCGCCCGCACGTGCTGGTCAACAACGCCGGCATCTACCCCCGCGGCGCGGCGCTCGACATCGACTACGACACCTGGCTGCTCACCCTGCGGGTCAACCTCGCCGGGCCCTTCCTGTGCGCCCGCACCTTCGCCCCGGGGATGATGGAAGACGGCAACGGGCGGATCATCAACATCGCCTCGGGCCGGGCGTTCGCCGGCGCGGTCGGCGGCAGCAACTACGCCGCCAGCAAGGGCGGCGTGGTGACGCTCACCCGCTCGCTGGCCATGGAGTGGGCGCCGACGATCCGCGTCAACGCGATCGTGCCCGGCGTCACCGACACCGACCAACCGCGCGGCGCAGGGCTCACCAGCGAGCAGGTCCGCGCCCGCGGCAAGAACGTGCCGATGGGACGCACCGGGGAGCCCGAGGACGTTGCCAACGCGATCGTCTTCCTGGTCAGCGACAAAGCGTCCTACATCACCGGGCAGAGCCTGGCCGTGAACGGCGGGGCGCTGATGCGCTGACCGGCGCGGCAGTCGGTTGCTAGGACTGCCCCGCCAGCGAGCGATCCTCCGGCACCGCCGCCAGCGCCGGTGCCGGCGCCCCGCTCATGAGTCGCTTCCACTCGCGGTACAAGCCCCGCATGGGGGTCTCGTCGTTGATGTCACCCACGATCGCCCCGTCCCGGTGCTCCTCGCGGTGCTGCCCCCGGGCGGTCAGCGACCACTCCGAGCCGCTGGCTCGCATGCCGGTCTCGGATGAGACGAAGATCTCGATGTCGTCCGGGGTGCCGAAGCCGGCCGGGCCGAAGAAGCGCTCATGGGCGCGGTAGCGGTGGTGGTTCATCTCCTCCGGCACCCCGTCCAGGCCGTAGACCTGGAAGAGGACCTGCGTGCGGTTCACGCTCACCGGGTCCACCACACGGATGTGCGTATCGAACAGGAACATGTTCGGGAAGATGTAGATGATGAACTTCGCCGAGATGGCCTGGATCTCCTCGGCGGTGTAGCGCTCCTCCATCATCCGGCGGTACTCGGGGAAGCGCTGCATCATGCGCCCGGTCCAGCTGGAGTTGGGGTTCAGCCCGCCGGGACGCTCCAGCATGGAGTGCCCGTAGGGGAACGCCCGTGAGGACCCGCCCGAGCGGAACGAGCGCAGATCCTTGACCTGGGCCTCCCCGGCGCGCTGGAGCACCCGCTGCCAGGACTCGTGGACGTAGTTGCCGTGGTAGCTGTCGGTGCCGTTCTCAGCCTGCCACTTCCAGTTGCCGGGGTAGTCGAACTGGTGGGCGGTGGGCAGCACGGAGATGGAGCCCACGGGGGACCGGCCCAGCCACAGGTCGATGTAGGCGCGGACCGGGCCGAGGTGCTCCTCCAGCGTTGGCCCGTCCTCGGCCAGGCTCGCGAACACCAGCCCGCGGTAGCTTGCGGCGCGTGGGACGTGCTGCAGCCCGAGGCTTGAGGTGTCCAAACCCTGGTAGCCCTCGGCCATGCTGACGCCGACCAGCTCGCCGTCGTTGGCGTACACCCAGTTGTGGTACGGGCAGCGGAAGTAGTTGGAGTGGCCGAGCTCCTCGCGGCAGACCACGGTGCCGCGGTGGCGACAGCGGTTGAACATGACATGCACCGCCCCGTCATCGTGTCGGCTGAGGATGATCGGCTGCTGGGCCAGCATGGTGGTCTTGTAGTCCCCCACCGCTGGGATCTCCGACTCATGGCCCACGAAGACCCATGTCGTGCTGAACACCGATCGCAGCTCCTCGTCGAACACCTCCGGGTCGTTGTAGATCCGGCGGTGGACGCGGAAGAACTTGTCGTCGTCGTCGACGAGGTCGGGCATACGAAGTCCGGAGAGAGACATGCGGCTTCCCCTTGTCTGGCCTGGTCTGGCGTGCGGTGTCGTCTTGGGCGCCCGGCTGGCGACGGCCGGACGGGTGCTGAAGGCGGATGGTAGGCCCTGCGGCGACCGTTGAACAGTCTGGCGGGTTCCGCTGCCCTTCCGCCGCTCCGCCGATACGATGCCACAAAGGTCATACCAATCCGACCCCCCATGGTGCGCAGCCGTCGGCGTGCGCACGGATGGTCCGAACCCACGAGGAGCAGGGATGTCGCAGGCGCAGACCCCAGCCACGGACGAAGGCGCACCGCAGGGCCTGCGCGTGGGGCTGATCGGACTGGGGCTGATGGGAGGTCCGATCAGCAAGCGCTTCCTGTCCAAGGGCCTGCCGCTCACCTGCTACGACATCGACGAGGCGGCGCTGGCCGATGCCCGCCGGCGCGGCGCGTCGACCGCGAGCAACCCTGCGGAGGTGGCGCGGGGCAGCGACGCGACCTTCGTCATCGTCCCGACCGCGGACGATGCGCGCTCGGTCTGCCTGGGCGAGGACGGGCTGCTCGCCGGCGCCGCCGAGGGCTCCGTGATCGTGCTGTGCAGCTCGCTCAAGCCGGCCGTCTGCGCCGAGATCGCCGAGCGCGGCCTGCAGCAGAACGTCAAGGTCATCGACGCGCCCATGACCGGCGGCATCTCCGCCGCCGAGGACGGCACGATGACGCTGCTCGTGGGCGGTGACGAGGGCGCGCTGGAGAAGGCGCGGCCGGCAATGCAGGCAATCGCCACGGTCGTCCACCACCTCGGTCCGATCGGAGCGGGGCAGATCGGCAAGACGGTCAACAACCTCATCCATTGGGGCGAGGTGGTCGTCATCACCGAGTCGCTCGCCCTGGGTGCCAAACTGGGCGTCGACCCGAGCAGGCTGCGCCCCGCGCTCATCGACGCGAGCGTGGACAGCCGCAGCATCCGTGCGCTGGAGACGATGCGGCTGACCTGGCACGCCAAGGACCTGGCCGATGCGATGGAGATGGCGGAGGAGGTCGGTGCCGCGCTGCCCACCGCCGCGGTCGTCCGCGAGCGCATGAAGCTGCTGACGCAGGAGCGCGTCATCAAGCTGCTGAACGATGACGAGGGCTGGGCGTCGGCATAGGTTACCCTGAGTGTGTGACGCCGCGCAGTCCGTGAGGCGCACCGAGGGGGATGCAGATGGACCAGACCACGCTCGAGCACATCGGTGCCGTGGACCATGCGGGTCGCCGCATGTTCCGCGTGGCCGCGGACCCGCTCGGCGAGCTGGTGCTGTGCCACCCGGATGGCTCGCTGGACGGCGACCTGCGTGAGCTGAACCTGCAGGAGCGCATCAGCCTCGCCGCGCTCAGCAGCGACCATCCCGCGCTCGTGGTCGAGGGCGCGCGCGGCAGCTACATCGTCCTGGTCAATCGACCCGTCGACCTGGAGCGGCACGTGCCGCTGGGCGCCGACGATGCCGAGCTGCTCATGGCCGGCTCGGCGCACGCGCAGTTCGGCCGGCGCGACGATGACATCCTGACGCTCACGCCGTGGGCGGAGGAGGACGAGGTCGAGGTCTTCTCCGCCGACGCCCCCGGCTTCGCCGACGTGCCCATCGTCTCGGTCGATGACGTGGGCTTGTTGACATGGCACCGCGGCGGGGTCGATGCCATGCTGCTGCCGGTGGTGCACGGCGAGCTCGAACGGGTCGAGCCCGAACCGGGAACGCGGGTTGGCCTGCTCACCAACGCCTTCGGCGAGGTGATGTGCGTGGAGGAGGGCACCCCGCTGCTGCCCCACGAAGACATCCGACGCCAGACCCTGGTGACGTCCACGACCCTGCTGGAAGGCTCCCGCAGCCTGGCCGAGGCCTCCGCGCGGCTGCGGCTGCTCGCCGACCGCTTCGAGCGGGCCGAGCACACCGGCTGGCGCCTGGTGCATCCGGTCGTCAGTGGCATCGCCTTCGCCGAGCATCCCGCCGAGGCGGAGGCCGGGGACAGCGGGCGCGGGCAGTAGGAGTCCCAGCACACCAGGGAGCAAGAGGCATGTCCGAGGCCACGCATGAAGAGCAGCTCATCTTTCGCGATCCCTACATCGAGTGGGCCCGGCGACAATCCATTCCCATCACGGAGGGGTTGGGCGTCGACGTCCTGGCGATGGAAACGGCCCCGTGGGACCGGACAGGAACACCCGCCGGCATCGCTCACCTCCGAGGCCGAGGCGACTTCACCACCTTGATCGCCGTGGACATCCCGGCTGGAGGTGCGACCGAGCCGCAGCAGCACCTCTATGAAGAGACGATTCATGTCCTCTCCGGCCAGGGCAGCACCGCGATCGAACGCCCGGACGGCAGCCGACAGAGCTTCGAGTGGGGCGCTCACAGTGTGTTCGCGATCCCCATGAACGCCAAGCATCAGCACTTCAATGGCTCGGGCAGCAAACCCGTGCGCATGGCGTCGACAAACAGCCTGCCGGTGATGATGAAGCTGTTCAGGAACGACGACTACATCTTCGGAGGATCCGACTTCCGGCCAGCCTTCGGTGAGGAGAAGTACTTCACCGGTGACGGCGACTTCGTCCGCATCAGTCCGGGCAGGCACCTGTGGGAGACCAACTTCGTGCCGGATCTGATGAGGCTGGAGCTGCATGAGTGGAGCGCCCGGGGAGCGGGCGGGAGCAGCGTCTTCCTGGTCATGGCAGACAGCATCATGCACTCCCACATCTCAGAGATGCCGGTTGGGACGTACAAGAAGGCGCACCGCCACGACTCCGATGTCTACGTGTGGCCACTCGACGAAGGCGGCTACACCTTGCTGTGGTACGAAGGCGACGGGGACTTCCAGCGCGTGGACTGGCGATACGGTGTGGCCGTCGGCACGCCGCTGATGATGTATCACCAGCACTTCAACACCCGTCCCGACCGGGCCAGGTATCTGGCCACCGGCATGGGCGGGCTCCGGTACCCATTTACCGAGCAGAAGACGAACACGTTCCGGGGTGTCGACGTGAGCATCAAGGACGGGGGCCGGCAACTCGAGTACGAAGACGAGGACCCGAGGATCCGCGAGCTGTTCCAAGAAGAATGTCGAGCGTGGGGCCACGAGTCCAGGATGGATGAGCTCCTCGGGGACGGCTGAGGCCTTGCTACTGCTGCACCCTCTGCTCGTAGATGAAGCACGGATTGTTCGCCCGGGGACTTCTGCCGGGCTCGGCCACCACGCAGGCGAGGTCGCCTTGCATCGCCGCCATGCTGACCAGGTTGAGGAACTGGGAGGTGCCGTTGCCGTGACTCAGCAACCGCTCGAAGGTGCCCTCTGAGGTGAGCCGATCGAAGTCGCTTTCCTTCAGCCACTTCACCGCATCCTCATCGAACTCGGCGTCCGGCGGGCCGGGCATCATCTGCTCCGGTCCGCCGATCTCCTGCGACAGGTTGCCGCTGGCGATCACGGCCACACGGTCGACGGTGGTGGTCGCCTCGATCGCCTTGCGCAACGCCTGACCCAGCTGCACAAAGCGCCGGCCCGTCGGGATGGGCGGCGCCCCGGTGTTGGTCAGCACCGGCACCACCGGGATGTCAAGCGACGGCTGGGCGATCAGCGACGGCACCACGCACGCATGGTCCAGGCGCAGCTCGTCGGAGAAGGCAAAGTCGAAGCCATGCTCGAAGCCGCCTTCGATCAGGTCGGTCGCCAGCGCCCGGTTGCCGCGCAACTCCACCCGCGGCAGCTTGAACTCGCGCACCTCGTTGGAGAACGTCCCCTGGTAGGCGTCCATCCGCCCGACGATGAACTGCGGCATGTTGCTGGAGAAGAACTGATGGAAGTGGTCGGTCGCCAGGATGACGATGGCGTCGGGCCGCGCCCGCTGGATCGCCTCCTGCACCCGCGCCGACCAGGCCAGCAGCCTGCGGCCCTCCGCGCTCAGCTCCGACCCCGGAACCGACGTCCTGGCGTGGAACCACGGGGAGTGCGTCGATCCGATCAGCGATACGAGCTGTGCCATCCGCCACTCCTGGACCTGCCACCATGTACGCGGCTGCGTGGCAACTGACGTCGAGTGAGCCCCGCCAGGCGACGGTGAAGAACTGACAGCCGTCCGGACACCGAGTGTATGCCCGGGAGGGCATCTCCCCCGGCGAGGTCCTGGACCGTCTCGATCGGCTGGTGCAGGGCTTGGACATGACTCAACTGGCGGTGACCGCTCCGGCCGCCCTCAGTCGGGTACGCGAACCTCGCATGGCGGAGCAGCGCGCCGCAGCCGCCCATCGGTGGTGACCAACGGGCATCCGCGGTCCTGGGGCCAAGGCGACGTACAACCCGTCGAGGACCCGGACGCGGTCCTGCAGATCCAGTGCCACGCAAGGTGGGCCACGCTCGGCGGGACGAGCTCCTGCACAAGGGCCTGGGCTTCGGCCAGCGCCCCATGGGCTATCTCCCAGCTGATCTGATCCGCTCGCAGCAACCGCGCGACGGCTGACAGCACCTCGGCGGGCTGATGCGCCGGGGCGCAGACATCCTGGCCCGTGAGCTGGTTGAGCACCCATGCTTTGGAAGGTTGGTCCAGCACCGCGTCGACCAGTGCCGCGGCGTCGAGCACGATCACGCGCCGAACTCCTCACGCGCGCCGTCGAGCGCGGCACCCGTGTCAATCGGGCTCTTCACGATGAAGCGTGGGGTGCGGGTGGGGTGACCTCCCTCGGAAACGCCTGAGACCTCTCGATACTCGCGGCAGTCCAAAGCTGCGATCACGGGAGGTCCCAGGTGGGTGTAGAGGATAA
>Ga0209587_1000422_pt1 | contig 20746 bp, 22 predicted proteins | sample NGEPerD_2_FD_184512 | JGI IMG/M metagenome (GOLD analysis project Ga0209587, IMG submission 184512) | Arctic peat soil microbial communities from the Barrow Environmental Observatory site, Barrow, Alaska, USA - NGEE PermafrostL1-D... | ecosystem: Environmental > Terrestrial > Soil > Wetlands >... | reverse complement strand
ATGCCGTCGAACCCCTGAAGCTCGGCCCCCTGAAGCTCGGCCGCCAGCTCGGCCAGCTCCTCCACAGAGGACACAACCCGCATGTCGAGCTCGAACGGCGTCCCCTCGCCCTCGGCCGCCTCGGGAAGATCGGACATCAGTCGCTCCAGCAGGCTGCGGAACTCGAGTGAGGAGAACAGCTCCCTGACCGCGTCCATGTCCCACGGCTTCATCACGAGGTCTGAGACGTCGACCTCGAGCGGCACCTCGGCGAGAGTGGACAGCTTCTTGTTGAGCACCACCTGCTCGGCATGGGCCGCAAGGTTGGCGGCGAGCTTGGTGGTCTGCTCGTCGGCGTGGGCGACGGCCTCCTCTGCGGAGCCGTAGCGCTGCACGAGCTTCGCCGCCGTCTTCGTTCCCACCCCGGGGACGCCGGGCAGGTTGTCGGAGGAATCGCCCTCCAACGCTTTCAGGTCGACATACTTCTTCGGGGGCACGCCGTAGCGCTTCTCGACCGCCTTGCGGTCCATCTCGACGATGTCGGTGATCCCGCGCCGGTTATAGAGGACCTTGATGTCGTCGTTCACGAGCTGAAAGAAATCCCGGTCGCCGGTGACGATGCGGACGTCGATTCCTTCGAGGACCGCCTTTTTGGCGAGGAACGAGATGATGTCGTCCGCCTCGTGTCCGGGGAGCTCGAAGATCGGGACTTGGAGGACATCGAGGACCGCGCGGATCAGGGGTAGCTGGGGGCCGAAGGTGGAGGGGGCCTCGGTGCGAGTCGCCTTGTAGTCCGAAAACTCCGCGGTGCGCTCGAGCGGCGCGCCCAAATCGAAGCTGGCCGCCAGCAGGTTCGGTCGCTGCTCCTGCAGCAGCTTGATGAGCATCGAAGTGAACCCATAGACCGCGTTCGTATGAGTGCCGTCGGTGGTCTGCAGGTCCTCTGGGAGGGCGTAGAAGGCACGAAATGCAAGCGAATGGCCGTCGAGCAGCAACAGCTTGGGACGGCCCTTTTTGTTCACCTTGTTCAGCCTACAATCCAAGCATGGCGCTTCCCACTCCGGAGCTGCGGAACCTGAACCCCGCTCTGCGCGATTACCTGGAGGTGATCTTTCAGCTCGAGGAGGAGGGTCAGCGAATCCTCCAGGCACGCATCTCTGAGCGCCTGGGACTGGCCCCCGCGACGGTCTCCGAGGGCGTCAAGCGTTTAGTGGCCGAGGGCTACGTGGAGGTGCACGGGGGCCGCGACCTCGAGCTCACGGGGCGCGGACGAGTGCTCGCCGAGACGCTGGTGCGCCGCCACCGGCTCGCGGAGCGCATGCTCGTGGACATCCTCGGCATCCGCTGGCACCTGTGCCACGACCTCGCCGAGGACTGGGAGAAGGTCATGACACCGGAGGTCGAGGAGGCGATCCTGCAGCGCCTCGAAGGTGAGGCCACCTGCCCGCACGGCAATCCCATTCCGGGCGAGGCGTCGGCGGTTTCGTGGTCCGACCTGCGCCCCGTCGCCCGCATGGAAGAGGGGGACGTGGGACTCCTGACTCGGCTGCTCGAGGACATCGAGCTCGATCACGATGTCCTCCTCTACCTCGAGGAAAACCAGCTGCTGCCGGGGCGTGAGCTCACGCTGGTGGCGGTGGCGCCCGACGGGACCCGGCTCCTTGAGGTGGCGGGGCGGCAGGTGGCGCTGGGGCCGCGGCTTGCGGACAACCTGTGGGTGACGCCGCGCGTGTGACCGGCGTGCGCTACCCGCCGATAGCCGACTACGGCTTCATCTCCGACTGCCATTCGGCGGCGCTCGTGTCGAGGGCGGGAGCGATCGACTGGTGCTGCCTGCCCCGCTTCGACTCTCCGAGCGTCTTCGGCCGCCTGCTGGACTGGAACGAAGGCGGCTTTTGCTGCATCTCTTCGACCGAGGAGCTCGCAGTCACGCGGCGCTACCTCGATCGCACCCTCGTGCTCGAAACGACCTTTGTAACCGCCTCCGGGCGAGCTCGTTTGCTGGACTTCTTCTCGATGCGGCCCGGAGGTCGCTCGAAGCCTCACCGGCAGTTGGTGCGCGTGGTCGAGGGGGTCGAGGGCCGCGTCGAGCTGGGGATAGCGATCAGTCCCCGTTTCGACTACGGGTCCATCCGCCCCTGGATCCGGCAGGAGGAGGACGGCCTCTTCGGCGCCATCGGCGGCGCCGCCGGACTCGTGATCTGGACCGACGCGGAACTGGGGCCCGCCGGCCTGCACGATCTCGAAGGAACGGTTGTCGTAAGCACCGGGGAGCGAGCCCGGCTGTCGCTGCAGTTCGTCCCCCCGGAATTGCTCGACGGCCCTGCCCCCTCACGGCCGACGGCCGAGAAGCTCGACGCTCGGCTCGATGGGACCGTTTCATGGTGGCGGGACTGGGCCCGGCAATGCAGGACCCAGGATCCCCGGACCGAGGAGGCGCTTCGTTCGGCGCTGGTGCTCAAGGGCCTTACCCACGCCCCGACCGGCGCCATCGTCGCCGCTCCCACGACATCGTTGCCCGAGACACCCGGCGGCGAGCGCAACTGGGACTACCGCTTCAGCTGGATCAGAGACTCCGCGTTCACTCTGCGTTCCCTGCACGAGCTCGGCTTCGTCAAGGAGGCCTCAGGCTTCGCTCGCTTCGTCGAGCGCAGCGCGGCTGGCTCGGTCGACGAGCTACAGATCATGTACGGGTGTGGCGGAGAGCACCGGCTCACCGAGCTGAGCTTGGAGCTCGACGGCTACCGAGGCTCCCGGCCTGTCCGTATCGGCAACGCCGCCTACACACAGTCCCAGCACGATGTCTATGGAGTAATGCTCGAGGTCGCGGCGACGAGACACGGGCGCGGAGAGCACATCACGCCGCACTACTGGAGCTTTTTGAGCCAACTCGTCGAGCGCGCCGCAGAGGTGTGGAAGAAACCCGACCAGAGCATCTGGGAGGTGCGCAGCGAGCCATTGCACTTCGTGCAGTCGAAGGTCATGTGCTGGGTTGCAATCGACCGCGGCATCGACCTCGCCGAGCGGGCACATCTGCCCTGCGACCTGGAGGCGTGGAAGGTGGCGCGTTCCGAGATTCGCGACGCGGTGGAGACTGAGGGCTACGATCCCGAGCGGGGCGTGTTCGTGCGGGCGTTCGGCAGCAGGGATATGGACGCGGCCCTCCTTCTTCTCCCCGAGTACGGCTTCGTCGAGTGGCGGGACGAGCGCATGGTCCGCACCACCGACGCCATCAAGGCTGAGCTCGAGAGCGACGGGTTGCTGCTTCGCTATATCGCCCACGACGGGCTCGAGGGAACCGAGGGCCGCTTTCTGTGCTGCTCGTTCTGGCTCGTCGAATGCCTCGCACGCCAGGGCCGCATCGACGAGGCACGCGCGGTGTTCGAGCGGACCTGCGCGGGCGCGAACGACCTGGGGCTGTTCTCGGAGGAGCTCGACGTGAGCACGGGCGAGATGCTGGGGAACTTCCCTCAGGGCCTCTCCCACCTGGCGCACATCCAGGCCGCGCTGGCGCTGGCCCAATGCGAGTGAGCAAGCCCCCGCGGCGATCTTTTCGCGCTCAGCCTCGCTGAGCGAGGCTAACGTGGAAAAGGTCGTCCCAGGAGGTCTGGGTCAGATATTGCCTTGCTCTCTCCACTTGTCGTATATCGCCGACATCTCAGTCTCGGCCGCCTTGACGGAATCCTCCGCCGTCATGTTGCCGCGGGCGACTTCGGCGAACATCTGCGGAACCAGGAACTTCCCGAATAGCTCGTCGACGGCCGCGTTCACCGTGCCCGGATACCCGACATTGACGGAGAAGTCGTCGAAGCCCGCCAAGATCTCGTACTTGCCGGGCGGGTCGGAGACCTTGTCGTTTGCCAGCAGCTCTTTGAGGTCCTTGACCGTCCCTGGGAAGCTTGGAAAGTTGTAGTACTGGCTGTTAATAAACGCTTCTCTATAGTTCAGCGCGAGGTCGACGAGGAACTTCTGAGCCATCTCCTTCTGCTCGGAGAATTTCCAGATGATGTACACGCCGAGCAGGTGCTCGAGGCCCAGTCTCTGGGTTCCCTCGGGGACCGGTGCGAGGAAGACGTCGATGCGTACTGCAAGGCGACGCGGCATCGCAAGCTATTCGAGCACGTCTCTGACCCCAATGATGGCGAGGAAGTAATCGCGGACCTGCTCTGCGACCTGCGCCACCTGGCCGACTCGATGCAGGTCGATTGGGATCAGGCAGGGACCAGGGCCGCCACACACTACGGCGCGGAGCTCAAGGACAAGGACGGCTTCGCGATGGACCCGGACCCCGTCTTCTACGTGAGCGTGCACGGCGGGATCGCGGAGGCTATGACCCACGGCGCCGCTCGAGTCGTTCAGGTCGACTGGGACGGATTCGAGAACGAAGGCGACTACAGCCTCAGCAGATCGCGGTCATGGGTTGCGAAGTCAACGGCCCGGGCGAGGCGCGCGACGCCGACATCGGCATCGCCGCGGGTCCGGGGCGCGGGTTGCTGTTCGCGAAGGGCAAACAGATCGGTTGGGTACCGCACGACGGCCTGGTCGACGCCCTGCTCGAAGCGGCCGAGCGCGTCACCGAGGAGATTCGAGCGACCGGCGAGGTCGGAGACGGAGCGGCAACGGTGCTCAAGGGCGCCGCTCGCCGACAGGGGCCTCCTGTGGTGCCGATCGGCATGGGTCCTCCCAGCGACCCCTCCCACCCCTCTTAAACCAAAGCGCTTCCCATATTTGGTACCCTTGCAAAAGGGTACAGCTCTACGAGTACCCTGAATTGATCACCGCGGGATCCCTAACCGCAGCGTCGCGGCGTGGGCGCACACCGGGAGAGAGTTCGCGTAGCCCAAAGGCAAAGGGGAACGTCATGAGTCGCCGCAGCCAGCCGCTGCCCATCACCCGTCGAACTTTCCTACAGGGGGTGTCCGCAGCCGCGCTGCTTGCGGCCTGCTCCGGCGGGGAGTCGAGCCCACAAAGCGCAGCCCCTACAGAGGGTGCGCCGGAGGAGAAGTTCACCGAGCCCGCCACCCAGCTATCCGGCGATCTCCGCCTCCTGATGTGGAGCCATTTCGTCCCAGCGCACGACGAGTGGTTCGACACCTTCGCCCAGGAGTGGGGTGAGCAGGTCGGCGTCAACGTCACCGTCGACCACATCGACGTCACCACCATCCCCGCACGTATTTCGTCGGAGATCGGCTCCGGTGAGGGGCACGACCTCATTCAGATGATCGCGACACTGTCGCAGTTCGAACCGAGCGTTTATCCCATGAACGACCTCATGGACGAGGCCAACAATCGCTTCGGCAAACAACTGGAGCTGTGCCAGAAGTCGAGCTTCAACCCGACGACCGAGAACTACTACGCGTACGCACCGGCGTGGTCGCCCGACCCAGGTGACTACCGCAAGTCCTTGTGGGAAGAGGCCGGCCTGCCCGACGGACCCTCGACCTGGAACGAGCTCCTCGAGGGGGGCGGCAAGATCTTCAGCGAGCAGAACATCCAGATGGGCTTGGGGATGTCCCAGGAGATCGACTCGAACATGTACGCCCGCGCCCTCGTCTGGTCGTTCGGAGGGGCCGAGCAGGACACCAGCGAGCAGGTGACCTTGTTGTCCGACCAGACCATCGCCGCGGTCGAGTACTCGAAGGAACTCTTCGAAGCGGCGATGACCGAAGAGGTGTTCGCGTGGAACCCGGCGTCGAACAACGAGGGGCTCATCGCCGGACAGCTGAGCTACATCCTCAACTCGATCTCGGCATGGCGCACGGCCCAGGAGAGCATCCCGGATATCGCGAAGGACGTCTTCTTCGTCCCGGCCCTCGAGGGCCCGGAGCGTCAGCTGGCCGCGCAGCACGTCATGTACAACTGGATCAGTCCGAAGTTCTCGACCAACTTCGACGCCGCGCAAGAGTTCCTGCTCCACTACACGGAGAACCTGCCGAGGGCCGCCTACGAGTCCAAGTTGTACGACTTTCCGGGCTACCCCGACCAGGTGCCGGAGCTGGACGGCTGGCTCGACGAGGACCCATTCACGATCGAGGGGGACGACTCGACCAAACTCCAACCCCTGAAGAACGCTGTGGACTGGTCGACGAACCTGGGCTACCCGGGGCCGGCCAGCCCGGCCGTCGGCGAGATCAACGGCACCTTCATCCTGCCCAACATGCTCGCGCGGGTCGCCCGCGGTGGCCAGGAGGCGGAGGAGTCGGTCGAGCAGGCGCACCAGGAGTGCGAGCAGATCTTCGAGAAGTGGCGGAGCGAGGGCCTGGTCGGCGGAAGCTGATACCGGGACCGATCGGCAACGCCGGCGAGGGGAGAGTTCAAGATGGCGCACGTAGTCGAGGTGCGGGGGCTCAAGAAGCAATTCGAGAAAGGCGATGTCCTCGCGGTCGACGGAGTGGACATTGCGACCCGTGAGGGCGAGTACCTCGTCTTGCTCGGGCCCTCCGGCTGTGGCAAGACGACGTTGCTACGCATGATCGCCGGCCTCGAGGAACCCACCGAGGGTGAGATCCTCATCAGTGGGAACGTCGTGAACGGCCTCCCCCCGCGGGCCCGAGGCATCGCGATGGTGTTCCAGAGCTACGCGCTGTATCCGCACAAGACCGTGCTGGAGAACATCACCTTCCCGCTAAAGGCGACGAAGATCGATCGCTACGCCCGCCGTGAGAAGGCCGACTGGGCCGCCGGCCTCCTCGGCATCGGCGAGTTGCTCGACCGCAAGCCTCGTCACCTGTCTGGTGGTGAGCGTCAGCGCGTGGCGCTCGCCCGAGCGCTCGTCCGAGACCCCAGTGTGTTCCTCCTCGACGAACCGCTCAGCAACCTCGACGCGAAGCTGCGCACGTCGGCCCGTGACGAGCTGAAGCAGTTCCAGGAGCGACTGGGCACGACGACGATCTACGTGACCCACGACCAGGTAGAGGCGATGGGTCTCGGCGACCGCATCGTCGTCATTCTCAAGGGTAAGGTCCGCCAGATCGGACCTCCGGAGGAGGTGTACTCCCATCCGGCCGATACCTTCGTTGCGACCTTCATCGGGTCGCCGCCCATGAACCTCATCGACCGTGGCGACCATCTCCTCGGCTTCCGGCCGGAGAACTTCTTGCCCGTCGAGGCGATCGACAGCAACGGGGGCAACCTGCTCGAGGTTGATGTGCAGGTGCACCGCATGGAGTATCTGTCCGGCGACCGGCACATCTACGCGACCACCTCAGGTCTCGGGAGCGACGACGCCCACATCATCGCTCGGATACCCGCGACCGTTAACGTCGCCGTGGCCGAGGACCGCGCCCAGCGCTTCGCCGTTCACGAGAAGGATCTGAGGTTCTTCGACGCTGACACGGGGTTGCGTACCGAGCCGCGACCGGTCCGCTCGTGACGCAAACCGACCGCGCCGACGGGGTTGGGACGGCGCCCGCCGGTACCCTGGCCCGGGACCCGGACCCGCGGACGGCGCCACCGAGGCGGAGACTCGCCGACCGTGAGGGTGTCCTGGCGAAGCTCTTCTTGCTGCCGACCGCCGTGTACATCATCGGCCTGGTCGCGTTTCCGTTCGTCCTCGCCATCCTGTTCAGCTTCAGTGACGTAACCACCGGGAACCCGAGCCTCGACTTCGTCGGACTCCGTCAGTGGCGCACGATCCTGGGTTCGAGGGTGTTCTGGACTTCCTTCAGGAACACGATCACGTTCACCGTAATCTCGATGGCGCTGATGGTCGTGATCTCGCACGTCCTCGCGACGTTGCTCGTGAAGGACTTCAAGGGGAAGTGGCTCGTTCGGTTTTGCGTGCTGCTGCCATGGACGACCCCGGTGTCGCTTGCGGCGGTGTCGTGGCTGTGGTTGCTCAACTCGATCTTCAGCCCCATCGACTGGGTGCTGCGCTGGTTCGGGCTCATCGAGGCCAACATGTATTACCTGGGGCGACCGGTCCTCGCGATGGGATCGATCATCGCGGTGCACGTGTGGCGCATCGTCCCGCTCGCGACCGTCATCATCATGGCCGGGCACATGGCGATCCCCGGTGAGATCGACGACGCCGCGGAGATAGACGGGGCCGGGTTTTGGCGGAAGTTGCGGGAGATCACCATCCCGCTCACGCTGCCGATCACCGCGGTGGCGGTGCTCTTCGGCGCCATCCTCACCTTTGCTGATATGACCGTCGTCTTCATCCTGACGAGGGGTGGTCCGACCCAGGCCACCCAGGTGCTGTCGAGCTGGGCCTTTTTCAAGGGCATCGAGGGCGGTGACCTCGCCCAGGGCGCGGCGGTGGCCCTCTTCCTGTTCCCCCTCCTGCTCGCCGCGGCGATCGCGATCCTTCGGGCGGTCCGGCGTACGGAGGTGATGTAGCCGTGGCTGCTCCCACGCAGGACCCCGTCGAACAGTTTGCCGGTGGCCGCATCGACGTCACGAACCAGGGTGAGGTCGACCGGATACGCCGGCAGCGCCGCCGCCGCGCCGTCGGCGGGCGCACCGCTCTATACACTCTGGCGATCATCGCAGTGGTGTTTGCGGCGGGACCGTTCATTTGGAGCGCGATAACCTCGTTCAAGGTGGACCCGGACCTCTACACGAAGGCAAACAACCCGTTCATCTACAACCTGCCCCCGACCCTCGAGCACTGGAGGTTCCTGCTCTCAGATACGCAGTTCCTGACGTTCGCATGGAACACACTCTGGGTCGGGCTGCTCGTGGTCGCGATCACGCTTTTCGTCGGGCTTCCCGCCGCCTACGCGCTTGCGCGTCTCGAAATGAAATGGAGTGGTCCGCTCGGCATCGCCATCTTCTTCGTGTACCTCATCCCGCCGACGTTGCTGTTCATCCCGATGACCCGGGTCGTTGGGAACCTCGGGCTGCTTAACAGCACGTGGTCCCTGGTGTTGATCTACCCGACGATCACGATCCCGGTGTCAGTCTGGCTTCTCATCGGGTTCCTGAAGGGCATCCCCAAGGACGTCGAGGAGCAGGCCCTGGTCGACGGCTACAGCCGGTTCAGCGCCTTCATCCGCGTCGTCATCCCGCTCGCCTTCCCCGGGATCGTCGCCGTCATCGTCTTCGCGTTCACCCTGACGGCCCACGAGTTCATCTACGCGCTCGCGTTCCTCTCTTCGACCGCGGAGAAGTCCATCAGCATCGGAGTTCCGACCGAGCTGATCCGCGGCGACGTGTTCTTCTGGCAGTCGTTACAGGCGGCGGTGGTGTTCGTTGCACTGCCGATCGCGTTGGTCTTCAACCTCCTCCTCGGGCGCTTCATCTCCGGCTTCACGATGGGTGCAGTGAAGGGCTGATCGCCCAGCCCTGTTCGCGACCGTCACTGAAAGAGCAGAGCCCAGGTGACGTAGTCGAGGTCGAGGCCCTCGCCGGCCCCCTCGGGCGCGTAGGGCTCACGCTCGGGCTCCCGCCCCTCCGACTGGTTGCTTCGAATGAGTTCCTCGGGGCTCGACCGGTGCCGCTGGGGCAGCTTGACCACGTCGCCCGTCGGTGTCGTGAAGCTCCAGGTCCCGTCGCGCGCCCGGGTCATGCTGTAGCCGCCCTCGTGCACCATGCGGTGATGGCGCCTGCACAGAAGCGCGAGGTTCGCCCAGCTCGGTCGGACCCTCCTTGGTCCAGTGCACGATGTGATGCGAGTCGCGCGAACCCAGGCGAGCCGGCGACATTCGTCGTCGAACGCGATGGGGGGCGACAGACCATCGAGGCGGAGCTCGGCACAGGCATCGTGTCCGAGGAGGACGAGCTGCTCGCGCTCGCACCCGCAGGTGAAGACGTCGGCGAGGTCGGCGACGGCGAGCAGAAGGTTGGTTACCTCGGAGTCGGCCCACAGCCCGAGATCAAGTCGTATGGCTTCGGAGAAGCGATAACGCATTCCGGGGAGCGCGTTTGGGACATGACCGTGAGATCGGTCATCGGAGTTCCTCAGGTGTTCGCGCAGGTGTTCAACGGCGATATCTTCGAGGCGCTCGGGGGCGAGGGTGATCGTTCTGCGGAGGACAGCCCAATCGGCATCGTGGGGGCCAGCCGCATCGTTGGCGAAAGTGCCAACCGGGGTGAGTACACCAACATCCTCGAGATGATCGCCGCGTTCACCATCTTCGTGGGACTAATGAACTTGTTGCCGCTGCCGCCGCTCGACGGTGGTCACCTCGCGGTGGTCGCTTGGGAATCGGTGACCAAGCGCAAAGTCGACATCCGCAAGTTGATCCCGGTGTCGGCGGCCGTGATCGGGTTCTTCATCGTCCTGTTCGTGGCCATCCTCTACCTGGACCTGGCTAGGCCCGTCGACCTTCCGTTCTGAATGATCGCTCCTTACAAGCGCCGCAAGTCGAGGCAACTCTCGGTCGGCAACGTCGTGGTCGGAGGCGATGCGCCGGTCTCGATTCAATCGATGACGACGACGAAGACCGAGAACGCGCAGGAGACGATCATCAGGTTCACGAACTCGCGATCCAGGGTGCGGACATCGTGCGGGTCGCCGTTCCTCACGAGGAAGACGCGCGCTCCCTCCCTCAGATCGTCGAGCAGGGCGGAGTGCCGATCATTGCCGACATCCACTTTTCGGTTCGTCTCGCGATGCTGGCTCTCGAGACCGGGGTGCACGGGCTGCGAGTCAACCCGGGAAATATGCGCAATCCGAAGCACATCAAGGAGGTTGCCGACGGCGCGCGCGAGCGGGACATCCCGATCCGCATCGGAGTCAACGCGGGATCGCTGGACAAGAAGCTGATTGCGAAGTACGGACGACCCACGGCCGAGGCTCTCGTCGAAAGCGCGCTCTACGAGATCGGCTTACTCGAAGAGCATGGCTTTCGCGACATCAAGGTGTCGGTCAAGCATCAGAACGTTACTGAGATGATCGCCGCTTACCGGCTCCTGGCCGAGAAGACCGACGTTCCGCTACACCTCGGCGTCACCGAGGCCGGGACACCCAAGCAGGGCATTCCCAAGTCGGCCATCGGCATCGGTACGCTGCTGGCCGAGGTCATCGGCGACACGTTTCGGTGTCGCTGACGACGAATCCGGTCGAGGAGGTCAAGCTCGGCAAACAGATCCTTCAGATCCTCGGCCTGCGTGAGTCCGGGTTCGACCTCGTCGCCTGTCCGTCGTGCGGCCGCGCCGAACTGGACGTGTTCGAGCTCGCGAACGAGGTCGAGAAACGAATGAGCCTCGAGGCCCTCGCCGCCTTGCTCGGACACAAGAGCCTGTCGATGACGCTGATCTACGCCCGTATCGCCGATCGCACGGTTGCAGATGAATACTTCGCTGTCTCCGAGAGGATCGAGGCCCTCTACCACCGGGCGCAGGCGCTGCCGGCGGATGTCGAAGGTTCCAAGATGGCCAAGCTGCGAAACGAGATGAACCGGCGCATGCTCGGCAACGGCTACTGTGCCCGGCCGGTGGAGCTGGACTGCCACTTCGAGTCGATCTGTGAGTCGTGCACGTTCTTCGTCACCACTATCGACTTCAAGCCGACGCTAGAGCGTCAGCGCGACGATGCCGAGGCCAGAGGCCAAGTTGGTCGTCGGCGGATCTTCGACGGACTTCTGGCACGTCTTGAGCAGGACGCGTCGTGACGTTCTGTTTCAGGTGGGGTTGCTGGGGACGGGCGGCGAAACACCCCTATGGCGCCGTCGGATCCTCCCTCAATGCAAGCTGCAGGTCGAGCCCGGCTCACCGCGGGGCGCGACCTATGCAGCGTCAGGATGGATTCGAGTAACCAAGGCGCCGCGTTATTCCTCGACGTACTCGTTCGGGCCCACGCCCTCACGCCGATAGCGCTCGAGGTCCACCTTGCTGAGCGTCGCGCTTGGCCGGTCACACCCAGCGGGGCGATCACCGATGAGCTCTTCGATCATGTCCGGCGTGTGAATGACCGGCGAGATCTTCACAATCTCGGAGTAGAGGAAACGCTTGCGGTTGCTCCTCCCTGGGGTAGCGCGCCACTTCCATCCAGGATGTCGAAAGACCTCAGACCCCTTCACCTGAGGGGTAAAAAACAGGATCAGCGGTGTGACCCGGCTCGATTCAGGCGCCCCAACGAGGGACGCCGCCTTAGAGTTCGGCCGTTCGTGCCGTCGTATGCAAGGAGCTTGGATTGCTGTCCTTCGTCTACCAGGTCGTCCGCTCGGTCTTGCGACTCATCGTCTGGAGCTTGAGGTCTCGAGATGCTCAGGCACTTGAGGTCATGGTCCTACGCCACCAGCTCGAGGTCCTCGACCGTCAGGTCGGTCGCGCCCGCTTCGAGCCCCAGGACCGCCTGCTGCTCGCCGCCGCCAGCCGACTGATCTCAAGAGCTCGCTGGCATGTCTTCTCAGTGCGCCCCGAGACACTTCTGCGCTGGCACCACCGTCTCACGCGCAGAGCGGCTCGGTGGGGGAGCAAGAGTCGCGGACGGCCCCCTATCTCTCGGGACCTCAAGAACCTGATCGTCCGCTTCGCCAAGGACAACCCGCGCTGGGGCTACAAGCGCATCCAAGGCGAACTCAAGAAACTCGGTCACGACGTCTCGGCAATGACCATCCGCGACGTACTGCGCCGCTTGGGTCTCGGACCCGCTCCGAGGAGGGCGGGTCCAAGCTGGTCGGAGTTTCTACACGCTCAGGCCTCGGCCATCCTGGCATGCGACTTCTTCACGGTCTACGGAGCCTGGGGCAGGACGATCTACGTGTTGTTTGCGATCGAGCTCTCGAGTCGCCGGGTTCACCTCGCCGGCTGCACTGCCCGTCCCAACGACGTCGCCGAACCGCTCGGCTCCGAGGTCATCGTGCACTTCGAGATGGATTCGCCGCCGGTCCAGACCAAGGACGTCTTCGACCTTGCCGCCGACCTCGAAGGAAGCGGATATCAGCTCGGCCGCGAGCACGCCACGTTCACGGCGCGGCTCCACCCACGTACTGACGCCAACGACGGCACACCGTTGAAGCTGGCCGTGGACGTGGAGAACCTCTATCTCTTTGACAAGGAGACCGGAGCGGCACTCAGCTAACGAGCACCGCCGCTGGCGATCTTTTCGCGCTCAGCCTCGCTGAGCGGGGCTAGCGTGGAAAAGATCGATCCTATTGGCTAGGCCCGGTCGGCCAGCTCCTTGTCGAGAAAGAACAGCGCGTCTCCCCTGTCGCCGATGCGCTTGAGCGCTCCGACGATGTGGCCGACCGACTTCTCCTCCTCGACCTGCTCCGTGGCGAACCAGTCGAGCCACGCCTGGGAGGCGTAATCGTGCTCGTCCACGACTGCCGAGTAGAGATCGCCGATCGCCCGGCTGACGGCCCGCTCGTGCTCGAGTGCCTGCTCGAAGACCTCGAGGGGCGAGGAGAAGTCGTGCGCAGGCTGCTCGAGAGCCTCGAGGCGCACCCGGCCCTCGCGGTCGTTGATGAAGTCGAAGAACTTCATCGCGTGCTCGACCTCCTCCTGGCTCTGCAGCCGCAGCCAGCGGGCGAAGCCGGGCAGGCTCTGCGCCTCGCAATAGGCGGACATCGACAGGTAGACGTAGGCCGAGCGCAGCTCCATGGCGAGCTGGTTGTTCAGGGCGGCATCGATCCTTTCGGCAAGCATGGAGCCGAGTCTACTCTCAAGCGTCGAAGAGCTGGGGGACCGCGGTGAGCCTCACCCGGACATAGGAGCCGATCGCAAGGTCGGGGCGTGGCCCCAGGAGTCGCACGTCGAGCGAGGAGCCGTCTTCGAGCCGGGCTCGCACGAGCTGGTCGTGGCCGTAAAACTCCGCATCGACGATGCGGCCGGTCCCATCACCGGACTCGAGCGACACCGTCTCCGGGCGCACCATGACCACGACGTCCCCGTCGCAGTGTCCCTGTGCCTCGACTGCTCCCACGGCAGTGTGCGCCCGCCCGGATCGCACCACCCCGGGAAGGAAATTCGCTTCGCCCACGAGCTCGGCCACGGATCGCGACGCGGGGTGCCGATAGACCTCGTGCGGCGCCCCGGTCTGCAGGATGCGCCCCTCGGACATCACCGCCAGCTGGTCCCCGATCGCCAGTGCCTCTTCCTGGTCGTGGGTGACGAAAACCGCCGTCGCCTCGGCCGCCTTGAGGACCTGCTTCACCTCAGCGCGCAGTCGTGCCCGAAGCGATGCATCGAGGTTCGAGAAGGGCTCGTCGAGCAGGACCACGGCGGGGCGGGGAGCAAGCGCCCGGGCGAGCGCCACGCGCTGCTGTTGGCCTCCCGAGAGCTCGTGGGGCATACGCTCGGCGAAGCGATCGAGGCGCACCATCTCGAGCACCTCGCGCACACGGGCGTGCTCTCCCTTGGGGAGTCCAAAAGCGACGTTGCCCATCACGTCGAGGTGAGGGAACAGGGCCCAGTCCTGGAACACCATCCCGACCCGCCGCTTCTCGGGGGGCACCCAGGCCGCCTGCGAGGCGACCACGCGTTCGCCCACCAGCACCTCGCCGCCGTCGGGCCGCTCGAAACCGGCCATCACCCGCAACGCAGTCGTCTTGCCGCACCCTGAGGGACCGAGCAGGGCGGTCAGCGCGCCACTCTTGATACAGAGATCGAAGCCGTCGAGCGCGACCACGGGCCCGAACGACTTACGAACCCCGTGGCAACAGAGAGCCGTCACTTGCTCTCGACCTCCGCCTCATCGACCTCGACGCGCCGGGCGAGGAAGTACAAGGGCACCGCGCAGATCGCCAGCAACAGCAGGGCGGGGCCGGCGGCCTTGCCGTAGAGGCCCGCCGCCGCACCACTCCACACCCTGGTGGCGAGGGTCTCGAAGCCCGTGGGGCGCAGCAACAACGTCGCCGGCAGCTCCTTCATGGCGGTGAGGAAAACGAGGGCCGCGCCGGCGCCGGCACCCTTGGCGAGGAGCGGAGCGACCACGGCCCTGAAGGCGCCCAGCCGGCTCTTTCCCAGAGCGCGTGCCGCCTCCTCGAGCCTTGGCCCGACCTGGAGGAGCGAGCCACGCAGCGGCTCTACCGCCTGCGGCAGGAACAACACCACGTAGGCGATCACAACCAGGGGCAGGCTCTGATAGAGGAGCGGAACCGTGTTGATCGAAAAGAACACCAGCGCCAGCGCCACGACGATTCCGGGCAGCGCATAGCCCGAATAGGAAACGCGCTCGACGACGGTTGCAAGACGCCGAGGTCGGTGGACGGCGAGCAGCGCCACGGGCAAGGCGGCAAGCAGAGCCACCGCGGCCCCCGCACTCGACACCAGAATCGAGCCCAGTCCGGCCGCCCAGGTGAAGCGGACCTCCTCCCCCTCGGACACCGCCCGAAGCACCCAGAAGACGATGACTCCGACCGGCAGCACGAAGGCAGCCAGCGACAGGGCAGAGCAGAAGGCGAATGCGGCCCACTTCCAGCGGCCGAGTGCCACGCGCCGCAACGGTCTGCGGGAACCAGCGCCCGATCGGTAGTAGCGGGCGCGGCCGCGCGCCGAGTGCTCGAGCACCAGGACAGAGAGCGCGACCGCCACCAGCAGAAGAGAAAGGATTGCCGCCGGGGCCCGGTCGAAAGCGCCGCGGTATTGCAGATAGATGGCCTGAGTGAAGGCCGGGAAGCGCATCAAGCTCACCGCGCCGAAGTCGTGGAGGGTGTAGAGCGCCACCAGCAGGCATCCGGCTGCAATCGAGGGTCGCAGCAGTGGCAGCGTCACGCTCCTGAAGGTGGCCCATGACGAGCGCCCGAGGCTGCGCGCCGCCTCCTCGGCGGCCGGGTCGAGGCCCTTCATGCCGGCGGCCACCAGGAGATAGACGTAAGGGTAGGTGAACAGCGTCAGTGACGCCCAGGCGCCGGGCCAGCCGGTGATGTCGGGGAGCGAGCCGGCGAGGGCGGTGTCCTGCAGGGCCGCGTCGAGCAGTCCCCCTTGACCGAGCGCGGCCAGGAGCGCGAACGCACCGACGTAGCTCGGTATCACCAGCGGGAGGGCTACGACCACTCCCCACAGACGCCGGCCGGGAAGGTCGGTCCTCACGGTGAGCCAAGCCAGCGGCACACCGAGGGCTGCGGCCGCCAGTGTCACGGTCGCCGCCAGGCCCACGCTGCGCACGGCAAGCCACACGGTTCGGCCTCTCAGGATGAGGTCCCAGCTCGAGGCGTCGGCCTCCAGCGCCCGCACGACGAGGTAGGCGACGGGCAGGAGCATCAAAGCCCCGACTGCGAGACCACACAGGACCAGAGCGCGCCGCGCCTGCGACGCCTCTCGGCCGGCGCGTGACGCAGCCAGACCGGCGCGGATTACGGGGGCCGCGATGCTCATTAGAGGAAGCCAACTTGGGCAAGGAGGTCCAGGGCCTGCGGCAAGCGCTCGCCCAACTCGGAGAGGTCTATGTCCGGAGACTGGATCTGATCCAACGGAACGAGGTCGCCGCTCGGCTCCAGGTCCCGGACCACGGGGTACTCGAAAGTCTCCTCGGCGAAGAAGCGCTGTCCCTTGTCGCTGGTGAGGTAGTCGACGAAGGTCTCGGCGGCGCCGGCCTGGTCGGTGGTGTTGAGAACTCCAACGCCGGCGGCATTGATCAGCGCTCCGGGGTCACCGTTCGTGAAGAAGTGGTTGGCGACGGGTATGTCGCCCTCCTCGGCCGCGACCTCGTAGATGTAGTAGTGATTGACGAAGCCGACATCGATGGTTCCGGCCGCGACGGCCCGGACGACATCTGAATTCTCCTCGAACAGCTCAGGCTCGTTGGCTTGCAGCCCTTCGAGGAAGGCGAGTGTGGCCTCGTCGCCTTGGGCGTCGATCATGGCCGCCACGAAGGCCTGGAAGGATGAGTTCGTGGGAGGAAACCCGATGCGCCCTCTCCAGCTCTCGTCCGTGAAGTCTTCGATCGAATCCGGCAGGTCGTCCTCGGACAGCGCTTCCGTGTTGTAGACGGCGACCCGAGCCCGGCCCGAGGTTCCGACCCACAGGCCCTCCTGGGAACGGAACTGATGGTCGACGCGCTCGAGGATCGCATTGTCGATCGGCGCCAGCAGGCCCTCGGCGCCAACCACCCCCAGGGCCCCGGCGTCCTGGGAGAAGAAAACGTCGGCGGGGCTGGCCTCGCCCTCCTCCAGCAGCTGGGCTGCAAGCTCGGCCGAGTCGCCGTAGCGAACCTCGAGATCGATGCCCTCGTCCTCCTCGAATTGCGCCAGGAGCGGGGCGACGAGCTCCTCCTCGCGGCCCGAGTAGACCGTCAGCGTCGTCCCGGCGGCCTCCCCGTCTCCGTCGGCCCCACCGGCGGCGCCGCCGCAGGCGACCACCAGCAGGCCCAGGCACAAGACGAGTGCCATCCCGGTGCGTCTCCCTCTCACGTACGATTGCCCCCATTCGATGACTCGATGTTCGGTGAACCGAAGGTCGCAGCTTAGGCAGGGCTGATGTTAGGCGACCCTAACCGGAACGGTCAAGAGGGAGGCCGGGAGGAGAGGGCGATTAAAGGGGGTGGCGAGCCTTGCTCACATCCCACCCCTCATTTCCCCACCGAGAAGTCCAGGCGCCACTCCCGGAAAGAACCACACCGCAATCGCCAGCCCAAAAGCCGCCCCAGCCACTGCTCGAGAGAACATCTCGCCCCTGGTCCAGAGCTTCTCGATCAAAACCACCGCTGCCAACACGACCATGGCCAGGACATTCATGATCCCGAACGCAATGAGCAGGATGAACAGTGACCAGCAGCAACCGAGGCAATAGGCGCCGTGATGCAGGCCTGCGCGCATGTCTCGCAGCGCGCCGCGATAGGAGCCATAGTGCAGTAGCAACGCCAGTGGGGAGCGACAGTGCTCTAAGCATCGGCGCTTGAGGGGCGTCAGCTGGTACAAGCCGCACCAAGCGAAGATCGCGGCGGCCGCAACGGTCGAGGTGATCGAATTCGCTGCGATATTGCTCGCCAGGGACGTGAGGCCAAAGGCCGGGATGCCGGCGGCGGCCCACACCACCAGATAACCGGCGCCGAACAAAGCGAGCCGGGTGAGGCGGGACGAGCGAACAGATCGCGAATACATGGACGCCAGCGGCGCGATCGACGGCAGCATCATGCCGGCCATCATTAGCGTCCACACCCCGACGAAGGGGGGAAGAGCCAACCCCATGGACCCCATGGATTCCATTTCTTGCGATAGGCGAACGGTCACCAGCCAGGCCGTGGCCGCGACGATCAGCAAACCTGCTGTCTGTGGTGTGAAGCGATATAGCCGAAAGGTGGCGCTGGTCACGCGGCCCAGGAGAACGGCGCCGAATGGCCGTTCTTGCCCTCTTGGGAGAGCTCCAAGCCGAAGGCATTGATTCGCGACCTGACCGCCCGAGCGACCGTCAGCGTCGAGTTGGCGGGATGGAACATTCCCGTGAGCTTGGAAACCTCGCCCCCCGGATTGAGCGGCGGAACAAAGTCCTCGACCTCGATGTCGACGACATCTCCGATCCTCACGCTATGGCGGCGACCGTCGTCTGAGAACTCGATGGGAGCAACTTCGACACCCATCATCTCCCCGATCAAGGGCGCCAACATAGCCATTGGACCGCCAACCTGCCCGGAGAACACGGCCCCCAGCTTGTCGGCCTGCTCTTGGGAAGCGGCGGCATCCATGAACACGCCGACGCGCCAGTTTCCATCCGACATCAACTGAGGGGTGTCGGCCAGTACGGCCACGGTCAGCTTACTGACGTCGACGCCGTCCACATCGCCCGAGTCGATATGAAAGGCAAGTAGCACCCGGCAGCGTTCCGTATCGGCCGGCATCGAGAGCCCCGATGTGGTGCACGGACACACCATGTCACAGGAGCAGTTCTCGAGGTAAGTACCCTGCAGACGCCACGCCATCACAACCCCCAAACCTCACACACGACCAGTAGGAATACCTTCATGAGGCTATGGCACCCTCAGCAGAGTGTCAATCTCTAGTCATCCATATCCGTTCGTGCTATTTACGGGGAGGTGCACTAAGAAGCGGAGCCGACTCCGCGGCTCAATCACCTCCTACAGATCGGTGCCGCTCATGAGCCGCTCTCCGTGCCGGTCGTGGAAGGCGATCATGGCCTGCGCCCCTGGAATAGGAGTCGGCTCGAAAGTGCTGACGACGGATGCGCCGGAGAAGAAGCCGATGGCCCTCAGCACACCGTCCCCGACGTTGTGGAGATCGTGCGGGACCATGGCGGGGATCACGACTGCGGTGCCCGCTCCAAGCTCGGCGGCCTCCTCGCCGACCGTGCCCCTGGCCGTTCCTTCGAGAACGAGAACCAGCTCCTCCTCGCTGTCCTTGTGCATGCCGAGGCTGCGCCCAGGCTCTATCTCCATACAGACGAGGGCGCAGTCTGAGGCCCCTTCCCACGCATACACAGGAAAGCCAACCTTGTACCGGAGCGAGCCATCCTCGGGGTTCCGCATCTCCTTCAATGGCACCGTTTCGAGGTCGAACGTGAGCCCGGCAGCAATCCTTTCCTATTAGATGAACATGCATGTTCACAGGAACTTTGACAGCTACTGGTGCGTCTGTCAATATGGATGAGCAGGCTGGTTTATCGAAATAAGGATGGACAGTGACTCGAAAATACGAGATGACGCGGCGCGCCGTGGGTGTAGAGGAGACAAGGCGCCGGATCGTCGAAGCGGCCGTGGGACTCCACCAAGAGCTCGGGCCGGCGCGCACGACGGTCACGGCCATCGCGGAGAGGGCCGGGGTGCAGCGACTGACGGTCTACCGGCACTTCCCCGACGAGGACTCCATGCTGGCGGCGTGCTCGGCGAAATGGGCCGAGCGGAATCCTCTTCCAAAGTCAAGTGACTGGAACGGGATTGGCGACCCGGAGAAACGCCTCCGGCTTGCCCTGGAAGCCTTCTACAACTACTACGCGTCCGAGGAGAACATGCTGGCTAACTCCATCCGTGACGCTCCGATGATTTCATTCGTGAGGCACCGTCGCGAGAGATTCGAGAGCTATCTCGACGAGGTCGGAGAGGGACTGCGGAAGGGTTGGGGGGTAAGGGGCAAACCCAAGCGGCACCTGACAACGATGATCGGACACGCACTGCGCTTCGAGACCTGGCGCTCGCTCAAGCAGCAGGGGCTCGGCCCATCGCAGGCCGCCGAGCTTATGGCCATTGCGGTGACCGGCGTGGCTCGACGATAATCGCGCTTTGCACGCATGAAAGAGGTACCTCAGCGCCACGTTACGCAGGCTTCTTTTGTACAAAACGCGCCGATAGCCCGCGTTTCGTAGCAAACCTCAAGCCAGCCCTGAGCCGAGCAGTGTACCGAGTCGAACAAGGTGCCGAGCCGAGCACCGTCGCGGCCTTTCGGGATCAGGCCGCCACGGTGCCTTCACCCGGCGGATCGGGCCCCGGGTCGTAGCGCCGCCCGTTGGGCTTGAACCACTCCGAGACGGTCCCGTTGAGACAGACGCTCCAGCCCAACCTGTGCACCAGCTTGTGGTGGAACGTACACACCAGCACGAGATTGTCGTAGTCGGTGGGGCCTCCCTCTTCCCACGCCCAGATGTGGTGCGCCTTGACAAACATCTTGGTCCCGCAGCCGGGAAAGGTGCAGCCGTGGTCTCTGCGGAGCAGCTGGCGGTGCAGCCAGCGGGGGACGTTTCGGGAGGCCTTGCCGATCCCGAGGGCGTTTCCCTCTTTGTCAGTGAGCACGACCTGGAGACGGCAGTCACAGCAGAGCTCGTGGGCGATTTGGGGGTGAAGTCCCAGGCCGCCCTCGATCTCTGCGGAACCCAGCCCCAGGCTCTCGATCGTGGCGTGGACCACGACCGTGGCCCGGTCCGCGTCCTGGTCTGATGCGATCGCCTGGGAGGACAGCACAGAGAGGGCATCGGCTGAGCGCTGCTCTCTTCT
>Ga0209587_1000421_pt1 | contig 20759 bp, 25 predicted proteins | sample NGEPerD_2_FD_184512 | JGI IMG/M metagenome (GOLD analysis project Ga0209587, IMG submission 184512) | Arctic peat soil microbial communities from the Barrow Environmental Observatory site, Barrow, Alaska, USA - NGEE PermafrostL1-D... | ecosystem: Environmental > Terrestrial > Soil > Wetlands >... | reverse complement strand
GGGACAGCGTTTGACCCATTCGATCGCCTCGTCCATGGACTCGACCTTCCAAACCCAGTACCCGGCGAGCAGCTCCTTGGTCTCGGCGAACGGCCCATCCGTCACCGTGCGCCCGGTGCCGGAAAAGAGGACCCGCGCTCCCTTCGAACTGGGCTGGAGCCCGTCGCCGTCCAGCATGATGCCAGCCTTGACGAGTTCTTCATTGTAATTACCCATCTCGGTGAGCAGTTGTTCGTCCGGCAACTCTCCCGCTTCCGATGCCGCGTCCGCCTTGATAAGGACCATCACTCGCATTGCTGTATCTCCTTCTGGTGGCGCCAGGCGGGCGGTCCGTCCCTTTCGTCCACGCTGGCAAAGGTGTCACGCTAACTGGCCATGACACCAGGTAGTCGAACGGCCCGGACAAAAATCGACACGGCTCAAATGTGGCTTTGGGAAATGCGTTGTCGGGCGATCATTGCAGGCTGGCCAGCCGTCGCTCGATGAAGCGCCGTTCGGGTCCTTGCTGCGTGAGGCTGAGGGCACGTTCGTAGGATGCTCGTGCCTCGGATTCTCGCCCCAGTCGCCGGCAGAGCTCGGCCCGTGCCGAATGCGCGAGGTGGTAGTCGGCCAGTTCGCCTTGCTCCAGGATCGTGTCGATCCGGGCAAGACCCTCCGCCGGTCCATCGCGCATTGCCACCGCCACGGCACGATTCAGCTCAACAACCGGGGAGGGATTCACCTGCGCCAGCACATCGTAGAGCCCGACGATCTGGTTCCAGTCGGTCTCGGCGGGTGACTGGGCCTCGGCGTGAACCGCCGAGATCGCCGCCTGGAGGGTGTACGGCCCGAAGCGACGCGAAGCCAGCGCCTGTTCCACGAGCGCGGTCCCTTCATCGATCAGCTCCCGGTTCCAGAGGGTCCGATCCTGGTCCTCCAGCAACACGAGATCGCCTTCCGGCGTGGAGCGCGTCGCACGCCGGGACTCATGCAGCAGCATCAGGGCGAGAAGGCCCATGGCTTCGGGTTCGGGAAGAAGCTGGTTCAGCAGCCGTGCCAGGCGGATCGCTTCTCCGGAGAGATCGGAGCGGGTGAGGGCCTCGCCGGATGAGGCGGAGTACCCTTCATTGAAGACGAGGTAAATCACCTGGAGCACGGTATCCAGCCGATCCGGCAGATCCTCCCGCGACGGCACCTGGTAGGGAATGCCGGCGTCACGGATTTTCGCCTTGGCGCGAACGATTCGCTGGGCCAGCGTGGAAGGGGCGGTGAGAAAGGCGCGAGCGATCTCCTCGGTGGTGAGGCCGCAGACTTCCCGCAAGGTCAGCGCCAGCCGCGCCTGTGCGGGCAGGGCGGGATGGCAGCAGGTGAAGATCAGCCGCAACCTGTCATCCTCGATACCTTCATCGTCCAGGTCGTATTCGTCCCTGGTTTCTGTTTCGAGCTGCCCGGCGAGGATCGGCATAGACTTGTCGAAGCGGGATCGTCTCCGGATGGCGTCAATCGCCTTGAATCGTCCGGTCGAAACGAGCCATGCCCGGGGATTGTCGGGCACGCCATCTATTGCCCATTGATCCACCGCCGACATGAAGGCATCGTGCAGGGCATCCTCCGCCAGGTCGAAATCGCCAAGTACGCGGATGAGGGTGGCGAAGACCCGGCGTGACTCGGTGCGGTAGACATCATCCACCAGCTCGCGCATCTGTTCGGCCGTTTGATCGCGCATAGGCGTCGAATCCTTGATGTGATCCGGTGGTTCGAGGGTCCCTGTCGCGACGTGCGCCGCTACAGCATACCAACGGTCGTGTGAAGCTGCGGGCACGGTCGCGCGGTGGAAGGATGCGTGCCAATCAAATCAGGCGCCGAATCGTTGAGCCGCGCGTTCCCTTGCCTTTGCCGCTTCGTCCTCACGGTTCTTCGGCGCGGCGGGTGTTTCGAGCGATTCAAGCAACCGCCGCGAAATCCTGGCGATGTCGTCAATTGCTTGCTGGAAGGCATCTTCGTTCGCGCGGGATGGGTTGGTAAAGCCGCTGATCTTGCGAACGTATTGCAGCGCGGCGGCCTGAATCTCATCGCCGGTGGCGGGCGGGTCGAAATTGTAGAGCGTCCTGATGTTCCTGCACATGTCGTGTTGCCTCCAGGCTGCCGCAATCAGGGCAGCAAACGTTGCCAGGACAGCCGAAGCGATCCGTCACCCAGCCGAACCTCGCGCCGGCGCCGTTTGCCCCGATCACGAAAAGTGACGTTGTTGGCGCAAGGCCGAATTCGTGCGTCTCGTCGCTGTTGATGCACATGAACCGCTGACCGGCGTGCGAAAAGGTCGCAAGGCGCCATTGCAGCATGCCAGCGAATCCGCTCTCCATTGTGCCGCACGCTGGACGGATTGGCTTCTCCGATATTGCGGAGATGAGCAGCTCGACCCTTCGACTTGCTGAACAGATACAGCTATTCCGTCAATTCCGGTCTTTCCGCCGGTGGTTGCGCCGCGGATGGCCGGTTGGTGGGCACTGGGCGGACAGCGGCCTCACAGGACCGCCCCGGCGATGGACAGGGTATCGGCCCGCCGAATTGTGACGCACACCCCATGAACAGGGACGCTTCAATCCGTTATGTTACGATCGCGAAGAGTCGGTTCCACGCGCATTGACAGAAGGGGTTTTCCCAAACCGGCAAGGTTAAAGGATAACGATGATGAGCAAGTTCACCTCGTACGGAACCTGCGCCCTGTGCGGCAAGCGCACAACCAAGGGTGCAATGACACGACACCTTCAGAAATGCCTGGCCGAACACGAGCCGGAAAATGAAGGGGGAAAGACCGGGCGGCTGTTCCAACTGCGCATCGAAGGGGCCGGTTCACCGGTCTACTGGATGGATGCGGAAGTCAAGGCCAGCAGCACGCTCGACGCGCTGGACGACTTCCTTCGCCGGCAATGGCTGGAATGCTGCGGTCACCTCAGCTCTTTCCGTATCGGTCACACGGAATACACGGTTCCCGTCGAGATGATGGATATCATGGGTGGTCGCAAACCCCGCACGATGGACGTGAAGCTTTACGACGTGTTGAGCGAGGGGACCACCTTCGAGCACGAGTACGATTTTGGCTCCACCACGTACCTGAAGCTGCGCGTCACCAACGAGCGACGGGGGAATGTTGGCGGCGATGACGTGCGTTTTGTGAGTCGCAACGAGGCGCCCGTGTGGACATGTGATGTCTGCGGCGCGCCCGCCACGCAGATTTGTAACGACTGCATGGGCCAGACTGACAATCCGTTCTACTGTGACACCCATGCCGAAGACCATGGTTGTGACTACTCCGAGATGCTGCTTCCGGTCGTGAACTCACCGCGAATGGGTGTCTGCGGCTACACGGGGCCGTTGGACATTGCCTCCTGACGCCTGCGACGCGTGGACGCCGCGCCATGTGGGAAAGGGCCGGCAAAACACCGGCCCGTACGGGAGACGCTTGTGGTCCCCACTGATTCATGTCGCGACACGTCAGGCGAGACTCCGTATCACACCTCGAGGAGGGAGCGCACGCGCTCGTTGCGAAGGTAGAGCCCAGCCCACACCAACGCGCCGAACACGATGGCGTACACGAAATCCGATGATTCGACCCGCACCTGCGTGGCCGTGGCGCCGCCGAGATAGCCTGTCAGCAGGATCGCGCCGAGAATCGCTGTGCGCGGAATCGCATAGAGCACGGTGCAGATGAGCAAGGTGAGCCCGATCCAGACAACGGTGCTGGAGGGATAACCGAGGTCGACCGAGCCTTCGATCGCCTGGCTCGCCTTGAACAGCTTGGAGACGCTGTCGAACAGCAGGAACAGGATCATGAACCCGCTGATGATCCGCCCGGTCCATTCTGTCTTCGTGGCGGTGGTGATTCGCGAAGAGACGGCTGTGGTTCCATACATCTGGTTCGTCGCCATGCCTGGTTCCTTTCCTTCCGGCGTCCACGCGTTTCAGATGCGCGCCGCCAACAGTTCCAACGGGTGCCATGTGGCCCTTTCACCATGTAGTCGAACGACGTCACCCGGAATCGACAAGACAGGGAACCAATTTCAAGATTGATGTCCGGATCGCGCGTCAGGAGCCGATCACCAGCGAGGGATGCACCAATTGAAGGGTTCCTCAGGACGTGACACAATCGGCGTGATCAGGGATATTCCACGCCCACACCGGGAGCAAGTCCGGTCGCATGAAAGGACAGGTATCATGAGCGGCTCAACGACATATGGCACCTGCGCGCTCTGCGGCAAGCGCCTGAGCAAGGCGGGAATGGCACGTCATCTCGCCACCTGCCTGGCAAAACATGAGCCTCCCCAGGGCAAGGCGGCATCGCTGTTCCGGCTGCGGATCGAAGGCGCGTGGGCGCCGATGTACTGGATGGATGTCGAGATCAAGGAGATCGTGTCGCTCGCGGCGCTGGACGAGTACCTTCGCGACATGTGGCTGGAATGCTGTGGCCACCTCAGCTCATTCTTCATCGGCGACCAGGAGTACACGGTTCCCATTGAGATGATGGACATCGCGCCGGGGTCCAATGTCCGCGACATGAACGTGCGGCTCGGTGATGTGCTGGGCAAGGGCGGCACGTTCGGGCATATCTACGATTTCGGCACCTCGACCGAGCTGAAATTGCGCGTGTCGGATGAGCGCCAGGGCCGGGTCGGTCGCGAGCCGCTGCGCCTGCTGAGCCGCAACGAGCCTCCGGAGTGGGCATGCGATGCCTGTGGCAAGCCGGCAACGCAGGTTTGCACCTTCTGCATGTATGACCGGGACAATCCGTTCTTCTGCGAAAGGCACGCCAACAACCACGACTGTGAGGAACCGGATATGTTGTTGCCGGTCGTGAACTCACCGCGCATGGGTCAGTGCGCGTATACGGGGCAGTTGTAGCACCGCCGCCGCAAGCGTCGCCAGGTGCGATCATGGGGATCGCCCAAAGGTCATTGCCCGGATGGCTCCAAGGTTCAGGTGCCGCTGGCGAACGACAATCCCCTGGCGGCGAGGGCGTCGCCTGCGCGGCTACGAGCGCCGGCACAGTGAGGGAGAGTCCGGTGACGACGGCGACGATGGTGAGGAATTCGCGTCGTTTCATGTTGGAGTGTTCTTGTTGGGCCCGGATGCGTTGTGACGGGGTACGAAGATTCGCGAACCCGTCGATATGACAGGCTCGCTGGATGGTCGAATTCGACAGCGTTGCTGACGTGTTGGCTACTTCACCAGGCGGAATCGAACGTTGGTCCTTGCGCCGATTTCGCGCACGCTGATCTTCTCAAGCTGGATTCGCTCCAGGTCAGGGCTTTCGAATAGCCGGAGGCCCGCGCCCAGGAACACCGGCATGACATCGATATCGAGCTCATCAACCAGCCCAGCAAGCAGGAGCTCCTGGATCAGGCTGGCGCCGCCGACCACCGTCACGGCCCTGCTTCCGGCAGCCGCTGTTGCCTGCGCAACGGCGGGCTCGATGCCGTCAGTCACGAAGGTGAAGGTCAGGTTCCCATCCTGTTTTGGAGGGATCGCGGGAGGATTCTTCGTCACGACGAAGATGGGCACCTGAAACTCGTAGGTGTCGGCATACGAGTCCGGGTCGCCGGCCATGTCGAATGTCTGCTTGCCCATCAGGACTGCGCCGGTCTCGGCGATCAAGCCATTCATGTAGTCGCTTCCCTGCAGCATATCGAAATCAGGGTACAGGCGTTCAACACTACCGTCCTTATCGGCGACGAACCCATCAAGTGAAACGGTCATGCCCGCAATGACGTGCGCCATCAGTTCCTCCTGTCTCTGGCCCGCGCGATTTCATTTGATGGTGATGGTGACAAACCCACGAAGCGAAACCGGGTTTGTCGGCTGCCGTGTTTTCCATGGTTATGCTCCGTCCACCTCATTCTTCCTTGACGACGCGGTATTTGAGGTGCGTGACGCTTGAGGACTCAATTGTCCGGATCGATTCCAGCTCGATGTGCCCCGAGTCGATGTGGTCGAACAGACGGTTACCGCCGCCGAGCAGGACGGGCGCGATGTGCATCTGCAGCTCGTCGACAAGACCGGCGCGCAGGTATTGCCGGATGATCTCCGCCCCGCCGGCCAGCGAAACGTCCTTGTCGCCCGCCGCCGCCTTCGCCTGCTGAAGGGCGCTCTCGATGCCGCCGGTGACGAAGGTGAAGGTCGTGCCGCCATCCATGGGGAGCGGCACCCGGGCATGATGGGTGAGCACGAAGACCGGCACGTGATAGGGAGGGTTCGCGCCCCAATGCCCCTCGAACGGGACATCACCCCATGGCCCCTCGCCGTTGCTGAACATCCGCCTGCCCATGATCGTTGCCCCGACATTGCGGAACGCTTCTTCGACGATTTCGGCGTCCCGATTTCTCTCGCCGCCGTCTTCGCCCTGACGCTCGCGCCAGCTATCGAGACCGTAGACCCACTGATGGAGCCGCTCGCCGCCATCGCCCAGCGGATTCCCGACACTATCGTTCGGACCGGCAATGAACCCGTCCAGGGACATGGTGATATCGAAAACGACCTTGCTCATGCGCTTCTCCGCTCATGTCAATTGGCAATGGGCCAAACGGCGTACCGTTCCGAACGGTACGCCGGTGCCGGGCAATCATTGCGCCGTGCTGTTCTCGGGTTGGTAGGTAAGAAGCAGGATGCCGGTGCCGCATGGCGTCGCATCGGCCAGCTTTAGGGCCGGGATGTTCGTCGCTTCGCTAAAGAACTTCCTGCCCTTGCCCAGAACGATGGAGTGGACCATCAGCCGGATCTCGTCGAGCACGCCCTGTTGCAGCAATGAGTTGGCGAGGTCGCCGCTCCCGTGGATGTAAATGTCCTGCTCGTACTGATCCTTTAGCTTGTTGACTTCCTCGGCCACGTTATCCCGGATCACGTGGGAGTTGTTCCATTCCGGGTTCTCCAGCGTGGTGGAGACGACGTGCTTGGGCATGCTGTTGAACTTGTCCGAAAACTCATCACCCGATCTCTCCGGCCAGGCAGCGGCGAAACCTTCGTAGGTCTTGCGCCCGAGCAGGAGTGCATCAGTCGTCTTGAGCTCGTCGCCCTTGTACCGCAGCGCCGGTTCGTTATCCAGGAAGAACGGGAAGTGCCAATCCTGCGGATCCTCGAACACTCCATCGAGTGAGACGAATTCCGTGACGATAACCTTGCCCATGTGAATGCTCCTTCTTGTGAATCGCTACGAACGATTGGCCGTAATGGCGAGATACTCTCCGAGCCGGTCCCAGAGATCGTTGGCGCCTCCTTCCAGACCCGACTCCAGTAGCATGTTAAGCTGTTCCGCGGTGTCGAAGCTGTACGTGGCGGTGAGCCTGGTCCCGCCAACGAGTGTTTCGAACCGCGTGGTGTCCACCATCACGACACCGGGCATGGCGTCGACCTCGAAGGTGCTGACCAGCCGCTCGGACGGGACCACCTCGCGGTATTCGCCGTGAAAGACGTATTCGGCCCCTTCCGGGTCCTTCTGGATGTAGCGCCACGTCCCGCCTGGCAGGACTTCCAGCTCGTCGACGACGGTGGTGAGCTCGCGCAGCCCCCACCATTGCGGGATGATCTCCGGATCGGTAAATGCCTGGAAGAGACGCTCTGGTGGCGCGTCGAATTCACGCGTCATGGCAATCTCACGATCCGAGAGCGCTGTGAACGACGGTCTGGTCTGGCTCGTCATCGTGCATCTCCTTGCGGCTGGGCCAATTGTGGGTCGATCGTCACACCGAAAGGAGTGTGACACTGCATAGTCGTACGACGGAACCTGAAATCGACAACGTTGAGATCAAACCTCAAGCGTGAAGGCGTTCTTTACGCGATCCGGCTGGTTTCCGCGGAGCGCCACGACCTGCAGATCGGCGAAGATGAGGACGGCGACCGCCTGCACCAGGATGAAGGCGACACCCAACCCGTTGGGCTCGACCTGCCCGCTGAGCAGCACCGCGACACAGCCGGCCGCCCAGGCGAAGTTCGCCGCCACCACCGGCCAGACCGCCTGATGCGGCGTTTTTTCCCGTGTCGAGAGCCACACGAGATACGCGACGTATGGAAAGAGGACCAGCCCGGCTCCCCGGAGGAGGGCGGTGGGGAGGTCCAGCAGGTCCGCCAGGGGACCGGCGCCAAGCAGCATCAACAGTCCTGTGACGCCGGTGATGCCAGCATCGGCGAGAAGGACCGTGCGAATCGACAAGGTTCGGATTGGCGTGGTCACTGTGTTGTGCTCCTCTTCTGATGAGGTTCGGTCGGTCGACCGCCTGGCCGTTGCCGAATCCCTTTGATGATGGTGGGGCATGGCGTGAAGCAAAACAATTACCTCGGAGGTAAGCGACATGGTGGAGGCGCATCAGCTATGATCGGTCCATGAATGAGCACCCGGTACCGGTCGGTACATTGCTGCGTGACTGGCGACAACGGCGGCGCAAGAGCCAGCTCGACCTGGCGCTGGAAACCGAGATCTCGGCGCGGCATCTCAGCTTCCTGGAAACCGGACGGTCACGACCGAGCCGGGATATGGTGACCCGGCTCGCGCGCCAGCTCGACGTCCCACTGCGCGAGCGGAATGCCCTGCTGCTCGCGGCGGGCTATGCGCCGGTCTTCCCGGAACGATCGCTGGACGATCCGGACCTCGACGCGGTGCGCCGTACGATCGACCTGATCCTGACCGGGTATGAGCCGGTGCCGGCGCTCGCGATCGACCGGGAATGGACGATGGTCACGGCGAATCAGGCCGCGCACCGCATCGGCCAACTCGCCGTCGACCCGTCGCTGCTGGCACCGCCAGTCAACGTGATACGGCTCACCCTGCATCCGGACGGGCTCGCGCCGCGTATCCTCAACCTCGCCGAGTGGCGCGACCATCTCTTCGAGCGGTTGCGGCGCGACCAGGAGCTGAGCGGCTCCCTGACGCTGCTCGCCCTTATCGACGAGATTCGTGGCTATCCGGTGGCCAGCTCCGCGGGGCAGGTGGGCCGGGAGGCGCCGGCGATCTCGTCAGAGGTGGCGATTCCACTCCAGATGCGGGTGGGAGGCGATGTGCTCAGCTTCTACTCGACCACGACGGTGTTCGGCACGCCGATCGACGTCACCGTGTCCGAGCTGGCGATCGAGTCGTTCTTCCCGGCGGACAGCGCGACGTCACGAGCGCTGGCGAGATTGAAGGACGAGTGAGCACGCTGCCGGTAGTCCGAAGGCGATGAGCGTAAGCGGGACGACTTCGCGCAGCGATAGTCGCCCCGATGGTGATGGCTGAAGCCTTCAGCCGGACGAGATTCCTGCGTTCTACGGTCACGACGCCGGCAGGTCGGAGAGGTCGAAGGTGAGCCAGCGATCCGGGTGGATCGAGTAGTGAGTGATCGGGGCGTCGGGATTGTCGAGCTCGCCATGCATCATCCCCCGCGCTTGGTCCTCCGGGAGATACCGGCGCGCGATGGCGAGGAATTGCTCTGCCGAGGGTGGTTGATCGACCTGGACAACGGTGCCCTCAACGGTGACGTACCGGTACGGGAACGTTTCCCGCTGGACGCAGAAGCTGAGGACGCCAGCATTCTGGATCAGTCCCGTCTTCCGCGAAATACGCCCCTGTGTGTTCGTGAAAAATGTGAGGTTGCCGCCAGGCTGGTAGGCGTACCAGACCGGTACGGTCAACGGTGGCCGTGAGCTGTCGCTGGCGACGCTGAGGACGCCGATATGCACTCCGGCGAGAAAGGCCTCGCGCTCCTGTTCGGTCATGTGTGGTCTCGCCATTGGTCCTCCCAATTTGCTGTGCCTTCCCGATCCATCTGATTTCGCCGGGATTCATGCCCCGGGAAAGGCTCCGGCCGGTCGGGGTCATCAATCAGCGGTCACCAGGCGCGTTGCGTCGTACGTGTCGTGCCAGTTCCACCACTCGTACGGCGGGGTTTGGGGGTAGCCCTCGGGCGAGTCCTCCCAGGCCTCCTGACGTCCGAGCGCGGACAGGTCGAGATAGCTCCAGGTGCTCCCCATTGCTTCGTCGCCGCGATTGTTAATGAAGTACGTGCGGAACACGCTGTCGCCGTCGCGGATGAACGCGTTCGTGCCGTGCCATTCGTCCACGCCGAAGTCGGTATCGAAGTCGTCGGTCATCGTGTACCAGGGCATCTGCCAGCCCATTCGCGCCTTCACACGCTCGATATCCTGCTGCGGCGCGCGCGAGGCGAAGGCGAGGGTGGTATCGCGAGCGTTCAGATGGGCGACGGAGGCGACCTGGTCCGCAACCATGGAACAGCCGATGCAGGCATGGTCGGGCCAGCCATGCACGCCGGGTTCGAAGAAGGCGCGGTAGACGATCAGCTGACGGCGACCCTCGAACAGGTCGAGCATGTTCGCTTTGCCCTTGGGCCCGTCAAACTCGTACGCCTTCTCCACGGCCAGCCACGGCATCCGCCGGCGCTCGGCGGCAAGCGCGTCTCGCTCCTGGGTAAGCGCCTTCTCCTTGACAAGCAGCTTCTCGCGCGCGGCCTGCCATTCCTCGGGTGAGACAATCTTCGGGAAGGTCATGAGTGGTTCCTTTTCGTTGGTGGGCGACCGCCGCGGCCATGGGGCGTGCCGGTCGCCTGTCATGTTGGTGGGTGCCCCGTCAACGGGAGCACGTCCATGGTAGGCCGTTCCTCCTGGAACCGCTTCTCCGATCTTGCGTTGGGCCAGGGTCACCGCAAGAGCAGCACCGTGCGAACCAGGGCGGCGAGGGCGGCAGTGGAGGTGACCGTTCGCCAGAAGTTGAGGCGCGTCCACGGACCTTCGAACGCGCGGCGCACGGCGGCCGGATCGCTGACCGCGTCGACACTACCAACCGCGTCGAGCGCGTTGTTGAGCGGGACGTTCCCACCCATGGTGAGCGCAAAGGGGATCGCCGCCAGGATCGCGCTGGCGATGCCCCACCGTTTCGCGTCGTCGTTGTCCCCGGCGAGAAGCGCAACGGCGGCGGCGATCGGCAACAGCAGGCTGCCCATGAAGACGGAAAGAAACCAGATGTTCTGGATGCGCTGGTTGATCGCCTGCATCACCAAAATGAACGCGCGGTCGTCGTTGTCGCGCAGGCCGGGCATCACCGCGATAGTGAAGGCCCAATAGAGGCCGCTCATCAGGCCGACCGCAATGGTGGATAGCGTGGCAAGGACGGATGTGGTCATGCTTTCGCGACTTCCTCGTGGGCTGCCTCATAGGCATGGGTGAACTCGCTCGCGAACGCTTCGAACGTCGTGGGCGTCGTGTTCTCGAGCGTTCGGCCATTCAGCGGCTGGACGATGCCCTCGTTGAACGAGCGCGTCATCTCAGTGTAGAGACCGGCGAAGCTCTCGGAAAGACCCGCCCGCACGAGGGCGCCGGCCATGTCCGCGTACGGAAGCTGGACGTACTGGAGGTCCGGCTTGCCGAGGTGTTCGCCCAGGATGCGCGTTGCCTCCCGATAGCTGAGGTCACGCGGACCGATCAGCTCGCGCACGGCGACCCCGCGCCAGCCGTTGTTGATCAGCGCCTTCACGGCCGCGCCGGCCACGTCACGAGTGGCGACCATGGGAATCGCGAGGTCCGCTTCCACCGAGTCCGCGACAATCCCCTCGTACCTGATCGTCTCGAATGCGTTGTGGAAGTTCTCGAAGAACGAAACCGGGCGCAGGAAGAGCACGTTGATGTTTTCAATCCCGCTGAGGCGCTCCTCCTGTGCATGCAGCCCCGTGATCACACTCGTGCCCTTGCTCAGCTCGGCGCCGAGGCTGCTCAGGGCCACGACGTGCCGGACGCCGCTCGCGCGGACGGCATGGGCAATCGCCTCCCCTTCCTTCTGCTGTTGGCCATAGTAGTCAGGCGCTCGCGGATCGGTCGGCAGCAGCGTGTAGACGGCACGCGCCCCGCGAAACGCATCGGCGAGGAAGGCAGGGTCGCTCGAATCACCCACCAGCGCGTCCGCGCCAGCTTCGGCGAGCGCGGCAAGCGTGTACTCGGATCGGCCAAGCGCGCGCACCCGCTCGCCGGCGTCGAGCAGGCTCAACGCTATTTTCCGGCCAGTGTTTCCTGTTGCGCCCATTACCGTAATCATGGTGTCCTCCGTATTTCTGTTCGTGCGAGGTCGTGCCACGGTTGGCGACCATGCGTCCAGTATTTGGCCACCAGGCAGGACTATCAATGATTGAACGTCGACGATTCATGCTCGTTCGTCCAGAATCATTGGACGATCGCATGTTTTTGGCATAGGGTTCCCCGTATGAGCCTGCCATCACTCTCCGCCGATCCGCTCGGCGAATCGCTGCACTTCCTGCGAATGACCGGCGCTTTCTACAGTCGCTGTGAGTTCACGGCGCCGTGGGGTCTGGCGCTGCCGCCGATCAGGGATTCGCTGATGTTCCATGTCGTGACATCAGGCCAATGCTTCCTGGAGGTGGAGGACGATGAACCGCGCATGCTGCGGCCGGGCGATCTCGCGCTGGTGCCTCATGGAGAGGGTCACCGACTGGCAAGCGAGCCGGGTGTCCCCGCGGTTCCGCTGTTTGATCTCCCTCGCGAGCAGGTGAGCGACAGGTACGAAATCCTGCGGATCGACGGTGGCGGCGTCAACGTGAGACTGATCTGTGGAGCCGTTCGCTTCGACCATCCGGCGGGTCGCCATCTCGTCGAACTGCTTCCGAGGGTGATACGCGTCGACGCGGCGGACTCGCTTCAGCGGGAATGGATGCACAGCACGCTGCGTGTCATGGCCGCCGAAGCCAGCGAGCTGAAACCCGGCGGCGAAGCGGTGATCACGCGCCTGGCCGACGTGCTCGTGATCCAGGCCATCCGCTCGTGGATCGATCGGGCGCCCGAAGCGAGGAAGGGATGGTTGGGCGCCCTGCGGGACCAGCAGATCGGGCGTGCCATCACGCTGATCCACAGCGATCCCGCGCGCGCCTGGACCGTCGAGCGCCTGGCGTCCGAAGTCGCGATGTCACGATCGGCGTTTGCCGCCCGGTTCACTGAGCTCGTTGGAGAAACGCCGATGGCCTATGTCGCTCGCGAGCGCATGTACGTTGCGATGAACTATCTCAGGGAGGAACGAGCCACCATCGGCGAGGTCGCCGCTCGCGTGGGATATCAATCCGAGGCGGCGTTCAGCCGGGCATTCAAGCGCGGCACAGGCCTTTCCCCTGGCGCGGCGCGCAAATCGGCTGGCGACCAGCCGGAAGCGGGCGCTTCCGCGTAGCGGGCGTCGATTGGCCACGGCGTTGACGCATCCAGCGGTCATTGGTAGCATTGCTTCACTTCACATCATGCATACGGCAACGACGCCACATGAGGCTCCCGGACGGGAGTCGTGAATTCCGAAGAAGGGTAAGGGGCCGATGTTCGCGCCCATGCTCCAGGGCGGTACACGAGGGAGCGCATGTCGTCCACATTTGCCAGCGCGTATCGCTGTGACCTGATTCGGCGGGTCGTCGCGACGCCCGTTGACTCATGGTCGCTCGTCGCGACCGCATATGGAAGGTGCCGCAATGGTTCGTATCAGCCAGGATACCCAGGATTTCGATTCGGCCGTGACCCGCTCGGGTCGGCGATTGACAGAGGCACAGGTGAATCGCCGCAAGGTGATGCAGGGGCTGGTCGCCTCGGGCGCGCTCGCGACGATCGCGGGAATGTCACGAGGCGTCGCCGCGCAGGCAACACCCGAGGCGGGTGAGACGTACGGTACCGATGCGCCGGCGCCGTACGAGGGTCCTCTTGCCGAGGAACAGGTGATGCGGCTGCCCACCGGCGAGCCAGTGACGATGGACCCGGGGGTGAGCTATGGTGACGACGAGCTCGACATCCTGTTCAACATCTACGATGGCCTGACCGGTATCGACCAGGCGACAGGCGAGGTCGTGCCGCGCGTGGCGGAAAGCTGGGAACCGAACGAAGACGGCTCGGTGTTCACGTTCCTGCTCCGGCAGGATGTAACGTGGTCCGACGGCACCCCGATCACCGCCAACGACTTCGCCTACAGCTGGAAGCGCGTGCTCGATCCCAACACACTCTCCGAGTACATGAGCGCGATGTATTACATCCAGAATGGTGAGGAGATCGCCAATGGCGAGATGGGGCTCGATGAGCTCGGCGTCAAGGTCGTCGATGACCGCACCCTGGAGGTCACCCTCACCGGGCCGATGCAGTTCTTTCCCAGGATCGCCGCGACCTGGACCTACTACCCCGTGCCGAAGCACATCATCGATGAATATGGCGTCGACTGGACCGATACCGGCGAAACCGGCGTCTCCAACGGCCCATATGTGGTCGAATCCTGGAGTCACAATCAGGAACTCGTTTTGGCGCCGAACCCGAATTACTATGGCGAACCGGTGACACTGACGCGGGCGGTTTACCGGATCTTCGAGGACGCCAGCACCCAGGCGTACATCGCTTTCGAGAACGGTGAGCTGGATTACGCCGCGCCGGAAGGGCCCGACCTCGCACGGATAATGGAAGATCCGGAGGCACAGGAACTCCTGGTCCAGTTCCCGCTCTCCAATTGCTACTTCATCATTTGCGACTGCTCCCACGACCCAACCGCCCAGATCGCGTTCCGGCAGGCGTTGTACAAGTCGATCAATCGCGAAGAGCTGGCGGGCACCGTGTTGCAGGACCAGTGGATTCCCGCCTACACGATCATGTCGCCGGATATCCCCGGCAGCCTCGACGACCAGTCGCCGCTCAACGAAAGCGTGGAGGAGGCCGTCGCGCTGCTGGAAGAAGCCGGTATCGATCCGGCATCGATCGAGCTGGAGCTGACCTACCAGAACTCACCCGCCCGTCGCAAGACCGTCGCGGAGTATCTTCAGGCGACCTGGCAGGACACGCTGGGCATTACGGTCACCCTTGCGCCAATCGAGGACTCGACCTACATCGACTGGCGAGCATCCCGCGAGACCCAGCCGTTCGGCGTCTACACCGGCAACTGGGGCTCGGACTTTGTCGATCCGTCCAACTGGATCAACCAGAACTTCACCAGCCAGTCCGACCACTACCGGAACCATTGGGAGAACGCACGGTTCGATGCGATCGCGGAGGAAGCCGTCTCGAACACGAATGACGAGGAGCGCATCCAGCAATACCAGGAGGCGGAGAGGATCCTGGTCAGGGAGGCGCCGATCATCCCGATGTTCCGGGGCAAGGCGGTACGCGCGGTGAAGCCGGACGTCAGGGATTTGTACTTCCAGTCGACGCTTTCGGTCGTGCACCTGCGCACCGTCAAGATCGCGGCGGCGGAATAGCGCCTGGCATGCCGGCAGGCGGGGATGGCTCCCGCCTGCCGGCATGGTCAATGCACGCTGCTCATGCCACCTGATCGGATGACTCGATGAATCGCGGAACCTATGCCATCCGGCGTGTCCTGCTGCTTTTTCCTACCCTGCTGGCAATCTACACGCTGACGTTCTTCCTCATTCACTCGACGCCCGGTGGCCCGTGGTCACAGGGCGGCAAGCCGGTGCCTCCCCTGGTGCTCGAACGGCTGAACGAAGCCTACGGCCTGAATGACCCGGTCTGGAAGCAGTACACCGATTACCTCATGAATGCGCTTCAGGGCGACTTCGGTCCGTCGCTGGCTCAGCGCGGGCGCTCCGTGTCCGAGATCATCGGGGAGACCTTTCCGGTGTCGCTCAAACTCGGGCTCGTCTCGATGGTGATCGCGCTGACGGTGGGAATCACGCTCGGCACGCTCGGCGCGCTGAAGCACAACTCCGCGCTGGACTATTTCACCAGCTTCGTGGCGATCATCGGCATCTCGACGCCGTCATATGTGGTCGTTTCCCTGCTGGTGCTGATTCTCGCCAGCGAGCTCCACCTGCTGCCGACAGGAGGTTGGGACGGCATTGCCAGCACGAAGATCATCATCCCGGCTATCGCCCTGGCGTTGTATCCGGCGGCGGTGCTGGCCAGATACACCCGCTCCAGCCTGCTCGACGTGCTCTCCGCCGATTACATCCGTACCGCCAGGGCGAAGGGCCTCAGGGAGCGCCCGGTTGTCATGAGGCACGCGATCAGGAACGCGTTGCTGCCCGTGTTGACCGTATCCGGCATCATCCTCGCCGACATCATAACGGGATCGTTCTTCGTCGAAACCGTCTACTCGGTGCCGGGACTTGGTCGCTATTTCGTCTCGAGCATTTCGGAGCGTGACTATCCGGTGATCCTGGGCACGGTGCTGTTGTTCGGCGCTGTCATTTCGATCATGAACCTGATCGTGGATCTGCTCTATCCATTGCTCGATCCTCGCATCGCGCAACGGTAACCGCACGGAAGGTGGTTTCATCCAGATGGCGGTAGCATCCACGTCAACAACTTCCCGTCTCAAGGGTTGGGAGATCGATCACGACGCGAAGGTGGATTCGTTCTGGGCGAGCGGATATCGCCAGTTTCGCAAGAACAGGCTGGCCGTTCTTTCGATGTGGTTCATTGTCCTCATCACCGCCATTGCCGTCGTCGTGCCGTATTTGCTGCCTCAAACCTATGCCGAACAGGATCTCACGGTATCGCTGCAAACGCCCAGCCTGGCGCATCCGATGGGCACAGACGCGCTCGGGCGCGACCTGATGACGCGCCTGATCTTCGGCGCGCGGGTGTCATTGACCGTCGGGATCGTGGTCCAGCTCGTGATCCTGCTGATCGGTGTCCCAGCCGGACTGCTGGCGGGGTATCTGGGCGGCAAGATGGATATGGTGATCATGCGGATCGTGGATGTGCTGTACGCCATGCCGAACCTGCTGTTCGTGATCCTGATCATGACCTTTTTGCGGGGCAATTTCAGCGAGTCGCCCAGTGGCCTGACCAAGGTCCTGGCGGACTTCGATGGAAAGACCGGCGGCCTGGTCGGCGTCTACATCGGGCTTGGCCTTGTCAGCTGGCTCACGATCGCCCGGATTGTGCGCGGCAATACCCTCTCGCTGATGGAAAAGGAGTTCATCGAGGCCGCGCGGGGACTGGGCGCCAGCCACGGCGAGATTATGCGCAAGCACCTCCTGCCGAACACCATCGCCCCCATCGTTGTGGCGGCCACGCTTGGCATCCCCGGCGCGATCCTCTACGAAGCGGGCATCAGCTTCCTCGGTCTTGGGGTGATCCCGCCGATGCCGAGCTGGGGCCTGATGATCAGCGAGGCGATTCCGCAGATGCGGTCCCAACCGTACATGCTGATCTTTCCGGCGGTCGCGTTGTCGCTGACCGTGCTGGCGTTCAACTTCCTCGGCGACGGGCTCCGCGACGCGCTCGATCCGTGGATGAAACGCTAGCGTCGCCGGCTTCAGGGTGTGCGTCAACTTTCGGTAAACGTGCGAAGGTGATGGGATTCTGGTTCCCTGTACTTGCGGCAGAAACCCTGACGTGTCGCCAATGTGGCAGACCTGCTACCAAAAAGTGACGCACACCCCCGGCTTCACAACTACTGGCCGCCAGTAGTACACTTGAGTCGGAGTTGCTGGATGCAGTTCGATTGGGATCCTGCGAAAGCGGCCTCAAACCACATGAAGCACGGCATCGCGTTTCGAGACGCGGTGCGGACCCTCGTGCAACAACGATCGAGGTCACGACACCCGAGCACGGGGAAATACGGTTCAAGACGGTGGGAATAGTGGACGGCTTGTTCCTTACGGTGGTCTTTACCGACCGTGGCGTCGTTCGCAGGATTATCTCGGCAAGAAGGAGTCGCAGGAATGAGCGACGAGACTACCATGATCAGGGCCAGGCTTCTCGCTGATGGCACTGTCGTGCAGGTGCTGCCCGATGGCACAACCAGACCCTTCACGGAAGACCGAACGGATTGGGAACGGCTGGCCGCAATGACGGAGGAGGAGATCGAGGCCAACGCGCTCGCCGATCCCGACAGCGCTCCGGAGACGGACGAGGAGATCGCGGCTGCCTGGGGCGGAAACTACATCAAGGACATGCGCGCGAGGCTGGACCTGACTCAGGCGGAGTTCGCGGAACGGTTCCGCATTCCCCTTGGGACGCTGCGCGACTGGGAGCGAGGCGCCAGCGTGCCGGATGCGTCGGCCCGCACCCTCCTTCGTGTCATCGCCAGGGAACCGGAAGCCGTGCTTCGCGCCCTTGCAACCTGATGGTCGCCCGCGGAGAGCGTGGTCTGCCTGGGACTCGCCCGCCTGACGTCTCGAAGGGGATCCGATACATGTCTTTTCGCTGACCGTGATGGCGTTCAGCTTCCTCAGCGACGGTCTGCACCGGCCCGCGGAGGAATCGCTTGTGGCGTCCACAGGCGAGGGGGCAGCGGGCCCGCCCCCGCCGGATGTTCCACGACTTCATCCGAATCCAGCAGATACCCAGCCAACCGGCTCACGGGGGGTTGACTTCCTGGCAGGTGTCCGTACAATGAGAACGCATGTTCGCCTGTACGGATAGGAGCTCCACCATCATGGCCGCCATTGTCCCCACCATCGGCATTCACCAGCTCGATCACGCCATCCGCTTTTACACGACCATTCCGTCGTTCTCGATCAACTGGACGCATCGCCGGGGTGACATGGGGCCGGTGCTGATGGCGGAGCTTTCGTGGGAGGGCTGCTCATTCGTCCTGGTCGACGACGGATGCGACGATGTGCCGCACACCGCTGGTTCACGCGCCATCCAAATCGTGTCGCGCCGGTGCGAGGAGCTCGCCCGCGGCCTGACCACCGCCCACCTCGTGTCTCGCCTGACACGACCGGACGTGTCGTGGACCGATGCGCTGGTGGCGATCGTGTACGATCCCTTTGGCATTGAATGGCATCTGTTCGATGAGGATGCCTGGATCCAGGAAACCGGGGTAAAAATCCCGCCAGTGATCGATATCTGCATTCATCAGGGAGTCACAGCATCGTGAATACGATTCTTCAGGACATCATCGAGCATCACATCTGGGCCAATGACACGCTCCTGGCTTTTTGCGAGAAGCTCACCCCGGACCAGCTTGCTTTGACTGTGCCGGGCACGTTTGGCACGGTCGAGGAGACGCTCGTCCACGTCGCGGCGAACGAGGAAGCCTATCTGCACGGGCTCGCGGAGCTGGGTGTCGGGGACGAGATGCGTGCGACGATCTTCGACGGCGACGTGCCGCGCGAGCTGGCGGTTGTGCGACCGGTGCTCGTAAAGACGGCAGACGCATGGCGACGTATCGTGACTGAATGGCCACAGAACGACGTGAAGGAGTTCCCAGGGGAGGGCAAGGTCGAGCGACTGCCGATCTCAGTCGTCGTCACGCAGGTCATTGACCATGGTACGGAACACCGCACGCACATTCGCACGATTCTCGCGACGCACGGTGTCGCTCGCCCGGTAGACGAAGGCACGACCGAGCCCAACATCGATGGCTGGGCATGGAACGACGCTCGGGCAACAGCATCATGAGCGCGCTGCCACGAGACGTCATTGAGCATCACATCTGGGCGAACGATAGGTTGCTGGCGTTCTGCGAAACGCTCACGGATGACCAGCTTGCGCTGACCGTACCCGGCACGTACGGACCGGTGCACAAGACCCTCGTGCATCTCGGTGAGGCGGAGCAGATCTACCTGAGCCGGATTCCCGACACGGGTATCACGCGGACACTCGACGACGAGGAATTGCCGTTGGCGCCCGTTTCCGAGATCCGGGCGGCGCTGCGGCAGACGGGGGAGGCCTGGCGAGCGGTTATCGAGCGCTGGCCGGACGATCATCCAATCCGCTACCAAACTCGGGAGGGGGATCGAGAGCACCGGTCGGTGTCGTTCTCGGTGGTCCAGATGCTGGATCACGGCTCTGAACACCGCAACCACATCCGCACCACCGTTTCCACGCACGGCATCGAGCCGCCGGAGATCGATGGCTGGACATGGGACGATGTGCGACGGAGATAGCGCTGTGACCAGTACCAGGAATTGATAGAATCGACGTCATGAGGAGGTGTCGACATGGCACGAACCACAACATCGGTGTCGCTAGGCGAACACTATGCGCATTTCATCGGCGAGCAGGTCGAATCCGGTCGCTATGACTCTGCGAGCGAGGTCGTCGAGGAAGGGCTGCGCATGCTCGAAGCGCACCAGCGCCAGCTGGCCTGGTTGCGAGAGCAGATCGCCATTGGCGAAGCTGAATACCGGGCCGGCAACGTCCATGAGGTCAACGACGCATTTTGGGAGAAGCTGGATCGCGAAGTCGATGAGGCATTGATGCGGGGTGACCAGCCGAGTCCTCATGTCTACCCGTAGACTCAGCTTTGTCGTTAGGCAAGCCAGTCAAAAGTTACCGAAAATTGGCAGGATGATTTGCAAGGAGGATTCCTCATGGCACGAAACACGTCGGTTTCCTTGGGTGACCATTACAACGACTTTGTTGATCGCCAGGTCAATTCTGGCCGTTATGACTCAGCCAGCGAAGTTGTCCGGGAAGGACTGCGTTTGCTGGAAGACCATGAAACACGGCTGGAGACACTCCGGGCAGCGCTCATCGAAGGAAAAGAGAGCGGGACGCCGGAACCGATCGATGTCAACGGGTTCCTGGCAGCGAGACATTCGGAATGGCGAGAATGAGGAGGCTCGTCTATACGCCTCGCGCGGATCTGGATCTCCAGTAGATCTGGCACTACACAGCCACCCGCTGGAACGTCGATCAAGCAGACAGGTACATGGAGCAGCTCTTGAGAACATGTGGCGCACTAAGCGGCTTCGCATAAGTCTTTGCGCAGGAAGATCGCTGGCCCCTCGGCAGGATGGAAGTGCGCCTCGATCTGACGGAGCAGGGTCGAAGCGGCTGCTTCGAGCCCCTCAACATCGGCCCAGAAA
>Ga0209587_1000420_pt1 | contig 20779 bp, 17 predicted proteins | sample NGEPerD_2_FD_184512 | JGI IMG/M metagenome (GOLD analysis project Ga0209587, IMG submission 184512) | Arctic peat soil microbial communities from the Barrow Environmental Observatory site, Barrow, Alaska, USA - NGEE PermafrostL1-D... | ecosystem: Environmental > Terrestrial > Soil > Wetlands >... | reverse complement strand
GCACTCTCGGTGTCGGTCGCGGCTGCACCTCGGGTCGCTGGTGCAGGGTGGCCGCGCCATTCCTTGAAGCCGCTAGGCCCGGTGTAGCTTGCCCCCGCCAGGCACTGTGTCGCGGCGTACAGCGTGGGGAGGGCGCCCTTCGCGTCCCCCTGGGCGATCACCCGGTTGCCGATGGCCATCATCACCTTCTCGATCGGGTTCGAGGTGTGGCCCTGCAGGTTCGTGGCCGCGTAGCCCGGGTGAGCCGCGTGGGCGCTCACGGTCGAGCCGGCCGCCTCGAGCCGGCGCTGCAGCTCGAGAGTGAAGAGCAGGTTGGCAAGCTTCGACTGTCCGTACGCGCCCCACCGGCTGTAGTCGTCGTTGGAGTTGAGGTCGTCGAAGTTGATCCCTGGGCCGACGCGGTGCGCGTTGGAGGCGACGGTGACGACACGGTCGGTGATGTGCGGCAGCAACAGGTTCGTCAGCGCGAAGGGCCCGAGATGGTTCGTGCCGAACTGCATCTCGAAGCCGTCGGCGGTACGCCGCTCGGGCAGTGCCATCACGCCGGCGTTGTTGACCAGAATGTCGATCGGCCCGTCCCATCCACTGGCGAACGCGCGGACTGAGGACAGATCCGCAAGGTCGAGCTGGCGCACCTCGGGGTTTCCCGGCATTCCGGCGGCGGCTTGCTCACCGCGGGCAGTATCGCGAACCGCCAGGACGACCCGGGCGCCGACGCGCGCCAGCTCGCTGGCCGTGATGGCGCCGAGGCCGCTGTTGGCGCCCGTCACCACGATGGTGCGGCCGGTCATGTCGGGGAGGTCGGATGCTGTCCAAGCGTGGGAGGTCATAGAGGGCATCCTGCAAGTAGACATTGCCGTTGCTCAAAGCACCAACTCGCGGGCTCCCCGAGACCAAGGAGTTGCTCGCCGGCTACTGGATGATCGATGTCGAGAAACAGCAGCGGGCGATCGAGATCGCGGCCAACCCGATGGTCACTCTCAACCGTGCGATAGCCACGGCCATGGTGCACGGACCGGAGGCGGGCCCGCACTTGCTCCGAACGGTCGAGGATTCACTGAAGGGCAACCACCGACTCCAGGCCGTGGGGGCGCATCTGCACGAGATGGCGGGCGACTTTGATGCCGCGGCCGCGCTCTACAGGGACGCCGCCCGTCGTACGACCAGCTTGCCGGAACGGCACTACCTGACGATGGTGGCCGGCAGGCTCGCCCGACACGTGAGGCGAGGCCCAGGCATGATGGCAGGTATGGACACCACACAGCTGATCACCTCCATCATGCCGAGGCTCGTCGTCGACGATGCCGCCGCGGCCATCGAGTTCTACACAAAGGCAGTCGGCGCTGTCGAGAGGGACCGCTTCGAGGACGGCGGCAAGATCGCACACGCGTTGCTCCTCATCGACGGTCAGCCGGTCGCTCTGAAAGACGAGGACGACGTCGACCCGTCGCCGCGAACGCTCGGCGGTAGTCCCGTGCTCCTCTCGGTCGAGGTCACCGATGTCGACGCGGTTGCAGCGCGGATGATCATGGCCGGAGCCCGCGTCGTGTTCGCCGTCGACAACCACGGCTACGGCTACAAGGACGGGCGATTCGAGGACCCCTTCGGCCACCTATGGCTGATCTCTCAGCCGATCGCGGGATAGCTTTCTACGCCTCACGGGGCCCGGAAGCGCAGACGGACGGGTTGGCCGCCAAGGGTCCCGCCGAGGACGGCGACAGCACCGCGCGCCCTGCTGTCCCAACCGCCGTGGAGGGCACCGCGGAGCCGTCGACTGCGAACGCGCAGGTCGACAGCGACCTTCTCGTCGTACCGATCCCACTGCGCGGTCCCGCTCACGATGAGGTCCCGGACCAAACGAACACGGTGCAGCCGGAAGCGGACCCTGGCATCTCCGGAGTAGGACCAGGTGCCGCCGCGCAGACCCACGCCATCGCCCGAGTAGTTGTTCCACCACCTGTCGACGACGTCCGCCACCGTCGCGGCCGCGCCCGGCCCGACCCGCCGCGCCCCGAGGGGGACCGTCGGACCCGCCGTGGCCGGCATGAAGTTTTCCAGCTCGCGAGGGAAGACCGCCAGTGCCCGCACCGGCTCGACCCGGGCCGCGCAGGCACGTCGAGCGCCCGTCGGCTCGCTCGAAGGAGAGCGGACGAACGCGCGAACGATGCGTACGGCACACCTGTCGGTGTCGCCGACGGCTGTGACGTGGAAGCTGTTGCGGACCACGACGTGCCGAGCACGTGGAAACTGATCCGCGACGATGCCGCCTTCGGCCGCGGTGGTGATGGAGTCCAGCTCACCGCTCATCACCAGGACCGGCAAGACCGGATAGGACCCGCCTGGCGGACGTGGCGGACCGGCCGGGTTGCTTGGCGGCGCGGTCGGCCATCGCGTGCACCAGTCCAGCATCTGCCAGTCCGACGCCGCGTACTCGGCGACCGTGAACGGCGCATAGGTGCGTGGACGGTTGGCCGTGCGCCGGGCGAGCGCGTCGGCGTACTGCTGTTCGCGGATCGCGCCAGGAGAGGCGGTCATGTCGTACAACTGCGGATAGTCGTGGCAGGCAACTGCCGCATCGAGTCCTTCGCTGTAGTCAACGGGGTTTCCGGCATCGGTGTCGCCGCCCGTCGCCTCCGCCACGAGCCGCAGCAGCGGCCGGCGGTCACCGCGCAACCCCGAGCGCATCGCGGCGATCATTTCGCGGTAGAACGCGGGACCGAACGTCGCGCCGAACGCGACTGCCGCGAGGTTCTTGGCGTTCACCCGCACCCTCATCCGCCGGCCGTCCGCGTCATGGGAGACGCCGGACCAAGGCCGCGCCCGAACCGCGGTCAGTGTCCGCTCAAGGGTGCGAACGAAGCCAGCACCCGCCTTGCGGCAGGCCGGCGTGCGCTGGCAGACGACACCGAACGCCCTGCGCATCGCCGGTGTCTGAGTGGGATACCACGCGGACTCGCCGTAGGTCGGGTAAGCGCTGTCGAGAACGAGGCTGCGCACCTGATCGCCGTGCCGTCCGGTAAACACCTGGGCGAAAAAAGTGCCATACGAGTCGCCGTAGACGTCGACCCGGCCAAGATCGAGCTTCCGGATGACGGCAGCCAGGTCGTCGGCAGAGCGCGCCGTGCTGTAGTCGTCGGCGCGAGCGCCGAGACTGCGACCGCAACGGCCCGCCGCGATCCGGTACGCAATCTTCAGATCCTGCAACGCCGGGCAGTTGATCGGCTCCGACCGGCCGGTGCCCCGCTGGTCGACGAGGAGGAGGTTCCGGCGGTCGAGCAGCTGACCATACATCTGCACGTACGACGAGGTCGACCCTGTCGTGCTGTAGCCGGGGCCGCCCTCGTGCGGCACCAGCGTGCCGATCGCCGGCTTCGATCTCAACCGCGCCGGCAGGTAGGCGAACCCGACGGAGACGGTGCCGAGCCGCCGGTCAAGCGGGTCCCAGGACCGCTTGATCGACCCGCAGAGGGCGCGGGCTGCGACCTTGCAAGGTCGCAACGCCAGGTCGCCGACCACCGTGGGCGCCGCGGCCGCGACCGCCGACTCCTTCCGGCCAGCCGCCGTTGAGTCGTTGGCCGAGAGCCCCGCCACCGCGAGGGTGACCAGGAGTACGAGCACGGGAGCGACGAACCGGCGGCGCATGGTTCATCATGCCCGAGAACTGACTCACGAGTCAGCGCGTGACGCAGCGATGCATGGAACGCGCATCGTAGGCTCGACAGGCCGCAAGGGGCCACCATGTGGCTCTACATCACCGACAGTCGCCGCGAAGCGGAGCATCTGGTCACCGAAGTGCTGGCACCAGCGCTCAACCGAGACCCGGCGCTGCTCGCAGATCTGCCGATTGGGAGTGCCGAGCATTGCTGCGAGGTCCTCGCCCGGTACGCCGACGCCGGCGCGCGCGAGGTCCTGCTCTGGCCCATCCGCGATGGCATACACCAACTCGAGCAATGCGTCGACGCCACATCTTCGATAGTGGGTGGAGCCGAGGGAGAACACGTTTCTAGGTTGACGGGATGGAGCCACACGACGAGATCTGGCAGCACGTCTCCTTCGCCGCGCTGTTGGGAGGCGGTGGCGTCTCGCTGCTCACGGCGGTCTACAGCCCCGGACTACCTACCTGGCCGCCGAACTGGTCCGGGAGGGGCCGCGGCCGTCGCTGTGCCGGGCGCGGCGACCTCGGTCGCGAAGCACGGGCTGAAGAACGTCGACCCCACCCGGTACGGTGCGCTCAGCCACCCCGGCGACACCTACTGCTACGGCCTCTTCACGCAGGTCGCACGGGCTCTGCGTTCGCCGGACCCGGCGACCCGCTCGGCGGCCTCGAGGTCGCCTGCATGCTCGCGGTCGGGCAGTCGCAATCGGCGTTCGCGCCACCACCTACGCCAACGGGATCCAGCCGCTCACCCGCGCGTTCGACGGTCTGCTGCTCAGTCGCGCCGGCGCAGCGGCACCGCTCGGGGAGCCCACGGCCGGCATCGACGTGACCGGTATCCCCAGTGGGGACCCAGTGGGGACCCAGTGGGGACCCAGTGCGGATCCGCAAAGAATTCGGGCCCTCCTGTCTCATCTGTGGGTCGGGGTCTGCCGGGAACGACGTCTCGGTGACGTGCGAGCGGTGACGTCTTCAGCCGGTGTAGGCGTTCGCGACCGCAAGGGGGCTGGGTTCGGCGGGGCAGCCCGTTGTGTCGGGTTCGGCGAGTAGGACGGTCGCCCGGATCGGTCACGCTGACACGCTCCTCAGCCAGACAGCTCAGCCAGCTCAGGCACCCGGAGCCGATACGCCCGCGCGGCATTCACCCGGCTTGCGAACGCGGAGGGCGGTACAGCACCTCTGGCGACCACCTCGCGGCGCACAATCGTCCGTACGGGTCACCGGCCGACTATCTCGACCGTTGCGAGCGGGCGGCAGACGCGGCGATCAGTGCGGGGGTCGTGCTCCCCGAGGATCGCGACGACCTGCTTGCCGAAGCCCGTCCGGACCGCATCCCGCTCCGATGAATCTCGTTGGCCGATCCCACGCCGTGCTCGGCCCGGTGGTCGACCCCGTCGCAGGACGTTTGCCACCAAAACCAGAACATAACACCTGTAACAGGCTAGATTCGCAAAAAGGGTATCCCGGCCTCCTTGTCGGGAAAGCCCATCGGGTACCGCTGGGACCTGCGATCCGCAATCGTCCCTGTCCCGCCGTCAAGACCGGCTATATGCGTTTCCCGCGCCGGGCCAAGTAGCTGGCGCGTTCGAGCGCCGCCGAAAGGAACTGAACCCATGCGTCACCTCCACCTCCTCCTCGCTTCGGTCCTGACCGTCGGGGTGAGCGTCGGCCCAGCCAGCGCGTCCACGGCCGATTCCGATTCCTCCGCCTCTGCCGCTGAGTCGCCTGCGAAGGCGCAGCGCGGGGCCGCTCGGGTAAGGGTCAAAGGCGAGTTCGACCTCGCCACGTTCAACGTGCTGGGCAACGACCACACCCGGCGTGGGAAGAAGCGCGGCTTCGGTTCGGGTGCCGACCGGATGCGCCTGACGGTCCAAGCCTTTCGCCAACGCGGCGTCGATGTGGTCGCCTTGCAGGAGTTCGAGGCGGAGCAGTGGCGGGCCTTCGGGAAGCTGACCAAAGGCAGATACCGCGTCTGGGCGGACAAGAAGGACATCGCAAACGCGGTTGCCTGGCGCACCAAGAAGTTCGCCTTCGTCAAGGGCAACACCGTCGGGATTCCGTACTTCAGCGGCAAGATCAAGCAGATGCCCGTCGTGACGTTACGGCTCCGTTCCACCGGGCAGAAGATGGTCTTCACCTCTTTCCATAACCCCTCTACCAGCAAGAAGCACCCTGGAAACGCCAAGTGGCGCACCCGAGCAACCACACGCGAGATCAAGCTCGCAAACAAGATGCGCAAGCGTGGGAGGCCGGTGTTCCTCAGCGGTGACTTCAACGACCGTTCGGAGCGTTGGCATTGTCGCGTTGCGCGCGGAACGAACATGGTCACCGCCGGCAACGGCGATCGTCGTGGCGGATCGTGCAGGCCGCTCGATCGGATGCGCATCGACTGGATCTTCGGCAGTAACGGCGTCAAATTCAGTCGCTACGCCGCGGTTGAGTCCCGACGCGTCCAACGTGCCTCCGACCACGCTCTGATCGTCGTTCGCGTCCGCTAGCTGACAGTACGGGTCAACTTGCGCTGGCGGCCCTGAGCTTGCGGGTGCCCTTGGCGTCGACGATGTAGAGGGCGCTGTGGGGGGAACGCCAGATGTACACGCCCTCGAGAGGTTGCCACACCTCGTAGCCACCGAAGGTCTTGATCCGATGATGCTTGCGAGACAGGAAGCCCAGGTTTCCTGCGCGCGTCTGACCGGGTGGACCGCCGTCATCGGGGGATACGTACGGGGCGTTGTGGTCGAGGTCCTTTCGACGTCCCAGATGGGTGCCGAACGGGAAAACGTCAGCGGGGTTCCTCAGGAACATCTGCTCCCACAGTCGCGAAGGTGCCTCATATCCGTCTGCGGGCCTGGCGTCCGCCAGATCGAGGACCTGTTTGACCGTGACGTTGGTGTGCCCGAGGAACTCCACGGTCTGGTCGATGGTGATCGGACCGTGCCCTTCGCAGCGCGCAACGCCATTCTCGGCACCCGTGAAACAGTCCTCGTTGAGGTGGACGTACAACGTCGCTGGCTGGAGCCAGCGTTTGGGATCTATGGCCGCCACATCGACGGGCGGTGCCGATGATTGCGGCTTTGTGAATGGGGTCGGGTCCCCGCACGGGACGTCATCGCTAGGATCCTCGTCGACGTTCTTCTCCGACGTCCCTGCAGCTCCCGCTTCGGCGAACAGCTGCATGACCTGCGGCGGATTCGCCATGACCCGCACGGCCTTCACCCGAAGCTCATTGATGGGGTCGGTGTCGCCGGTTATCGCCAGGGCTTCGGCGATGCGTTGGACGAAGGCATCGAAGAGAACGATGATCGGAAACTGTGCCCGGATGAAGGCCGACTTCGTGCCGCCGACATTGCTGCGGCCGATGAAAACGCCCTGCGTTTGCCTCTGCTGGCGGGCTCTCTCGTTGGCCAGCTCGGGATCGGCCTTGATGATCGCCGCCTCGACCAGGCTGAACAGGCGGCCAGGGGTCAGCTGATCGGCCTGGGCGCCGACCTGCTCGTCGACGTACCGCGCGGCCCGTTGCGACAAGTGTCGCGTCATCTTCGCGATCTTCGCACCGATCCAAGCTTGGGTCAGCTGCATCCTGACGCTGGCCCAAGTCATTGGTAGGCGGTGCCGCAGGTCGAGAGCGGAAGCCATCATCTGCTCGGCAGCGTAGGTGGACATCTTCAGCTCCGCGCCGAACTCAGCAGCAGCGAACTCAGCCACCTCGGGGGTGCCCTCACCTCCCAGCCGGACCATGCGCTCGATGCCGCGGGAGCGGATCCCGAAAGCCCGAACATCGGCGAAGCTGTAGACGTCGGCGAACTCGGTCGCGGCGACCAAGAGGTTCGCCTCGGCGCGGTCTGCGGCCGCGCGTTGCTCGACCGCGAAAGCGAGGATGCCGCCGGGATCACGTGGTTCGATGAGCGCTTCAGACATGAGTCGAACCTATGCCCGAGCACCGACACTTTTGACCGTACGACGACTCAGGCCTCAAGGCCGCAACTCTTCAGCCCCGGCGTGAGGACAACCGGGCCTCCAGCACCTCGCGGTCACGATCGGAGTACAGGTGGAAACGCGCGTTGGTGAGGTCGACTTCTCGCGGTGACGGTTCTTGTGCGCCCGCCGTGCACAACGGTGACGCCACCCCGCGCCGTGAGATCTGGACCCGCAACGAACCAGTGACCGTCTTCGGTGCCTGGAAGAGCGTAGTCGGACGCACCGAGGTCGACGAGCTCTTCAGCTGGCTGGAGCGAAGGTTCTCCCGCTGTACGTCGTACACCCATGAGATCGTCGCGGCCGACGTCATCGGCGACATGGCGTCCACGGTCGGCTACGAGCACACCCAGGCCACGGTCAACGGGGAGCCTCGTACCTATCCTCTGCGAGCGACCCAGATCTACCGGCGTGAGGGCGGCGAGTGGAAAGTGGTCCATCGACACGGCGACGCGCCTCCCGACCAGGACCCAGCGGGCGAGCTCCTGGTCGGAGACGATGCCGGACGGGTCGCCACGCACCCAGCCGTCCATCGCGCGCCCGCGCATCTCGAAACGGGTCACGCCGGCCTCACGCACCAACGAATCCGTCTCGGCTCGATCGACCCGGAGGAGGAGCCCGCCCTGGCCGCTCGCACTCACGGCCAAGTGCCCGTTGACCAGGAACGCCAGCCCGCCGAACATCCGCTTCTCACTCACGCCGTCCTGATCCTTGATCGCAGTGCGGATCCGGTCGGCGAGGTCTTCGTCGTAGGCCATGGCTCACGTTCCCATGGAGATCCGACAGCAACCAGTGCGGACCTCACGCCACATGCGCGGTGACCCGATCTCATAGGCTCCGCACGTGAACACCCCTGGCGGCGGCGCCGCCAACGACGAGAGCGAAGACGGTGAGCTGCCCTTCGTCGACGAGCACGCGATCACGATCGCCGCCTCCCGCGACCTGGTGTGGACCGCGCTGCAGCGCTACGTCGTCACGTCCCTACGCATCGTCGAGGGCAACCGGCTGGCAAAGATCCTCGGGGCCGAGCACCCGCCGGCCTCGAGGTCTCAGAGAGCACACCGACCGAACGGCTGACCCTGATCGGCCGCCATCGTTTCTCCAGTTACATGCTCGCCTTCGACCTCACCGACGCGCACGACGGGGCCACGCGGCTGCGCGCCATGACCTACGCGGCGATCCGCTCACGAGCGTTGACCAGCGCGCTGACAAAGATGCTGGCCTCCTCGGCCGGTAGATAGTGCCGGTAGCCAGTGCCGGGAGGTAAGTCTGGTGCCCCCTCGCGCGAACCGCCCCACAGTCGCGACCCGCCGCCACAGATTCCAGCGGCGGGCCCCGCAACAACCTGGACACTTGCTGGGAGGCGCTCTACATCGCATTCAACGAGCCTGCCCTGGCTGTGGCCCTAGCTCTGTGGGTTGGCGGGGTTGATGATGGTGGTGGACTCGGCGATACCGACCAGGTCGGCGATGGTGTCCTGGGTGTCGTCGGGTGTGGTGGTGACCACGGCGACCATGCGGATGCCTCGCACCTGGAGGATCCACAGCCGGTCGACCGCGCCGGGGATGCTGCTGGCCAGGTAGTACGGGTCGTTGCTTCGCCCGAACGTGAGCTGGCGGTCAGTGCAGCCGCGGACATCGCTGTCCTCGGGCACGGTGAGCTCGACGTAGAGCCCGCGGTGGCCACCCAGGGTCACCGGGGCCGGGTCGGTGGCGGTGCGGCCCGGCTGGGCGGCCAACGCGGTGGCGAGATCCCGCACGCTCGGGCCGGGGTCCACGTAGGAATCGGCCTTGCAGGGGTCGGTGGTGACCTCGTCGACCAGCCAGAACGAGAGGATACCCCGCTGCACGGGTTCCCCCTTAGCAGTGCGGGTGTCGATGACGTAGCCGCCGTTGGTGGAGTAGCCGCCCTCGGGCACGTCGACCGCTGCCCGGGGCAGGCTGTCATCGCCGTCACCGATCATGATCATCGCGTACGGACCCGGATCGAGCGTCCCCACGCGCCCTGCTATCGGGATCGGCCCCTTCGTAAACGGTGTGGAAGACGCCGGGGGTGGGCTCTTGGCAGGATCCGGCCGATCAAGGCCGAGGTCGACCCCGCTGGCGCCTGACAGCCAGACCACCGCGGCCACGACGGCTGCCGCGAGCAGTCCCACTGCCGCCGTACGCACTTTGAGCCGTCGGTGTGCGCGGCGCAGCAGTGTCGAGAGCTCGTGGTCCAGGTTGGGCTGCAGGTGCTCGGTGTTGGCGGTCAGCCCGGTCCGCAGTCGGGGCTCAATCGACATCGCCGGACACCTCCTCCTGCTGTTCGGCCAGCAGGTCCGCCAACCGTGCGCGGGCCCGGTGCAGATGTTGCTTCACCGTCGAGGTCGACACCTCGAGGAGGCTCGCGACCTCGTCGACCGGCCGGTCCTCGAGGTAGAACAACGCCACGGCGGCCCGCTGCTGGGCCGGGAGCGCTGAGATCGCCCTCGCGAGATCGACATCCGGGAGGCGGTCCCAGGCAGTGGGCTCCTCCGGTGATGAGGACGAGAACCGCAGCCGGCTTAGCTTCGCCTGCCGGATGGCTGACCGAATCGCAACCTTGCGCACCCACGCCTCCGGATGGTCAATGCGGATGATCCCATGCCACCTTTCGCACAGTCGCAGGAACGCGTCTTGCGTCACTTCCTCGGCCCGGCCGCGGTCATGCAGGATCAGGTACGCCGTGCGTAGCACCGACGGGTACGTCGAGCGGAAGACCCACTCGAACTCCACCCGCTGCGCCTCGCACGTCCTGCTCCTGTCCCTCGAGTTCGCCTTCTTACTGTTATAGGGCCACCAGCCACCGGGCGGGTTGACATGCCGGACGGGATTTTGGCGAACGGGCGCTGATCCTCGGGTTCGAGGACAGGGAGCTAACTCACAGGCGACGACCTTGGATCCCATGCAGCGCGCGGCAAGCACGATTACGCACCGCGCGTCACCTGACTCACTGCACCCGCAGCCACCGCACGCCATAGGCGTCGACCGGGACGTCCACCGTGCCGTCGGCCTCCGCGACGTGCTCGCTGCCGTCGCACAGGTCCACCAGCCGGGCCCCGCCGGCCAGCCGGTCCACGGGGCGGCCACGGAAGCGACCGTCCCGTCCGGAGACGTCATGCACGCACACGATCGTGGTGTCGTCGGTGACAGGCGTGCGTTGTACGGCGAGGTAGGCCGGTCCGCCGTCGACCATCTCCTGGGCCGCGTTGGGATGGAAGGCCGGCTGTGCCCTTCTCGTCCCGATCCGGTCGAGCATCCGGTCGAGCACCTGGCGTCGCAGTGAGGTCGGGTCGCCGAGGTCGCGCTCGAGCTCGGCGCGCTCGAACTTCTGCCGGTTGACCACGCGCGCCCTGCCCGTGCGCTCGGCGCCCTCGGCCCAGTTCCTGCTGCCGAACAACGAGTGGAAATAGACCAACGGGACACCCGCCAGCGACAACAGGATCGAGTGCGCCGCGAGGAATCGGTCCAACTCGCGCCCACGGTCCTCGTGCCCGTGGCCGGCCAGGGCGTCGAGATAGACGGAGTTCAGCTCGTACGGCCTCTGCCCGTCGGGCCCGGAGCGGTAGGATACCGCACCGCCGTTGGACACCACGCGCGCGCACAGATCCTCAACCACCGCCGGCGGCAGGATCCCCTCGACCGGCCTGACCCCGATGCCGTCGTGGCTCGCCAGGAAGTTCAGGAAACTCGTCCGGTCCGAGGGCGCCGCCAGCGTCGAGGCCCACTCCGCGAGGGTGGTGGCGTCACCGCTGTGGAAGGCCGCAAGCGTCAACGGGGGCAGGGCGAACTGGTAGACCAGGTGCGCCTCGTCGTCCCCCGAGCCGAAGTAGGTCATGTTCTGCTCGTGGGGCACGTTGGTCTCGGTGACCACGAGCGTGCCGGGCGCCACCGCGTCGAGCATCGTCCGCCACAGGCGGATCACCTCGTGCGTCTGCGGGAGATGGATGCATGACGTCCCCGGCTCCTTCCAGAGAAAAGCGATCGCGTCGAGGCGCAGCATCCGCGCTCCGTGCGCGACGTAGTCAAGCAGCTGCTCGGTGACCGCCAGCAGCGCCTCGGGGTTGGCGTAGTTCAGGTCCACCTGGTCGGCGCTGAACGTGGTCCACGCGTGAAGCGGGCCGCTCGAGGACTCGAACTCCGTCAGCAGCGGCGACGTGCGAGGGCGGGTCACGGCGCTCAGATCCACCGCCGGATCCATCGCAAGATAGAAGTCGGTGAGGGCCGGATCGTCGCGCAGCCAGCCGGTGAACCATGCGTGCGAAGCGGACGTGTGGTTCACGACCGCGTCCAGCATCAGCCGGAAGTCCTCACCGAGCCGTTCGACTTCGGACCATGCGCCGAGGGCGGGGGCGACTGCCGCGTAGTCGGCCACTGCGAAGCCGTCATCCGAGGTCGACGGATAGTGCGGCAGCAGATGCAGGCCAGGGACTTTCCCCTGTGTGTGCTGGCGAAGGAACGTCCGTAGCGTCTCCAGCGGGGGCGTGTCGGGCTCGGTGACCATGTCCCCGTATGCGATGAGGACCAGGTCGGTCTCGTCGAACAACGCCTCGCCCGCCCGCAGTCCGTCGTACCTGCCCAACATCTCGGTGAGCCTGCTCGCCGTCGCTTCTGCGGTGGTCTCGTCATAGATGCGCACCAGGTGACGGTGGAGTCGTCTCGTGAGGTGGATGTCTACCGGCACGGGAGCCCCTGACTGGAGCGATTGTTGTCGACTCGTGATTCTACGCCGCCTGCGATCACCCAGACGTGCCCTTGCGGTGGCTTCCCGAGTAGGGGAATGATGCATGTGACACGCGTTACACGTGAGGAGGGGTTGATGGCGAAGATCGAGCTCGCCGGCATCTGGAAGCGGTACGCAGACGGCACGGAGGCGGTCAAGGACCTGAGCCTCCAGATCGAGGACGGCGAGTTCGTGATCCTGGTCGGCCCCTCCGGGTGCGGCAAGTCGACCGCCCTGCGCATGGTGGCGGGTCTCGAGACGATCTCTGAGGGGAAGCTCCTGATCGGCGAGAAGGTCGTCAACGATCTCTCCCCCGGCGAGCGCGACATCGCGATGGTGTTCCAGTCCTACGCGCTCTACCCGCACATGTCCGTGGCCGACAACATGGCGTTCTCGCTGAAGATGGCCAAGGTCTCCAAGTCGGAGATCGAGGAACGGGTCAAGAACGCCGCGGAGATGCTCGATCTGACCGAGTACCTCCACCGCAAGCCCAAGGCCCTCTCGGGCGGCCAGCGTCAGCGCGTCGCGATGGGCCGAGCGATCGTGCGCAGCCCACAGGCGTTCCTGATGGACGAGCCGCTGTCCAACCTCGACGCGAAGCTGCGTGTCGCGATGCGTGCCGAGATCCACGCGCTCCAGACCCGCCTCGGTGTCACGACGCTCTACGTCACCCACGACCAGATCGAGGCAATGACGATGGGCGACCGGGTCGCGGTCCTCAAGCGGGGCGAGCTGAAGCAGGTGGCCAATCCCCAGGAGCTCTACGAGCACCCGGACAACCTCTTCGTGGCCGGCTTCATCGGATCACCCTCGATGAACCTCGGGCGCGGTCGCGTCGAGAAGGACGAGAGCGGCTACACGGTCAAGCTCGACGAGAACGCGAACCTCCGCCTCTCCGACGCGGCCATGGACCGCTACCCCGGGGTCCGGGAATACGTGGGCAAGGACGTCGCGGTAGGCATGCGGCCTGAACATTTCTCACGCGCGACCGGCTCGACGCCCGACGACCAGAAGATGATCCAGCAGGAGGCCGCGTTGGTGGAGCTCCTCGGGTCCGAGGTGCTCCTGCACTTCACGACAAGCGCCGGCGCGATCCTCAGCGAGGACCTCCGCGACGCGATGGACGACGACGAGGCGTTCGCCGAGCTCGAGCGCGCGGCCGAGACAGGCACTCAGCAGTTCGTCGCCCGCCTGGAGCCGTACGAGGCCCCCAAGACGGGCGAGAAGGTCGATTTGGTCTTCAAGACCGAGCACATGCACTTCTTCGACATCGAGACAGGCAAGGCGTTGCGCTGACAGCAGGTGCGCTACGCAACGGCGACACGAAAAGAAGCGAGGGTACGAGATGAGCCGACTGACGAGGCGTGGACGATGGTTGGCCGCGGGTGCGGTATCGATCCTGGTGGTGACGGCCTGTACCCCCGGGGGCGGTGACGATGACGGGGAGGGCGGCGGCGAGATGGTCTGGGCGATCGGAGGCTCCGAGGCCCAGCCGGGCGGTGTGCACCAGAAGGTCGCCGAGCTCTGGAGCGAGGAGAATCCCGACAACCCCATCAGCATCGAGATCCTCCCTGACGAGGCCGACGCGCAGCGCGAGCAGCAGGCGCTCGAACTCCAGGCCGAGGGAAGCAACTTCGACGTCCTCGGGATGGACGTCATCTGGACTGGTGAGTACGCCGTGAATGGCTGGGTCGAGAGCCTCGAGGACGTCCGCGGTGATATCGAGGAGGTCACCCTCGCCCCTGCCGTCGAGTCGGCCATGTGGGAGGGCGAGCTGTGGGCAGCGCCGTTCAACACCAACGCCGGCTTCCTCTACTACCGCACCGATCTGGTCGACGAGCCCCCCACGACGTGGGAGGAGATGTGTGAGATGGCCATCGAGATCGGCGAGCAGGAGGACATCGGCGGCTACATCGGACAGGGTGCCCGTTACGAGGGCTTCGTCGTGAACTGGCTCGAGCTCTACTGGAGCGGTGGCGGGGAGCTCTACAACGAGGACCAGACCGAGGTCGAGTTCGACGTCGACATCGCGACGCAGGCCACGGAGTTCCTCCTCCAGGCGGAGGAGGAGGGCTGCCTGGCGCCCGGGTTCAACACCGCCCTCGAGGACGAGGCACGCAACGTGTTCCAGTCCGGTGACGCGGTCTTCATGCGCAACTGGCCCTCGTTCTACTCCGTGGTCAAGGACGGCGGCACCCCGGTGGCGAAGAACTTCGACGTCGCCCCGCTCCCGACCTTCACCGGTGAGGGCACGATCTCCGCGTCCGGCGGCTTCAACCTCGCGGTCAGCGCCTTCTCCGAGAACACGGAGATGGCCAAGGAGTTCGTGGTCTGGGCGGGCACGAATAAGGAGATCCAGACGATGCTCGCGACCGACGCGTCCCTGCCTCCCACGCTGGAGTCGGCCTACGACGAGCTCAGCGACGACCCGGTGATGGCGCTGCTCGGTGAGGTGCTCCCCGAAGCCAAGCCGCGTCCGCCGGCGCCGCAGTGGAACGAGATCAGCGTGGAGATGCAGCGCGCGCTCTTCCCTGCCTACAACGGCGAGGAAGACCCGGCGGAGGCCTCCGAGGCCGTGCTCGAGTTCCTCGAGAGCACGGTTGAGTAGGACGACGAGCAGCGGACGAGGCTGGTCATGACAGCGACCACGGAAGCCGAGGAGAGGGGGCCTGGCCCCGGCAGCTCCGGCCGACCTGCGAAGGCACGCAGGAAGGAGATGTCGGAGACCACGCTCGGGCGGGTCTTCGTCGCACCGGCCATCGTCCTGATGGCTCTGGTGGCGCTGTTCCCGGTCATGTATGCCTTCGTGATCAGCCTCCAGGCGTACTCCGGGAGGCTGAACGAAGGGTTCGCAGGTTTCGACAACTACGTCACCGGACTCACAGACGAGCGGTTCTGGACGTCGTTGCAGTTCACCCTGGTGTTCACCGTGACGTCGGTGGCGGCGGAGTTCCTGATCGGCCTCGGGTTCGCCCTGCTAATGAACCAGGCGTTCCGGGGCCGGGGAATCACCCGGGCGGCCATCCTCATCCCGTGGGTGATCCCGACCGTGATCGCGGCGCAGATGTGGTTCTTCATGTTCAATGTGACGCCGGGCTTCATCAACTCGTTATTCGGCCTCGGCGACTTCAACTGGCTGGGACAGTCGGGCTGGGCCGCCTTCGCGATCATCTTCGCCGACGTGTGGAAGACCGCACCGTTCGTGGCACTACTTCTCCTCGCGGGCCTGCAGACCATCCCCGGTGACGTCTACGAGGGCGCCCGGGTCGACGGGGCGACGATGTTCCAGCGGTTCTGGTACATCACGATGCCGTTGCTCAAGCCGGCCATCCTGGTGGCGTTGCTCTTCCGGACCGTCGAGGCACTGCGTGTCTACGACCTGCCACAGGTGATGACCGGCGGAGCGTTCAACACCGAGTCACTCTCGATCCTGGTGCAGCAGTACGTCGTCCGCACGCCCGACCCTGGACTGGGATCGGCACTGTCCACGATCACCTTCATCCTCATCCTGGCGATCGGACTGGTCTTCGTGAAGCTGCTCGGCAAGGACCTGGTCATCGGCGAGCAGGATTCCAAGTGAGCACCCCTGCGCAGACCGCCGCGGCACAGCGGGCGAGTCAGAAGACACCGAAGAAGAAGAAGGGCAGCGACCAAGGCGTCGTCGAGCAGAGGTCGGCCCTGCAGGTCTGGGGCAAGTCAGCGATGCTCGGCATCATCCTGCTGTGGTGCCTGTTCCCCTTCGTCTGGCTGATCATGACCAGCCTGAAGAAGGGGAACAACGCCCTGAACAGTCCCAACATCTTCGAGGGGCCCTTCGGCCTGCAAAACTACGAGGCGGTCTTCGCCCAGGACTTCCACCTCAACCTGCGCAACTCGCTGGCCATCGCCGGGGTCACCACGATCCTCTGTGTCGTGGTCGGGTCGTTCGCGGCGTACGCCCTGGCGCGTCTGCCGCTGAAGCGGAAGATCCTGCTGCTCGGCGGGGTGCTGGCGGTCTCGCTGTTCCCCCCGGTCGCGCTGGTCCCGCCGCTGTACGAGCTGTGGAACACGCTGGGGCTGCTGAACACGTGGGAGGGCCTCTACATCCCCTACACGGCGTTCGCGCTACCGCTGACGATCTTCATCCTCGTCACGTTCTTCGCCTCGATACCGAAGGATCTAGAGGAGGCGGCGCGCGTCGACGGGGCGAGTCCGTTCAAGGCGTTCTACAAGGTCATCCTGCCGCTCGCGGCGCCGGGTGTGTTCGCGGCGGCGATCATCATCTTCGTCGCGGCCTGGAACGAGCTCCTGCTGGCGAGCACGTTCGCCCCGCGCGACCCGGAGGTCGCGCAAACCGTGCCGGTGGCGATCGCGGCGTTCACCGGAGCCGTGCAGTTCCAGCGACCAGTCGGCACGATCACCGCTGCCTGTGTGGTGGTGACGATCCCGATGATCATTGTCGCGCTGGTGTTCCAGAAGCGGATCGTCTCCGGCCTCACCGCGGGCAGCGTCAAGGGCTGAGACCCGAGCTCAGTAGCCGGTGACCTCGGGCCACCGGATCTCCACGCCGTCGCGGACCAGGCCTGCCTGGAACTCCTCGAGCAGATGCTCGTCGGCGCAGACCTGCCGCGGGTTGCACGCGTGGGTGAGGCAGAAGGCCGCCAGGCTGCCGGCGACCTCGCCGATCCCCCACTCGACGGGGTGCAGCCGGTAGCTGCCGTTGGTGATGTGGGTGGTCCCGAGATTCTTCGCCGCCGGCAGCAGGTTCTCCACGCGTCGCGGGACGAGCGCGCGCAGCGGGATCTCGAACGGGCACGATGCCACGTCGATGTAGGGGTCGCCGCCGGTCGAGGGGTGCAGGTCGATCCGGTAGCAGCCCACGCCCACGCTGTCGGGGTAGCGGACCCCCGTGCCGTCCGGACGCAGGTGCAGCGCCAGGTCCTGCTCGACCACGGTGTACTCCGCGAGGATCCGACGCGACTCGCGGATGTAAGGCCGCTTGGCCAGCCCGTCGGCCGTTCCGACGACGTCGGGGCGCAGGCGCAGCCCCGGGTAGCCGGTCTCGCCGTCGGGGCGCGGTGCCTCCGTCTGCAGCCAGTACAGGAAGCTCAGGCTCAGGTCGCGCGCGCCCTGCAGGTGGCGCGCGGTCTCGGCCTCACCGACTCCGTAGACGGGCCCCTCGAAGTAGTCGATCATCGGCCAGTTGACCAGGGTGATGTCGCTGGCGAGGTAGCCGGGGGTGAACGTCCGGCGGTCGGCGATCCGCCGGAAGGCCCACAGCTCGAAGTCGCCGCCGACCTGGCGGTGGTCCACGACGGCCTCGTCGGCGTGGTCCGGGTTCGGGACGAGGGTGCGTGCCAGGGGTTGGTTCGTGCGGGGCACCGGGGCGACGAACGACAGCAGCGGACCGGACCACGCCGGGGGCTCCAGAGAACGCCAGTGGTCGTAGGTCTCCGGGCGGTCGATCGTGTGGTCCCCTTCGAGGTGGTCGAGGGCGAAACACCAGGACACCGCCTGCATGTTCAGCGGCTGCGCGTGCGCGGGAGCGTGCGGCTCACCGGTCTGCGCGTGGGACTCCGCACCGGTCACGTGCTCCACCCCCGCAAGCGGAAGGAGGTCCCCGGTCTCGGTCCCATCCAGGACGTAGGACGCCACGACCGAGACCTGCTCCCCGTCGGACCCCTCGAGAGTCACCGAGGTCACCCGGTCGCCGTCGACCGTCGCGGCCACGGGCCGGTGCTCGCGCAGCACCCGCAGCCGTCCCGAGCTCATCGGGGCGGCGAGCATCGCCTCGAGCACGGCCAGCCCGACCCGGGGCTCGACGCACAGGCTGCTCACCGTCCCGCGACCGGGGTTGAGGTGGCGATCGCGGCGCGCCTCGTCGCTGAGCGGGTACCACCGCCGGTAGTAGTCGCGCAGGGATTCGCGGAGGCGACGGTACCTCGCGGTGCACCCGAACTGCTCGATCCAGGGGTTCTCGTCCGGCGGCACCCCCTGCGAGGTCAGTTGGCCTCCGATCCAGTCGCTCTCCTCGGTGAGCAGCACGGTCCGTCCTGCCTCGGCCGCGGCGAGGGCGGCGGCCACACCACCGAGGCCACCACCGATGACCGCGACGTCCACGTGCGTCTCGGGCATCGGCCGGCTCAGGTCTGGACGTTTATCGTGGGGTGGTCGGTCTCGAGCGTGGCACGGCCCCGCGCGTCGACCCGGACCTCGAGGTCGTGTCCTGCGACCCGGAGGCCGGAGACCGTCAACGGCAGCAAGGACGCCGGGACGACCGGCCGCGCCGACACCTGTCCACGAGGCACGTCCACGTCGAGGCCGAGCAACGCGACGAGGGCGGCCAGCGGAGCGGCGGCGGCCCATGCCTGCGGTCGGCACGCCGCGGGGTAGGGCGTCGGGTCGGTGACCCGGTCGCCGGCGTCACCGCCGTACAGCTCGGGAAGCCGGTAGTCGAACGACGGCGCCGCCCGCACGAGCCCTTGGAAGAGCGATGCGGCGACGTCTCCGAAGCCGTCACGCGCGAGGCCGGCAACGGCGATCACCGTGTCATGGGGCCACACCGTGCCGCCGTGGTAGGAAAGCCGTGAGAACCGCGGCGAGGCCGCGGTCAGGGTGCGGAGTCCGAAACCGGAGTCCATCTCGGGAGAGGCGAGGCGGCGGGCGACCAGCCCCGCCTCCTCGTCGGTGAGCAGGCCTGTCCCGAGCAGGTGCGCCATGTTGGACGCCACCGAGTCGACCGGGGCCCCGCGGCCGTCCAGGGCGACGGCGGGGAAGCGGCCGGCGTCGTCCTCGACCCAGAACCTGGCCCGGAAACGGTCCGCCAGCTCGGCCGCCCAGGTCCGCCATCGCTCGGCGCCAGGTCGCCCGAACGCGTCTAGCAGGTCGGCCCCCAGGACGGCCGCCTGGTAGGCGTACCCCTGCACCTCGCTGAGCGCGATCGGGGGTTCTGCGAGCCTGCCGTCTGCCCACTGGATGGAGTCCACGGAGTCCTTCCACCCGTGGTTGGACAGACCACTCCCCGTGGTGTCGACATAACTAATGAACCCGACGCCGGCCTGCGACCCGATCCACTCCAAACCCTTCCCCACGGCCGGAAGGAGGGCTGCCACCTCCTCGTCGTCGGCACCCCACCGCCAGGCCTCGGCGCAGCAGATCACGAAGAGCTGGGTTGCGTCAGAGGTGCCGTAGTACGTCGGAGGGAGCGTGATGCTGTCCAGGACGAGGGGCTCGGGCCGCACCTCGTGCAGGATCCGTCCCGGCTGCTCTTCGGTGTGCTCGTCGTCGCGGGTCCCCTGGCGACGCGCGAGTGCCCTCAGGGTTGACATCGCGAGGTCGGTGCCGAGCGGAAGCATCATCCGGGCCGTCCAGAGCGAGTCACGGCCGAACAGGGTGAGGAACCAGGGGGAACCCGCCGAGACGAAAGCGTCCCCCTTGTCGTCGAGCAGGAGGCCGGCGAGGTCGTCGAGACCCTGGACCACCAGCGGCCGGATCCGCAGGTCGGCGCAGGTCACGGCAGGCCGTGACCATGGGTATGCGGAGGTACCGCCGAACAAGGTGTCCCGGGTCGAGCGGACCCGGGCGTGCAGACGGACCGTAACTGACTCACCGGGGGCAAGCTCCCGTGTCCACGACAGCGTGCCTGCCTCGGTGTCGTGGTCGTCTGGTGAGGGTTCCCCGTGCAGGACCACCGAGTCCTCGCCGCGCGTCCACGTGAGCCCGTCACCCTCGGACTCGACGGCCAGGCGATGCTGGGGTCTGCCTGAGCGCACCTCAGCCATCGTGCTGAGGTCCGACGTCGCGGTCACGCCGAGCACCACCGGGATCCGGCGCGGTGCGGTCGAGGTGACGGTCACCGTCTCCACAAGATCATCGTGACCGACCTCCCTCGTCCGCTCCACGAAGACGGTCGGGTCGTCGTGGCCCTTCTCCTTGTCCGCCTGTAAGCCCACGGCCGGGTCGCCGAGCTGGGGCACGACCCCTCGGAAGACGGCACCGGCCGCGCCCCTGAGGTCGTGGCCGAGGCCAACCGGGTCGTATCCACCGACGGTCACGTGCAGCCGGCTGAGGCAACGGCGGTCGGCACGCAGCCAGCCCTGGACCCCACCCTCGAGGATCTGCCCGTCCGCGGCGGAGAGGACGACCGAGGGTGCGTTCACGCAGGAGACCAGGTCGAAGAGGTAGGGCTGGCGACTGCTCCGCGGCCGCGTGTCGGTCTCGTCGGGATCCACCACGCCCCCAGTCTCGTCACCGCTGCCGGAGGTGTCCAGGGCGCAGCGTGCGGGTCTGGACGAATAATGTGAGGACATTAGTTCCTCCTAACTATTGCACTTTCGGTGTGTTTGCTGCGACTCTTTAGCGAGTGCCGGGAACGCAGGTCGCGGCGGACACTCACGGAGGACGTGCGATGGCTCGTAGCACTGCACC
>Ga0209587_1000418_pt1 | contig 20821 bp, 21 predicted proteins | sample NGEPerD_2_FD_184512 | JGI IMG/M metagenome (GOLD analysis project Ga0209587, IMG submission 184512) | Arctic peat soil microbial communities from the Barrow Environmental Observatory site, Barrow, Alaska, USA - NGEE PermafrostL1-D... | ecosystem: Environmental > Terrestrial > Soil > Wetlands >... | reverse complement strand
TCGCGGTGGCCTCCAGCTCCAGGCTCAGGCCTGCCCGGCCCGACTTCTTGATCTTGCTGCCCTCCGTGGGGGCAGGCCGGAAGTCGGACACGGCCGCGGCCATCACCAGCACGTCGGCGGCGTGGAACTCGGCGCCGGTCGCGTCCCGAAGCTGCTCCGCCGTCTCCACGTCGATGCTGCGTACGCCCTCGGGGAGCTCCAGCGCCACGTTGGCGGCGATCAGCGTGACCTCGGCGCCGCGGCGCTGGGCCTCGCGCGCCACCTCGACCCCCATCCGGCCCGAGGAGCGGTTGCCTACGTAGCGCACGGAGTCGATCGGCTCGCGGGTGCCGCCGGCGGTGACGAGCACGCGCAACCCATCGAGCGACCGCGGCGAGAAACCGCTCTCAAGGGCGCGCTCGATCTCGGCGAGCACCTCGGCGGGCTCGGCCAGGCGGCCCGCCCCCCACTCGCCGTCCGAGGCCAGGCGGCCTGTGCCGGGCTCCACGATCGTGGCCCCCCGCAGTCGCAGCGTCTCGACGTTGCCGCGCGTGGCGGGGTGCTCCCACATGTGGTTGTTCATCGCGGGAGCCAGCACCAGGGGCTTGGTGCAGGCCAGGGCCGCGCTGGTGAGCAGGTTGTCGGCGTGGCCGCCGGCCAGCTTGGCCAGCGTGTTGGCGGACGCGGGTGCGATCGCGTACGCGTCGCAGCGGCGCACCAGCTCCAGGTGGGAGATCGCGGCGTGGTCGGGCGCGCGGTCGCCGGGGAAGGCGCCGCGAGCGGGGTCGGGCTCGAACTCGTCGACCAGCACCGGGGCGCCGGTCACGCCCTCGAAGGTGGCCCTCCCGACGAACTTCAGGCTCGCCGGCGTCTGGATCACCCGCACGGCGTGCCCGGAACCTGTGGCGAGCCGCACGATCTCGACGGCCTTGTAGGCCGCGATCCCCCCGGTGACTCCTAGGAGAAGGCGAGCCATGCGCGGCCGTCGGGCGTTAGTCCCGGTACCTGTATTTGATCTTGCCCTCGGCGATCTCGTCGAGGGCGATCTTCAGGTAGTTCTTCGACCCGGTCTCCACCATCGGCGGCGGGTATTCGTCGAAGGTTCCCTCGCCGAGGTTGTGGTAGTACGAGTTGATCTGGCGGGCGCGCTTGGCGGCCACGAGCACGCACGCGTAGTGCGAGTCGACCTGGTCCAGCAGAGTGTCCAGACGGGGCTTGATCACTGGCGATTCCTTTCTGCGAAGCAGCCGGCTCGGCCGGCTGCGCACGATTGTGTCTCCGCGGGCGCCTAGCGCCGCTCTTCGGGGCCACAGATCCTAGCGGCCAGGTCCACCAGCTCCTGAAGCGCCGCCTCGAGATCGTCGTTCACGACGACCTTTCCGAACTCCTCCTGGGCGTCCATCTCGGTGGGCGCGACCTCCAGGCGGCGGGCGATCTGGTCGGCGGAGTCGGACCCGCGGCCGCGCAGCCGCCGCTCGAGGTCCTCGAGCGATGGCGGCGAGATGAACACCTGCATGGCGTCGGGCAGGGTCTCGCGCACCTGCCGGGCGCCCTGGAGGTCGATCTCGAGCACGATCCCGCCGGCCGGGCGCCCCAGCTCCGAGCGCAGCGTCCCGTAGCGGTTTCCGGCGTATTCGGCGTGCTCCACGAACTCCCCGGCCTGGGCGCGCTGATCGAACTCGTCGCCGGAGAGGAAGTGGTAGTCGCGGCCGTTCACCTCGCCCTGGCGGGGATCGCGTGTGGTGGCGGAGACCGACAGCTGGAGCTGCGGACAGCGCTTGAGCAGCCGCTGGATGAGGGTGCCCTTTCCGACCCCCGAGGGGCCGGTGATCACCAGTACGGGCGTCTGCGGAGCCTCTATGGGGCTACCTGCGGAGGTAGCCGACCAGCTCGTTGCGCTGGCGCTCCGACAGGCCGCCGATGGTCTTGCTCGGCGAGATCCGGCAGTGCGTGAGGATGCGATTCACCTTCACACGCCCGTACTTGGGCACCGCCAGGAGCAGGTCGAAGGTCTTTGCCGTCTGCAGGTACTCCGGGGGATCCAGCAGCAGCCCGTGGATCTGCACGCGGCCCGCCTTCAGGTCCTTCTTGAGCCGCGCGCGGCGGGTGCGGATGTCGTTCGCGCGGGCCAGCGCGTCCATGCGCTGGGTGAGTGAGCGCTCGGGCGTCAGGCCCACCGAAGAGGTCTTGGCGCGCGTTTCGGGGGCGACCGGCATACCGCGGCGATCTTACACACAGATCCGAGGCGATTTGGGCCCGACAGCCAATTTCAGGGCCAATTCACCTGCACCTCAGCTAGAGGTTTATGACGCTTTACACAGCCTGACTGTTTGTGGCTCGTTTGCAGGGATTTCGCCGCAGTTTGCGCGAACAGCCCGCAGTTTGCAGGGATTCAGGCCGGGAGATCGGCGGTGGCTGCGGCTGCGCCACCCCCGAGCGCCGCCAACTCTGCTCCGATGCGCCGCCCGGCGGCAGGATCGCGGAAGCTCTCGGTCCCCACCGCCACGGCGGTGGCGCCCATGGCCAGGAAGTCCGCCGCGTGCTCCCCCGATGCGATGCCGCCCATGCCGATCACGGGTATGGACACCCTGCCGGATACGGTCGCCACCTGCTCCAGGGCGATCGCTCGAACCGCCGGCCCCGACAGCCCGCCGGTGCGCCCGCCGAGCCACGGGCGGCCGCTGCGCGGGTCCAGCGCCATGCCCTTGAGGGTGTTCACGAGCGACACGGCGTCGGCCCCGGCCGCCTCGGCGGCGCCCGCCACGGCCGCCGGATCGGTGGCGTTGGGCGTGAGCTTTACGATCAGCGGGCGGTCCAGCAGCCCCCGGACGCGCTCCACGGCGGCCGCGGTCTCGCCCGGGTCGGCGCCCATGATCAGCCCGGTCTCCACGTTGGGGCAGGACACGTTGAGCTCCACCAGCGCCACCTCGTCGCGCTCGGCCAGTGTGGACACCAGCAGCGCCAGCTCGTCGCGGTCGAAGCCCATGACCGAGACGCACAGCGGCACCGGCAGCTCGGCGAGCTGGGGCAGGTCGGCGGCCAGGAACCCCTCCAGGCCCTTGTTGGGCAGCCCGATCGAGTTGATCATCCCGCCGGGGGCCTCCCACAGCCGGGGAGGCGGGTTGCCCTGGCGGGGCTCGACGGTGATCGTCTTTGACACGAAGCAGTCGAACGGGAAGCGCTCCAGCAGGGCGTCGCCGAAGGCGCGGCGGGCCGCGATGGCGTCGAAGGTGCCCGAGCCGTTGAGGATCGGCCCGGCCAGCTGCACGCCGCAGAGGTCCACGGGGCCGCCGCTCAATGGCCCGCCGCCGGCGTGACCGCGGTCTCCAGGCGGGCGGCGTCGAGCACCGGGCCGTCCACACACAGCCGCACGAAGCCCTCGCGGGTGGGTACCACACAGCCGAAGCAGGCGCCGAAGCCGCACGCCATCCCCGACTCCATCGCCAGCTGGGCGGGCACCTGCAGCTCGGCGCACAGGGCACGCACCCCTTCGAGCATGGCCGGGGGCCCGCAGGCGTAGACCGCCGCACGGGGATCGTCCTCCAGCGTCGCGCGCAGCGGCTCGGTGACCAGCGCCTGCCGCCCGACAGAGCCATCGTCGGTGACCACGGTGGGCGCACCGGCGAACAGCGAGGCGCCCTCGGCGTGCGCGGCCGAGCGGAAGCCGACCAGAACCTCGGCCCCGCCGGAGTGCTCCTCCTGCCAGCACAGCAGCGGCGCCGCGCCGATCCCACCGCCGCAGAGCACCGCCCGCCGGCCATCCGGGGGCGGCGTGAACCCGATCCCGAGCGGTCCGAGCACGTGCAGCCCGTCACCGGGCCGCAGCTCGCCGAGGCGGTGGGTGCCGGGCCCGACGTCCTCGAGCAGGAACGACAGCTCCACCCCGTCGGGCCCGGGCCGCGCCCGGGCGTAGGAGAAGGCGCGCGGCAGGTACGGGCGCTCGCCCTCTCCCCCACCCCAGCGCTCGGCCGAGGCGAGCATGTAGAACTGGCCCGGCCTGGGCTCCCCCGGCCCGTCGGGGTCGCGGCTGGTGATCAGCGAGTAGGCGCCGATCTTCTCGTTCGCGGTGATCTCCGTGCGGCGCCGCTCGGGTGGGGCGAGCGTGCGCCGCTCGCCGCCGCTCACTCGCTGGCCCTGCCCGCCGCGGCCGGCGACCGGCCCGCCGCCGAGCGGTTGCCGTGCAGCTCCTGGAGCGGGATCGGCTCGGGTGGATCCGAGCGGCGTGCCCGGATGGCGCGCTGGGCGGCGCTGGCGCCGCTCATGGTGGTGATGCAGGGGATGCCGCGGGCCACCGCGGCGCGGCGGATCTCGTACCCGTCCGCGCGGGCGCCGGAGCCGGTGGGTGTGTTCACCACCAGGTCCACGCCGCCCGACTCGATGCGCTCGACCACGTTGGGCGAGCCCTCGCTGAGCTTGAGGATGCGCTCCACCGGCACGCCCATCCGCCGGATGGCCTGGGCGGTGCCGCCCGTGGCGAGCACCTCGAAGCCCAGGTCGTGCAGCGAAGCGGCAAGCTGCGTCGCCGTGGGCTTATCGCCGTCGGTGACGCTGATGAAGACCGTGCCCGAGATGGGCAGTTCGGCGCCGGCCGCAGCCTGGGCCTTGCCGAAGGCCGCCGGGTAGTCCGAGGCCACGCCCATCACCTCGCCGGTGGACTTCATCTCGGGGCCCAACAGCGAGTCCGCGCGCGGGAAGCGCCCAAAGGGCAGCACGGCCTCCTTCACGGACACGTGCCCCGGCACGGCCGGGATGTCCAGCTCGATGTCGGCCAGGCGCTCGCCCAGCATCAGCCTGCAGGCCACCTTGGCAAGCGGCACGCCCACGGCCTTGGACACGAAGGGCACGGTCCGTGACGCCCGCGGGTTGGCCTCGATCACATACAGCTCGTCGTCGCCGTGGACGGCGAACTGGATGTTGATCAGACCCACTACCCCAAGCCGCAGCGCCAGCCGCTCGGTGGCGGTCTCCACCTGGCGGATCATCTCCGGGCCGAGCGACATCGCGGGGATCACGCAGGCGGAGTCGCCGGAGTGCACTCCGGCCTCCTCCACGTGCTGCATGATCGCTCCGATCCGCACCGACTCCCCGTCGCAAAGCGCGTCCACGTCCACCTCGATGGCGTTCTCCAGGAAACGGTCCAGGAAGATCTCGCCGTCGGGTCGCCCGCCCTCGGCGGTGCGGGAAGGATTCGGCACGGAAGCCGAATCGTTCGAATGCCTCTCCAGGTAGTCCGCGAGCCCCTCGCGGGAGTAACAGATCTCCATCGCCCTGCCGCCGAGCACGTAGGACGGGCGCACGAGCAGCGGGTAGCCCACGCCGTCGGCGGCCGTCAGGGCCTCTTCGGGCGAGCCGGCAGTGGCGTAGGGCGGGCCCTTGAGGTCGAGCTCTGCCAGCAGGCCGCCGAAGCTCGGCCGGTCCTCGGCCAGGTGGATCGACTCCACGGGGGTCCCGAGCAGCGGCACGCCAGCGTCGGCGAGCCCCTGCGCGAGGCGCAGTGGGGTCTGCCCGCCGAACTGCACGATCACGCCCTCCGGGCGCTCCAGCTCGATCACGGCGAGCACGTCCTCGATCGTGAGCGGCTCGAAGTAGAGCCTGTCGCTCGTGTCGTAGTCCGTCGAGACCGTCTCGGGGTTGCAGTTGATCATCACCGCGTCCCGGCCGGACTCGCGCACGGTCATCGCCGCGTGCACGCAGCAGTAGTCGAACTCGATGCCCTGGCCGATTCGGTTGGGCCCGGAACCGAGGATCACCACGCTGGCGCGCTCGCCGCGGTCCACCTCGTGGCGGGCCTGGCGCTCCCAGCCGGAGTAGAAGTACGGCGTGGGGGCCTCGAACTCGGCCGCACAGGTGTCCACGGCCTTGAAGCAGCGCTGCAGTCCGGCCTCGGGATCCTCGCCGCGGGCCAGCGCGGCGATCTCGGCCATGAACCACGGGTCAATTCCCGTGCGCGCGCAGGCCTGCTCCTCCGTGGCCCCCTGCCGGATCGCCTCGAACAGCAGGGCGTAACGGTCGTGTGACGGCGTTTCCAGCGCGGCCAGCAGGTCGTCGGGAAACGCCGTGCGCTCCACGTCGAGCTCGCGCGAGCGCATGGCCTTCACGAATGCCTGCTTGAACGTGCGCCCGATCGCCATCGCCTCGCCCACCGACTGCATGTGGGTGGACAGAGAGCCGTCGGCCCCAGGGAACTTCTCGAACGCGAACCGCGGCCACTTGACGACCACGTAGTCGATCGACGGCTCGAAGCTGGCGGGCGTCACGCGCGTGATGTCGTTGTCGATCTCGTCGAGGGTGTAGCCCACCGCCAGCCGCGCGGCGATCTTGGCGATCGGGAAGCCGGTGGCCTTGGACGCGAGCGCGCTGGAGCGCGACACGCGCGGGTTCATCTCGATCACCACGATCTCGCCGGTGTTCGGGTGCACCGCGAACTGGATGTTCGACCCGCCGGTCTCCACGCCCACCGCGCGGATGACCGTGATCGCCTGGTCGCGCAGCGCCTGGTAACGGGGGTCGCTCAAGGTCTGCTGGGGCGCCACGGTCACCGAGTCGCCGGTGTGAACGCCCATCGGGTCCACGTTCTCGATCGAGCAGACGATCACCACGTTGTCGTTGCGGTCGCGCATCACCTCGAGCTCGAACTCGCCCCAGCCGATCACCGACTCGTCGATCAGCACCTGGTGGATCGGGCTCGCGGCCAGACCCTCGGCCACGCGCTCGCGGTACTCCACCTCGGTGCGCGCGATCCCGCCGCCCTCGCCGCCCATCGTAAAGCCGGGGCGCACGATCGCCGGCAGGCCGATGTCGGGCAGCGCCCGCTCGGCCTCGCCGATCGACTCCACGACCGTCGAGCGCGGCACGCGCAGACCGGCGTCCTTCATCGTGACGCGGAACAGCTCGCGGTCCTCGGCGCGGCGGATGGCGTCGTAGTCGGCCCCGATCAGCTCCACGTCGAAGCGCTCGAGCGTGCCGTCCTCGGTGAGCTGCCGGGCGAGGTTCAGCGCGGTGCCGCCGCCCAGTGTGGGCAGCAGCGCGTCGGGGCGCTCGCGCTCGATCACCCGAGCGATCGAAGCCGGCTGCAGCGGCTCGATGTAGGTGGCCGTCGCAAACTCCGGGTCGGTCATGATCGTGGCCGGGTTGGAGTTCACGAGCACCACCTCGTAGCCCTCCTCCAGCAGCACCTTGCACGCCTGCGCTCCGGAGTAGTCGAACTCGGCGGCCTGGCCGATCACGATCGGGCCGGAGCCAATGATGAGCACCTTCTGGATGTCGGTGCGCCGAGGCATCAGGCCGCGAGCGTCCGCATGAAACGGTCGAACAAATACAGCGAATCGTGCGGCCCGGGCCCCGCCTCCGGGTGGTACTGCACCGTGCTGGCCGGCACCTCCTTGAGCACCAGCCCCTCCACCGTGCGGTCGTACAGGTTCAGCTGGGACAGCTCGGCGGCGCCAAAGTCGGTGTCCCAGCGCACGGGCTCGTCGGTGTCGATCGTGCGCTCGCCGCCCGGACCGAGCACTGCGAAGCCGTGGTTCTGGGAGGTGATGTCGATGCGCCCGGTCGCAAGGTCCTTCACAGGATGGTTGGCGCCGCGGTGGCCGAAGCGCAGCTTGGCCGTGTCCAGGCCAACGGCTCGGCACAGCAACTGGTGCCCGAGGCAGATGCCCCACACGGGCTTCTGGCCGATCAGCTCGCGAACGGTCTCCACGATGTAGTCCAGCGCGGCGGGATCACCGGGGCCGTTGGCCAGGAACACCGCGTCGGGCGAGCGTGCCAGCAGCGCCTCGGCGGAGGTGTCGCAGGGGTGCAGCTCCACGGTTGCGCCGCGCTCGCGCAGGTTGCGCACGATCGAGTCTTTGATCCCGGTGTCCAGGGCGGCGATGCGCGGACCACCCCCGGCGCTCAGCGGGTCGAGCACCACGGGCTCGCCCGGCGTCACCTCCTTCGCCAGGTCGGCGCCCGTCATCGAGGGCTCCGCGCGCACCAGGTCCATCGCGTCGTCCTCCGGCAGCTCGCCACCGAACACACCGCCGCGCATGGCGCCCTGGTCGCGGATGTGGCGCACCAGCGCGCGCGTGTCCACGCCGGTGATCGCCGGGATGCCGCAGTCGGCCAGCCAGGTGAGCCAGCCGCCCTCGGCCAGCGCGCTGTCCTCGCGGTCGATGCCCTCGCGCATGATCACGGCGCGGGCGTGCACCGAGTCGGACTCCATGTGGTCGCCCGACACGCCGTAGTTGCCGATCAGCGGGTAGGTGAAGGCGAGGATCTGGCCCCGGTAGCTGGGGTCGGATACGGCCTCCTGGTACCCGGACATGGCCGTGTTGAAGACGACCTCGCCGGTGGCGCCGGATGAGGATGCGAAGGATTCGGCGTCCGTGCCAAATCCTTCAAGGGCACCCACGGCCTCGCCGTCAAACCGCGTGCCGTCCTCCAATAGCACGTAGGCGCTCACTTCACGGGCAGGGCTCAAGCCACCGCCCCGATCGCAAAGCTGCGCTCCCGGAAGGCCACCGTGCCGGCCGCGATCGTCATCCGCACCCGACCGGTGAGCCGGCGGCCGGCGAAGGCGCAGTTGGACGAGCGGCTCTCATAGCCCCCTTCCCCCACCTCCCACTCGGCGCCGAGGTCCACCAGGCACACGTTGGCGGAGGCGTCCTTGGCCAGCGTGGGCACGCTGAGCCCGAACGGCTCCCCTCCGGCCGTGAGGCGCTCCACCACGAGCCCGAGGTCCAGGATCCCCGGCACCACCAGCTCGGTGTAGAGCGCGGCGAAGGCGGTCTCCAGACCTGTGACGCCCATCGGGGCGATCTCGAAGGGCTCCTCCTTCTCCTCGCGTGCGTGCGGCGCGTGGTCGGTGGCGATGCAGCCCAGCACGCCCGAGCGAACCCCGTCGATCAGCGCCTGGCGATCGGGCTCGGCACGCAGCGGCGGGTTCATCTTGTAGCGCGCATCGAGGTGGCGGACGCACTCGTCGGTGAGCAGCAGGTGGTGCGGCGTGGCCTCGGCGGTGACCGCCACGCCCGCGGCGCGGGCGCGCTCCAGCACATCCACGGTCTCGCGCGCGGACACGTGCTGCACGTGGATGCGGCCCTCCTCGTAGGCGGCCAGCTCCACGTCGCGCGCCACCATCACGGCCTCGGAGATCGAGGGGATGCCCGCCATCCCGAGCAGGGCCGACACCTCGCCCTCGTGCATCACGCCGTCGGCCGACAGCGCCGGGTCCTCCTCGTGCAGCGCGATGTTGCGCTCAGCGAGGCGCTGATACTGCAACGCCTGGCGCATCATCCCGGCTGAGCGCAGCGGCAGCCCGTCGTCTGTGAAGGCCACGGCGCCGGCATCGGCCAGCTCGGCCATCTCGGTGAGCTGCTCGCCCCTCTGCCCCATCGTGACCGCCGCCGTGAAGCCCACCGGGATCCGGGCTTCGGCGCGAGCCCGTTCGCGCAGGGAGAGCAGGACGGAGGCGGAGTCCACCACCGGGTCGGTGTTGGGCATGGCGAGGATCGCGCCGTAGCCGCCGGCCGCCGCGGCCCGGGTGCCGGTCTCGATGTCCTCCTCGTCCTCGCGGCCCGGCGTGCGCAGGTGTACGTGGGGGTCCACGAAGGCGGGGAACGCGTGCAGCCCCTCGGCGTCCACGACCTCCGCGCCCTCGGGCGCCTCCAGGCTGCCGGGCGCGCCCACCTCGGCCACGGCCCCGCCGCGCAGGATCAGGTCGGCGGGACCGTCGAGCCCGGCGCGCGGGTCGAGCAGGTGCGCCCCCGAGATCAGCACGGTGGCTTTGGGCGTGGGCTGGCGGTCGAGCGCGTGGTCCAGCCCGCCTGCCTGTCCTACCGGAGGTAGGGTCCTACCGGCGGTAGGGCTCATGCCGGCTGGGGCTCCGAGGCCTCGGCGCTCAGCGGCGCGTGGCCCTGCATCAGGTCGGCCGGGGGCCCGCCGGCCAGCAGTTCGTAGAGGACCGCCATCCGGACCACCACGCCGGACTCCACCTGATGGGTGATCAGCGCCTGGGGCGAGTCGATCACCTCGGCCGAGAGCTCCACCCCGCGGTTCACCGGGCCCGGGTGCATCACCAGCTGGTTGGGAGCAAGGCGGCGGCCGTCGATCTGGTACCGCGTGGCGTACTCGCGCAGCGAGGGCACGAAGGACCCGGCCATCCGCTCGTGCTGCATCCGCAGGGCGTAGACCACGTCGGCCTCACCGAGGTCGTCCAGGGTGGTGCGCACCTCACACCCCAGCGACTCCACGCCGCGCGGGATCAGCGTGGGTGGCCCGCACACTGTCACCTGGCAGCCCATCCGGCCGAAGGCGAGGATGTTCGAGCGGGCCACGCGGCTGTGCAGGACGTCACCCACGATCCACACGTTCAGGCCCTCGAGCCGGCCAACGCGGCGGCGCAGCGTGTAGAGGTCCAGCAGCGCCTGCGTCGGGTGTTCGTGCTTGCCGTCGCCCGCGTTGATCACCGACGCGCGCGTCCAGCGGGCCACCAGCCCGGCTGCGCCGGCATGGGGAGACCGGAAGACGATCGCGGCCGGGTCGTAGGCCGACAGCGTCTGGATCGTGTCCTTCAGCGACTCGCCCTTGTCCACCGAGGATCCCGCGGCCTTGACCGACACCAGGTCCGCCGACAGCCGCTTGGCGGCCAGCTCGAACGAGGAGCTGGTGCGGGTGGAGGCCTCGTAGAAGAGGTTGATCACCGTGCGGCCGCGCAGTGTGGGCACCTTCTTGATCTCGCGGCCCGACACCTCGGCGAAGCTCTCGGCGCGGCCGAGGACACGCTCGATGTCCTCGCGCGTGAGGTCGTCGATCGACAGCAGATGGCGCTTCATTGACCTTCTCCCCTCGTAACGGTGATCTCAGCTGGAACGGAGATCACCACCTCGTCCTCACCGTCCAGCTCCTCGACCTTCACGTACACGCGCTCGTTGCGCGCAGTGGGCAGGTTCTTGCCCACGTAGTCGGGCCGGATCGGCAACTCGCGGTGGCCGCGGTCCGCCAGGACGGCCAGCTGCACGCGGCCCGGGCGCCCGTAGTCGAACAGGGCGTCGATGGCGGCGCGCACGGTGCGGCCGGTGAAGAGCACGTCGTCCACCAGCACGACGGTGGCCTCGGCCACGGAGAAGTCCACGTGGGAGGCGTGCACCACCGGAGAGGAGCCGGGCTCGCGCATGCCGAGGTCGTCGCGGTAGAAGGAGATGTCCACGTCACCGAGCGGTACGGGCTCGCCGAGCAGGTCAGCGACCAGCTCGCGCAGGCGGCCTGCCAGCAGCGCGCCGCGGCGATGGATGCCGACGATCGCGATCGGCTCGCCTCGATTCTTCTCGACGATCTCGTGAGCGATGCGCACCAGAGTGCGCCGCACGTCGTCGCGGTCGAGCACGACCTTGTGGGTCAAGTGAACGTCCTTCCTGGTCTCTCAGGACCTGGTTAAAGGAACCGCGGCCACAGTAGCACCCCGACACGGACGGTCACTCGCCCTCGCGCACGTGCTGTGGCGGTCCCCGCTCGGGGAAGGGGATCTCCACGCGGTCGAAGTCGCGCGGCACGATCGTGCGCTCGAACTCCGCACGGGCCTCGTCGCGCACATCGCCCCCGCCGTAGCGCGACGAGAGGTGGGTGAGTGCGAGCAGTCCCACCTCGGCCTCCGCCCCGAGCTGCGCCGCGGCGCGAGCGGTGGAGTGTCCGGTCTCGATCGCGCGGTCGGCCTCCTCGTGGAGGAAGGTGGCCTCGTGCACCAGGAGGTCGGCGCGGTGTGCCACCGCACGGGTCATCTCGCACGGCGCCGTGTCGCCGGTGATCACCACCGTCCGGCCGCGGCGCGCCTCGCCCAGAACCTGGTCGGGCTGCACGCCGCCGACGGCCTCCCCCCGCTGCAGGCGGCCGAAGTCCGGCCCGGGCTCCACCCCCAGCTCATGGGCGCGCGCCTTGTCGAATCGGCCCGGCCGCTCGTCCTCGATCAGCGCGTAGCCCACCGCCGGCACGCGGTGGTCCACGCCGAAGGCGGCCACCCGGTAGCCGTCGCGCTCGAGCTCGTCGCCCGGCTCCAGCTCGGACAGCGCGACCTCGTAGGCGGTCCGCCCGATCACCGGGTACAGCGATGAGAACAGCTTGCGCAGCCCGACCGGCCCGTGCACGGTGAGCCGGCGCTCGCGGCCCATCAGCGCGAAGGTCTTCAGCATCCCCGGCAGGCCCAGCACGTGGTCGGCGTGGAAGTGGGTGATGAACACCTCGTCGAGCTCGACCAGCCCCACCGAGCGCACGAGCTGGCGCTGGGTACCCTCGCCGCAGTCGAACAGCAGCCGCTCTCCCCCGCGCCGGATGAGCGTGGCGGGCAGCCCGCGGCGGGCGGTGGGAGCCGAGCCGGCGGTTCCGGCGAAGACGACGTCGAGGTCCATTGCGCGCTCTTAGCGAAGCAGCCGGCTCGGCCGGCTGCGCACGATCTCCTTATCTTGGCGCTACGCGATGCCCAGCAGCCTCGAGCGCGCCCGTGGCCCGATCAACATCGCTCTCCTGCACCAGCACGTAGTCGGTGTCGAACGTGGCCAGTGGGAACAGCGCCACACGCGCCTCGGCGAGCGGCCCCGCGATCGAGGCGAGCACGCCCGTGGCCGTATGGTCGAGCGGCCCCCGGACCTTCAGGGCACGCCACCCGGCCGAGACCTCGGCGCTCTCCGGCGCGTCTTCCTCGGGACAGATGACCGAGAGCTCGTCGGCCGTGCGGGTGACCGAGAACACGCCGCTCCTGGCGCGCAGCGGGCTCTCGTCCGTCGCGTCCAGCCGGCAGACGGCAAGCCTGTCTGGCAGCAGTTGCAGCTCCAAGCCGTTGCTCACAAGACCACCAGCTCGAACGCTACCCGACCGTCCTCCACGCGAACCAGGCCCATCGTGTGGTCGGGAGCCCGGCGGCGCTCGGTGGGGCTGCCCGGGTTGAAGATCCGAAAGCCGTCCTGCTCCTCGTGCAGCGGCAGGTGGGAGTGCCCGAACACGCACGCGTCCGCGTGCGGGAAGCGACGCCGCATCCGGGCCAGCCGCCCCCTGGCCGGCCCCGCGTCGTGGGTCATGGCGATCCGCGCGTTCTCGGCCTCCACCGTTCGCTCGGCCGGGAGCCGGCGCCGCAGCTCGGCGTCGTCCACGTTGCCGTGCACCGCGAGCAGCGGCGGGCCGATCAGCCCGATCTCCGCCAGCGTGGTGGCCGACGTGAAGTCACCGGCGTGCAGCACCAGGTCCGCGCCGGCGATCCTTTCCACGCATGACTCCGGCAGCCGCCGGCCTCCACGGGGCATGTGGGTATCCGCGATCACGGCGATCAACACGACGTAAGGATCTACACTGGCGCGGCCGGCGCCCGTAGCTCAGTGGATAGAGCGCTGCCCTCCGGAGGCAGAAGTCGCAGGTTCGAATCCTGCCGGGCGCGCCTCACGAAAGCCCCGCCCAGGCTGGTTTTTCTGGCTCTCTGAGCGGCTGTGTACGACTGTCAGACGGGCTCGGGTCAACGCCCAGGTCAACACCGTGCAGGTTCGCGGGGGCACGAAGGCGGGTCGTCCTCTGTCGGGTGGTGTCGATTCGGCACGACCGACGGATACCGGCAGGACGCGCGCCAAGGTGGCCGCTGCCCGTCGGGATCTCAGACTGCAGCGACGGCGGCCGGGCCGCTACTACGAGGGCTGTGCGTGTGCGTATCCCTTCAGGCCACCGAAGTCGAGTAGGACGCACGGCTCATCGCCGACAGTCCACGCGTCGTGGCCGGGGGGCATGTTGAACGCTTCACCGGGCGCGTACTCGTGCTCGGAGCCGTCATCCATCCGGACGGTCATCCGTCCAGAGACGACGTACCCAACGTGAGCAACCTGACAGCTGTCGGTGCCAGCCAGCGGCTTGACGTCGTTTGACCACTTCCACCCGGGCTCGAAAGTCCCCTGCCCTACCGGACCACTCTCCAGGTTCACCAACTCGACACGCCCGTTGGCCCGGAACTCACGCACCTCGTCCGGATTATCAAAGGTCTTCCCCTCAAGACCAGCCATGCGATCACCCTCCTAGGTAGCTCTCACTCAACGTAAACGTAGTGCAGGCCGAGCCGGCGCGCAAGCGTCTCGCCCCAGTGGAGGGCCGAGCAGCCCACACCGCCGCCGGGTCAACGCCGGGTCAACAGACCTTCCGCAAACACCCAGAAACGCCGGCCCGACCGTTCGCCGGAACTAGCCTTCCCAGAGGGAAACGCGCGCCAACCGTAAACGGCCGTAAGCCCCGGCGTGCCCTCCGGAGGCAGAAGTCGCAGGTTCGAATCCTGCCGGGCGCGTCGCTCAGAACCTTGTCGCGGCAGCGGACGCCGGCCGGCTAAGCCACGCCGAGCAACTGCGCCGCGTGCAGCGTGTCCGTGAGCACCTGCAGGCGCTTGATCTCGTCGCCCTCCCAGCGCCAGATGTGCACCACGGGCACCGACGCTGAGTTGTCGCCCTTCTTCACGTCGTTGTGTGCGAGCACGACCACCGTGTCCCCATCCTCGAAGAACTCGTCGGCCGTGAGGTTGAACTCGTCCCAGGCGCCGACCGCCTCCTGAAGCACCTTGACCGCCTCTTCCTTGCCCCGGTGCTCACCACCACCTGGCAACTCCGTCGAGTCCGAGCCCTGCCACACGACGTCGTCGGCCCAGTCCTGGAGCGCGCTGTCCAGGTCACCTTGGTTGAACTCGTCGTAGCGCTGACGCATCTGCTCTACATGTCCGGCCATGTTCACTCCCTCGAGTCGGTTGACACCCCTGGGGGCGACTCTACCCCCGGACCTCCATCAGCAACCCTCGCGGGCGGACAGGGCCGTGCCCGAGCCGGCGCGCGATCGGCGTGGCCGCCGCCGACCTGGCCGCCGACCTGGTGGGGCTTGCCGCGCTGGCGGGCGGAAGCGTGCGCTACCGGTCGCTGCTGCTCTAGGAGCCGCCCAGGCGGGCCTCGTACCAGCGCCAGGTCTCCCCCAGCCCCTCCTCGAGCCCGTATTGCGGCTCCCAGCCCAGCTCTTCGCGGATGGCTGTGGCGTCGAGCATCTGGCGGTCGATCTCGCCGTGCGGAGCCCCCTCTCCCTGTACGTCGGGTGACGCGCCTCGTTCCGAGACCCGGCTGAGGGTGCTCACGAGGTCGAGCACTGACACCGCGGTGCCGCTGCCCGCGTTCCAGGGCCGGCCGCGCATCTCGGGACGGTCGAGCGAGTCCGCGATCCGCAGGTAGGCGTCCACCGCGTCCTTGACATAGATCCAGTCGCGTTCCGGCGTCCCGTCCGACCGTATGACCGGCCGCTTGCCCTCCACCAGGGCACGCGCGGTCTCCGGCACCAGACGGGAGTAGTTCACGTCTCCGCCGCCGTACACGTTGGCGAGCCTGCTCACCGCCACCGGCAGGTCGTAGGTCACGGCGTAGGAGCGCGCGATCAGGTCGGTGCACGCCTTCGAGACGTCGTAGGGGTAGCGCGCCAGCAACGGCGTCTGCTCGCGGTAGGGCAGCTCGTCCTGGTCGCCATAGGCCTTGTCGCTGGACGCCACCACCACTCGCTCCACGGGAACGCCCACCGTGGCCTGGGCCCGGCACGCTTCCAGCAGCGTGTAGGTGCCGCGCACGTTCGATTCCCAGGTGGAAAGGGGCGAGCGGTTGGCGATCCCGACGATCGTCTGGGCCGCGAGGTGGAACACCGCTGTCACGTCGTACTCGTTCAGCAGCCTCAAGCACGCGTCGTAGCCCGTGATGTCCGCCGCCACGAGATCGCAGCGCTCCTCGATCCCGTCCATGCGAAATCGGGAGTCGGAGGGGACGTCGCGCTGCGGCACGATCACCCGAGCGCCCGCGTCGAGCAGTCGCTGCGCGAGCCAGGCGCCTACGAACCCCTGAGCGCCGGTGACCAGTACCGACTGGCCGGAGTAGCGCTCGGCGTCCACCGGCGCCATCCTGCCACAGATACGCTGGTCGCGGCCGTGAGGATCCTGACCGTGGGGAACATGTACCCGCCGCACCATCTCGGCGGCTACGAACTCACCTGGCGGTCGTCCGTGGAGCACCTGCGGCGGGCCGGTCACAAGGTCTGGGTGCTCACCACCGACTACCGCGCTGCGGCGCCGGACCCCGCATTCGCAGAGGACCTCGAGGCGCGCCGCGAGCTGCGCTGGTACTGGCACGACCACGAGTTCCCGCCCATCTCAGTGCGCCGGATGGTCCAGCTCGAGCGCTCCAACGGCCGGGTGCTCGACCGCGCGCTCGCGGAGTTGCGGCCGGACGCGGTGGCGTGGTGGGCGATGGGAGGCATGTCGCTGTCGCTGATCGCCCACGTACACCGGGCTGCACTGCCGTCCGTGGGCGTGGTGGGCGACGACTGGATGTTCTACGCCCCGGAGGTCGACGCCTGGACGCGCCGGACGCGGCGGATTCGCGGTCTCGGCCGACTCGCCGGGGGACTGGCCGGCGTGCCCGCCGAAGTCGACCTGAGTGGCATCCATTGGCTGTTCAACAGCGTGGCCACGCGCGACCACGCCCAGCTCCACTCGGGCTTTCGGCTCGACCTGGCGGAGGTCGCCCACCCGGGGATCGACGCCGGGCTGTTCCGTGCGGCGTTCGGCGGCGAATGGGGCTGGCGGCTGCTCTACGTGGGGCGCCTGGACCAGCGCAAGGGCGTGGACGCCGCCGTCGCGGCCCTCGAGCACCTGCCCGCGGAAGCGCAGCTGACCGTGTTGGGGCACGGCGACGACCGATTCCTCGCCAGCCTGCGGGACCAGTGTGCCCGCCTGGGAGTCCAGGACCGGGTCCACTTCGGACACCGCCCCCGCACGGAGCTCCCCGCCGCCTACGCGGAGGCGGACGCTCTGCTGTTCCCGGTCCGCTGGGAGGAGCCGTGGGGCCTGGTGCCGCTGGAGGCCATGGCGGTGGGCACCCCAGTCGTCACCACCGCCACCGGCGGCTCCGCCGAGTACGTACAGGACCGCGACAACGCGCTCGCGATCGGCCGGGGAGCGGACCCGCAGGAACTCGCCAGGGCCGTGCGGGAGCTGGCTGGGGACCCCTCGCTGCGCGCCCGCCTACGGCAGAACGGGCTGGCCACCGCCGCGCGCTTCACCGAGGAGGCCTATAACGGGGCGATCGAGAGGGCGCTGGAGCGGGCGGTAGCCTGACGCCGCCCATGCTCGAAGCGAGCCTGAAGCGCATCCTGTCGCTCGCGCCCGATGACGTGGTGCTGGACATCGGCGCCTGGGGCCAGCCGCTCACCCGCGCGGACTGGGTGATGGATCTGATGCCCTATGAGACGCGCGGGCTCTACGGCCGCGACGGGCCAGAGCCCGAGCGCTTCAGCGCGGACACCTGGATTCGCCGGGACATCTGCGATCGCGAGCCCTACCCGTTCGACGACAAGCAGATCGACTTCGTGGTCTGCTCCCACACCCTCGAGGACGTTCGCGACCCGATCTGGGTCTGCGACGAGATGGTCCGGATCGCGAAGCGCGGCTACATCGAGGTGCCCTCGCGGCTCGAGGAGCAGAGCTATGGCTTCCAGGGCCCGTGGGCCGGGTGGGGCCACCACCGCTGGCTGATCGAGGACGTGGGCGGGCGGCTGGACTTCGTGTTCAAGCACCACGTGCTGCACAACCGGGATTCCGACCGCTTCCCCGAGGGCTTCCAGCAGACTCTGTCACCGGAGGAGCGGGTTGTGAGCTTCTGGTGGGACGAATCGTTCGAGTACGGCGAGCGCGTGTTCGTCTCAGCCGAGGAGCTCGACCCCTACCTGGCCGGGTTCGTGAGTGCCCACCGCTCCCGCGTTCCGCGGCGCGGGCTCAGGAGCCGCCTGCGACGGCGGGCAGGATCGTGACCTCGTCGCCGTCCTCGACCTCGGTGTCGAGGCCGTCCAGGAAGCGGATGTCCTCGCCGCCCACGTAGACGTTAACGAACCGGCGCAGGTCGCCGTCCTCGGCAATCCGGTCGCGCAGGCCGTCGAAGCGATCGTAGAGGCCGTCCAGCACTTCGCCCACGGTGCCCGCCTCGTCCACCGACGTCTCGGACTCGCCGCCGGTCACGTTGCGAAGCTGGGTGGGGATCTTGACCGTCACGCTCATGGGCGGGCCAGAATACAGAGGGCGCTCACGCTGCAGCGCCCACGCCCACCGTGTCCTCGAACGAAGCGATGTTGGGCTCGATCTCGTGGGTCTCGAAGCTGCCGCGCACCGCGTCGAGGGTCTTCAGGCCCTCGCCGGTGATCACGACCACCACCCGTTCGTCGGGACCGATGTCACCGCGGTCGGCCAGCTTCTTGAGTACCGCGGTCGTCACACCGCCGGCGGTCTCGGTGAACACTCCGGTGGTCTCGGCCAGCAGCCGGATGCCCGCGCGGATCTCGTCGTCGGTGACCGCGTCCACGCCGCCTCCGGAGTCCCGCGCCAGCTCGAGCGCGTACGGGCCGTCGGCCGGGTCGCCGATGGCCAGCGACTTCGCCACCGTGTCGGGCTTCACGGGCCGGCACACGTTCTTGCCGTCGGCGAAGGCCCTCGCCACGGGCGAGCAGCCCTCGGCCTGGGCGCCGTTGAACACGGGCGTGTGGCCCTCGACCAGGCCCACCTCGCGCCATTCCTCGAAGCCGCGCGCGATCTTGGTGAACAGCGATCCCGACGCGATCGGCACGACCACGCGGTCCGGCAGCGCGAACCCGAGCTGCTCGGCGATCTCGAACGCGAGGGTCTTCGAGCCCTCGGCGTAGTAGGGACGCATGTTCACGTTTACGAACGCCCAGTCGCGCTCGCCGGCCAGCTCGCTGCACAGGCGGTTCACGTCGTCGTAGTTGCCGCGCACGGCCACCAGGTTGGTGCCGTAGACACCGGTGGCGAGGATCTTCTGCTCCTCCAGGTCCGACGGCACGAACACGTAGGACTCCAGGCCCGCGGCGGCGGCATGGGCGGCAACGGCGTTGGCCAAGTTGCCGGTGGAGGCGCAGGCCACCACCTCGTAGCCAAGCTCGCGGGCCTTGGCCAGCGCCACCGTGACCACCCGGTCCTTGAACGAGTGCGTGGGGTTGGCGGCGTCGTTCTTGACCCACACCTCGCCCAGCCCGAGCCGTTCGGCCAGGCGGTCGGCCCTGATCAGCGGCGTGACGCCGGCGGCCAGCGCCGTGCGCGGGGGCTGCTCGAACGGGAGGAAGTCGGCGTACCGCCACAGCGTGTACGGGCCGGCCTGGATCCGCCGCTTGGTGGCCTCCGGCTCGAGGCCGGAGAAGTCGTACGCCACCTCGAGCGGGCCGAAGCAGTGCTCACACACGTACCTGGCCTCGAGCCCGTAGCTCGTGTGGCATTCCTTACAACGAAGCGCTTGCACTGCAGCCATGCGAAACCACCCTTCAAATCGAAGAAACCTCCGCCGCTTGCGCTGTGACGGAGGCTCATCTCGGGAGCTTCGCCACATCTGTCAGGCCTCACTGCGACCTGATGGACTTGGCACCTTTCCTCCGCGACCGAGGTCGCTTCGGATGGTTGCCGGGGTTTCATAGGGCCATTTCCCTCCACCCCTCTGGATGCGTACGGCTATGTCAGGTGCGGACAATAGCGGTTTGGAACCGCCAGGGCAAAGGCTTGCGCGCCGGAAAACCGGCCCGATTGCCAGGTACCATTGCCCTGTGACCGCCACCGACGACCCCCTCAGTACGGGCGATGCCGAGCATCCCTCGTCCACGGCTGCGCAGAGCGCCTCGCGTCGGGGTCGACGCGCCCGCTCACGCCTCGACTGAGCCCAACGTCGAGACCATCGAGGCCCACGGCCTGCGGTGGATCAACATCGAGCGGCCCGGCCCCGTCGACCGCGCCTGGCTGGAGGAGCACTTCGAGTTTCACCCCCTCGACCACGAGGATGTCTCCTCGCGCAACCAGCGGCCGAAGATCGACGAGTACGAGGAGTACCTGTTCATCGTCCTGCACTTCCCGGTCTACGACAAGGCCGTCGGGCGCCTCAACGCGGCCGAGCTGGACATCTTCATCGGCCCCGATTTCATCATCACCCTGCCCAACTCCCCCGTGCCGCCGGTGGAGTACCTGTTCGAGCGCTGCCGCTCCTCCGAGGAAGTGCGCGACGCGATGTTCTCCAACGGCTCGGGCTACCTGCTCTACAAGATCGTCGACGACTCCTTCGACTACTGCTTCCCGATGCTGCGCAAGATCGGCAACAAGCTCGAGCGGCTGGAGGAGGACATCTTCGAGGGCCGCTCGGAGGAGGTCGTGCGCGACATCTCCAACTCCAAGCAGGAGATCATCAACTTCCGCAAGGTCATCCGCCCGCAGCGGCCGGTGCTCCGCGACCTCGAGCGCACAAAGCAGCGCTACCTGGCCGAGGACATCGACATCTACTTCGACGACATCAACGACGCCTCCGAGCGCATCTGGGACATGCTCGAGAACTACAAGGAGGTCGTCGAGGCGCTCGCGGACACCAACGAGTCGGTGCTCTCTCACCGCGTGAACGAGGTTCTGCGCGTGCTCACGGCCGCCAGCGTGGTGATCCTCCCGCTCACGCTCATAGCCAGCATCTGGGGCATGAACGTGGGCGTGCCGGGCGAGGGCACCAGCACCGCGTTCTGGGTCGTGATCGCGTCGATGGTCACGCTACTCGCCGGGATGCTCACCTACTTCCGCCGCCGCGGCTGGCTCTAGGCCGCCACAAGACCTCGTCCGCGGTGGCCCGCACCCCACTTCGATAGAACCCACGCCGTGACTCGCGAGGTGGATCCCGGCATCTTCAAGGCTTATGACGTACGGGGCCTCTACGGCGACCAGATCGACGAGGAGGTGGCCTACCGCCTGGGCCGGGCCTTCCCCCGCGTGCTGGCCGAAATGTACGACGCCGACCCCGGCGAC
>Ga0209587_1000417_pt1 | contig 20822 bp, 17 predicted proteins | sample NGEPerD_2_FD_184512 | JGI IMG/M metagenome (GOLD analysis project Ga0209587, IMG submission 184512) | Arctic peat soil microbial communities from the Barrow Environmental Observatory site, Barrow, Alaska, USA - NGEE PermafrostL1-D... | ecosystem: Environmental > Terrestrial > Soil > Wetlands >... | reverse complement strand
AGCACCTAGCCGCCGATCCCCTGGCCGCCGATCCCCTGGCCGCCGATCCCCTGGCCGCCGATCCCCTGGCCGCCGATTCCACGACGGAGCAGCGGTGACCCGGGTGGCCGCCGTGGACGTCGGCACCAACTCCGTGCGCCTGCTGGTCGCGGACCCGGCCGCGAGCGCCGGTGCGTTGACGACGGTGCACCGCGAGATGCGCATCACGCGCCTGGGCAAGGGCGTCGACGCGACCGGCCATCTCGACGACGAGGCGCTGGCACGGACCCTCGCGTGCATCGGCGACTACGCCGAGCGCTGGCGGGCGGCCGGCGCCCAACGGGTCCGCATCACCGCGACCAGCGCCGTGCGCGACGCCGCCGACCGACAGCGGTTCTTCGACGGCGTCAGGGCTCGTGCCGGGGTGGGCGCAGAGGTCCTGAGCGGTGAGGATGAGGCCCGCACCACCTTCCTGGGCGCGACCGCGGCGGTCGCGGGCACGCCGCCGTGGTGCGTGCTCGACATCGGCGGAGGCTCCACGGAGCTGATCCGCGGCAGCGACGCCCCCGAGGCTGCGACCAGTCGCCAGCTCGGCTGCGTGCGGCTGACCGAGCGCTGCCTCCACGACGACCCGCCGACCGCGGCGCAGGTCCTGGCCGCACGCGAGGTCGTGGCCGCCGAGCTCGATGCCGCGCAGGCGCTGGTGGACCCGGCCGCGGCCAACACCCTGGTGGCCGTGGCCGGCACCGCCACCACTCTCGCGGCGCTGCACCTGGGCCTGGAGGACTACATCGCCGAGGCGATCCACGGCACCAGCGTGCCCCTGCATGCGGCGCGGTCCCTGACCGAGCACCTCCTGGGCATCCCCGCCGCGGAGCGCGCCGCGCTGGGGCCCATGGCACCCGGACGCGAGGACGTGATCGCCGGGGGCGCACTGATCCTGTTCGCGGTCATGGAGCGTTTCGGCTTCCCCGCCGTCCTGGTGAGCGAGGCCGACATCCTGGATGGATTGGCGCTGGACTTGCTGCGCGGCTGAGGGCAGCATGCCAGTTGAAGGGCCGGGTCCCGAGGTGTTGCCCGGCGTCGCGCTGGGTAGCCAGCCTACGGAAGCCTTTGCCGGTGCGTGCGTCGCCACCCCAGATCCCGGTGGCGACGACAGCGAGCAGCGCACCGCACTCGAGGAGGGGGTCAGACGTGCGTCCTCAGTCCGGTGTCCGCAGCCCCGCAAACGCGCCTGGTGGCGGTGCGCATGTACGCGCGTGACCGTGACACCCCGCAGATGCGCCACTCAACCCATCGCCTCCTGACGGTCGGCAGCCGTCTCCAGCAGTTCTCCCCGGGCCGGGTCTGCGGGCACCCGCAGTGCACCGTCCGGCTCTCGCGCTACAACCCCAGCGAGACCTGCTCGGTGCACCAGGGCTGGGCCGACCCGCGGCAGCGCCAGCACGGCTGACGCCTACTCCTGCGGGGTGAGCGAGGCGATGTAGACCGCTCGCCCGGCGGATGCGGGCGCCCGTTCGATGAGCAGCTCGCAGATCAGCTCGTGGCCGTCGGCGTGCAGCGCCGGCACGATCAGCGGAACGCCCAGCACGTGTGACTTGCCGGTCGTGAGGTGGCGGGTGAAGCCCGCGACGTGCACCTCCCTGAGATGCGGGGGGATGATCGTGACGACGCGCCGACCGACGAGGTCGTCGACGTCCCAGCCCAGCAGCTCCGCCGCCGGCCGGCTGACCGCCACCAGGCGGTTGCCATCGTCGGCGGCCAGCAGACAGCGGGTGGACTTCCGCACCAGCGCGTCGTCCCACTGCGGCAAAGTGGCGGCACGCCGCTGCTTCCGACGTCCGGTCAGATCCTCCCTCCTGCCAGCCCACGGGGTCGGCGCCACGCCACGGGACTGGGCGATCACCTGCTCGCAGCACCAGTCGCGCACGGCGACGATCTCCGGCAGCGCCGGGCGCAGCAGCAGACGGTCGTCGGCGGCCAGGTCCTCCGCCTCGTCGAGCGCGTCCTGGAGGGCCGCGAACAGCTCGTGCTGCGCGGCCGCACCCGGGCGCAGCACCAGCTCCACGTCCAGGACGTCGGGCGTCCGGGATGGCGGGGCCAGGTGCCGGGACGGCTCCGGTGACGGGCTCCGATCTCCAGCGCGGGCGTCAGTGCGGGCGCCCGCCCGCGTGAGGGCGTGTTCGACGGCAGCGGCGAACAGCGCCTCGGCCTGCTTGGCCTCGCCCCAGTCCGCGCGCACCTGCCCCTCCCGGGCGGGATGCTCCCGGCGGTAGAAGCCGAGCTCGCGCAGGACGGCGTCGTGGTGCTCCTGCGCCGCCAGCCACAGGCGCACGGGCAATCCCAGCAGCATCGCCACGGAAGGAGCCGACGCGCCCCCGGCCGCGCGCGGGGTGACCTCGGTCAGCAGCTCGTCCAGGTCCCACGCCTCGGCCAGGGCGCCCAAATCCCAGCCGACGCCCAGCTCCGTCTCCGCGTCGGAGCGCTCCTGTGAGCCGTCCAGCACGAACCACACGCGCTTGCCGATGGGCACACGCTGCTCCACACCCAGCTCGGCAGCGAGCATGGCCACCACGCCCAACCCGCGTCCGGTCGTGGCGTAGCCGCCGTACTCGCGCAGCGCCGGCAGCGTCGGGTTGTCGTCGCTGACCTCGATGCGAACCCCGCCGTCGGTGCGGCCGACCGCCACCTCCATGTGGGTGCGGGCGTGCAGCACGGCGTTGGCGACGATCTCGCTGACCGCGAGCTGAGCCGCATCCGCCAGATCCGCCCGCCCCAGCTGCATGAGGACGGAGGTCACGAAGGCTCGGGCGCGACCGGCGCTCTCAGGACTCGGCGGCAGCCGCAGCCGGTCTTCGACCTTCACATCGCCTCCCTCTGCTGGGCGGGTGTGGCCCGGGCCGGACCGTCCGGGACATCTCCACTGGGCTGTCCTGCAGGCGCGGGCCGTCCACGGCTCCTGGCACAGTGTGACGCACCACGCCTTCTGAGTCAGGTTGGGCGGTCCGCGTCGGGTCGTGGGCCTGGCCCGTCCGGCGGCGCCGGTCGCGCCGGGCGGCCTAGCATGGGCGCATGCGCTCCCAACGCTCCCGCAGCCGTCTGCAGATCGCCCTCGCCGTGCTGGTCGGCATCCTCATCGTCGTACCGCTCGTGGCGCCGCTGTTCGTGGGCTGAGGACCTCGATGCCGAGCCGCTCGCCGTGCCCCCCTCGGCTGGCCGCCTTGGCGCAGTCGCTTGCGGCCGTGTCGAGCCAGGGACTGCCCATCCCCACGACCGGCCGCGTGGCCGCCGTGGCGGTGCTGCTGCGGACGGTCGACGGCACCGGCGCGGCTGACCTGGAGGACCTGGAGGACCTGCAGGACATGGATGACATGGAGGACCTGGAGGACATGGAGCTGGTCCTCACTCGTCGCCGCAACGACCTGTTGCACCACCCGGGACAGGTCGCCCTGCCGGGCGGGCGCATCGATCCGGGTGAGTCACCGGTTGCCGCGGCCTTGCGGGAAGCCTCCGAGGAGGTGGACCTGCAGCCGTCGACGGCCCGTCCCCTGGGTCTGCTGCCGGCCTTCTACATCCCGCCGTCGCGCTTCTGGCTGCACCCCGTCGTGCTGCACTGGGAGCGGCCCCATCCACTGCGGCCGGCGGATGCGGAGGTTGCGGAGATCTTCAGCGCGCGTCTGTCCCAGCTCACGGACCCGCAGCGGTGGCGCGTGGTGGAGCTGTCCGCTCGCGGTGCCAGCTGGGCGTGGGAGTTGGACGAAGGGCGGGTGCTGTGGGGTGCGACCGGCGTCGCCGTGGCCTCGTTGCTGGACCTGCTGCGGCCCGGTTGGTCCGCTGGCCTCAGGCCGGCGGACCTGGGCGAGGATCGGCGCGTGCGCCCCTGGGAGCTGCTGGAGCCCTCGCCGCGGCGGCCGGCCAAGCTGGCGGCGTTGGGAGCGCTGCCGGAACGGCTGCTGGCCGACGCGCCCCGCGCAGGTGCGGGTGGCGGCTTCGCCACGGAGCTGGTGCAGCCCGCCGGCGAGGCCGTGGCCCGGGCGGTGGCTGCGCTGCTGCCGGCCGGTCCGAGCCGCCGGGTCACCGTCCTGACCGGGCCGGGCGGGACCGGGCTGGTGGGCTGCGCGTCGGCGATGGCGCTGGCGCGTCAGGGCTGCGATGTGGTGGTCGTGCCGACCTCGCCGCCCGGTGCGCAGGTGCAGCGCGCGCTGCGCTCCGCAGGCGTGCGGGTCGACACGCCCGGGCCGTCCGGTCCGTCCGGCGCCGTGGTCCTCCCCGAGCATGACCTGGTCGTCGACGCGTTGCTGGGCACCGGCTTCGAGCCGCCCCTGCGCGGCGCGGCGCATGAGCTGGTGGGCGCGCTGCGCGCCTCGGCGGCTCCCCACCTCGCGGTCGATGTCCCCACCGGGCTCCACGCCGTGCGCGGGGCGGTCGGCGACGCGGTGGCCGCCGACGTGACCGTGTCGATCCTCGCCGCTGGACGGCTGCTCGGCGTTGCGGGCGTCGAGCCCTTCGTGGGTGACTGCTATCTGTGGCAGCCGGGCAACCCCGGGCTGCAACGCCTGCTGTTGCGCTGAACCGCATCGGGTCCGGTGCCCCCGCATCGGGTCCGGTGCCCCTGGGGGCGCGCTCAACTACGCTGGGAAAACGCCGACGGGGACGCACATGTCTCCCACACTCCAGCAGGATCCCCCCATGACCAAGTCCTCGAGCAGCGCACGGGAGCGGCTGTCCACCCCCTGGGCGAGATCCAGCCGGCCGGTGCCGCGCACGATCCTGCAGCCCATAAATCGCTTCCTGCACATGGAGGTTGCGGCCGGCGTCCTGCTGCTGATCGCCGCGGTCGTCGCTCTGGTGTGGGCCAACAGCCCCGCGCGGGAGTCCTACGCGGCCCTGTTCGAGACCGAGATCGCGGTCGAGGTCGGTGGCTACGTCCTGGGCCACACGGTGCAGGAGTGGATCAACGACCTGCTCATGGTGCTGTTCTTCTTCGTCGTGGGCCTTGAGATCAAGCGCGAGATCGTCCACGGCGACCTGCGCGACCCCAAGCAGGTGGCCCTACCCGTCCTGGCGGCCGTCGGCGGCATGGTCGTGCCGGCGCTGCTGTACTTCAGCTTCAACGCAGGCACCCCGGCGGCTCATGGCTGGGGCGTGCCGATGGCGACCGACATCGCCTTCGCGGTGGGCGTGCTGTCCCTGGTGGGCCGGCGCGCGCCGACCTCGCTCAAGATCTTCCTGCTGACCCTGGCCATCGCCGACGACATCGGCGCGATCGTCGTGATCGCCCTGTTCTACTCCTCGGGCATCCAGTTCCAGTGGCTCACGGCCGCGGGCGCGGGCATCGTCGTCATCGTCGCGATGAAGCGCCTCGGCATCCGCGCCTTCGTGCCCTATGCGGCGCTGGCCGCCTTCCTGTGGTTCGCGGTGCTCGAGTCCGGTGTCCACGCCACCATCGCGGGGGTGATCCTGGGCCTGCTGACCCCGTCGCGGTCGTTCCACGACCCGGCGGTCGTCGCCGAAGCGGTGGCCCACCCCCTCGAAGGCGTCTTGGTGGTCCACGGCGACGATGAGATGGACGGCCAGCGCATGCTGGAGGCCTCCCGGCTCGCCTACGAGGGCGTCTCGCCGCTGGCGCGGTTGGAGTCCAGGCTGCACGGCTGGTCCAGCTTCGTGGTTCTGCCGCTGTTCGCACTCGCCAACGCAGGCGTCACCCTGGCCGACGGGGCGCTCGGCAGCGCCCTGCGCAGCCCGGTCGCCCTGGGCGTGGCCGTCGGCCTGGTGGTGGGCAAACCGGTCGGGATCCTGCTGTTCAGCTGGATCGCGGTGCGCCTGAAGGTGGCCGAGCTGCCGGCACACAGCGGATGGCTGGAGATCGCCGGCGTGGGCCTGCTGGCCGGCATCGGCTTCACCGTGGCGCTGTTCGTGACCAGCCTCGCCTTCGCCGACGCGGCTGCGACTGCGAACGCCAAGGTGGGCATCCTCGCCGGCTCGACGATCGCGGGGCTGCTCGGCGCGGGCTTCCTGGCCGCGCGCGTGCTGCCATCGCAGAAGGAGGAGGCCGGCGCACTCGCCGAGCGCGATCGCGCCGAGGTCGGCTGACGGCAGAGGGGGCTCAGGATCAGGGGGCTCAGGATCAGGGGACTCAGGATCAGGGGACTCAGGATCAGGGGACTCAGGATCAGGGGACTCAGGATCAGGGGACTCAGGGCAAGACGAAGCCCCGGCCGCTCGGCGGCCGGGGCTTCGTTGTGTTCTGGGGTTGAGCCCCTAGGAGTTGATTCCTAGGAGACGATCCGGACGTTGGACGCCTGGTCGCCCTTCTGGCCCTGAGTGATGTCGAACTCCACCTTCGAGCCCTCGGCGAGCGTCTTGAAGCCGGTGCCCTGGATGGCGGAGAAGTGGACGAACACGTCGTCGCCGTCCTCGCGCTCGATGAAGCCGAAGCCCTTGTCGTCAGAGAACCACTTCACGGTGCCAACAGCCATTTGCTGCCCTCGTCTTTCGTTCATCTGGGCCACGGAGAGATCCGCAACCCGGAGGGACTGCACTAGCGTTGGTACCACTGCAGCGTTCACGTACGTCGTGCCCTCACCGCAGAGCCTAGCAGGACCCAGGCCCACGTCGAGCCCTTTTGCCCGGAAGCCGGTGCACGGACCCTGCTCGACATGGTGGGGGCGACGGGATTCGAACCCGCACTGGAGGGATTTTAAGTCCCCTGCCTGCTGCCGGTTGGGCTACGCCCCCGAGCTCGAACGACGCGGCCCAAGGTAGCCGGGGCCGGCCGGGCTCGCGCTCGACCGGCCCCTATGCCTGAGCTACTTCCCGGGGGTCACTCCATCAGAAGCGCCCGGATCGCCTCCTCCAGCTCGCCGGAGACCGCGTCCGTGCCGCCGATGATGTCGACGTCGGTGAAGGGCGCCTCTTCGTCGAGGAACGCGCGCGTGGGCTCGCTCGCGTCGAGGTCGGTCGGGTGCACCAGCAGGAGCACGCCGCCATCGCGGGCCACGGATGGCCCTGCGGTCAGCGCGTCAGGCCAGTTCTCCCCGGTCGTCAGCCACAGCAGCTCCGGATCAAGACCGGCCTCGATGGCGGCCTGCGCGACCTGACGGGAGGTCGCGTAGCGGTCGGCCCCTTCGAGGCGGTCGACGTCGTCGACCGTGTCGGCGATCGCGTCCTCCACCTCCTGGGAGACGGCCGCCGTGCCACCGACGATGGTCGCGGATCCGACGCCGGCGAGCGCGTCGGCGGTGGCGCCGGGCACCGTGTCGGTGGTGACCAGCAGGATCGGCCGGGCCTGGTGTGCGGCCAGCGCGGAGACCGCGAGCGCGTCGGAGAAGCCCTGCGTGGGATCCGGGTCCTCACCCTCGGCCACGTAGACCGCCGTCACCGTCTCGGCCGTGAGCTCTGCGACCTGCGCCTTGATCGCCGCCGCCGTCTGGAAGCGGTTGGAGCCGTTGATGCGGTTGACGGCCTCCACCGTGGTGCTCTCCGCGATCGCCTGTGCGGTGTCGGCACTGATCGCGGCCGTGCCACCCAGGACGTAGGCGGTGGTCGCGCCGAGTCGGTTGATCTCGGCGGCGGTTGCGGGGTCCAGCGAGTCCCCGCCGGTCAGCAAGATCGGCGCGCCGACGGGCGCCGCGACGACGCGAGCCAGCACGGATCCGGCCAGCGCGTCCGGGTACTGGTCGCTGCGTGCGATGACGACCGCTCCGGCGCCGCCCGGGAACACGGCGCGCGAGGTGCGAACCGCGGTCTCGATCCGGTTGGCACCGGCGATGCGGTCCGTCAGGGTCGGCGCCACGTCGATGGCGACCGTCGCCACGGCGCAGTGCTCGCCGGCGCAGGCCTGGTAGGTGACCGTGTCGGTGCCGGAGAAGTGCGCCGGCGGCTGGTAGCTCACGCCGTCGTCGCCCACGACCGCGGCGCCGCGGCCTGTGTCGGCGATCTGCGCGACACCCAGCTGCTCACCGGCGTCGTTTGCGAGCACGTCGACGGTGACGGCCTGGTCCTCGTCCGTCTCCGCGCTATCACTCGTCACCGTGATCAGGGGCTCGGCCGTGGTCGCGTCGAAGCGCAGGACGTGTCCCGTGAGCTGCGTCTGGGGGCCCTCGCCGGCGCAGACGCCGCAGTTGCTGATGTAGGCCTGGTCGTCGGGCCCGAAGGTGAGGCCGCCAGGCATGAACAGCTCGTCGAGCAGCAGCTCCTTGGTCGCGCCATCGTCCGAGACGCGGTAGAGGGCTCCGCTGGGATCCCCGGACAGCAGCGAGTTGTGCGCGATCTCCAGCACATACAGGTTCTCGTCCGGACCGAACGCGACGTCGATGATGTTGGTGAACCCGCGGGCTTCGACCTGGGCCGTGCTGGTCTCCACGGTGAAGACCGACGCCGCCCCCAGCGGGAACGGGAAGCCGGTCAGCTGTCCGACATGGAGCTCGCCGCCGGGTCCCGCGGCGACTCCGGTCGGCACGGGCTGTGCGGGGATCTCGGTGCCAGGGGGCGCCTCCAGGAACGGCGGGGCGTCGGCGAACAGCGGCGGGAAGACGGTCACCAGCTCGATCGTGCCGTCGGCGTCGACCCGGAGCAGATCGTTGGCGCCGGCGTCGGTGACGACGGTCGAGGTCTCGCCGGCGAGCACGGAGAAGGGGTTGGTGTCAACGAGGGCACCCGGCACCACGTCGGCGTCGGGATCCTCGGCCGCCTCGAAGTCGCCCAGGTCGGCCACCTTGTCCAGCCCGGTGCCGTCCGAGGCCGCCTGCCACAGCGACGCGAAGCTGTCACCGGGCGCGCCGCCGTCGGTGAGCTCGTCGCGTACGGCCGGGTCGGCGCCCAGCCCGACCGGGAAGAAGAGGGTCCCGTCAGGTGCGACGGACACGTCGTGGGGACCGGCCGCGCTCGTTCCCGCATCCGGTGCCGGAGTGTCGGGGTTGTCCACCTGGCCAGCCAGTGAGGGCAGCTCATCGATCAGCCGGTGCGTGTCGTCGGCGACGACATCGGTCGCCTCGCCGGCATCCGCGAGCGCGGTGATCGCACCGGTCGCTCCATAGCAGACCTCGCCGGCTTCGGCGCCGCCGATGCAGGCGCCGCTGCCGCCGACGCCGGCCTCCGCCACGTACAGCGTGTCCCCGTCAAAGGTCAGGCCGCGCGGATTGCGCAACCCGGAGATGACCACCTCCGGCTCCATCGACTGTGCGGACACCGGTGCGAGCGGAGCCAGCGCCATCACCAGCACCAGAGCCGCGAGCAACCGCCATTGCCTTCGCTTCGAGCCTTCATTTTCCCGCCTTTTGTCGAAGTCACGCGAACAGCGCCCGGCGACCCTACCAGCAGGTTTGGGGCTCAGGTAGGCAGTCTTAGGCAGGCATGGGACCGGCATGGGACGGCCCTGGGATGTTGATGGGATGCTCATGGGATGCTCATGGGATGCTCATGGGAGCGTGGCGCCATGGGTAGTCTGCGCCCATGACCAATGAAGAGGAACGCATTGCCCTGTTCCTGGACTACGAGAACATGGCGATCGGCGCGCGTGAGGACTACGCCGGCCTGCGCTTCGATCTCAAGCCGCTGAGCGACGCCCTTGCCGAGCGGGGCCGCGTGGTGGTGCGCCGTGCATACGCCGACTGGTCCTACTTCGAAGAGGACCGGCGGATGCTGACCGGTCACCACGTCGAGCTGATCGAGATCCCCCAGCGGATGGGGGCGGTGCGCAAGAACGCCGCCGACATCAAGATGGCCGTCGACGCCGTGGAGATGAGCTTCGAGCGCGACTACATCGGCACGTTCGTGATCTGCACCGGCGACAGCGACTTCACGCCGTTGGTCGCCAAGTTGCGGGAGCTCAACAAGCGCGTGATCGGGGTGGGCCTGGAGGGCTCGACCTCGCGGATGCTGCCGCCGGCCTGTGACGAGTTCCTGTTCTACGAGCGCCTGGAGGGCGTGGACCTGCCCAAGCGCGGTGCCACCGGTCGCGGACGAGGACGCGGAGGCGGCCGGGGCCGGGGCCGCGGCCCGGCCACGTCGCAGCCGCGCCCGGATGCCCCGACGACCACGACGGCGGTGCCCGAGCCCGCAGAGGTCTCGCCGCCCGTGGGCGAGGTCGACGACGATGTCGAGGAGGACGGCCGCACGGAGCCGGTGGAGCTCGGCAAGCTGGTGACCCAGACGTTGTCGGGGCTGCAGCGCACCAGCGGCGGGGCGGTCCTCGCATCGGGGCTCAAGCGCGCCATCCTGCGCAAGGACCCCACGTTCAACGAGGCCGACTACGGCTTCAGGGCGTTCGGGGAGCTCCTGCGCCACCTGGAGGAGCGCAGCGTGATCGAGCTGTCCACGGGCTCGGCCAAGGGTGACCCGGAGGTGGGCTTCCCGGAGAAGGGCAGCGGCGACGAGGAGGAGGCCTTCGCCCTGCTGCGCGACGTGGTCGTGGAGTTGGGCAACCCGCCGCTGTCGGGGCTGAAGGACAAGCTGCGCAAGCGCCAGCCCAGCTTCAGCGAGAAGGAGTTCGGCTTCGGTGGCTTCCTGCAGTTCTGCAAGGCCGCACGCGCACGGGGCATCATCGACATGCAGTGGGACGACGACGCGGATGACTACGTGCTGACCATCGCCGGCGGGTAGGGAGCAGTCGGCACGGAGAGGGACCATGGAGCACACCACCCGGGTGGTCGTGATCGACGATCACGACCTGGTGCGGGCGGGTCTGCGCAGCGTCCTGGAGCAGTTCGCCGACATCGACGTGGTCGGTGAGGCGGGGACGGTGAAGGATGCGGTCGAGGTCGTGGGGCGGGCCGCACCGGATCTGGTCCTGCTCGACCTTCGCCTGGGGGAGGAGGACGGCGCCGAGGTCGCCCGGCGGCTGCGCCGGCAGGGCTCGATGGTCACCATCCTGGTGCTGTCGGTGCACGACACCTCCCGGCACCTGCGCGAGGCGCTGGCCGCCGGCGCCGACGGCTACCTGCTCAAGAGCGTCAACGCCCAGATGCTGGCGCAGGGCATCCGCAACGCGGTCCGCGGCGAGACCGTCATCGGGCAGGAGTTCGTCGCGCGGCTCCTGGAGGACACCGCCCGTGGTGTGCCACTGGGACAAGTTGACGTGACCCCGCGCGAGCAGGAGGTCCTGGAGCTGGTCGCCGAGGGCATGGCCAACCGCCAGATCGCCGCGCAACTCGGCATGAGCATCCGCACGGCGCAGAAGCACATGGAGAGCCTGTTCAGGAAGCTCCAGGTGCACGACCGCACCGAGCTGGTCACGTCCGCCTTCCGGCGGGGGTTGCTGGGATGAGCGCCGGCTCGCCGTCGGATGTGACCGAACCGCCGGGTGCTCGCCGCATCCGGGCCGCCTGCAGCGCCGGGGTGGGCGACGATGCGCTGGCGGCCGCGCGCAGCGCCGTGACCGACGCGCGCTCGAGCATGCTGGGTGCGCCGGTCGACCTGGCGATCGTCTTCCTGGGCTCCGCCTACGCCGATGCAGTGGAGGTGGTGCTGGAGCACGTCGTCGGCGAGCTGCGGCCCGCGCACGTGCTGGCCGTCACCGCCCAGGGGATCGTCAGCGACAGCGCGGAGGTGGAGCGCCCGACCGCGCTGTCGGTGTGGGCCGCCGCGCTGCCCGGAGCGACGTTGGAGCCGCTGCGCTACGACCCGCCGATCGGGGTCGCCCCCAGCGGCGCGCCGGGCTGGCGGCCGCCCGCGGACCCGGCCAGCGCGGTGGTGCTGTTGGTCGACCCCTTCACCTTCCCCTCCGACGCCTTCCTCGCTTGGCTGCGGCAGGCGCGTCCGGGCCTGCCGGTCAGCGGGGGGCTCGCCAGCGGGTCCGATCGGCCGGGCGGCAACCGGCTGCACCTGGACGGCGAGACCTACCGCGACGGCGCCGTCGGCATCGCGATCGGCGGCGGCATCCGGGCGCGCACCCTGGTGTCGCAGGGCTGCCGGCCGGTGGGCACGAGCTACGTGGTGACCGACGCGGAGCGGAACCTGATCCGCTCACTCGGCGGTGCCACGCCGGTGGACCGCGTGCGCGAGGCCTTCGCCGCCGCCACGTCGGCCGACCGCGAGCTGATGCGGTCCGGACTGCAGATCGGCGCCGTCATCGACGAGTACCGCACCGAGTTCGGGCGTGGGGACTTCCTGGTGCGCGCGGTGATCGGGGCGGACGAGGCCTCGGGTGCGATCGCCGTCGGGGACCGCGTCGACGTGGGTCAGACGGTGCAGTTCCACGTGCGCGACGCCGCCAGCGCAACCGAGGACCTGCTTGCGCTGCTGTCGCGCTTCGGCCCGGTGGACGACGGCGCGGCCGGGTTGCTGTTCACCTGCAACGGCCGCGGTGGGCGTCTGTTCGGTGTCCCGGACCACGATGCCGCCACCGTGCGCACAGCCCTCGGTCCGCTGCCGCTGGCCGGCTTCTTCTGCGCCGGGGAGCTGGGTCCCATCGGCGACCGCAGCTTCCTGCACGGCTTCACCGCCAGCCTGCTGGTGCTGGAGCCGCTCGCCGGCGACCCGGTGACCGAGCCGCAGGCGGAAACGTAACCCACGGGTAACGCAACTTTGATGGTTGGGAAACACCCATCGCCCATGCTGGCCACCACCTCGCCCGAGGAAGGGGTCGTCCATGAAGCTGGTCGTCGCGATCGTCAAGCCGTTCAAGGTGGAAGATGTCAAGGAGGCGTTGCAGGAAGCGGGCATCACCGGCTTGACCGTCTCCGAGGCGCGGGGCTTCGGCCGTCAGCGCGGGCACACAGAGGTCTACCGCGGGGCCGAGTACCAGGTGGACTTCCTGCCCAAGGTTCGCATCGAGGTCATGGTCGACGACCACCAGGTCGACGGGGTTGTGGACGCCATCATGAAGTCCGCGCGCACCGGCAAGATCGGTGACGGCAAGATCGCCGTGCTCCCACTCGAGGATGTCGTGCGCATCCGCACGGGCGAGAGCGGGCCGGAGGCGCTCTGAGGGCGCCGCCGGATCCAGCACCCGTGCAGGAATCGCGGCACGGCGACGCGGCGGGGCTGCTGGACTCCGGCGCGGTGCCGGGAGGGCCCGGAACCGGCTGGTGCCGGGCCTGGACGGACCAGGTCGATGCCGCGCTCGCACGCTTCCTCGCCGACGCCGAGGCGCGGGATGAGGTGGGCGGCGGGGTGGCCGTGGTCGCGCTGGGCAGCTACGCACGTCACGAGCTGTGCCCGGGCTCCGACGTCGACCTGCTGCTGCTGCACGACGGCTGGGCCACGCGTGACCTGGAGGCCCTCGTCCGGTCGCTGTGCTACCCGCTGTGGGACGTGGGGCTGACGGTCGGGCACGCGGTTCGCACCCCCAAGGAGACGGTCCGCGCGGCCGGGGAGCGCATCGACACCGCCACCGCGCTCACCGACCGCAGACTGGTGGCGGGCCAGCGCGGGCTGCTCGACGACCTCGCCGGTCGCATGGGTCAATGGCTTGCGCGCAACCGCAGCACCGTGCTCACCGGCATCGCCGCGGCCGACGCGCAACGGCAGCGCTCCGCCGGTCGCCATCCCGGGATGCTGGAGCCGGACCTCAAGGACGGCGCCGGCGGGCTGCGGGATCTGCACAGCCTGCGGTGGGCGGCCGCGTGCCTGCTGGGCGAGGCCGGGCTCGATCCACTCGTCAGCGCCGGCTACATCGGCGCGGTCGAGCGGCGGGAGCTCGCCGCCGCGGGCGAGCAGCTGCTGGCCACGCGCTGCGCCCTGCACCTGGTCCACCTCGCCGCCCTCCCGACGGGCCGTCGCCGCCCGGGGGCGCACCTGGACCGGCTGCGCCTGGACCTGCACGACGACGTCGCCGCACGGTTGGGCCTGCCGCGGGACAGCGGTGCGGACGACCTGTTGCGCACGGTCGGCCTCGCGGGCCGCACCATCGCCTACCTGCACGACCGCACCTGGCCTCTGCTGTCCGCTGATGGCCGCCATGGACGCCATGCCCGGCATGGCCGCGACGCCCGCCACGCCCGCAATGCCCGCGATGCCCGCGATGGCGCCGATGCCCGCCGGCCGCCGCGGTCGGCCCCGGGAACCGGGACCACACCCGATCCGGGCGACGGCGTGAGCGTCGTAGACGGCGTGCTGGAGGTCGACAGCGGCCGACGGCTCAGCGATGAGCCGTCGCTGGGGTTGCGGGCGCTGGCCGCGGGCGCGGCGCGCGGTGCGCGCCTGGGTCGCCACACCGCCGAGCGCTGGCGGCGTGAGCTGGAGGAGGCCGGCAGTCTGCCGTGGGACGCCGCCTCCCGCACCGCGTTGCTGGCGCTGCTGCGCCTGGGCCCGGGCGGGACCGATGCGCTGCTGGACGCCGACCACGTCGGTCTGCTGGTCGCCCACCTGCCGGACTGGCGCCACCTGCGCGGGCGTCCGCAGCGAAACCCCTTGCACCGCTACGACCTGGACACCCATGCCCGCCAAGCCGTGGCGTCGCTGCAGTCGGTGGCGCTGGGCGACGTCGAGCAGGCGCACCGCGAGCTGTGGGCCGGCCTCGACTCGGAGGACCAGGAGCTGCTGCTGCTGGCCACGCTGCTGCACGACGTCGGCAAGGCCTGGCCCGGGGACCACAGCAAGGTCGGGGCCACCATCGCGCGCGACTGGATGCTGCGCATGGGCTTCGGTCATCGCCGCGCGGACGCCGTGGGCCGGCTGGTCCGCCTGCACCTGCTCCTGCCCGAGACGGCGACCCGCCGCGACCTCGACGACGACGACGAGCTCGCCGCGGTCGCCGGGCAGGTCGCCGGCGTGGTGGTGCTGGACCAGCTGTACCTGCTGTCCCTCGCCGACAGCCGGGCAACCGGGCCCGCCGCCCACTCGCCGTGGAAGGACGCGCTCATGGCCACACTGCATGGGCGCGTGCGCGCAATCCTCATCGGCGCGCCAGAGGACGGCGGCCACGGCGATCCTGCCGATCGTGGCGATCGTGCCGGTCGTGCCGGTCGTGCCGGTCGTGGCGATCGTGGCGATCGTCACGCTGAGGAGACGCTCGCGCAGGCGCTGCGCCTGGCGCCGGCGGCCGGGGTGCCTTCCGAAGACGTCGAGCTCCTGCTCGACGGCCTGCCTCGGCGCTACCTGCGGGCCGTGGACGCCGACCAGGTGCTGGAGCACGCCCGTCTGCTGCGGCCGCTGCCGCCCGCCGGCACGCTGCGCGCGCGCATCCGCCCCGGACCCGCCGCCGGCACCCGCACCATCACCGTGCTGGCCGCCGACCGCCTGGGGCTGATGGCCGACTGCGCCGGCGTGCTCGCCGGTCACGGCATGGCGGTGCTCGACGCGCGCGCCTTCACCCGCCCGGCGCTCCAGCACCCCGGCGTGGCGCTGGACTGGTTCGTGGTGCGCCCGGACGCGCAGGCGGACTGGGCGGCCGTCTCCGAGGACCTCCGCAAGGCCGCGGCCGGGCTGGCGGAGCCCGGGGAGCTGGTGCGGCGTTGGGAATCACGGCGCGACGTGCGGGTGCCGGCGCTTGCGGCCGCCGTGCCCGTCGACATCGCGTTCGCCTTCCGTGGCGTCGCCACGCGCATCGAGGTCCGCGGCCCGGACGCCCCCGGGGCCCTGTACCGCCTGGCCCGGGTGCTCGCCGAGGAGCGGTTGGACGTGGTCGGCGCACGTGCGGCGAGCACGGGCCTGGAGGTCAACGACGTCTTCTTCGTGCGCCCGGCCGGAGGTCCGCTGGACACCGACCGCCTCAGCGAGCGCCTGCGACAGGCGGCGAGCCTGCCGGCGCACCTGGCCCCGCGCTGACCCCGCGCTGCCGGGGAGACCTCGGCAGACCGGGGGATGGGGATTGTCGGATGAGGCGGCGAAACCGGGCCTCAGCCGACAACGCCCGGGCCGCGGTGGTGCTACAGCACCCCGCCCTGGGTCATCTTGGCGATGTCCAGGATCCGGTCGACCTCGTCGTCGGGCAGGACGCCGGCCTCCTTGACGACCTCGCGCAGGGGTCGGTTCTCCTTGAGCGCCTTCTTGGCGAGGTCGGCGCTGGCGTCGTAGCCGATCGCCGGCACCAGGGCGGTCACGATCGTCAGGTTCTTCTCCGACAGCTCCCTGGTGCGCTCGACGTTGGCGGTGATGCCGTCGATGCACTGGCGGGCGAAGTTCTCCGCGGTCGTCGCCAGCAGCCGGATCGACTCCAGGACGTTGCGCGCCATCATCGGGATGAACACGTTGAGCTCGAAGGCGCCCGACAGGCCGCCGATGGTCACCGCGGTGTCGTTGCCGATGACCTGGGCGGCAACCTGGGTGACCGACTCCGGGATCACCGGGTTGACCTTCGCCGGCATGATCGAGGAGCCGGGCTGGATCTCCGGCAGCTGGATCTCGCCCAGTCCCGTGCGCGGGCCGGAGCCCATCCAGCGGATGTCGTTGGCGATCTTGGTGAACGACGCGGCGATCACCTTGCAGGCCCCGGACAGCTCGACCAGCGCATCGCGCGCGCCCTGGGCCTCGAAGTGGTTCTCCGCCTCCCGCAGCTCGGCGATGCCGGTGCGCTCGCGCAGGTCGGCGATCATGCGCTCGGTCATGCCCGCGGGGGCGTTGAGGCCGGTGCCCACGGCGGTCCCGCCCAGCGGCAGCTCCGCCAGCCGCTCCAGCGCCGAGCGGATGCGCGCGCCGCCCAGCTCCACCTGGCGGGCGTAGCCCGAGAACTCCTGGCCGAGCGTCACGGGGGTGGCATCCATCAGGTGGGTCCGACCCGGCTTGACCACATCGGCGAACTCGTCGGCCTTCGCCGACAGCGAGGCCTGCAGCGTGGACAGCGCCGGCAGCAGCGCGTCGGTGCATGCGGAGTAGGCGGCCAGGTGCACCGCGGTGGGGAAGACGTCGTTGGAGGACTGACCCGCGTTGACGTGGTCGTTGGGATGCACCGGCGTCTTGGACCCGAGCTGCCCGCCGAGCAGCTCGATGGCGCGGTTGGCGATGACCTCGTTGGCGTTCATGTTGGAGCTCGTGCCGGAGCCCGTCTGGTAGACGTCGACGACGAAGTCGTCGTCGAACCTGCCGTCGGCCACCTCCTCCGCAGCCTCCAGGATGGTGCGCAGCTGCTCGTCGTCGAGCACCCCGTCGGCGTGGTTGACCACGGCGGCGGAGGCCTTGATGAGACCGAGTGAGCGGATCAGCTCGCGCGCGATGTGCAGGCCGGAGATGGGGAAGTTCTCCACGGCTCGCTGCGTCGAGGCGCCGTAGAAGGCACCCGCGGGCACCTGCATCTCACCCATCGAGTCACGTTCGGTGCGGGTCTCGGTCATGGCGTCGCTGTCTCCTGGCGGGCGCGGGCGGTGGGGCTTCGGCTCTGGGGCATCGCAGCCTAGTCGGCGAGTGCGTGCAGGCGGTAGCCGGCCCCGCCCCGCTTGCGGCCAGGCCGACCCGGGCCGCCGCTACGCTTGCAGGGCCCGAGCGATGGAGCTCCGGGCGCCACCGCCACGGCCGGCAACCCCGCCCCCGCCGAACAGGATCTGCATGACCACGTTGGTGCTCGTCCGCCACGCCACGACCGCCGCGACCGGCTCGCGGCTGGGCGGTCGCACGCAGGCGTCGCTGGACGAGGCGGGGCGCGGACAGGCCGAGGCGGCGGCGCAGCGCCTGGCCGAGGTGCCGTTCAAGGCGGTGTACGCGAGCCCGCTCGCCCGCACCCGTGAGACCGCCGAGATCGTGGCGGCGCCGCACCGGCTCGATGTCGCCTTCGACGACGGCCTGCTGGAGGTGGAGTACGGCCGGTGGACGGATCGCCCGCTCGCCCCGCTGACCAAGACCAAGCTGTGGCCGGTGATCCAATCGCGGCCCTCGTTGGTCACCTTCCCGGACGGTGAGACGATCCGCGCCATGCAGCTGCGCGCGGTCGACGCGCTGGAGGTCATCGTGGCGCGGCACCGTCAGGCTGCCGTGGCCGTGATCTCCCACGCCGATGTCATCAAGGCGGTGGTGGCCTTCTATCTCGGCCAGCCGCTGGACCTGTTCCAACGCCTGCACATCGCGCCGGCCTCGATCACGATGCTGTCGCTGTCGCAGGGCGGGCGCCCGGTGCTGCTGCGCTTCAACGACGACGGCCCCCTCACCGCCGAACGCTTCCGGCGTCCCCGCGGCGCGGGCAGGCGTGCGGCCAAGGCGAAGACGAAAGGGAGCTCGGGCCGGCGCCCACGCGGCGAGCGGCAGACCGACACGGAGCACGCACGTGGCTGAGTCCTTCGAGTTCGATCCGGTCGACTGGGTCACCGCCGGCGCGGTGGGCGAGGCCGGCGCACGCACCTTCTACCTGCAGGCGCGTCGCGGAACGAAGTTCGTCTCGTTCCTGCTGGAGAAGACCCAGGTGGCGTCGCTGTCCCAGCTGGCGCAGCAGCTGCTGGCTCGTGTCCAGATCACGGTCATTCCCGACAACCTCGACGTCGCGGCCCAGAGCGTGGTCGAGCCCGCCGTCCCGGTGTGGCGTGTCGGCGGGCTGTCGCTCGGCATGGATACCGATGGTGTGCGGTTCGTCCTGGAGGCCACGGAGCTGCCCCTGGTCGAGGACCTCGACCAGCCGGATGACGCCGAGCCGGCGGTCGCGCGCCTGTGGATGGACCGCGACCAGCTGGTGGCACTCGCCGCGTACGCGGCCTTCGCCGTGGAGGCCGGAGCCCGTGAGCGCTGCCGCCTGTGCAACCGCCCCATCGACCCGGTCACCGGGCACGTGTGCCCGTCGACCAACGGCCATGGGCCCCTCAGCACCTGACCTGCGCGTCCTGGACGTGCTCGCCAGCGCGGAGCTGCACCCGCGCGGGTTCATGCCGGGCGCGAGCAACCACACGCTGCTGTGCCAGCTGGGCGAGCCGGTCGACGGCGTGGCGGCCATCTACAAGCCGCGCGCCGGCGAACGCCCGCTGCACGACTTCCCCGACGGCACCCTGTGCCAGCGGGAGGTCGCCGCCTACGAGGTCAGCGCCTTCCTGGGCTGGGACATCGTGCCGCCCACGGTGCTGCGCGATGGTCCGCTGGGGATCGGCTCGGTGCAGCTGTTCGTGCCGCACGATCCCGAGCAGCACTACTTCGTGCTGGTCGACGACGAGCGCTTCCACAACGAGCTCGTCCGCATCGCCACCTTCGACCTGATCGTCAACAACGCCGACCGCAAGGGCAGCCACATCCTGCGGCCCGAGCCCGACGGCCCCCTGCGCGGGATCGACCACGGCGTGACCTTCCACCCGCTTCCCAAGCTGCGCACGGTGGTCTGGGATCTGGGCCGCGCGCCGATCGCCGCGTCCTGGCGAGCCGACGCGCAGCGGCTGGCCGAGGCGCTGGTGGATCCGTCCGACCCCCTGTGCGCAACGATGGGCGCGCTGTTGTCGGAGGTGGAGATCCTGGTCCTGCGCCGCCGGGCCCAAGCGGTGGCGGAGCTGGCCGCGCTGCCCGCCATGCCCGACCACCGCCGGCCCTACCCGTGGCCCCCGCTGTGACCACCGACACGGCCCCGGACGTCGCGCAGCCGCTCGTTGACCTGGCGGCGATCCGGGCGGCGGCTCGTCGCCTGGAGGGGGTGGCCCAGCGCACGCCCGTCGAGTCCTCCCGCGCCGTGTCGCGGCTGTCCGGCCGCCGGACGCTGCTCAAGTGCGAGCACCTGCAGCGCACCGGTTCCTTCAAGATCCGGGGGGCCTACAACCGCATCGCCCAGCTGGACGCCGGCGAGCGAGCTCGCGGCGTGGCCTGCGCCTCCGCGGGCAACCACGCGCAGGGCGTGGCCCTGTCCGCGCAGCTGCTCGGCGTGCGGGCGACGGTGTTCATGCCGGCGACCGCGGCGCTGCCCAAGGTCGAGGCCACGCGCGCCTACGGCGCCGAGGTGGTGCTGGAAGGCGACACCTACGACGACGCCTTCGCCGCCAGCCAGCGCTGGATCGCCGACAGCGGCGCCGTGTTCGTGCACCCGTTCGACCACTTCGACGTCATCGCCGGGCAGGGGACCCTCGGCCTGGAGCTGCTGGAGCAGGTTCCCGACCTTGCCACGGTGGTGGTGCCCATGGGCGGAGGGGGGCTGATCAGCGGCGTCGCCGCGGCGCTCAAGCTCAGCAACCCGGGCGTGCGCGTCGTCGGGGTGCAGTCCGCCGGTGCCGCCTCGTTCCCCGCGGCGCTCGCCGCCGGGCGGCCCGTGCCCCTCGAGCGGGTGACGACCATCGCCGACGGCATCGCGGTGAAGACCGCCGGCGAGCTGACGCTGGCTCACGTCGCGGCCTACGTCGACGAGGTCGTCACGGTCTCCGACGAGGCCATCGCCCGTGCCGTGCTGCTGCTGGTCGAGCGCGCCAAGCAGGTGGTCGAGCCCGCCGGCGCCGCCGGCCTCGCCGGCCTGCTCGAAGGCGCCGGCACCTACGTCGAGCCGGTCGTGCCCATCCTGTGCGGTGGCAACGTCGACCCGCTGCTGCTGCATCGCATCATCTCCTCGGGCATGTTCGAGGAGGGTCGCTACTTCGCCTTCCGCACGTGCCTGACCGACAAGCCCGGGGCGCTGTCGGGTCTTCTGGCGCTGTTGGCCGGGCAGGGGGCCAACGTGGTCGCGGTCGAGCACCACCGCCTGGCCACGAAGCTCGGGGTGCTGGATGTCGAGGTGCAGATGGAGCTGGAGACGCGCGGGCGGGACCACATCGCGGCGGTCGTGGCGGCGCTGGAGGACGCCGGCTTCCCCGTCTGGTGACACCGGCGAGCCTCTGCCCCGCCCCCACTCCCGAGGTGTGCAGCGAATCCGCCGGCGCACGTCGGGGAATCTGCACACCTGGCCGGCGGGGCCGAGGTGTGCGGCGAATCCGCCGGCGCACGTCGGGGAATCTGCACACCTGGCCGGCGGGGCCGAGGTGTGCGGCGAATCGGCCGGCGCACGTCGGGGAATCTGCACACCTGGCCGGCGGGGCCGAGGTGTG
>Ga0209587_1000416_pt1 | contig 20868 bp, 21 predicted proteins | sample NGEPerD_2_FD_184512 | JGI IMG/M metagenome (GOLD analysis project Ga0209587, IMG submission 184512) | Arctic peat soil microbial communities from the Barrow Environmental Observatory site, Barrow, Alaska, USA - NGEE PermafrostL1-D... | ecosystem: Environmental > Terrestrial > Soil > Wetlands >... | reverse complement strand
GACGAAGGCCATCCTCCCTGACCGCTGGCCACGCCTTTGACGGATGGACCCGGCGGCGCAGGCGGTCCAAAACAGGCCCCCGCCGTGCGGCCCGACAGCCCGGCCTCCCCCGGGAACGCCGCGGTTCACGTCGCAGACGCGCTCGACAGTCCCGTAGGGCTGGACTGTCCGCTGTCAGATTGCGACCCGAGCCGCCAGCAGTGGCGGTCTCCTTGCCCCAGTCCGCGCTGTCGCCTGAGGGGGTGGGGTGGGCACGCCCACCCCACGGCCTATCGACAGAAGCGCCGCCTGCATGTCTGCTCTCGGACGCCGCCGATGGTCGATACCCAACACTCGTCGAGAAGCGATACGCGCACGAAACCTAGGGACTCCTGATCCGGGGGTACACACAGTGATGACCCCAGGGCGCGTCATACCGGCTCCCTTCTGTTGTCAACCGGCGCTCGCGAGAGTCCTGCCGCGGTTGGCCTTCCGAGGTGGCGGGGTGGGGCGTAGCGTCTTGTTCGCGGGTCCGGGAAGTGGCTGATCCGAAGTGTCGATGAGCGGGGGCAGGTCGACCGCGCTGGACTCTTGAGTCGCCCCGCAGTGCCCTCCTGGGCCCGCGCCGGGGTCTTGGCTGGCAGCGAGGTGTGCGTCTGCGAGCAGCTGCCGATAAATGGCGTCGGAGATCCTGCGCTTGAGACACCTGATCGCCTCGAGGGACTTCTTGCCTTCGGCTCGCTTGCGTCGGTAGTAGGCGCGGCCGTCGGTGTCGAGGCGGATCTGGCTGATCGCGGCGATGTGGATCATGTGGTTCATCCGTCGGTTCCCGGCCCGCGAGAGCCGGTGTCGGTTCTGCTCACCCGACGAGGCATCCAAGGGTGCGGTGCCGGTCCAGGACGCGAACCTGTTGCGGTCAGCGAACCGGGCTATGTCGCCGACGTCGGCTAGAACCCGGGCAGCCACAACAGGTCCGACGCCGCGGATGTCCATCAGCTTCGAGTCGCGGGCGACGACCAGGGTCTTGAGCTCGGCGGTGGACTTCTTGATCTTGGCTTCGACCGCGACCAGTTCGGCCAGCTCCTCGGCCGCGATGCGTCGGCGGGTCTTCCCGGCGATGTCACGAGGGCGGACGGTGGCCAGCATCGCTCTGGCCTGGCCGGTGGTGATGGCGCGTTTGCCCTGCCCAGGAAGAAGTTCTGCCAACAACGCCTGGAGCCGGTCGACGGTCTGGACCCGACGTCGGGTGAGTGCTTCGCGGCGGTCGGTGAGCATCCGCAATGCCTCGAGTTCCCCGTCGATCTGCAGCACTCGAAGATTCGTGGTGCGCAGCGCGACGACCGCGATGGAGTGAGCGTCTCGCGCGTCGGTCTTGCGATTGTGGCCAGTGTCGAAGAGTCGGACCCTGGCCGCGAGTTTGGCCGGGACGTCGACGACGTGCTCGCCGGCTTCGAGCAGTCGTTGGGCCAACGGTCGACCAGCCCCGTTAGCCCCCTCGACTTCCCAGACCCGCTCGGGCCAGGCCTTCGCGTAGGACAGCATCGCGGTGTAGCCGCCTGGTCGGTGGTGAACCGGCCCGAGCCGAGCAGCCGTTCGTGGTGGTTGACGACCTCGATCGGGGCCGACAGCTTGTGGGGATCGACCCCGATGATCACGTGCTCCATGTGTTGCTCCCACCTGTGCTCGTGCCGATGTGGACGGCGAGGTGGGCAGTGCTACTACGAGCAGGGCAGTCCCTTCTTGAGCCACGCCTCGTCACGGTGTCCGGCGGGACGCAGACCGATAGTGAGCCACACCCGCTAGAGGGTGGGCAGCCGCATGGAGAGCTTCCCGCCGGACACCTGGACCGAGTCTGGCCAGACGCCGGTCCTGACGGAATCGTCTAGTAGCCGCGTGAGCAGCCACAGCCTCAACGCCTGGAAGCTCGTGCGCCTCCGCGAGTTGACGCCCAAGCGGCGACGTCATCGATGACGGGGCCGGGTCGGACAACGACCTCGAGGTAGCGGTCGTCCGTGATCGGCAGCGGCCGGGAGCGGGTGCTCGCGGAGCCGGACGACGAGGTAGCCGGCGGCGAGGAAGTCGTGGCTCTTGGCGACGTCGACGGCGGTCTTGTCGTCGCCGGCGTGCCAGTAGGCGCCGTCGTACTCAATCGCGAGACCGGCGCGCTCGGGAGTGGAGGCGAGGATGTCGACGGTCCACGAGGGCGAGTTTATGTTGGACACCCTCACTGACCCCGCTGCCCCGTGGCGTAAGGACCGGTGAGGCTATACGCCCAAAGAACACCGCCCTCTGGCCGCTCCGGTTGCGGTCACGAGTGGTCTTTTCGCCGCCTATGCGACCGCCAGATGTACGCATGAAGGCAGCCTGGAGTGGGCTGTTCGGGCAAGCGACACGGCGCACGCTCGAGCGCTCGAATGCCTGCTCGCCGAACCCCCGTTCGGACGGGCCAGGGGCGTAGACTTTATGGCCCACCCGTGGTCCCCTGGGTGTCCTTGGAGGTCCCGGGAGGACCGCAGAACTCGGAGGTATACCTGGTCAGACCGGGACTCGCCCGGTTTCAGGCGGCAGATCGACGGACGATCAGGGACTTCAAGTCCCCCCTCGGACACAACTCTTTGCCCGCATTTGAGCGGGTCAAATCATCACTAAACAGCGCGGTTTCTGGTTCATGGCCCACCCGTGACCGACTCGACGACATCCGATCGGCGAGTTCGCGCACCGTTCGCCCGGGCGGCTCCAACAACGATCACGACTACCTCCCCAACCTCTTCACCTCGCAGTCCCAAGACAGTGTCCGACTGGTGCCCCGTCCTCGGACTGACTCCGTTGACTGCATCACTCCCCCAGGCACCTCGCCCCCGACTACGTGGGCACCTCCGCCGACCGAATGCGCGGCTGAGGACAGGAACATGATGCAGAGGGAGCAATCAGGCTTGCTCAGCAAGCGGCGCTGGGCTCCTTCCAGTACGTCATCACGCTGAACCAGCGCGTCATTCCGGCACTCCCATGATCGTGGCAACGCGGTAGTCCCATCACACTGGCAAGCGACACCGGCGCCATTCCACCAGGTGATCACCACTGCGCGAGATCGCGCGGGCAGCTGCAATTGAGTGCGTTCTCGCTTTGAGGCAGATGGACGTCCCGCAGCCGTCCCGGCATCGTTGTGCCTATGGCCACCGAGGAGGACGTAAGGCGCGCGAGTATGGCGCTTGCCGGGTGTGAGCGAGCGCCTGAGTTGGGGGCAGCCGGCGTGGTTCGCACGCACGCTGATGGTCGCGAATGTGGGAAGTCGGGGTGGTCACCGTGAAGACCGACGAACGAGACGTGCTCGCCGGTTCGGATCCCGAGACGTATTTCTGGACCCCGCATCACGACCGCTCACCGAACCTGGTGCTGGTTCGCCTCGACACGGTGGCGGATGACGAACTGGACGAGCTCCTCCGTGAGTCGTACCGGCTCGCCCAAGGACCATGACCTCGCCCGTCGGCAGTTTCGGCCCACATGTCCGCGGCTACTCCGGACGTCCCGTGTGGACAGACGGCTCCCGGCTGATGTCCATGAGATCCTCGCTCGGCGGAATCTGATCAGGCGATGCGGTGGACTGATCTCCTGCGTCAGTCGGGGTACCGACCTAACGTCGCTCTGGGATCCGGCATGGAAGGGACGATCATCGATCTCGCCGAAAATCTCTCGTCGCCAAGATCTGGTATAGGCGAACTGCGGGTGAACTAGAGGCGCTCCAGACCTACTATGAAGCCGCCGCTGATGCGGACGCTGCCTTCGACACCCCCCAGATCCATCAGATCCTCCGCCTCGACGGGCCGTTCGCGACGGTCGAGACTGCCCGCGAAGAAGCAATCCTCCTTTGCGGCAGCTCAGCTGTCCGGCCGGTGGCCGATCCCCTAGCGATACCCGAGCCCGCTGCTGATCCTCGGTGCAGGAGCCTCCCGCAGAGCCAGCTTTGGGCTCGACCTCGTGGTGGCAGGCTGGAGAGGTGCAGTCCGCGAGCGGGGACCTCAACGATCTCCCCGAGTTCATCGGGCTCGAGCCAGGCCACGAACGACCATGGGCCGTGCTGTCCAACCTGCGGCGCGATGAGTGCTGAGCAGGCCACCTAACTCGACTCCTCGGTCGTCTTGAAGCTAGCCGTCGTCGAAGCAGCGGCCTGCAGAGGGAGGTGTGATTGGTTCGGAGCTATCGGCATGGTCTGGGTAGGCGTAACACCGTGACGGCGAACGATGCGTCGTCCTGCCATGGGCGCAGATCCCAGGTAGCGAAGCGGTGTTCGAGTTCCAGACCGGCCGCCGCGCTCTGGGCGTCGAAGTCGGCGAGGGGGTAGCCGCGATCCAGGCCGAATCCTACGACGATGAGACCATCGTCGCGCAGGTGTGCCGCGATGCGGGCCAGCACGGTACCTTCGGTGCCTGGGGCGAGGAACGGCATGACGTTCCCGGCGACCACCGCGGCGTCGAACGGTTCCCGCTCGCCCCTGACGGCTAGATCAAGTTCGGCCAGGTCGGCGACCAGCCAGGTCGGGCCGGGATGATCGGCCTCGGCCGCCTCGATCAAAGCCCGATCGGCGTCGACACCGACCACGACATGCCCGCGAGCGGCCAGTTGGGCGCCAACTCGTCCCGGCCCGCAGCCGGCGTCCAACACACGCGACCTGCGCGCGAGCATCGCATCGACCAACCGGGCCTCCCCCTCAAGGTCCACCCCTTCGGCGGCCATCCGACGGAACCGTTCGATGTACCACTGGGCATGACCGGCGCCGTGCGCCGTGACCCAACGTGTCAGCCCACTCACCCGAAACACGGTAGCCGCCCGGTCACGCCGCTGTGTGGTCAGCCGGCTCGATCCGGCTGATCGGCCCGCTTGGGCCGACGGAGCGGCCTCGCTGTTGACACGGTGATCTGGTTCACGGGTTCCGGCCGGGTGGTTGTTCCAAGTACAGCCTCGGATGTGAGGACAGGATCTCGATCCCGCTACGGATCAGCACTCCGATGAACACGAAGTTGATGAAGTGGGCGATGCGCAACCAGGCCGGGAAACCGAGCTCCGGGGAGGCGATAGCGATGACCCGAGGGGTCCACGATCTTGCTCCGCTCCGAGTTCGAGGAGGCTTGATCGATAGCGAGAAGTCCCGAACAGCCGGGGACTTTGGTCCCTGGGCGGGCCGCCGGAACGTTGGCATGCTCAGTGGAGGGAGGGGGTGACCTCGACTATCGATGGAGGAACGGTCATGAAGCGCAGACAGTTCATTTTGGCCGGTGGCGGCGTGGTCGTGGGCGCCGCAGTCGGCACCGTCGGCTCCAGCTTCGCCGCGGAAGGGCAGCTGGATGCCTTGGCGTCGAGCCGGGGGCTGTCAGGCGATGAGGCCCGCGGAGCCCTCGAGGGCGCTGTCCCTCCGGGCAAGTACGACCCCTACTTCATGTTCGCGGGGGCGGGACACTCGGGCGACGTCCTCGTTGTCGGCGTACCGTCGATGCGCCTGCTCAAGGTCATCCCCGTTTTCAGCCGTAGCTCTTACGCGGGCTATGGCTTCGGCGCCGACGTGGATGGCGTGCTCGATCGCGGATCCGATCCGGCCAAGGACCCGGCCCTGGGGTGGGGCGACACCCACCATCCCGCCCTCTCGGAGACCGACGGGCAGTACGACGGCCGATGGCTCTACGTGAATGACCACGCGAACGGCCGGATCGCGATGATCGACCTCGCCGACCTCAAGACGAAACAGATCATCGACGTCCCCAACATCGGCAGCTCCCACGGTGGCGCATTCGTCACCCCGAACACCGAGTACGCGCACATCTCGTCGCTCACCCCTCGGCCCTTCACCGACGACGGTTATGCACCCCTCGAGAAGTACGCCGAGCTATACCGCAGCTTCTCGAGCTGGTACTTCGTCGACCCGAAGACGGGGCACCTGGTGCCTGAGAAGAGCTTCCAGGTCGAGCTCCCGCCGTACAACCAGGATCTCGCCGACATGGGCAAGCTCGCCAGCGACGGCTTCGGCTTCCTCAACTCCATGAACACCGAGCTCGCGCTGGGCGGGATGGACATGGACATGGGCGAGGATCCGATCGAGGTCGGGTCAGCCAAGAACAACTACGACTACCTTCACGTCATCGACTGGAAGAAGGCCGAGCAGGTCGTCGCCGACGGAAACTACGTCATGCGCAACGGCATCCGCGTTGTGCCGCTGAGCGTGGCCGCCAGCGAGGGCATCCTCCACTTCATCCAAGAGCCGAAGAACCCGCACGGCGTCGACGTCTCACCCGACGGCAACTACATAGTCGTCTCGGGCAAGCTCGACCCCTTCGTGACCGTGTACTCGATCGAGAAGATCAAGGACGCCATCGCCAACCGGACCTTCCAGGGCACGGACCGTTACGGCGTGCCCATCATCCTCATGGAGACAGCGATGGTGGCGCGCGTCGAACTCGGCCTCGGGCCGCTGCACACGCAGTACGACGGCAAGGGCAACGCGTACACAAGCCTCTTCATCGACAGCGCCGTGGCGAAGTGGACCCTCGGCCCCGAGTCGGGGGTCACCGAAAAGCCCTTCACCGTGCTGGAGAAGATCACGGTCAACTACAACGTCGGCCACCTCGCCATGCCCCACGGCGACACCGTCAAGCCGGAAGGCAAGTACCTCGTCGCGATGAACAAGTGGTCGCTCGACCAGGTGCACAAGCTGGGGCCGCACCACCCGGTGAACCTGGAGCTCATCAACCTCGACTCCACGCCGCTGCGGAAGATCAGCAATCTGCCGCTCGGCGGCGCTGAGCCTCACTACGGCCAGATCATCAACACCGAGACGCTGAGGCCCCTCAAGGTCTACCCGCTGGGAACCGATCCGGAGACGATGGCGAAGTCTGAGTACGCCATCACCGCGGGCCAGGAGAGGATCGAGCGCACCGGCGACGTCGTCGAGGTCTATGCGACGGCCGTTCGGAGTCACTTCAAGCCGGAGCGGATCGCGGTCACGGTTGGCGACACCGTGCGGCTGCATGTGAGCAGCCTCGAGACCACCGACAACGCCGCCCACGGGTTCGCTGTTTCCGCCTACAACGTCCAGGCGACCATCGACCCGGGGGAGGTCGTCACCGTCGAGTTCAAGGCCGACCGGGTGGGCTCCTTCGCCTACTACTGCACGGAGTTCTGCTCGGGGCTCCACATGGAGATGTACGGCTGGCTCCTCGTGGCGCCGCGCGATGCCTGACGGCAACGGACCGAGAACGACTGAGAAGGAGAACGCCATGCAGACCCATGCGATGCTCCCGGACGAAGGGCCAGCAGGTCCTCCTCCGGAAGATCCCCCGGCGGGCGAGGGTTTCACTCGACGTACCATCCTCTCGCGTCTCGCCGCGTTCGGGGTCGCGACGGCAAGCGCCGGGATCCTGCTCGACAAGCTGGACAGTGTGCGCGATGCCCAGGCGGCGACCACGTCGCCGGGGGCGAAGCCACCCGCGCACGCCTGGTGCATGGTCATCGACCTGCGCTACTGCGACGGCTGCAAGGGGTGCACGCAGGCCTGCCAGCAGCGCCACCAGCTCCCTGACGACCAGACCTGGATCAAGGTTCTCACCATGCCGGACAGCTCCGGTGGGACGTTCGCCATGCCATCGCCCTGCATGATGTGTGAGGACCCTCCGTGCATGTACGTCTGCCCGGTCGGCGGATCAGATGGCAGCGCGACGTTCCGCACCAACGAGGGGCTCGTCCTGATCGACCAGGAGACCTGCATCGGGTCCCGAGCCTGCATGGCGGCCTGCCCGTACGAAGCGCGCTACTTCAACTGGACCGAACCAGCCCCGGTCAATCGGATGCCCTTCCCGCCGACGCCGCAGATGCCGGTGCCGCAGCAGAAGGGCACGGTCGGAAAGTGCACGCTGTGCGCCGACCGCCTGCCTCAGGGGGAGCTCCCCGCCTGCGTCGCCGGATGCCCGATGGGTGTGCTCTACGTGGGCGATCTCGTCGCCGACATAGCAGTCAACGGGCTCGGCAAGACCGTGGTGCTCTCCGACTTCCTCAAGGCGAACGACGCCGTGCGGTTCAAGGAGGAGCTCGGGACCAACCCGCGCGTCTACTACATCCTCGGCCACGGCCAGTCCCTCGGGGGCACGGCATGACCACCGATGCGTGCGAAGCGGTACTACGCCCCTTCGGCAAGCTCGGGCGCGGCTACTGGCCCACCGTGACCGTCCTCGGCACGGTGGTCCTGGCCGGGATAGCCGCATGGGTCGTGCAGCTCCAGAACGGCATGGGAGCTGCCGGCTACAGCGACGAGGCGTTCTGGGCCATCTACATCGCCGACGTCATCACCTTCATCGGCGTCAGCTACGGCGGCGCAGTGATCTCGGCGATCCTGCGGCTTACCGGCGCGAGCTGGCGGGCGCCGCTGACGCGACTGGCCGAAGGCACGGCCGTCGTCACAGTGCTCATCGGAAGCGCCTTCATCATCCCGCACCTCGGCCGCCCCGACCGAGTCTGGGAGCTGGTGACCCAGCCCAACCTGTCCGCTCCGGTGTTCTGGGACTTCGTCGCGATAGTGACCTACACCTTCGCGTCCGTCGTCTTCTTCGTCCTGCCGCTCGTGCCGGACATGGCCATCCTGCGCGAAGGACACGCGCCCCAGCTAGGTCGTCGCCGGACGAGCCTGTACGCCGCCGTCTCTCGCGGCTGGGTAGGGGCACCGGAACAGCGGCGCGTCCTGGCCGGCGCCCTCGGTCTCGTGTCCATCCTGATCATCCCGTTGGCCGTGTCCGTGCACTCGGTCCTCGCCTGGGCCTTCGCACTCACCACACCCCCGTGGTGGCACGAGAGCATCTGGGCGCCGTACTTCGTGGTCGCGGCGCTCTACTCCGGCGTTGCCCTCGTGATCCTCGTCGTGGCCGGCTTCCGCCGCGGATACCACCTCGAGGCGTTCATCACCGAGCGGCACTTCGTGCGGCTCGGGTTCATCCTGGCCACCTTCTCCGCGACGTACCTCTACATGACCTTCGCCGACATCCTGCCCGGCGCGTACGTCGGGGAGTCCGGCCCCGCTGCGGTGTTCGAGGGGCTGCTCATCGGTCGTTCCGCCGTCTGGTTCTGGTTGTTCGTCGTGGCCGCGGGTGTGCTGCCGCTCCTTCTCATCGCGCTGCCGTGGACGAGGAACATCTGGGGCGTCGTCGTTGCCGCGGCTCTCGTCGTGCCATCGATGTGGATCAAGCGCATGCTCATGGTCGTCGACCCGGCCAGCTACGACAGGACGACCGGCGTGTTCGGCAGCTACCAGTTCACCTGGGTCGCGGTCCTGGTCACCCTCGCCGGGGTGGCCGCGGTCCCCCTGCTGCTCATGCTGCTCTTCCGCGTCGTACCGCTGCTGTCCATCGACGAGATGGCGGAGGCCGAGTCGGAGGCCGCTTACCAGCGCGCCGAGCCGAGTGTGCCTGCGGGTCACGACGCGAAGGTGGCCGTGACGGCGGGTACGGCCCGCCGCGTGGCCGGCACGGCCGGCGTCCTGCTGATCCTCGCCATCGCGGGCGTGCTGGGCGTTGGCTCGGCCCCTCCAGCGAGTGCGGAGTCGACGCCAACTGCGCCGACGATCTCACTCGCCGGTGTTGAGGCGGGCGGGTTGGTACAGCTCACCGCGACGCTCAAAGGCCCGGACGGCCGTCCGTTGGCCCAGCAAGACGTGACGTTCCACTTCCCCAGCGGGGTGCTCGGACCGGGTCGGCTCTACCCGGTGGGGTCGGTCACCACTGACACGGCCGGCATCGCGCGGCTGACTCTTGGTGGCGACAGTGGTCACCTGTACCGACCGACCGCGACGGGGCCACAGGAGTTCGTCGCCACCTACGCCGCCGGCGCGAAGCCGGTCACGTCCAGGACGACCGTCAACGTGACGGTCGCAACATCCGCCTACGAACCCTCGCCACCCAAGCCCCTCGCCGGCGTGGGCAGGGTCCTGGTCGTCGTCCTCTTCACGATCGTGGCGGCCGTCTGGTTGACGCTGATCTCCCAGATTGTGCGTGTACGCCGGGTCTCGCGTGCCGTCCAGACGACCAGCAGCGCCTGAGAGAGGGACCCGCCTGTCTTCGGAGACCAGGTCGTCGCCGCAGCGATGATCGACCTCATCGTCCACCACGCCGAAGTCCTCACCCTCAAAGGCAGCAGCCACCGACTCAGGAACACCGGGATCAACACCCTGCCCTCCGCCAGAGCCGAAGACACGTCACACTAGAACCTGCGCACCTTTCGAGCGTCGAAAGTGCTCAGTTTTCGAGCGTCACCCACAGACGGCCATTCGCCTACCGCGTAGGCCTAGCGGAGAGGCTCAGCGGCAGGCCAACCTTGTCAAGGGTGTTTCGAAACTCCACGTCCGATGTCGAGGATTCGTTGCCAGTCCTACACCTGAGACGCGCCCATAGGGACTGCGACTCCGCTCGCTCATCGGCGTGCGCCGGCGATGGCGCCACCTTGTGCGCAGTGCACCCGCCGAACCGCGTTGAGCAATGATCAGAACCTGTGGATGGCTCCTCGGTGGGGTGACGTGAAGGAGCGCACCTTCCCGAGGATGATCTTCAAGTCATAGCAGCTCTGATCAGGACCAGCGTTGACGCGCTGGTTCGGAAAGGTACGCCCATGCTCAAGGTAGTCCACGAGGAGAGCCAGGCCAACGACAGCGACGGGTCCGGTGGGTCGTCGCTACTCGATGAGATCGTCCGCGACGGCGCGAGGCAGATGCTGGCGGCGGCGTTGACCGCGGAGGTCGCGGCGTATGTCGAGGCGCACGCCGACCAGGTTGACGACGCGGGTCACCGGCTGGTGGTCCGCAACGGGCACCACGCTGCCCGTGAGGTGAGCACGGCGGCGGGCGCGGTGCCGGTGCGGGCGCCGCGGGTCAACGACAAGCGCGCCGACGAGGCGACAGGTGAGCGGAAGCGGTTCGCCTCGGCGATTCTTCCGGCGTGGTCGCGTAAGTCGCCGCGGGTGGCGGAGGTGTTGCCGCTGCTGTACCTGCACGGCCTCTCGACGTCCGACTTCGCTCCGGCGCTCGAGCAGTTCCTCGGCTCGGACGCGGGCCTGTCCGCGGGCACGATCAACCGGCTCACCACGCAGTGGCAGGACGAGGCCAAGGCGTTCAACGCCCGGTCCCTGGCCGACACCGACTACGTGTACATGTGGGTCGACGGGATCCACCTCAAGGTCCGGCTGACCCAGGACAAGGTGTGCCTGCTGGTGATGGTCGGGGTCCGCGCCGACGGCGCGAAGGAGCTGATCGCGCTCGCCGACGGGCACCGCGAGTCGGCCGAGTCGTGGGCCGACCTGCTCCGCTCGTGCCGCCGCCGTGGCATGCGGGCGCCGGTGCTCGCCGTCGGTGACGGGGCGCTCGGGTTCTGGGCCGCCGTCCGCGACGTGTTCCCCGAAACGAGGGAGCAGCGTTGCTGGTTCCATCGAGGATCGAACGTGCTTAACTGCCTGCCGAAGTCAGCGCACCCGGGCGCGAAGGCCACGCTCGCGGAGATCTACAACGCCGAGGACCGCGAGCACGCCGAGAAGGCGGTCAAGGCGTTCGAGGCCGACTACGGGACCAAGTGGCCCAAGGCCGTCGCGAAGATCACCGACGACCTCGACATGCTCCTCGAGTTCTACAACTACCCCGCCGAGCACTGGGTGCACCTGAGGACCACCAACCCGATCGAGTCGACCTTCGCGACCGTCCGATTGCGGCAACGCGTCACCAAAGGACCCGGCTCCAGGGCCGCCGGCATCGCGATGGCCTTCAAACTCATCGAGTCAGCCCAGACCCGCTGGCGCGCCGTCAACGCACCCCACCTCGTGCCACTGGTCCGAGCAGGAGCCACGTTCAAGAAGGGGAAACTCGTCGAACGACCCGACGACCGGCCAGCCGAGGAGGAAGTCGCCTGTTGAAACTCATCCACAGGTCTTGACTATTACTCGCAGCCCCCTCGAATCGGAGACTCAGCTGTAGGCGTCGCCGATGGTCAGCTTGTAGCCCGGCAGGTCGTCCATGGAGATGGTCGCCTCATAGGTACGTCGATATCCCGTGTGCAGGATCTTCCAGCCGTCCGGCGTACTCACATATCGGTCCTCGTAGAAGGCGGCGCCCTCGAGAATCAGCCGATGCTCGGGCATGAGCACCTTGTCCTCGAGGTACCAACGACCTGTCGCAGCCTCGGCGTCGATAGTGATCTCAGGGTGGTGGCACTGGTGGAAGGTGACCATCTGCGGTCCCAGGGAGTCACGCATGAAGGTCACGATCGCCTTCCTGCCATCGAAACGCAGCCCATCGCCGTAGTCCGCAGTGGCCTCCGGGACAAACGTCGCCTTGAAGTCGTCCCACTTCTTGAGGTCGAGGGTGCGCAGGTAGCGGTACTTCAGCTGCTTGATCTCTTCGACGACCTCGAGGTCCACGCGCGGCCCATCCTTGCTGTAACACGTTCTACCTAGAACGTATCCGTCCCCTGAACCGACGGTCAAGGATCCTGCGCGAGCAGAGACTTCCGAACCTTTCACTCTGATGACCAATCCGCACGGTACCGGTGCTCGAACAGGGTCTGTGGCGTAGGTCACGCCCGGTCTTTCCCAGGAAGGTGCAGCATGAGCGATTCCACTCGAAGGGGTTTCCTAGGTATAGCCGGAGCCGGCGCGGTCGCTGCCGGCGCCGCGGCTGTGGCTCCGGCAGCGTTTGCCGAGGACACCGAAGCACGCACTCCACCCGAAGGCAGCGCCGACGAGCCGGTCGTGGCGTACGTCTCGAACGCCCGCAAGGGCGAACTGTCCCTGATGGCCGGTGAGCGCGAGGTCGTGCTGCACGACCGCGCGCTCGTCAACCGCATTCTCAACGCAGCGAGGAGGTGACCCCGTGTCCTCACACCGCGAAGCCCCGGAGATCTCCAAGGATCCCGTCGCCGACGACACCGACGTTTATGCGTTCCGCAGCCCGAGAAGCCCGTCGACGGTCACGCTGATCGCCAACTTCATCCCGTTGCAGAAGCCTGATGGCGGGCCGAACTTCTACGAGTTCGGCGACGACGTGCTCTACGAGATCCACGTCTCCAACCGCGGGGACGCCCGTCCCGAGGTCACCTACCAGTTCCGTTTCCACACCGAGATCCGGAACCCGAACACGTTCCTCTACAACACCGGTCCGATCACGTCGATTGACGACCCCGCCTGGAACCGTCCGCAGTACTACTCCGTCCACATGCTGCGCCGCGGCAAGGCGCCTCGGGTGCTGGCAAGAAGGCTGAAGTGCCCACCGGTCAACATCGGCCCACGGAGCACCCCCGACTACGACGAGACCTTCACCGCCGCCGCGAGTCACCAGCTGCCCGGCGGAGGAAAGGTCTTCGCCGGCCAGCGCGCGGACGCCTTCCATGTCGACCTCGGAAGCATCTTCGACCTCGGCACGCTCCGTCCGTTCCAGGGTGCGCACCTGATCCCCTCCGCCGCGGCGATGGGTGTCAATTCGACGCAGTCGTTCAACGTGCACAGCATCGTGCTGCAGGTTCCGACGCCGCAGCTGACCCGCAACCGCAACCGGCCGACGAACGTGATGGCGCCCGAGTCCGTGATCGGGGTGTGGGCAACCGCCAGCCGCCGCAAGTCAAGGATCATCAACCCGAAGACAGGCAAGACGGAAGGGACCGGCCCGTACACCCAGGTCTCCCGACTGGGCAACCCGCTGTTCAACGAGGTGATCGTGCCGATGGCTCGCAAGGACCAGTGGAACGCGCAGGAGCCGAATGGGGACAGCCGTTTCGCGAGGCACGTCAACAGACCGGAGCTAGGCGCACTGCTGCCCGCGCTCTACCCCGGTGTGTTCCCGAATCTTGCCGCCTACGACAAGCCTCGTGCGGACCTCAACGCGATCCTGCTCACGGGCATCCCCAATGGCGTTATCGACGGGTTCCAGAACTACACCGGTCCCGTCGAGGCGGACATGCTGCGGCTGAACGTGGCGGTGCCTCCGAGTGACGAGCCCAACAGCCTCGGCCTGGTCGCCGGAGACCCTGCGGGGTTCCCGAACGGCCGGCGTGTCGACGACGACACCACGACAGTCGAGCTGCGCGCGATCGCAGGGCTGACCATCCCGCTGGTGGACCCGAGCTACACACCCGACGACGCGGCCAACGAGATCGAGGACGGCACCACCAACACCAACACCTCGACCCGTCAGTTCTTCCCCTATCTCGGCGCTCCTGGTGGCGGGTACCAGACCGAGCCGGGGACGACAGAGCCGTGAACGAGGAGAACCCGTTCGCGGGACAGGGCGCAGTGATGCTCGATATCGGGGGTGACGTGGGTGCCCTGGTCGTGGAGATGCCGGCCGAGCTGGTCGGTGTCGAGGTAGAGATCCGGCCGGCCGGCTCGGTCACGGACCACGTCCATGACCACGTCCATGACCACGATAGGGACCACGCCCACCATCCTCACGTCGCGGTGGTGGCCCGGCCCGCGGGCAATACCGTGGTGCCTTCCCTGGTCTTTCCCGAGCTGACCGAGGGCGACTACGAGCTCTACGTGAAACCCGACGGCGAGGTACGCATCACAGCACGGGTCACCGGTGGAGCGGTTGCACACGCGACCTGGCCCGCCTAGAACAGTTCCAGGAGTTTTTCCCCATCACGTGCCGGAAAAACTCCTAGAACCACCCGGTTGCCACGATCGGTGCTTCGCGCGCGAGTCCGCGCGATGGCAGACTGACCAGCCATGGGGCGCCGCCAGATGACCACCGCGATCACGATGGTGGTCCTCTGCGGCATCCTTGTGGCGGCTGCGTTGTGGGGCTGGAGGTCCCTGTTCGCCGACCTTCCCGGCGACGCGACGTCTGCGGACCAGCCATCCGGCTCGTGCACCACCGACAGGCTCCGCGCCGGCCAGCGGCTACGGGCCTCGCAGGTGCAGGTGAGCGTGTTCAACGACGGCACGGAGTCGGGCCTGGCGGACACGACTTTAGCTGCGCTGCGCAAACGCGGATTCCGGACCGGCGAGGTCGGCAACGCGCCCACGAGTGCCGACGTCGATCGGGTCCAGGTCTGGACAACTCAGCCGAACGATCTCAGTGCCCGGCTCGTCGCCCGGCAGTTCGGCAAGAACGTGCGGGTGAAGTTCTCCGACGACGACCTCGGACCCGGGGTCGATGTGATCGTCGGCAACGGCTTCCGCCGACTGGCTCCGGCCCCGGGAGTGATCAAGGTCCGCAAGGCGCAGCAGGTCTGCGTGGGGGCAAAACGTTCCTAGGATGCCCCTCTGCCCAGCCACTGCGCCAGCCTGCCCCCACGTGAAACCTCGCGCAGGCGCGCCTCTGTCTCCTCCCGCATCTTGCGTGGAGTCACCACGAGCAGGTCGTCTCCCCGGCGTAGCACGGTCCGGTCGTTGGGGACCTTGGTCGCTCCATCGCGTACGACGAGCGAGATCGAGACACCTGCGGGCAGTCGCAGCTCGGCCACCTCGACCCCGTGCAGACGGGACTTGGCTGTGATGCTGACCTGCAGCAGATCGGCGGCAATCCGCTCCAGTGGTGCGACCTCTACCTCCAGGTCACGCGGTTCCCCCCGCCGGGCAACCTTCAGCAGACGGGCGGCCAGCGGCAGGGTCGGGCCGGTGAGCAGGGTGAAGATCACGACCATGACGAACACGATGTCGAAGAGCTCTGTAGCGTCCTCCACACCGTTTGCGAGCGGGATGGTGGTCAGCACGATCGGCACCGCCCCACGAAGTCCCGCCCAGGAAATGAACACCCGCTCCTGCCAGGAGCTGCGCTGCGCGAAGGCGCATGCGAGCACCGACAGCGGTCGGGCCACCACGGTCAGCAGCAATCCAGCGAGAACGGCCATCAGCACGTGGTTCAGCGATATCCGGCTCGGATCGGCGAGCAGCCCGAGCATCACGAAGAGACCGATCTGGGCCAGCCATGCGACGCCTTCGGAGAACGACCGGGTGGCGGTCCGGTGCGGAAGCTCGGAGTTGCCGAGCACGAGTGCGGCAGTGTAGACGGCCGCGAACCCCGAAGCGTGCAGGGCGGAGGTTCCGGCGTACGCCAACACGGCTAGGGCGAGCACCGCTATCGGATAGAGACCCGAGGACGGCAGGGCGATCCTGCGCATCACCCACGCGCCGAGGTAGCCGATCAGCAGCCCGCCAAGGAGCCCGGCGATCAGTTCGTAGACGACGATGCCCACGAAGCCGAGGACGCCGTAGTCCAGGGCCGCGCCGGTGCTGACCAAGGACACCAACAGCACGGTGGGGGCGTCGTTAAGCCCCGACTCGGCCTCCAGCGTCGAGGTGAGCCTGCGTGGCAACGGCACCCGGCGCAGAACTGAGAAGACCGCCGCGGCGTCCGTGGGAGAGGTGACCGCACCGAGAAGGATCGCAAGCTCCCAATCCAGGCCGAGCAGGAAATGCGAGCCCACGGCGACGACGGTGACGCTCACGGCGACACCTACGGTGGCGAGCGAGACTCCCAGTTTCATCGCCGGTTTGAACTCCGGCCAGTTCGTGGTGAGACCACCTTCGGCGAGGATCAGGACGAGTGCCACAAAGCCCAGCGCGTGTGCGACGTTGGCGTCGTTGAACTGGATCCCGAGTCCATCTTCGCCCAGGAGGACGCCCATCAACAGGTAGACCAGGAGGCTGGGGAGCCCGATCCGGACGGACAGCCGGACGGCCAGGATGGCCAGCAGCATCACGGTGGCGCCGATCAAGAGAACGGAATCCATCTGATGGGCGTCGAAGCTCAAGGCCAACCTCAGCCGTCGTCGGTCACTGGCTCCTCATCCTATCGACGGTACGACGCTCCGGCCGACGGCGAGCGCACGGACGACTGGCTACGAGAACTTATCCACACGTGACTGTGCACGCCTTCGGATGCCAGGCAGCTTTGTGTAGAGCCGGGCCCCGGGGCAGGCGGTCTGGTTGGTGTTCCGGTGTCCGTCGATCTTGGGCAGCCGGACATAGGTTCCCTGGGGGTAGAGGTCGCTGCCCGAAGACCGCATCCGGACTCGGCCGGCGGGGTTCCGACCGAACCGGTCCATCTTCCAGGAGATCAGCCGCACAAGGGACCGCACGGCGCGCTTGCTCGGTCGGACAGTTTCGTAGTTGCCCATCACCGCGACACCGAACGACCTGCGGTTGAAACCCAGGGTGTGAGCGCCGAGAACCGCTCGCCGCATACCGCCGGCGCGGCCCACCCAGCGCCGGCCGAACCTGTCCACCAGGAAGTTGTAGCCGAGATCGGACCAACCCAGCTGCTTCGTGTGGTACCAGTACATGCCACGGATGATCCCGGCGACGTCGCCACGGGAGTAGCTGTTCGATCCTGCCGTGTGGTGGACGTGGGCCTGCTTTATCGTTCGGGAGTATCGCGGTGACCCGTCCCGCCAGTTGGGGTTCGCGTTCCACCGGCCACGGCTGCGAATCCGCGGCCGGGGCACCCCCTTCGCGGCCACCCGTTCCGACGCCTTAGCGGCGTCCGCCGGTGGGACGTCCGCCGGTGGGGTGTCCGCCTGGAAGTCGGTTGGGCTGGTCCCGGGGTCGATCAGGACAACTCGCAATCCCTCCCCCGCGCCACCTTCGGCACGCACCTGTACGCCGTCCGAGGGGCCGACCCACTGCAGTTCGGTAGCCCGCGGCTGTGTCTGGGTCCCTTCGCCGGTTCCCCTATCTGGTGCGTGTTCGCCGAGCTCGTGCAGTTCTCGCCAGGGGGTCCACGTGCCGGAATGGGTGCGCACCTGCACGACGGGTGCCTCTCGTCCCCTCCAGGTCACGCCAACCATCTCGAATCTCTGGGTGTGCGAAAGGCGCACCCCGCCGTCGGTCAGTACCTGCGCACCGAGGCGCTCCGACCATCCCCGGACGGGTCTGTGATCCGGCGGGTCGGCTGCTTGTGACGGCGGCACGAGCGGTGCCGCCAAGGCGAGCGTGGCAACGAAGGCGGTCGGCGTTCTCCACATGAAGAGCCTCACGAGTCGAGAAGGTTGGACCACACAACCACGAAACTGCCTCATCCGCCACACCAGCACCGTGGGAACCAGTCGGTAGGACGGGCGCGTTCGGTCGGCGCCAGGGGTTGCGCCAGGGCTACGACGGGTTGCAACGGTGGCTACGACGGGGGTTACGGTGAGCCAATGGGCTCCCCTGCACAGCGGCTTTCGGTGGCCAGCCGGGCCACCGTCCCTCCCTTTCATGTGATGGATCTCCTCGCTGCCGCGGCGCACCGGCAACTCCGCCATGGTGACCTGCTGAACCTGGTCGCGGGTCAGCCCTCCACCTCGGCGCCGGCCCCGGTCCGGGAGGCGGCCAAACGTGCCCTGGACAACGAGGTGCTCGGCTACACCGTCTCAGTCGGCATCCCGGAGTTGCGGGAGGCGATCTGCGGTCACCACAAGCGCACCTACGGCCTGGAGGTGGCGCCCGCGGACGTGGTCGTGACGACAGGTTCCTCGGGTGGTTTCCTGCTGGCTTTCCTGGCAGCGTTCGAGGCTGGTGACAGGGTTGCGGTCGCCCGGCCGGGCTATCCCTGCTATCGCAACGTGCTGGCTGCGCTGGGATGCGAGGTCGTCGAGCTCCCCGCAGGGCCGGAGACCCGCTTCCAACCGACGGTCGGCATGCTCGAGGCGCTCGACAATCCCGTGCAGGGGTTGATCGTGGCCAGCCCGGCCAACCCCACCGGGACGATGCTGTTCCCTGGCGAGCTAACCGCACTGGCCATCTGGTGCGAGGAGAACGCGGTTCAGCTGATCAGCGACGAGATCTACCACGGCATCGAGTACGCCTCGCCCATGCTGCACTCATCGGCTTGGGAGACCTCGCGTGAGGCGGTGGTCCTCAACTCGTTCTCGAAGTACTTCTCGATGACCGGTTGGCGGATCGGCTGGATGCTGGTGCCCGAACGCCTGCGCCGTGCGGTCGACGTACTCACTGGGAACTTCACGATCTGCCCACCCGTGCTCGCTCAGCACGCAGCCGTCGAGGCGTTCAGCGCGGAGTCGTACGACGAGGCGGACCGCCATGTCGCGCGCTACGCCGACAACCGGCGGCTGCTGCTCGAGGGGCTCCCGAGACTCGGGGTCGACCGGCTCGCGCCTGCGGACGGGGCGTTCTACGTGTACGCCGACGTCTCCCACCTGACCCACGACTCGATGGGGTTCTGCCACACGTTGCTCGCCGAGACCGGGGTCGCCACCGCGCCCGGAGTCGACTTCGACACCGTAGCTGGCAACAACTTCATCCGGCTCTCGTTTGCCGGTTCCACCGAGGAGATCGGCACCGCCCTTTCCAGGATCGGGGCGTGGCTGAGCTGAGCTCGCCAGCGCTGGGTAAGCGCTGGGTCAGCGCTGGGTCAGCTCACACATCGCCTGCCACTGCGCGGCCGGAACCGAGGCCTCGTCGTCGGTGCCGAACCAGAGGCGGCAGTTGGTGATCGCCCTGGTCAGGAGGTCGATCAGCAACGAGTCGGGGTCGTCCACGCAGGCGTTGCCGATCCCCACCACCGCCGAGTGCACGATGGCGGGAGCACCGCGGCGGCCGAACGACCCGGCACTGCCCCACCCCATCTGGGAGAACCTGCGCGCCCACCTCGTGGCATCCGGGACCTGGGCGAGGACGTGCAGCGTGGACGGGGAGACGTAGTCCAACGAGCGTCCCTCAAGCTCGTCGAGAACCCGCTCACACCGCAGTGCCGACACCGCCATCACCCGCTGCATCTCGGCGGAGGCGACCTGGAGCGCCGCCCTGGAGGCGTCAAGGGCGAGCCAAGCGTCGACGCGGGGGTCGTCCCCATTGAGCCCGATCACGTCGGGGATCAGCAGAGCCAACCGCTGGCGGGCATCGGTGCTCACGCGGTCATTGACGTTGCGTGCCAGCGTGGCGAGCAGCGGATGCGTGCACTGGGGATGATCCGACCAGCGCTCACCCGCGAGATAGGAGGCCAGCTCCATGAAGCAGGCACCCTTGCGTGGATTGCGATGCTTGCCCGCCGACAGAACGGGCATCGCGTCAGGCGCATCGATCAAAGCCATGGAAATCAGCTCCCCGGCGTAGAACTGTCCCCCCACGTACCTGTTCACGCGAGGCCATTTCAGTCTGACCCCAGATCGCCGCGAGGACAACACCTCGCAAGGACTCAGAAAAGTGCACTGGGGAAGTACGGCGATCCGCGGCCGGTTCGCTCTACGCTGGGCTCAGCGACCACCAACTTGGGAGACCCCATGACGCAACTGCTGCACCAGGACGTGTGGAACGACCGAGATTTCCCCATCTTGAGCACCGTCTGCGCGCACTTCGAGGAACACGGCCGCGGACCCAACGCAAAGCAGGTCGAGATTGCATCAGGTCTGTCACCGAAGGCCGTGCAGCGAGCTGGCAAGAACCTCGCCCGGGACGGCCTCGTCACAGTCACCAGCTCCTGGGGACTGCACGTGCTCGGATTCAGCGACGTCAGCGGGGACGCGCTCCGCCTGGTCGGCCTCTGGCCCACACCTGAGACGGCCTACGGCCGCATGGTCGAGGCACTGGACCGCACCATCGAGAACACCGACGACGAAGCCCAACGAACCCGAGCGCAAAGGATCCGCGACGAGGTAACCGGGGCTGGCGAAGCGGTCGGGATCGACCTGGCCACCGCGATCATTGCGGGCAGCCCGGGGCACTGACACAGCGACGCGTCACCGGCGAAGGGCCTGACTCCCCGGCCGCTCAGCGTTCGAACCAGGCTAGAGATGACCCATGCCCGCAGGGGTGTGGCGGTGGCGGTGGGATTTGAACCCACGGTGGGTGTGAACCCACACACGCTTTCGAGGCGTGCTCCTTAGGCCGCTCGGACACGCCACCGCCGATGAGGGTACTAGAACCGGGGTGACGCGCAGAAATCGA
>Ga0209587_1000415_pt1 | contig 20882 bp, 19 predicted proteins | sample NGEPerD_2_FD_184512 | JGI IMG/M metagenome (GOLD analysis project Ga0209587, IMG submission 184512) | Arctic peat soil microbial communities from the Barrow Environmental Observatory site, Barrow, Alaska, USA - NGEE PermafrostL1-D... | ecosystem: Environmental > Terrestrial > Soil > Wetlands >... | reverse complement strand
GGGGGTGTGCGAGATCCTTGGCACCTGGGATTCGGGGGCCGGCGAGGAGCACCGCCGGCGCGCAGCGCGGTCAGGCGGTGGCGTCCTCGCCCAGCGCGTGACCGATGCGCACGGGGAAGTCGACGCGCGCGACCTCGCGGCCGTCGATCTCCAGGATCAGCTGGTAGCCGTCGTCGTCGTATTCGAACGAGGCCTCCTGGATCTCGTCGGCCAGCTCGCCGTGCTCTGCGAGGACCTCGCGTGGCAGACCCTCATGCACCGTGCGACCGTGCGGGTCGGTGATGCGCCAGGTCTCGGTGAAGGCGTCGGCGTAGTCCCAGGCGCGCAGGACGTAGAACGGCTGCGCCTGTGTCGGCGCTGGGTCGGACAGCAGCACCTCGGAGTCCAGACCCGGGCGGACCTTGCCGCCGTCGCGCTGGAAGGCGTCGCGGTCCACGACCTTGGCGTAGCGCAGGGTCGCGCCCATCAGCTCACTCCCTCCTTGCGACGGTTGACCGCGTCGTCGAGCCGGCGCCACAGGTCCTCGCGCACGTCGGCCAGCGCGGCCCTGAGGTCGGTCTCGCGCGAGGTCACGACGAAGTTGCCGAAGCCGGGCACCCGGCACTCCAGTGTGACCTTCTGCTCGGTGGACTCGCGGTCCTTGACCGACAGCTGGAGGTTGGTGTCGTCGGCTGGGAAGCGCTTGAGCCGCCGGTTCAGCTTGTCCAGCCGCGCCACGATCCGGTCGCGCTCATCCTCCGCGAAGCCCGTCCCGAGTCGCAGCTGGGCGAGGCTCGCCGGAACAACGCCGGCCGGCTCCTCGCTCGGCTGGCCGCCGGCACCGGTGCCGCTGGGCAGGTCGTCGACGTCCAGAGCACGCAGCTCGGTGTGGATCGCTTCCGCGGTGTAGCCCGTCGCGCGCTGGATGACCTCGACCAGACCGTCGTAGTCGTTGTCGATCGCCTCGAGCTCCTGGCTGTCGACCAGCGGCCAGCGTTCGAGGATGGCGGGGCGCAGCCGCGCGAAGTGCTGCTGCCACTCCCGTGCCGTCAGCGGTTGCATGCTGTGTCTCCTTGCGGGTGAGGTCATCGGGGTGAGTACGCTGCCCACAACCCCCTTGTCGGACACACCACTTCTCCCGCATCCCACGCAGATCGCACGCAGATCGCACGCAGATGCCCACGCACATAGGCAGATGCCCACGCACATAGAAGGACCGCCCGTGCACGTGCGTCGCAACCCTCCGCTGCCTGCGGACGGGGCCGCAGGCCTCCCCGAAGCACTCATCAGGCTGTGGACGGACGTGAGCAACGCGGGCGGCGCCGTTGGCTTCGTGGCGCCCGTCGCCCTGGACGACGTGCGTGCGGTGGCCGAAGCCGCCTTCGCCCGTGTGCGGTCGGGGGCCGACGACCTCGTCGTCGCCTACGAAGACGGGCGACCGGTCGCCTTCGGCCTGCTGGTGACGAACGACTTCGTCCTCGCTCGGCACTGGGGCACGGTCAAACGGCTGCAGCGCGACCCGCGCCTCTACGGCCTAGGTGTGGGTGCGCGGGTGCTCGCCGAGCTCGAGGCCTGCGCCCTCGACCGGGGCCTGGAGCGGGTGTGCCTGACGGTGCGCGGTCGGACCGGTCGCGAGCGCTTCTACGAGGCGCATGGCTACCGCGTCGACGCGCGCCTGCCGGGCCGGCTGCGCCTGGCCGGTGGCGTCACCGTGGATGAGCTGCACCTGTCCAAGCTGCTCGCCGCCGGGGCGGAGCCCAAGGCTGACGACGAGGCCGAGCACGGGCGTGCGCACGAGGCCGAGCAGCGGCCAGGCGCAGAGCCGGTGCTGCTGGTGCAGCGCCTCGACCCGGGTCTGCCACTGCCTGCCTACGCCCGACCCGGCGACGCGGGACTGGACCTGTGCGCCGCCGCGGACGTCGAGCTGGCTGCCGGGGAGCGAGCCGTGGTGCCGACCGGGGTGGCCATCGCCCTGCCGCCGGGGCACGTGGGACTGGTGCATCCGCGTTCGGGGTTGGCTGCGCGGCACGGTCTGGCCCTGGTCAACGCCCCCGGTACCATCGATGCGGGCTACCGCGGCGAGGTGCAGGTGATCCTGGTCAACCTCGATCCCGACCAGGCGGTCACGCTGCACCGCGGCGACCGCATCGCCCAGCTGGTCATCCAGCCGGTCACCGCGGTCGCGGTGCGGGAGGTCGGCGATCTGGACCGCACCACCCGCGGGGAGGGCGGCTTCGGATCCACCGGGCGTTGATGTTTCCAAATTGTGACGAACTCGGCTGGCCCCGGCTTGAACCAATGAACCAATGGTCGGCTAGGGTGACTCGACTGACGATGGAGGGCAGATCCTGTGTGTGAAGACGACGTTGAAGCCGTTGCTGGTACCCCCGGAGTTCAAAGAAGGCTGCCGGAGGGAGAGCAGATCGTCTCGCTGCACGCCGGCTATGAGCACAACGGCGTCTACACCGACGCATTCCTGGCCCGGCCGGCGGAGGGCACCTCGTGGCCCGGGGTGGTGCTGCTGTCCGGCATGGGGGGGCTGACGTGGATCCAGCGGGAGATCACCCGCCGGTTCGCCCGGGCCGGCTTCGTGGCGTTGTCGCCCGACTACATGGGGGGTCAGACACCCGCCACCCGGGCGGAGGGGCTCTTGGCCAAGAACTCCCTCGACGTGAGCGGGACCATCGAGCGGCTCGCCGGTGCCGCGGCCTTCCTGCGCAGCCTGCCGTGGCTGGGATCCGACGCGGTCGGGATCATGGGGTTCTGCCTCGGCGGGGGGCTGGTGCTGCTGGCACTGGGCCGCACCGACGTCTTCGATGCTGGCGTGGTCTACCACCACAGCCTGTTCCCGGACGTGCGTGAGCTCGAGGGCATCGATTGCCGGATCCAGTGCCACTACGGGACGGAGGACCACTCGACTCCGCGCGATGAGGTAGAGGCTTTCACCGGGGCGATGGACCGTCTCGGCAAGGACTACGAGCTGCATTGGTATGAGGGCATGGGGCACAGCTTCGCCCAGATCACCCCCGACGCTGACGTGCCCGAGGCCCAGCTACGGGCGACGGACGAGTCGTATGAGCGCAGCTTCACGTTCCTCAAGGACGAGCTCGCCGGCAGCGGAAGATCCGTTGCGGGTGGATGAGCACGTGCGGTGCAAACGCCGGCGGCAGTTGCGCCCGTCGCCGGTGTGCGGCACCATTGGCCACCCCGTCGGGCTCAGCCTGGCGGGCAGCCAGGCTTGCGGATGTAGCTCAGCTGGCTAGAGCATCTCGTTGCCAACGAGAAGGTCGCCGGTTCGAATCCGGTCATCCGCTCCATCAGCGCGCTTGAGGGGCACCGTCGTCGCCGAGGGACATCCCGTGTGACCTCCGATTCTTCCTCCCTCGACGGGGATCCGGCGGACATGTCCCCCGTGGACGTGCCCCCGGTAGCCGCGTCCCGGGCACAGGAGTTGCTCGACGACCCGGTGCTCAGGGGGCTGGGCCTCACCGAGGTGCCGGCACGGGCGTTTGCCACCTCGACCACCGAAGGCCCCTCGGGTCCCGACCACGGGGCGGTGCTCGCGCGCGTGGCCAGGATCGACCGCGGCGGGTGGCTGACGGCCATGGCAGCCGACGGCGCGGTCCGAGCCCGGCAGCATCCGCGTTTTCGCAGGGTCATGGACGCCCTGGAGCTGCCCACGGTCGGTGACTGGGTCGTCCTGCGGCCGGATCCCGGCGGCGGTCCGCTGCTCGCCGATCAGGTGCTGCCGCGCCACAGCGTGTTCGTCCGTGGAGACGAGGGCCACGCTCGCGTGCAGGCGGTCGCGGCGAACGTCGACGTCGTCTTCCTGCTGCTGTCCGCGACCATGGCCCACAACGAACGCCGAACCGACCGCATGCTGTCGCTGGCGTGGGCCAGCGGCGCGCAACCGGTGGTCGTCGTGACCAAGGCCGACGCCGTGGACGACCTCGACGCGCGCGTCGCGCTGATCGAGGACGCCGTCAAGGGCGTGCCCGTGCATGTGGTGAGCGCCCACCGCGGTGAGGGCCTGGACGACTTGCTGCCCCACCTCGGCCCGGGCCGGACCGCAGCGCTGCTGGGAGCATCGGGCGTGGGCAAGTCCACGCTGGCCAACTGGCTGCTGGGCGGGGACGCCCTGGCGACCGGGGCGGTCCGCCGCGACGGCAAGGGCCGGCACACCACGACCCACCGCGAGCTGCTGCGGCTGCCCGATGGTGGCCTCTTGATCGACACCCCGGGGCTGCGCAGCGTGGGATTGTTCGACCGCGACGATGCGGCGGACGACCAGACCTTCGCCGACGTCGACGCGCTCGCCGCGGCCTGCCGCTTCGCGGACTGCGCTCACGGAGGCGAGCCCGGATGCGCGGTTCGGGAGGCGTTGGACAGCGGTGTGCTGCAGGCCGGCAGATGGGAGCGCTACGCGGCGCTGCTCGAGGAGGCAACGGTGGTCGCGCAGCGGCAGGAGGAGGGTCTGCGGGCGGCCGAGACCCGCCGCTACCGGGCTCGCAGGGAGGCGTCGGCCCGGCGGCCGCAGCGCTGAGGCGGGCCGGCAGGTTCGCTTCCCGCTGGGCGTGTTCGGGTCATATCCTTGGCCATCGCAGGGGTGCAGAGCCGGATCCAGAGCCGGCGTGCCGAGCAGCGGAGGTCGATGTGGGAGAGCCGATGCGAGACGAGGGCGGCGCCGGCCTCCTCGGCATGCTGGCGGCTGTGGCGGTGGCGATCACCGTCCTGGGCGTGCTGCTGGACGTGTCCGCCGACGCGGCTCTGGGCTGGGTGCTGCTGTGCGCCGCGGGCATGGTCATGTGGGGCGGCAACGCCCGCCGACGCCGCCAGGAGCGGCTGGCGGCGATGATGCGGGCGCAGGATGAGCGCTTCGCCCAGCGCCGCCGCGCCCGTGAGAACAGGCGTGACGCCCGGCTGGTGCGGCGCACCGGCTACGCCATGCGACCGGTCGACGAGCACACCGTGCTGCCGCCCGCGTGGGCCGAGCCGGTGGCCGCGGCGGTCGCAGCCGCGCAGGACTTCCGCCGCACCGTGGCGCACCTGCCGGCCGGTCCGGTGCGCGACCGGCTGTCCAGCGCCGTGCCCACCATGGAGCAGGGCGCTCGCCGCTGTGACGACACGGCCCGCAGGGGCGCGGAGCTCGAGCGGCAGCTGCGCCGCCTGCGCGCTCGCACCGGGCGCGGCCCGCGAGCCATGCGCAGCGCGGCCGCGGGGCCGTGGGACCCCCCGCACGACGAGGAGCCGCGGCTGCACCGCGACGTCGACGAGCTGTCCCAGTCGGTCGCCGCGGCCAAGACGGCGCTGCAGGTGCGCTCGCAGCGCCTGCAGCTGAGCTCGCTGCGGGTGGCCCAGGCGGCGCTGACCGCTTCCCTCAGCGGCAGCGATCAGCCGGTCGACGGTGTCGAGGAGGTGCTGCGCGACGTCGCCGCGGTGGCACGCGGTCTGCAGGAGCTCGACGACCTGCACACCGTGGTCTCGGTGACGCCCCAGCCTGGCGCTCAGGAGCGGTGGGCGACGCCCGGCGAGCGCTGAGGCTGCAAGCCGCGGCGGGTGCCGGCCTCAGCCGGCGCCGCCGGAGGAGTGCCCGGGGAAGAGCTTGGCGTCCGGGTTGATCGCGGTGGTGGCGTTGTTCACGGCGGTGGCGACCTCGCCGAAGCCGACCGAGATCAGCCGCACCTTGCCGGGGTACTCCGTGATGTCGCCCGCGGCGAAGATGCGCGGCAGGTTGGTCGACATGTCGGTGGTGACCTCGATGCTGCGCCGCTTCAGCTGCAGCCCCCAGCGCTGCAACGGTCCGAGGTCGGCGGTGAAGCCCAGTGCCGCGACCACCGCCTGCACGGCCAGGGTGCGGCGCTCGTCGGTGCGGTTGTCGAAGATCTCCACCGAGGTGATGCCGCCGGCGTCGCCGGCGATCGAGGCGACCTCGTGGAAGGTCAGCACATCAACGGTCGATGCCAGCACCTGGTTGACGGTGTGCTCGTGGGCGCGGAAGCGATCGCGCCGATGGATGAGCGTGATGGACCCGGCGATGGGCTCGAGGTTCTGCGCCCAGTCGAAGGCGCTGTCCCCCCCGCCGACGATCAGCAGGTCCAGGTCGCGCATGACCTCAAGCTTGGGCACGAAGTAGAACAGCCCCCTGCCCTCGAACTGCTCGGCGTCCGGCAGGGGCCGCGGCGTGAAGGTGCCGATCCCGCCGGTGATGACGACCGCCTTGCAGCGCACCCGCGTGCCACGGTGGCTGGTGACCAGGATGTCCTCGCCGTCGTGCACCAGGTCCTCGGCGCGATGGCCGAGCAGGTAGCGGGGCTTGGCCTCCGCCGCCTGCTCGACGAGGTTGTCGATGAGGACCTGCCCCTTCACGGCCGGGAAGCCCGCGACGTCGAAGATCAGCTTCTCCGGGTACAGCGCCGCAACCTGCCCGCCCGGCTCCGTCAGGGAGTCCATCACCGCAACCGACAACCCGCGGAAGCCGGCGTAGTAGGCGCCGTACAGGCCCGCGGGGCCGGCGCCCACGATCAGCAGGTCGACGGCGAGCTCCTCGTGCACGTCCACCTGCACGGGGTTGTCGGCGGCCTCAGGCAAGACTTCCTCACTCGTCACGAACGTTGGCGGGACAGGGATCCTACGGGACGGCGGGACGGGTCAGCTCCTCCAGCTGGAGCCGTTGGTAGTCCGTCAGCGCGGCCGCGCCGCCCAGCAGGGTGATCTGGGACAGCCCCGCGGCGCTGCGCGCGGCCAGGTAGGCCTGCGCGTCCGGGTCGGCGGTCACGTCCCAGCTCGGGACGAGCATGAGCAGCTGGTCGAGGCCGGCCGCGAGCGGGCCGCCGGCGAGCGCATCCGGGAAGGTGCCGCCGGAGGCGACCACCAGGCCGCCGGGGGCCAGGCCCGGGATGGTGGCCTGCGCCCAGGCGTTGACGGCGGCGGCGGTGGCGAAGCGCGAGGGGCCGGCCAGCCGCGTCACCCGCATGCCCATGTCCTCGAGCTCGGCGACCACCTCCTCGCCGATCACGGCGCTGCCGCCCACGACGAGCACCTCGGTGGCCTCCGAGCGCCCCAGCGCCTCCCGGGTCGCCTCGGGCAGGGACGTGCTCCCGCTCAGCAGGATCGGCGCGCCCAGCATCCCGGCCGGGGCGGCGGCGGACAGCGCGTCGGCGAAGCCGCCGGCGAAGGCCAGGAACACCCGTTGCGACCCGGCCAGCGGACCGGCGACCTGTGCGGCGGTCTCGGTGCGGGTCCGGCCGGCGACGCGGCTGACGTCGTAGCCGCGGCGGCGCAGGTCCGCCTCGACCTCCTCGCCGATCGCCGCGGTGCCGCCCAGGAGGATGACGTGGCGGGGGCCGAGGTCCTCGAGCGCCTGGAGGGTGACTTCCGACAGCTGCTCGGCGCCGGCCAGCAGCAACGCCGAGCCGCTGGCCGCCGCGAGCGGGCCGCCGGCGAGCGCGTCGGGGAAGGTCCTGGCGCTGGCCAGCAGCACCTGGTCCGTACCCTCCGGATGCAGGGTCCGGGCGATGGTCGCGGCCGTGGCCTCCCGCCCGGACCCCGCCAACCTGCGGGTGCGCAGGAACTCGTAGGGTTCGCGGTACAGCACCAGCGAGCTCGCCACAGGTCGGAGGCTGCGGTCACAGCAGGGCCGGTTGCGCAGGAGCCCGTCGGTGACCAGCTGGCTGGACGCTCCCCCGTCCAGCGCCATGGCCTGCACCGCGCCGAGGGAGAGCATGTACTCGGCGAGCTCGGCCATGGTCATGCCCGCCGAGTAGCCGGGCTGACGCCCGTCCACGGTCACCAGCAGCACCCGCCCGTCGCCGGTGACGCCGACCGCCGAGCGGGGTGCGCGCACGTTGGAGTGCACCTCGGGCGAGAAGCCCTCGTTCGACCAGCCGGAGGCGGGCGCCAGCTCGCCGTCGCGCACCAGCAGCGGGCCGGCGGCCAAGCCGTCGGCCAGCCCCGCCCAGTCGGCGGGGTCGTCGCCCAGAGGGCTGAGGCTCACCTCCAGGTCGAGGGTATGGCCCGCCGCCAGCTCGGAGTTGGCCACCAGGCCGGCGCTGCCACCCATGGTCACCAGCACCGCGCCGTCGTCGGGGATGGCCACGTCCCCGGGCGTGGCCACGACCTTGCGCACGACGCCGCTGCTGACGCCGCCGCCGGCCGGGGGCACGATGCCGTCGATGACGACAGCGCGCAGGGCGGTGGAGGTCTCCTGCACGGGCTGGGCGAACACGGTGGCACCCCATGCAGGGGTGTACAGGAACGCGGAGGACTCCAGGTCCGGGTAGGGCGGCGCCTGGGACGGCGAGCGGTTGAGGCCCCTCACGCTGAGGTTCAGGTCCACTTCGGCGCTCGACACGCTCAGGCCGGTGTCCAGCCGGTCGATGAGGTGGACGCCGTCGGCACGCCGGCCGTAGGTGCCACGTGGGCCGGCCCCCTGGGTCTGCGCCTCCGACACCAGCACGCCGTCCCGTGCGAAGAAGCCGTTGGGGTCACCGACCGGGTTGTTCAGCCAGAACCCGCCGTTGATGGCCGCGATCGCGCCATCGTCGGCCAGCCGTCCTACGGTGTCCGGCACCGTCTCGAGGCCGGCCAACGTTCCCTGACCAAGGCTGGGACGCAGCGTCACCCGCCCGCCGGCGGGGTCGTAGTCCAGGACGTTGACGACCGCCGGGGCGCCGTCGCGCAGGCTGATGGTCGACTCGTGGCGATCCAAGCCGGGCCACACGGGGCGGGGCTCTCCAGGCAGGCCGGTGGTTGGCGGCCACGGTGCGCGGTCAGGGCCGGCGTGCTCGGCAGGCGGCGGGTCGGCCGGCGCGGTGGCGGTCTCCACGGGGGCCGGCTCGGTCGTCGGCTCGGTTGTCGGCCTGGACGTGGGCTCAGGCGTGGGCTCAGGCGTGGGCTCGTCACCGGGGGCCCGGATGCTCGCGGTCGGTGAAGGGTCCGGGCTCGGAGCGCCCAGCGCGGCCGGCGGTCCGCTGACCGGGGTGGCGAGCGACAGGGCGAAGGCGGCGACCACCGAGGTGGCCACCGCCGAGGTGCGACGGCGCACGTGGATCCTTTGATCTTGGGGGAGGCGGGACGGCTGCCGGAGCGTCTGGCCCGGCCGGCCCCGCGACGCAGGCGCGGGCTCGCCCGCCGCCTTCCGTGCGACGGGGCATCGTAGGGTGGCGCAGGATCGTGCGCCGGCCAACTGCACGAAGGGGCACCCTGCGCCTCGTGCGCCGTTCACAAGGCGGGTAGTGGCTCGTGGCCGGCAGGGGCGGCCGCGCGCTGCGTATCCGCGTCTTCGCCGTGAGCAATTCCTTCTCTATGCCGGAGCGCCTCATTTTGACAACGCTCGGGCCGACGCTCTAGCCTCTTCCGATCACGAGCCGGCGCGATAGCGCAACTACGGTGCGGTGGGATCGCGAAGAAGAGGAGCAGCGCGTGAGTCGAGACGGCGCGAACGGTGAGGTACTCACCTTCGGCTTGTTTGACTGGCTCGATGACGACGGGACTCACGAAGTCGCGCGCTTGTATGCAGAGCGCTTGGACATGGTAGAGCAAGCCGAAGCCCTGGGTTTTGATATCTACCACTTGGCAGAGCATCACGGCACGCCGATCGGCCTTGCCAGCTCCCCTAATGTCTTCCTGGCCGCTGTGGCCATGCGCACGGAGCGGATCCGGCTCTGTCCTCTGGTCTACGTGCTTCCCCTTTACAATCCCATACGTCTCACCGAAGAGATCAGGATGCTGGATCACCTCAGCCACGGACGGCTGGAGGTCGGGTTCGGACGGGGATCCTCGCCCTACGAACTGGGCTACTACGGCGTGGCTATCGAGGACACCAAGGAGTCCTTTCCCCGCACGCTCGCTCGTGTGCGCTCCATGATGGTCGACGGTGGGATGGCGCCCGGCACGGAGGGCGAGATGTCCGTCCCGCCTCTGCAACGGCCCCATCCGCCCCTGTGGTATCCCAGCAGCAATCCTGAGAGCATCCCGCGTCTGGGACGTGAGGGCTTCAACACCATCCTTGGGTTCGCGTTCAACTCTCCTCCGGTGGCGGAGGTCAGGCAGCGGCGCGGCGAGTTCTTCGCCGGCGTCCAGGACGCGGCGGCCGATGTCACCCTGGGCGGCGCGGGCGCCTCGTCGCCCCGGTTCGGGATCCTTCGCCATGTCTACGTCGGGGAGACCGACGCGGCCGCACGGAAGGAAGCCGTACCGGCGCTCACGGACTACCACCAGAACCTGAACTATGTGCGCACGCGGCACGGCGTCGATGTGCGGGAGCTCGATTTCGACGCGCTCATCGAGCAGGGCCTCGCGCTCATCGGGTCAGCGGAAACCGTCCGTGACAGCCTTGCTCGGCTGCTGCACGACACGGGCGCGAACCACTTCGCGGGGGCGTTCACCTTCGGATCGCTGCCTCATGCGCAAGCACGGCGATCACTGCAGCGGTTTGCGACCGAAGTGCTCCCTGCCGCTGCCCCTGTCGCGGCTGAGGCCGACTGACGCGTTGTCCCGATAGGCTGTCCCGCTACCTGGAGGCGTGTCGTCCCGGCGACATGACCTGCATGACCTGCATGACATGCACGACCTGCCCAACATGGAGGAGTCCACATGCCAGTGAAGCAACGGCACCCGAGGGCAGGGCGGTCCGACGCCCGCGGCCTCACCTGGATGTTGGTCTGCGCCGCTGTGATCCTGTCCCTGGTGGCCATGGGATGTGGAGACGATGCCGATAGCGGCGACACGGGGTCACAACCGACGATCGAGAGCACCGCGGACGCCGCGGAAACGGATGCCGCCACGGAGGATGCCGCGACGACCACAGAAGGCGCCACCGAGGCAGCGGTCGCCGGGGAATGCGAGGGAGCGGCCGAGCTCGAAGGCGAAGACCTCGAGATCGCGATCCCCTTTCCCCCTGGAGGGGGCTTCGACCGACACGCTCGGCTGATCGGCGACGCCCTGGCCGAGGACTTCGGGATCACCCCGGTCCCCGTCAACGAGGTGGGAGCCGGCGGTCTGCTCACGCTCAACCAGCACGTGACGACGGATCCGGAGGAGCTGCGCATCCAGTACGTGCAAACGCCCAGTGCGGTGGCGGCTCAGATCGCCGGCGCCGAGGGAGCCAGCTTCTCACTGGAGGAGTGGCCGTGGCTTGCTCGCGTGACGGTGGATCCGCAGTTGGCCGTCGCGAGCACCACCAGCGGATTCGAGTCCTTGGAAGACGCGTTCGGCGGTGAGGAGCAGGCACGCATCGGGGCACTCGGTCCCGGCGGAATCGATTACCTGCACGGGCAGGTCCTCCCCGTCACCTTGGGCTCCGAGGCGGAGCTGGTGACCGGGTTCGCGTCTCCGGCAGAAGCGATCCTGTCAGTCACGAGTGGGGACATCGACATGTACGTCCTCGACGAGCGCGCGTTGCTTCCGGCGGTGAAGGCCGGCGACGTCGTGCCGCTGGCGCACATCGGACGCGAAGCGAGCCCGAATCTGCCGGAGGTGCCGGTTGTGACCGATCTGGTGGAGGACGGCACGGAGGAAGCCGACCTGCTCGACGATTACCTCAACCTCATCGAGATCGGGCGCGCGTTCGCCGCCGTTCCGGGCGCGGACGAGGCGAGGGTCGAGACCTTGCGCTGCATGCTGGAGACCGTGCTGACGAATCCGGAGGTTGTCGCCCTGATCGAGCAGGAGGGCGACAAGATGGCGTATGCCCCGGGTCCGGAGATGCAGGAGTCAATCGCTCAGGCGCTCCAAGCCGGCGACCGGTTCGTCGCCTTGCTGGAGGAGTCCTTCTAGATCGAAGGGGCAGCAGCAGTGGGCGAGGAGCTCGAACCGCGGGTCGTGGCGATCGGGGACAGCCTCATCTACGGCCGCGGAGACGCCGTCGCGGGAGGCTGGGTCAGCCTCCTGCGCCGGTGGCTCGAGGCGGAGGGCCCTGCCAGGACGGCCGTCTTCAACCTGGGCATCGGCGGAGAAACGTCTGCGGGGATCCTCGGCAGGATCGCTGCAGAGTGCGAGCGCAGAACCCCCAACGCGGTGATCATCGGTCTCGGCGCCAACGACCTCGCACGACCGGGGCCTGACGGGCCGTGCGCGGTGCCGATCGATGACTTCTCGGAAAACATCACGCGCTGTGTCGCGACGGTCTCCCGGCTGGGGGCTCGCGCGCTGCTGGCCGGAGTGATCCCGGTCGACGAGAGCCGTACCCGACCGCACAACGACCTCTTCTACTCCAATGACGACGCCAGGGAGTACGACCAGGCACTCCGTGCCGTCGCCCAACGCGAGGGCGCGGGCCATGTGCCGCTGGCGGCCGCGGTCGCCCTCGCAGACCCTCGGGAACACCGCTGGCAGGGCGACCCCGAGCTCTTCTCCGACGGCATCCATCCGAACACGGCCGGCTACGCCGCCATGTACCGACTGGCAAGGGCGTCCCTGGCCGCTGTCTTCAACCTGCAGGCGTAGGGCGGCAGGGCGGCCCTACGCAGGTGTCAGGTAGTCGATTCAGCGGGCTGCTGTGGCCGGGGAGCAGTGGGTGCGGCGACACAGGTCGTCCAGATCGACGCCCGGCGCCACCTCGACGATGTTCATGCCATCTTCACCGCGCATGAACACGGCCATGTCTGAATAGACCCTTGATACGCACCGGCGCGCCGTGAGGGGGTAGGTGAGGGTGTCCACGACGCGCAGCTCGCCGGTCTTGGAACGCAGCTTCATGGTCACCCAAACCCGCTGGGCGCCCACCGCGAGGTCGGCCGCTCCGCCGATGCCGGCAATGCGCCGGCCGGGCAGCCGCCAGTTGGCGAGGTCGCCGTCCACGGAGACCTGGTAGGCGCCCATTATCGACAGGTCCAGCCGGCCGCCGCGGATCAGGCTGAACGACACGGCCGAGTCGACGATCGCGCCGCCCGGCACCAGCGTCGTGGGACCCTTGCCCGCCGAGATCAGGTCGGAGTCCTCCTCGCCCTCCGGCGGTGAGCCACCCATTCCCAGGATTCCGTTTTCGCTGTGGAGCAGGACCCGTCGACCCTCAAGCGCGGGGGCCACAGATATCGGCATGCCGATGCCGAGGTTGACCGTCCAACCTTCAGCGATGTCGCGTGCGACACGCTCGGCGACCTCTTGTGTCGTCCACATGATGGCTACACCTCCGGTTGGGATTGCCCCGCGGCCTGCGACAGCGCCGCCTCGCTCCCCGGGAAGTCGAAGAGCTTGGCGGCGTTGTCGTACAGCACCCGCCGGCGCGTCGACTCCTTCATGTCGAGCTGCTCGAACTCCTTCATCCAGCGGTCAACGCTCAGCATCGGGTAGTCCGAACCGAACAAGAACTGCTCCGGGATCACCTTGTCGCAATAGGTGAGCACCTCCGGCGGGATGAGCTTCGGTGCCCAGCCCGAGAGGTCGACGAACACGTTGCTCTTGTGACGCGCGACGGCCATCAGCTCCAGGTGCCATGGCCAGCCGAAATGTGCCGCGATCAGCTGCAAGCGCGGGAACGCCGCCGCGACGTCGTCCACACACGGCACGGGTCGCCCGAAGCGCAGGGTGTAGCCACCGCCTCCCGGTGTCCCGGCGCCGACGGCGGTCGTGCCGGTGTGCACCATCAGTGGCCAGCCGTTCTCCTGGCAGAAATCCCACAGCGGGTAGAACCGTCGGTCGTTCAGCTCGAAGGCCTGGGTGATGGGCTGAACCTTGAGCCCGCGCAGGCCAGCCGTCCGGCAGCGCTCGAGCTCCTGAAGTGCGGCGCGCTGCTGCCACGGGTCCACCGTGGCGAAGCCCATCAGGCGGCCCTCGGAGGCGTTGACCAGCTGGACGATCTCGTCGTTGTTCGAGCCCGCGCCCGTCTGCGACTGCCGGTTGACGTCGAAGACGACCGCGGCCATGTTCCGCGACCGGTAGTAGTCGATGATCTCGGCCTGCCGGTCTTCGGCCGTGCGACCCGCCGAGGCCGGCTTGCCGCGCGCGCGGTCCCCGGTGTGGAAGTGCGCGTGGCAGTCAATCGCGGTAACCGTCATCCTCTTGCCGCCTTTTCTCGTGTCTGGGTCTCGTCGGGCACGATGACGATTCTGTCGACGAACGGGCTGGGCACATGCACCAGGTCGGGGTCCAGCTCTCCCACCGCCACGACGGTGTTGACCTGCGCGATGGTGTAGGACGCCGCCATGGCCATGATCGGGTTGAAGTTGCGCGCCGCCAGGCGGCAGGAGAGGTTGCCGGCGGTGTCCGCGACAGCGGCCCGCACCAACGCCACGTCCGCCGATAGCGCCGGCGCGAGCACGTAGTCCCTGCCCTCCACCGACACGATCTGGAACCGCTCCGCCAACTCCGTCCCGACACCCGTGGGAGTCAGGATCCCGCCGAGTCCGGCGGCTCTTGCCCGGATCTGCTCCACGAACGTGCCCTGCGGAGTGATCAGGAGCTCCACGTTGCCGGCCTCGATCTGCTCAGCGACCAGCTGGCCGCTGGGACCGGTCGGGTACGAGCAGATCAGGCGGCGGAGCCCGCCGTCGTAGGCGAGCTGTCCGAAGTCGCCGTTGTTGGCGATCACGGTGAGGTTCATGCGGCGCTTGCGTGCCAGGGCATCGCGCAATGCGAAAGGGAACCCGGCGCCGCCGAATCCACCGACCATCACCGCCGCGCCGTCGCGGACGACGTCGACCGCGGCGTCCACATCGTCCATCAGCTTCCCGTAGACGTCGGCGGTCGCTGGGTCCGGCCGCGCCGGCCCCGCCAGCAGCGGCGAGAGAGGTCCAACCAGTCTCATGACACAGCCTCCAGTACAGACCCTCGTGTGATGCCCGTTGATGGGCGGCCCATTCGCGATTCGTTACGCAGGTGCGGCCACATCCGAGGGCCCGTCGGCGGAGCGCGTCGTGGCCTTGCTGAGCGTGATGGCAAGGTCGCCCTTGCGAATGGCGACGTGGTGATGGGCGTCGCGGCGTGCCAGCTCTTGAAGAAGGGCGGTGAGCGGTTGCTCGGCGCTCAGGATGGGCTCGGGTGTGTCCACGTTGCGGACGACGTCGGCGGCGTCATCACCGACGATCGCGCGGAGGATCAGATCCTCGTCAGATACGTCTTCGCCGTATGTGGCGCGCAGCTCGGCAAGCGTGGGATCCGGCGGCTCCCAGTGCTGCAGCTCCCGCGCGCGGGGCCGATCAAGTATTCGCCCGCGGACGTCGGCGTCCATGCCCTCTATTGCCTCGCGGCCGCCGTGGCGACCCCAGGCATAGTGGATGCTCTCGTCGGTCACCTGTCGGTAGCGCTCACCCACGGTCACATTGATCGCCGCCTGCGTGGCAACAATCTGGGACAGCGGTGTCACCATGATCGGGTAGCCGAATTCAGCGCGCACGCGGGCGGTTTCCTCCAGCATCTCAGGAAGCCTGCCTTCCAGCCCGACCTGCTGCAGCTGGTAGACGAAGTTGGAGATCATGCCACCGGGTATCTGATGGGTGTACAGCGTCTGGTCGTACTCGTGCGGAACGCCGATGGGGAAGTTCTCAAGCTCCGCGATCTTGCTGAGGTATCGCGTGACCGGCTGCAGCGATTCGTCGTCGATGTCGGCGTCATAGCCGAGCACTCGCAGGTTGCCGGCGACGTTGTAGATGGACGGTTGCGAGTCGCCGTTGGCAAGCGGCGGCACGGCGGTGTGGACGTAGCGCACGCCCGCCTTGACCGCTTCGAGCGCGTTCAATGGTCCCAGACCGTTGTTGCAATGGCCGTGAAATTCCCACTCGATGTCGCCGGCCTCGGCGATCATTCGCGGGAGCAGGTCGCGGGTGCGCTCCGGAGTCAGCAGGCCGCCGACGTCCTTCAAGCACAGTCGGTAGGGCTTCAGGGCTGCGACTTCGCGCGTCTTGGTGAGGTAGTAGTCGTCGGTATGGCGCGGAGAGACGGAGTAGATCATGTCGATGACCGGGGTCATGCCGAGGCTCTCGAGTCGGTCCTTGTCGGCCTTGGTGACCTCGGCATCGTTCCAGTTGCTGCCGGCCCTGGTGAAGCGGATGCCCAGCTCCACCGCCTTCTCGATCAGCAGGTCAGCGACCGCGGGACTGAAGTGACCGCTCATCCTGGTGCTGCGGACGCCACCGTGCCACCGGAGATCCGTGTGCGTCGCCAGCGCTGTGCCCATCTTGACCCAGTGCCACGGGTTCTCTCCAAGGTGTCGGACGAACTTCTTGAGCCGGCTGCCGGGAGCGAAGAACTCAATCTGGTCGAAGCCCGCTCGATCGAGCTGTGAGATGACCGATAGCATGTGACCCGTACGCATGTTCATCGCCCACAAGCTCGCCGCGCCATCGCGGATGGTTGTGTCGATGAACTTCACCTGTGTCATGGTCGCCCCTGCTCGTTCAGCAGCCCTTCTTCTAGAAGGACTCCTTCAGCAGCTCGGCAAACTGCCCGCCGGCTCCAACAGCTTGAGCAACGAACTCCTGCACCTCCGGGCCGGAGGCATACGCCACCTCGTCACCCTCCTGCTCGAGCACTTCCACGAATTCCTCGTCCATGAGCACGGTCTCGAGCATGCAGCTGAGTGTGTCGATGGTGGCCTGCTCGGCGCCTGGCACGGCGGCGAACGAGCGCCCGATCTCGACCAGGTTGATGTAGTTCTCGAGGAGCTCGGCTTCCTCCGTGCCTTCCTCGACCAGCTCACTGGCGAGCGGAACGTCGGGCAAGTTCGCACTCTCCTCACGCGTGAGCAACGCAAGTGCCACAGCGTCACCAGCTTCGACAGCCGGGAGCAAGGCGCGTTCGGACAGGACGTACACGTCGATGTCCCCGTTCGCCAGTGAGAGGACCACCTCTTCAGTGGAGCCGAAGCCGGTGATCAACTCCACTTCGGAGTTGAAGACAGCCGGCAGGACCTTCGCGTGCAGGTAGTCGATGCCGCCGGGGCCGGTCGCGGCGAAGCGGGCCGGCGGCTCAGCGCTGAAGACGTCCTCCAAAGAAGTGAATCCGCTGTCAACACTGGCAACCGCCAGCTGCGGATCCACCATCACACGGCCAATCCAGGGCCATTCCTCCAGCGAGAAGGGAGCTCCTTCGGCGCCAGCGATCTGCGCCGCAACGGCGCTCGGGGTTTGCACGTACTGGATCCTCAGCTTCTCCGGATCCGTCGTGGTGTGCTGGTTGAGCGAGACCAAACCACCGGCGCCGGTCTCGTTCACCACGACCGATGTGACCCCGAACTCTTGGGCCAAGGCGTCGCCGATCAGCCGGGCCTGCCGGTCGAAGCCCCCTCCGGCAGAGAACGGGACCGCGATCTCAAGCTCTTCTCCCTCAAGCTCCGCCGCCCCATCGCAGTCGGCAGCGACCGCTTCTTCGGTGGCGCTCTGGGTCTGGGTGGCAGCGTCACCGGCTGTCGGTTCTGCCGCTTGCTCCGTGGCGTCGCCCGACGTCGGCTCCGCGGCCGGGTCAGCGGCCTCCGCGCATCCGACGGCCACGAGTGCCATGACCACAGCCGTGCATATGGATGCCCACGTACGACGCGGTGCGTGCCGTTGGGCCACGCTCAGGTGCTCATCCCTTGCTGACATCGGTTCTCCTCAGCGTCAATCTGCCTGTCGAACGGTGCAACGACAATTTCCTTGAAGTCGAACGCCTTTTGGCGACATGCACTTTCGGGTGGGCCGTCCCCGCAGCGGTAGCGCGCCGCAGGATAACCAACGACGATCGGCGTTGCAAGCGAGCCGGTATCGCTGATGCGAGGCAACACGATCGCAGTGGCGAACATAACAAATGCTTGGAACCTCTCGTCACTCGTCGCTACGGGCGGTCGCAGGCGCTAAGGTCATGGCGATGGACGTCTTCGATGCGCTCGCCAGGGCCCGGGCCACCGGGCGCCCGGTCGTGCTGGTCACCGTGCTGGGCGTCGAGGGGGACGCGCCTTCGCATCCGGGCGCGAAGCTGGTCGTGGCGGTCGATTCGGCGGGCTCCGACGCCTCGGATGGCGCTGGCGGCGCCGGGCGCGTCTTGGCCGGCACGCTCGGCTGCTCGGAGTTCGACAGCGCCGGCATCGTCCTTGCCGCGGAGCTCACCGCTTCCGGGGCCGCCACCCTGCGCCGACGGGTGGACTTCGCCGGACACGGCCGCGAACGCGCGGTCGAGCTGTTCGCCGAGGTGCACCAGCCCGAGCCGGCCGTGCTGGTGATCGGATCGACCCCGGTGGGCCGCGCTGTCGCGGACCTGGCCACGGCGGTCGGGCGGCGCGCGGTGCTGATCTCGCCCGGCGGCGACACCGCGGTCCGCCCGCGTGTCGAGGTCAAGGCCGACGAGCCGGGCCGCTACCTGCTGACCGCGCCGCCGGGCAGCCACGATGCGGTGGTCCTGTCCGACCACGACGCGCCGTACGTCGATGAGGTCCTGCGCATCGCCCTCGCCAGCAACGCCTTCTTCGTGGGGATGCTGGGCAGCCGCCAGCACGCCCCGCAGGCCGTTCGGCGGCTGCGCGACGCCGGCGTGCCGGAGGCCCATCTCGCCAGGCTGCGGGCGCCGGTGGGGCTGGACATCGGCAGTCGCACACCGGAGGAGATCGCGCTGTCGATCGTCGCCGAGGTGATCGCCACCGAACGCGGGCGGCACGGTGGCCGGATGGGCGTGGACTGGTCGGAGGGATCCGCGGCGGGGGAGCGTCCGTGAACGCTCCTGCCCGGCGACGTGACCACGCCGCCGACGCCGGCGGCGACCCGGAGGTCCTGGCGGAGAAGGCCGCGCTGCGGCAGGAGGTCTGGGGCGCCATCGAGCGGGCCGGAGCGGCGCGGTTCCCGGGCGCGCGGCACCGGATCCCCAACTTCACGGGTGCCGAGGCCGCGGCGGAGCGGCTCCGAGCTACCGACGCATGGCGTGCGGCCGCCACGCTCAAGGCCAACCCCGACTCGCCGCAGTGGCCGGTGCGCCAGCGCGCGCTGGAGGACGGCATCCTGCTGTACATGGCCGTGCCGCGCCTGGCCGGGCGCGATCCGTTCTTCCTGCTGGATCCCGCCCGGCTGACCTCCGGGCCTCGCCGAGCTTCATCCATCAAGGGCGCCTCCGGCTTGGGACGGACGGTGGCGGTGGCCGACCTGGAACCCGTCGACCTGGTGGTCACGGGCTGCGTCGCGGTCGATCCGACCGGGGCGCGCCTGGGCAAGGGCGGCGGCTTCGCCGATCTGGAGTTCGCCCTCGCCGCCGCGGCCGGGCTGATCGGTCCGGACACACTGGTCGCCACGACCGTGCACCCCTGTCAGGTCCTTGAGCCGGGGCGCATCCCGGTCACCGCTCATGATGTGCCGCTGGACCTGATCGTCACCCCCGGCGAGGTCATCGTCTGCTTGGGCGGACGGCCCCGGCCCTCCGGCGTCATCTGGGAGGTATTGACGGAGGAGAAGATCGCCGCCGTGCCGTTGCTGGCGGCGCTGCGGGAGGCAGGCACCCCGTGAGCGCTGATCATCGGACCCTGGCACGGCTGACGGCGCGCATCGCGCGGGCGCCGGGGCGCACGGCCCTGTGCATGGACTTCGACGGGGTGCTTGCGCCCATCGTCGAGGACCCCGCCAGCGCTGCCATGACCGAGGGCCTCGCGCCCGTGCTGGAGGACCTCGCCGGGGCACTCGGGGCGTTGGCGCTGATCAGCGGGCGACCCGCCGCATTCCTGGCCGACCGCGCCGCATCGGTCTACGCCGCGGGTGGGCACCTGCTGGGGCTGTACGGACTGGAGCGGTGGCATGACGGGGCGGCCCGACCGCACGCCGATGCCGCCGTGTGGCACGGCGTCGTCGCCGCCACCTCCGGGCGGCTGGCGCGGCACTTCGCGGCCGGTCGCGGGATTCTGGTGGAGGACAAGGGCCTCGGGGTCGCGGTGCACTGGCGCAACGCCGGCACGGACGCGGAGCGCGCGGCTGCGGGTGTGATCGTCGACGCGGCGGTGCGCGAGGAGGCCGAGGCCACCGGGCTGGAGGTTGCGCCGGGCAAGTTCGTGCTGGAGCTCCGCCCCCCGGTGGCCTGGGACAAGGGCGACGGGGTGCGCACCGTGGCGGCGGACTCCGGCGCCGAGCTGGTGGTCTACGCCGGCGACGACATCGGCGACCTGCCGGCCTTCGCGGCCGTGCGCGCGCTGGGCGGCACCACGATCGCCATCGACCATGGGACCGAGACCGATCCGCGGGTGCTGCAGGCCGGCGACGCGATCCTCGCCGGCCCGCCCGCGGTGGCGTCCTGGCTGGGCGAGCTCCGATCCGCGGTGCGGGCCGGCGCCACGGGGCGCGCCGAGGTCGACTAGGTGGGTCAGGTCGATCTGCCGGGCCGGGCGGCGAGCGCCTCCCGCAGGGCGGTGCGCTGCGCCGCCAGCCACTCCTCGGGCGAGCCGCGACGCGCCGCCGCCCGCATCACCTCGGCGCGCGCGGCACGCTCGCCGGCGTCCATGACCAGGGCCCGGTGCAGGGCGGCCGCCTGCTCCTCGACGTCGTAGGGGTTGACGAGCAGCGCGCCGGCCCGTCCGCCCGGCGTGGCCTGGTTCGGGGTGGCCTGGTTCGGGGTGGCCTGGTTCGGCATGGTGTCGGGCGCCATGACATCGGCGGCGCCGGCGCCGCGTGAGAGCACCATCACGCCGTCCCGGATGTTCAGCACCGGGCCCTCCTTGGCGACCAGGTTGGTGCCGTCGGTCACGGGATTGCACAGCAGCACGTCGCTGCGCTGCAGCGCGGCCACGGCCTTGGGATAGTCATCGCCCACGAACACGGTCACGGAGTCCTGGCCGAAGCGTTCCTGGATCCGCTCGACGGCGTGTCGGCACGCGTCCAGGTAGTCGCGGTACGCCGGAACCCCCTGCCGGGAGGGGTTGAGGTGGGCGTAGTGCCACACCCGGCCGACGTGCTCGGGATGCTCGCTCAGCAGCAGCTCGTAGGCGTGCAGGCCGCGCAGGATGTTCTTGGACAGGTCGGTGCGGT
>Ga0209587_1000414_pt1 | contig 20900 bp, 20 predicted proteins | sample NGEPerD_2_FD_184512 | JGI IMG/M metagenome (GOLD analysis project Ga0209587, IMG submission 184512) | Arctic peat soil microbial communities from the Barrow Environmental Observatory site, Barrow, Alaska, USA - NGEE PermafrostL1-D... | ecosystem: Environmental > Terrestrial > Soil > Wetlands >... | reverse complement strand
AAGAACGGCCCTCGATCGCGAACGGTCGCTCGCTGTCGACCCTGTCCGCGAGCACCCGCTCGGCGTCCCTGACCAGCCGTTGGGCTGTGGCCCGGACCTCGTCGCGCTCGCCGGTCGGGGTGTGCGGTGCCTCGTCGGCCAGCGCAGCGAGGGCCAGGGTGGCCAGCCGCAGACGGGCGCCGAAGTCCCGGGACCACAGGGGGGTCAGCACGGCGCAGATGTCGTCGTACATCGCCACGGCAGCAGCGGCGCCGTCCCGCAAAGCGAGCAGCTCGATGGCGGCGGCACCGCCCACGACGGCGACCATCCCCTCGCGGTGCCACCGCTCGCGCAAAGCCGGGAGCCGCTGCAGCGCGGCCAAGTCACCTCGTCCCGCCGCGACGGAGAAAGTGACGGACTCCAGCATCGCGCGTGGCGTGGGGGGCGGATCCTCCGTGCTGAAGTCGGCGATGCTCAGTGCCTGCTCCCACTCACCTCGCATGTATGCCATGACGCCGGCGTGCGTACGCCCGGTGATCCCCTGGATGGTCCAGGGGCGTCCCATCTCACGTGCCAGTCGGGACGCCCCCACGAAGAACTCCTGCGCCTCGGCGAGGGCGCCGTAGTCGTACTCGAGTCCACCCGCACGCACATGCCCGCGCAGCTCGCTGAGCACGTCGCCGCGGGCGCGGGCATCCTCGATGATCCGCTTCAGCTCCGCTCGGCTGCCCTCACCGAAGTCGAGGTGCTGGCTCAGCCAGGTGAGAGTCAGGCCGACATCTGCCGCGAGGCGCGGCATGCCGAGCTTGTCCGCGAGCTCGAGTGCCTCGTCCGCACAGGAGCGCGCTTCGTCGAAGCTGTCGTCCCAGACCAGGGCCTGGGAGTGCATGGCGAGGATTCGCGCACGCAGCTCGGTCTCCTCGGGACCCACCAGCTCGAGAGCCTCCGCACTCACCAGGCTGGGTCGGACGTCGGTCTCGGTGGACCGGAGCGCCTCGACGCGCGCGAGCAGGAGGCGTGCCCTGGAGACCGCTTGGAAATCCGGAGCGCGACGCGCCAGGTGGGAGTCGACGAGCGCGAGTGCCGTCTCCGGTCGGCCCGAGCTGCACAGCGCGTCGACCGTGCGCGCGACGAGCTCCGCCTCGTCCGGCGGATCGTCGAGCTGGGTCGAGGCACGTTCGTAGATCTCCAGTGCCTTGGTGAAGTGCCGCGCCGCCTCGTCCGGCCCGCCGGAGGCGATGGCCTGCTCACCGGCGTCGACGCTCGCCTGCAGGGCGGTAGGCAGGTCGTGGGAGGCCAGCGCGTGCCTGGCGAGGTTTGCGGCGCCCTCCTTCCCGTGGAGCTCACGCACCGCAGCGGCGTACGACGTGTGCAGGCGCATGCGCTCGCCGGGCAGCAGGTCGTCGTACACCGCCTCTCCGAGGAGGGCGTGGCGGAACGCGTAACCCTGCTCACCGGTGCGCACCAGCACGTTGGCGTCGATCGCGTCTCGCAGAGCAACCTCGAGCTGTTCCTCCGAGACGGGTGCGACCTTGGCGAGAAGATCGTGCGAGACGCGCTGCCCCGCGGCCGAGGCCACCCGCACGACGTCGCGCTCGGTCTCCCCGAGCCGGTCCAGCCGGACGAGAAGCAGGTCGGCCAGGTCCTCGGGCAGGCTCCAGCCTCCTCCCAGGAACGCCCCCACCAGCTCTTCGACGTAGAAGGCGTTGCCCTGCGAGCGCTGGACGATGCGCTCGATGTCCTCGTCGTAGCGCGCATCGGAGCTACCGATCAGCTGCTCGACCATCCCACGCACGGCTCCAGCGGGGAGCGGATCGAGCTGGATCCGTTCGACACCGGGCAGACGGACCCACTCCGCCACCCGCTGGCGCAAGGGGTGACGGCGGTGCATCTCGTCCGAGCGAAAGGTCACGACGCACAGGAAGCGCCCCCGAAAGCGGCGGGAGAGCAGGAAGCTGATCAGGTCGCGGGTGCTGGCGTCGGCCCAGTGCGCGTCCTCGATCACCATGGTCACGGGGCCGATCTCGGCCAGTTCCTCGACCAGGGCATACATCGCCTCGAAGACCTCGGCGCGGTCGGATCGCTCCGTCACCGCGTCGCTGGGCTCCAGCGGGGTCTGGTGGCGCAGCCGGGACAGAGCCGGATGGGCCACAGCCGGTCCGTCCGCGAGCTCAGGGACGGCATCCCCCACCTGCCTGAGCATCTCGGCGAACGGTAGGTAGGGCATCGAGGTGTCACCGAAGTCGAGGCAGTGGCCGACGAGCGGATGCCACCCCCGCGCCACGAGATGGCCCAGCGCCTCGGTCAGCAGTCGAGTCTTCCCGACCCCCGCGTCACCGGAGAGCAGCACCATCCGGGCCCCATCGGGGCTGCCATCGGGGTTGCCATCCGGGCTGCCGGCGGCGCGGAGGAGAGCCTCGAGCTCAGGCGTGCGACCGACAATGCTCTCGGTCCTGCTCCGGTCGATCCGCACATCGGTCATCATTCCGCAACGCGCGCCGCCCTGCGCCACCACCGGCGGTTCGGCAGGGTGGCGGTTCCTTTGCCGTACGACGTGTTCATCCGCGCGACGCGGTCGTGCATCACCTGGAACATGTAGTCCTCGTTGATGGGGCTGTACATGGCACTCATCTCCTTGGCTCGATCCGTCTTTGGATCGTTGAGTCGATCTCACTGCTAAGGCACCGGAGGAGACATCGGCAGATGCCTTAGACGCCGTGCTGTGGCGCCTCAGATTTGCTCGGCCCGCCGGCCTGGGACCCTGTCGGCGGTCGGGGCGTCCACACGCACCCCATCGGTGCGTTGCCGCCGCCCACGCCTCGGTGATCCGTGGGGGAGCGTGGCTGGGGGTCTGGCCTGAACCGACGTCAGATGCGGGAGAGGGAGAGGATCTCGAAGACCGGCATGGGGCTGAGCCGCTCGAGGGCGCAGGTCATCTGTCCCTCACCCGAGGTCTGCTGGCGGACCGTCACCGACCACTCCACGCCCGCGCGGCTGAACACGCTGGTGGGGCCGTGTCGGCGGACGAGTCGCAGTGCGTCGAGACGGTCCTCCTCCAGGTGTCGGCGCAGGGCGATCTCGGCGTACTGCACCGCCATCGGGTACGACGACCGACCGCGCAGTCGCTCGATGTCCACCCGACCCTCCTCGTGCAGGAACGCGACCCCGCTGGCTGATCCAGGCTCCATGCGTCCGTAGTAGAGGCCCTCCGGCAGCACGACCATGTTGGCGGCGAACCGGTCGCCACCCATGTGGGAGATCTCCCAGGTCTGCGCGGGGTGCGTGGCCGTGAGCGCCGCGGCCACGGGGCGTCCACGCTCGGCGCAGCAGGCGTCGTGACGCCCGTGCGTGCAGACGCCGTACAACGGGCCCTCCAGCCGCGTCCAGTCCGGAGCCTCGCCCCGGGACACGGCGTCTACGTCGATCGCGGTCAGCTCCTCAGGGTCCTCGAACGTCGAGGTGAGCAGCACCCCGGGGGCAGGGAAGGCGACGAACACGCGGTAGAAGAGCTCGCGGTGGGCCCTGTGATGGCGCCTGGCCAGCAGCACTTTGATGTTCCGGTGCGTCGACAGGTGTGCCTTGACGGAGTCGGGAAACCTGCTGTCCTGCGGGGCGCTGGCTCCCCACGGGCCTTGGTGCTCGATCACAAGGAACGCGGTCAGGTGGGTGGCGGTCCCGGCCAGGTTGTCCTGCCGCTGCTCGGCGGCAGCGGAGCACCTGAAGTCGCCGCCGCGTCTGGCAGTCAGTGGACGACCTCGAGCAGACCCTCACGGATCAGCCGCCGGCTCAGCACCAGGGCGGACTTCGGGTCGAGGCCAAGCTCCTCGGGCGTGAACACCTCGAGGGTGCGGGCCTGCTCGACCGCCTCGCTGATCCGCGCCGGAACCGTCACCCGACGGTCGCCGAGGAAGAGATGGAGCCGGTCCCCGTCCTGCCGAAGCACGCAGGGCTTGCCGGGGCGACGCCGCAGCATGGTGTCGGCGGCGACGCGGTCCAGGTGCATACGGTCGACCAGGCCGCCCCGGAGGTTGGGCGTACGGCGCTCGAGGAACGAGCGTGTCTGGGCATCCGAGATCGCAGCGACGTCGGTGGCCGACAGCGCAGCAACCAGCACCTGGAGTCGCTCCCTGAAACCTTCGGCGAGCTGCTCCGGGTGGTCGAGGTAACCCGCGGGCAGGTGGGCGTCGGCCTCCGCGCTGTCCATGGCCTGTCGCACCGCACGGTCCAACAGCGTTCGCCAGGTGAGCTGGTTGATGCCGATGGTCACATGCAGGGAGACGGTGCCCTCCGCCCGTGCGGCATGCGGGGTGCTCGTGGGGAGATACATGCTCAGGCCCGGCTCGAGCAGCACCTCGCGCGCGCCGGTGTCGCCCTCGCCGGGCGCCGGGTGCACTTCCCAGAGCTTGGAGCCGTGCGTCTGGAAGACGAAGACGTCGTGGCTGTCACTGTGCACCGCGAAGCCTTGTGAACCGGGTGGCGTCAGGTAGGCGTTGGCCTGACAGGGGTGACCGAGCGCGAGCTCGAGCTCGGCGATCAGTCGCGTCAGGGGAGGCCAGTAGCGGTGCAGCCCCTGGAGTACGACGGTGGCGCCGCCCTCGAACAGGTCGATCACCTTGCGGGAGTCCACGAGCCCGGTCAGCGACTGGCCCGCGATGGTGGCGCCGCTCCGCGTGTACTTCGAAGCGGCCAGCACCGAGCCGTTCTGGGCCAGCCGGACCGCCGGTGTGCGGATCGCGGTCGAGGTCAGCAGGTGGTCGACGTCGTCGAAGGAGAGCAGGTCGACGAGGTCTGCCGGGTCGGCCATGTGCACGTGAACGTGGGACGCCCAGATCTTCTCGACGAAGTTCTCTGCGTCCCCGCTCAGCAGTTCGAGCGCGTCCACTCAGACGCTGCTGCCACCGTCGGTGCCGTCGGCATCGCCACTGTCCGTGCCGTCGGCATCACCACCATCGGTCCCGTCAGCGTCGCCGCCATCGGTGCCGTCAGCGTCGCCACCGTCCGTGCCGTCAGCGTCGCCGCCATCGGTGCCGTCAGCATCGCCACCATCGGTCCCGTCGACGTCGCCGCCATCGGTCCCGTCAGCGTCTCCGCGGTCGGTCGAGTCAGCATCTCCGCCATCGGTCCCGTCAGCGTCGCCCCCATCGGTGGAATCAGCATCTCCGCCGTCCGTGCCGTCGGCGTCGCCCGCTGGCACCGCCTCCGCGCCACCTGCAGTGGTTTCCATCTCTTCGTCGCCGAGGGGCTCGTCGGGAGTCGTCATCTGCTGCCTCCTGTGTGAGAGTGCGGCGCACGTCACGCCGTACATCTTTGGTTCCCGATCCTGCCGGTTCGAACCAAGGAGCACCACCGGGGGTTGCCCCCCAGATTGCTTTGCGCAGGCAGCGCTCAGAGCTTCTCGGCTTCGGCCCGTTCCACGATGGCGGCGGCGTAGTCCTCGTTCTCCTCCCGGATGCGGGACAGGAAGCTCTTGGTGCGCTCGTTCTGAGGGTTGTTGATGACCTCGCGCGGGGCGCCCTGCTCGACCACCACGCCACTGTCCATGGACACCACCCGGTCGGCGACCTCGCGCGCGAAGCCCATCTCGTGGGTGACCACGATCATGGTCATGCCGCCCTGGGCGAGCTCGCGCATCACCGAGAGGACCTCGCCGACGAGCTCAGGGTCCAGCGCCGACGTGGGCTCATCGAAAAGCATCAGCTTTGGTTCCATGGCAAGAGCACGGGCGATCGCGACCCGCTGCTGCTGGCCGCCGGACATCTGCCCGGGATAGCTGTCACCCCGGTCGCCGAGGCCGACACGTTCGAGGAGCGCCTCCCCTCGCTGCTTCGCCTCCGCCTTGCGTACGCCGGCCACCTGCATCGGCGCCTCCATGACGTTCCCCAGCGCCGTCATGTGAGGGAACAGGTTGAACCGCTGGAAGACCATGCCGATCTCGCGACGCTGGGCCGCGATCTGCTTGTCGCCGAGACGGTGCAGCTTGCCGTTCTTCTCCTCGTAGCCGGCGAGCTCCCCGTCCACCCAGATGCGACCACCCTGGATGGTCTCGAGCTGGTTGATGCAGCGCAGGAAGGTGGTCTTTCCCGATCCCGAAGGGCCCAGCAGGCAGACAACCTCGCCCGCGGCGACGTCGACGTCGATGCCCTTGAGCACTTCGTTGCTGTGGAAGGACTTGTGGACGTTGACCGCGTGCACCAACGGCATCGGCTCGGTCGTCTTCGATTGGCTCATTTGCTGCCTCCGACGATCGACAGCATCTTCGCCCTCATGCCCTTGTCGCGAGGAGCCGACGTACCGAACCCGCGACCGAAGTGAGCCTCGAGCCTGCTCTGGACTGCCATCAGCACGCTGCAGATCAGCAGGTACCAGATCACCGCGGCCACGAGCACCGGGAAGGTCTGATAGGTCCGTGACCCGATCGACGACAGCTGGAAGAACAGCTCGTTGCTGACCGGGATGGCGATCAGCAGGGAGGTGTCCTTGACCATGGCGATGGTCTCGTTGCCCGTGGGCGGCACGATGACGCGCATGGCCTGCGGCAGTACCACGCGGCGCATTGCCCTGCCGTTGCTCATGCCCAGGGCACAGGCGGCCTCACGTTGTCCGTCGTCGAAGGAGAGGATGCCCGCCCGCGCGATCTCGGCCATGTACGCCGCCTCGGAGAGTCCCAGCCCGATGATGCCGCCGATGATGCCGGTGAAGATCTGGTTGGCGTCGAGGGAGAACAGCGTCAGGTCACTGTTCAGCCCCAGGAGATCCATGATCTGCGTCCCGAACGGGAAGCCGAACGCGAGGCCCTTGGGCTGCGGGAAGAGCACGCCGAGCGCACCCATGATCGTGAGCAGCACCAGCCGGGGCACCGCCCGGAAGAACCAGGTGAACGCCCAGGCGACACCCGAGAGGACCGGGTTACTCGAGAGCCGCATCACGGCCACCAGGATTCCGAGGGTGACGCCGATGACCATCGAACCCGCAGTGCCGAGCAGGGTGCCCATCACAAGACCGCGCAACACCGGCGACTGGATCATCGCCTCGAACACGAAGGACCAGTTGAAGGCCGGGTTGGTCAGTAGCAGGTGCACGAACATCGCCGCAAGCACGACGATGACCGCGATCACCACCCACCGACCGGGGTGACGCACCGGCACTGCGTCGATCATCCCGGGACGGTCGTCCCCCTTCTCCGGGCCAGCCACGGTCTTTGAACTCATGCTGTCGTCGCACTCATGTCAGGGCGTGGGGTTCACGGCGAAGTCATCGATCGCGCCGGCCTCGACATTCCAGCCCTTGAGGGCATCCTCGTAACCGCCGTCGCTCTGGAGCGACTTCAGCGCGGCCACCATGGCCTCGCCCATGGCCTGGCCGTCCTTGGGAAGCACATAGCCGTAAGGAGCGGAGTCGTAGATGTCGCCTAGCGGCTCGAGCTTGCCCTTGGACTGCTCGACCCCGTAGGCAACCTGCGGTGAGTCCGCGAGCATGGCGTCGGCCTTGCCGGAGACGACCGCCGCGGTGACCGCGTCCTAGCCCTCGTAGATCAGCGGGTCGCGCATCGGGGTGCCGGCCTTCTGGCACGCGGCGATCTTGGGTGGCAGGTCAATCTCCTGCTGCGTGGTGGCCTTCTGCACCGCCAACGTCGCGCTGCAGGGTTTGTCCGGATCGACCTTCTTCGGGTTGCCCGGGGCACTGGCCCACTGGGTCCCGGCGCTGTAGTAGCTCACCATGGTCGCCTGCTGCATCCGCTCGGCGTTGATGGTGAAGCTGGACATACCCAAGTCGTACTTGCCGCCCTGGACACCCGTGATGATCGAGTCGAACTTGGCGGGAACGAAATTTACCTTGAGGTCGAGCTTCTTCGCGACCGCGGTGAGCAGGTCCACGTCGAACCCCTGGATCGTCTTTCCGTCACCTGCGAGGAACTCGCTCGGCGCGTAGGTCGCGTCCGTGCCGACTGTCAGGGTGCCCTTGTCCTTGATCTCCTGAGGGACCAGTGCGGCCGCATCCTCGTCCACGCTGGTCTGGACCTCACCGCCCTTCTGCTCGCCTGTGTCGAGCGAATCCGAGCCGCAGCCGGTGAGGGCATCAGGCCCACCGCCAGGACCGAGACCATGAGCTTTGACCGTCGCATGTGCTTCCCCTCGCTGGGCTCCGTGCAGAGCCCCGATGTCTTGTTCTCGCTTCGCTGTCGAACGACGTGCCCTCGGCATCCTGCCACCGGGCCCGGCGAATGTGGATGGCCGCGGCGCTGCAGAGACCCACTCGTTACCTGGCCGCCCGAGCGAGGTTGCCCTCAGCCTTCGTCGAAGGCCTTCACGACTGCCTCGTCGATCGTGTGCTTGGGACCGGTGAACCAGTTCTTGGCCGAGACGTTCCACCAGATCGTGAGCACCAGGAGAGCGCCGATGGTGACGATCGGGGCGTAGTTGACGAACTTCCACTCGAACTCGTCCCGTAACGGGTTGGCCGCTGGCGTCGACGGCATCATCAGGTACAGCGAGACGATGACGATCTCGGCGACCGCGATCGGGTTCATCCACTTGTACTTGCTGCCGTTGTTCCACGAGCCGACGTCGAACCTGCTCCCGTGGCGCCAGCGCAGGTAGATCGGGATCGCGAACGCGAGGTAGAGGCCGATCACCGCGATCGACGTGACCGCGTAGAACGCGAGCGGCACGGGAACACCGTTGACGTCGACCTCGATCAGCGCCGGCAGGGTGACGACCGCAGCGCAGATGCCGACCAGCAGCACCGCGTTCGCCGGCACCCGCTTCGGCGTCAGCTTCTGCCAGATGCTCGAGCCCGGCATCGCGCCGTCGCGACTGAACGCGTAGGTCATGCGGGACGCCGAGGTCATGCACGACGTGGCACAGAAGAACTGCGCGGACGCCGAGATGAAGAGCACGAAGGTGGCCCAGTTGGTGCCGAGGGCCGCCACGAAGATCCCCGCCACGCCACCGCCGCCCAACGCGTTGTCCGGCAGACCCTTCGCGTTGTCCGGGATCGCGAAGACCACGCACAGCAGCAGGACGTAGCCGCCGAGCAAGGAGTAGAGGATCGAGCGCCAGATGCCTTTCGCGGCGGCCTTGGACGCCTCGGCGGTCTCCTCGGACAGGTGGGCGCACGCGTCGAAGCCCGTGATCGTGTACTGCGTCAGCAGGAAGCCGAACGGCACGATCGCGAACCAGAACCCGAAGTTGCTGGTGCTGCCGTCGCCGTACCCCGAGTTGTTGAACCGTTCGGTGAACACGTAGCTGAAGCTCTGGTGCTGGTCGGGCACGATGATCAGGATCAGCACGATCACCGCGGCGCCGGCCACGTGCCACCACACCGAGACGTTGTTCATGATCGCCATCAGGTGGCTGCTGAAGATGTTCAGCACCGAGGCCAGGGCCAGCACGACCACGAAGATCAGGAACACCCGGTTCAACGAGTAGTCGGCGGCGAACGACTCAGAGTAGGTGCTGAACGTGAGGTCGATGAACGTCGCGCATCCGTAGGAGACACCGGCGGTGACAGCGATCAGACCGATCAGGTTGAGCCAGCCGGTGAAGAAGCCGGCCGCGGGACCGCCGAGCTTCGAGGCCCACCAGTAGATGCCGCCGGAAGTGGGGTACGCCGAGACCAGCTCGGACATGGTGAACCCGATGATCAGGATGAAGATTCCGAGGATCGGCCACGACCAGGAGATCGAGATCGGCCCGCCGTTGTTGAAGCCCGCGCCGAAGTTGGTGAAGCAGCCCGCCAGGATCGAGATGATCGAGAAGGAGATCGCGAAGTTGGAGAACCCCGACCAGCTTCGGTTGAGGTCCTGCTTGTAACCGAGTTTCGCGAGGGCTCTCTCGTCATCGCTGAGCTGTGGTTCGTCTGTCGTCGCCATGTCAGCCTCCTGGGAAAGACTTTCTTCGGCCCGCTTCGAGCAAGGTAGTCCCGGGATCTCAACGTCGTCCATAGCCTAGATGCAAAAGGTTTGAGTCCAGACCATTGACACTCGCGACACGAGGCTCGAACACTGAATGGCGTGATCCCCGCACCGGACTCTTCGCTGCCCGAGGCGGTGCTGCGCCCGGTGCGTGGGCACCACGCCTTCGAGGCGTGTGTCGAGCAGCTGGCCACCCTGATCCGGCTGGGTGTCTATCCTCGCGGCTCGACCCTGCCACCCGAGCGCGAGCTGGCCGGTCGTCTCGCAGTCTCCCGAGCCACCCTGAGGGAGGCGATGGCCGCGATGCGGCAAGCAGGCCTGGTCCAGACCACCCGGGGTCGCGGCGGCGGCACGGTGGTCACGATGCGGGCGGCCACCCCGTCGGCGCGCGCAGCATCCCGGCGTACGACGGCCACGCGGGCGGACTGGATCGACGCGCTCGACTTCCGCAGGATCATCGAACCTGGCGCGGCCGCCCTTGCCGCGACAGTGGACCTCGACGACGCCCAGAAGAGACGGCTTGTCTCCGCCCATGAGTCCGTCGCCGGCGCCCGCGGACCGGCGTTGCACCGCCAGGCAGACTCGCGTTTCCACCTCACTCTCGCCGCCCTGAGCGGGTCCTCGCGCGTCGTCGAGTCGGTCACGGCCGTCCAGTCGACGCTGCACGAGATGCTCAGCGCGATCCCCGTTCTCGACGCCAACATCGCGCACTCCGACAACCAGCACGCACGGATCGTCAAGGCGATCCTGGCCGGACGGGCCAGCCGCGCGCGACAGGTGATGGAGGAGCACTGCGACGACACCGCCGCGCTGCTGCGAGGCCTTCTCGGATGACCGATCGCCGACACGGGCTCGAACCGACACACGCCACCCACGGGAGACCCACATGAGCACACCGAACGACCGCTACCTGCCAATGGAGCACCTGCGCACGATGATCGAGGCCGACAAGGTCGACACCGTCGTGCTGGCGTTCACCGACATGCAGGGGCGGCTGCAGGGCAAGCGCCTGCACGGTCGCTACTTCCTCGACGTCGCTCTCAAGGCGGGCACCGAGGGCTGCAACTACCTGTTGGCCGTGGACGTGGACATGAACACGGTCGCTGGCTACGCGATCTCCTCGTGGGAGCGCGGCTACGGCGACATGGAGTTCGTGCCCGACTGGGACACGCTGCGTCTGCTGCCGCACCTCCCCGCCACCGCTTTGGTGCAGTGCGACCTGGTCTGGCTCGACCACGCACCCGTGTCGCAGTCGCCGCGCACCATCCTGAAGACCCAGCTCACGAAGGTCGCGGCGATGGGCATGGTGGCCCTCGCGGGCACCGAGCTGGAGTTCATCGTCTTCAACAACACCTACGAGGACGCACACGACCGCAGATGGCTGGGCCTGACACCGGCCAACCAGTACAACGTCGACTACTCGCTGATCGGCACCTCGCGCGTCGAGCCGCTCCTGCGCGACATCCGCAACCACATGTACGCCGCGGGGATGGACGTCGAGGGCGCGAAGGGTGAGTGCAACTACGGGCAGCACGAGATCGGCTTCCTCTACGCCGACGCGCTGGTCACCGCCGACAACCACAGCGTCTACAAGACCGCTGCGAAGGAGATCGCCGCCCAGCACGGGCAGTCGCTCACCTTCATGGCGAAGTACAACGAGCGCGAGGGCAGCTCCTGCCACATCCACCTGTCCCTGCGTGGCGCGGACGGCACGGTCGTCTTCGGCGACGGGTCGGAGCGCTCGCCGCTCTACGACCAGTTCGTGGCCGGCGTACTCGCCACGATGACGGACTTCACCCTGCTGTACGCGCCGAACATCAACTCCTACAAGCGATTCGCCTCCGCGTCCTTCGCGCCCACGGCCGTCGCCTGGGGTACCGACAACCGCACCTGCGCGATGCGTCTCGTGGGCCACGGCCCGTCCGCGCGCATGGAGAACCGGTTGCCGGGCGGCGACGTGAACCCCTACCTGGCCCTGGCCTCCATGCTCGCGGGCGGCCTGTACGGCATCGAGAACGAGCTCGAGCTCGAGGACGAGCTGGTGGGCAACGCCTACGCCTCGGACAAGCCGCACGTGCCGCACACGCTGCGCGCGGCGCGCGAGTCGTTCGCCTCCTCCGACATCGCCCGGGCCGCCCTGGGTGACGAGGTCGTTGACCACTACGTCAACATGGCCGATGTCGAGCTCGCAGCCTTCGACGCCGCCGTCACCGACTGGGAGCTCGCCCGGACCTTCGAGAGGATGTGAGGCTGTGACCACGAGCCCAGCCACGAGCCCAGCCACGAGCCCAGCCACGAGCACCGTCATCAGTCCCGTGACCGCCCAGCAGATCGCCGAGGTCAGCTCTGCGAGCGTCGAGGAAACCGACGAGGCGATCGCCCTTTCACAGGAGGCATTCGGTCCCTGGCGTGATGTGGCACCTGGGGAACGGGCTCGCCTGCTGCGCGCTTTCGCTGCCGTTGTGGAGCTGCATCTCGAGGAGCTCGCGCAGATCGAGGTGGCCAACGCCGGCCACACGATCGGCAACGCCCGCTGGGAGGCGGGCAACGTGCGCGACTGCCTGAACTACTATTCGGCCGCGCCGGAGCGCCTGTTCGGCCGACAGATCCCGGTGGCCGGTGGGGTGGACATCACCTTCCACGAACCCCTCGGCGTCGTCGGCATCATCGTGCCGTGGAACTTCCCGATGCCCATCGCCGGCTGGGGTTTGGCGCCCGCCCTCGCGGCCGGCAACACGGTCGTGCTCAAGCCCGCCGAGATCACGCCACTCACGGCGATCCGGCTCGGCGAGCTGGCAGTGGAGGCCGGGCTCCCCGGGGGTGTCCTCACCGTCATCCCCGGCAAGGGTTTCGTGGTCGGTGAGCGCTTCGTAACCCACCCGGACGTGCGCAAGGTCTGCTTCACCGGCTCGACGTCGGTCGGCAAGCAGATCATGGCCGGGTGTGCCGACCAGGTGAAGCGGGTGACCCTGGAGCTCGGCGGCAAGAGCGCCAACATCGTCTTCGCCGACACCGATGTGGCCGCGGCCGCAGCGAGTGCGCCGTCCGCCGTGTTCGACAACGCCGGACAGGACTGCTGCGCCCGGTCGCGGATCCTCGTACAGCGGTCGGCGTACGACGAGTTCGTCGGCCGCCTCGAGGAAGCAGTGCAGCGGATGCGCGTGACCGACCCGGCTCAGGACGACAGCGAGATGGGTCCGATGGTGTCGGCCACGCAGCGCGACTCCGTCCAGCGCTACATCGACGGCGCGAACGTCGCGTTCACCGGTTCGTGTCCGGACGGCGAGGGTTTCTGGCTGCCTCCGACGGTGGTCGAGTCGACCTCGACCCGCGAGGCGGTGTGGCGCGAGGAGGTCTTCGGCCCGGTGGTTGCGGTGATGCCGTTCGACGATGAGGAGGAGGCGGTCGCGCTCGCCAACGACTCCGAGTACGGCCTCTCGGGCTCGATCTTCACCAACGACCTGGGCAGGGCGATGCGGGTCTCACGTCGCGTCGAGGCGGGCAACCTGAGCGTCAACAGCCACGCAGCAGTGCGCTACTGGACACCCTTCGGTGGCTACAAGCAGTCGGGCCTCGGCCGCGAGCTCGGCCCGGACGCGCCCAACGCCTTCACCGAGGAGAAGAACGTCTTCATCGCCGACGGTGGTTGAGGAGCGAGGAACGAGCGTCTCGGAACCGCCACACCGAAGCAGGGAGACACACATGTCAGGACGTCTGGAGGGCAAGGTCGCGGTCGTCACCGGAGGGTGCTCGGGCATCGGCCTGGCGACGGTCAACCGCTTCGTCGAAGAGGGGGCCAAGGTCGTCATCGGTGATATCGACGACCTGCGTGGGCACGAGCTCGTCGGCCAGCTTGGCGAGAAGATCACGACGTACGTCCATGTAGACGTCACCAGCAAGGACGAGGTCGACGCGCTGTTCCAGTCGGCCAAGGACACCTACGGCTCGGTCGACGTCGCCTTCAACAACGCCGGCATCTCGCCACCCGAGGACGACTCGATCATGGACACCGACCTCGACGCCTGGCGCAGGGTGCAGGAGGTCAACCTGACCAGCGTCTACCTGTGCTGCAAGGCGGCGTTGACGCACATGCTCCAGCAGAAGTCGGGGTCGATCATCAACACCGCCTCCTTCGTCGCGGTGATGGGAGCGGCCACCAGCCAGATCTCCTACTCCGCGTCCAAGGGTGGGGTGCTGTCGATGAGCCGCGAGCTCGGGGTCCAGTTCGCCCGTGACGGCATCCGCGTGAACGCGCTGTGCCCCGGGCCGGTGAACACCCCGCTGCTCAAGGATCTGTTCGCCAGCGATGCCGAGCGTGCCGCGCGCCGTCTGGTGCACGTGCCGATGGGTCGCTTCGGCGAGCCAGAGGAGATGGCCAACGCCGTACTCTTCCTGGCCTCGGACGAGTCCAGCTTCATGACCGCAAGCACGTTCCTCGTCGACGGCGGCATCTCCGGTGCCTACGTCACGCCCCTATGAGGGCGGCCCATGAAGGCGGCGTTGTGAGAGTGTGCGTCACGTGAAGCCACTGATCGGGCTCTCCAGCTACCGCGAGCACGCGAGCTGGGGGGTGTGGTCCCAGGGGGCCGACCTGCTCCCTGCCAGCTACTCGGACGCGATCGTGCGTGCTGGCGGCGTACCCGTGCTACTTCCGCCGGCCACCGGGGACCCCGACGCCGCCGCCGCGGTCGTGGAGCGCCTCGACGGGCTGGTGATCACCGGCGGCGCGGACGTGGACCCTGAGCAGTACGGCGAAGCGCCGCAAGAGCTGACCGTCGTAGTTCGTCCTGACCGCGACGCCTGGGAGCTCGCCCTCCTCACATCGGCAGACGCGGCCAACCTGCCGACGCTCGGTGTCTGCCGAGGGATGCAGGTGATGGCCGTCGCCTCCGGGGGCACCCTGGACCAGCACACTCCCGACCTCGTCGGCCATGACGACCACAACCCCCAACCAGGTGTCTTCGGTGACACCGAGGTCACCACCAGCGACGAGTCGGTGCTGCATTCGATCCTTGGCTCGACCGTCACGGTGCACTGCCACCACCACCAGACGGTGCGCTCGCACCCGGGGTACGTCGCGACGGCCTGGGCCACCGACGGGACGCTCGAGGCGATGGAGTTCGAGGGCAGCCGCTTCTGCCTCGGCGTCCAGTGGCACCCGGAGGCAGGGCGCGACCAGCGACTGTTCGACGCACTTGTGCGGGCGGCGTCGGGCACTCGTTGACGGGGGCCGTTCGTGGACCAGGGTCAGTGCCGTGCCGCCTCCGGGTGCGTCACGCAGCGTGACCGTCAGGCGCGAGTCGAAGGTCGGTCCGTCGGTGCGCTCGGATCCTCGCACTCGAAGCCGCCCTGTAACCCCGACTCGTCCTGCTGCCAAATCCTCTCAACTGTCAACCAGTTGGCTGAACTTTCAGGGTCAGGCGATCACCTCAACGACGAGGGGGACCCCCGGCCGGTAGGCGAGGTGGATGTACGACGGTGCGCCCAGGACGGTGAGGTGGGCCCGCTTGCCCAAGGCGATCACGCCGACGTCGTCACGGCCGAGCGCCCTGGCGCCGCCGGCCGTGGCCGACCAGACGGCCTCGGCGGGAGTCATGTGCATCTCGCGCACGGCAAGGGCGACGCACAGCGGCATCGAGGAGGTGTAGCAGGACCCGGGGTTGCAGTCACTCGCGAGCGCGACCGTGGCACCGGCATCGAGCAGGGCACGGGCGTCCGGGTACGGCGAGCGGGTGCTGAACTCCACGCCCGGCAGGAGGGTCGCGACCGTGCCGGACTCGGCCAGTGCGGACACGTCGTCGGAGTCGAGGAAGGTGCAGTGGTCGACGGCGGCCAGCCCCAGCTCGCAGGCCAGCCGTACGCCGGGCCCGTGCCCGAGCTGGTTCGCGTGCAACCGGCCCTTCAGCCCGACGGCCCTGCCAGCCAGCAGGATCGCGCGCGCCTGGTCCTCGTCGAAGGCACCGCGTTCGCAGAACACGTCGATCCAGCTCGCATGTGGTGCGGCGGCGTCGAGCATCGGACCGGTCACCAGCTCGACGTAGCCGGCCGGGTCGTCGGCGTACTCGGGCGGGACGACGTGGGCGCCGAGGAACGTGGTCTCGTCGGTGAACTGCCGGGCCACCACCAGGCTCCTCGCCTCGTCGAGGACGTTCAGCCCGTAGCCACTCTTGATCTCCACGGTAGTGGTGCCCTGGCGGCGCATCTCGGCGACCAGCCGCGCGACGTTGGCCAACAGCTCTTCATCGGACGCGGCACGTGTGGCGGCCACGGTCGTACGGATTCCGCCGGCGGCGTAGCTCTCTCCGGCCATCCGCGCCGCGAATTCCCCCGCCCGGTCGCCCGCGAAGACGAGATGGGAGTGGGAGTCGACGAAACCGGGGACGACGGCCAGTCCGCCCAGGTCCCGGACGGCGTCCGCCGTCGGGGCCTCGAGGCGGTTGCCGACCCAGGCGACCCGGCGCCCATCGAGGACGGCCGCGGCGTCGTGGACGAGCCCGAGCGGGGTCCCATCGTGGACCGGGTCGTTGGTGACCAGCTCACCGATCCCGGTGAGCAGCAGGCTGCTCATGGTTCCTCGAGTCGTGTGCCTGAGGACGCGCCAGGGCGCGTCGTGGGGCACACGTCGGCCGCGGTCGCCGCGAACACGACCGACTCCGCCGAGGCGCCGGTGTAGCGCGTCCGGACACTGTCGAGGCGGACGGTGGTGAGGTCGGCTCGTTGCCCGACCTCGATCCGGCCGGCGTCCTCGAATCCGAGCGACCGGTGCCCGTCGTACGTCGCCGCGGCGAGCAGCTCGAGGGCGGACCAGTGACCGCGCTGCTGGGACGCCAGCCGCTCGTGCATCTCCACAGCGCGCATCTCCTCGAACATGTCGATCACCGCATGGCTGTCGGAGCCCAGCGTGAGGGTGGCCCCCGCATCGTGCAACCGCCGGGCCGGGCCGATGCCGTCGGCCAGGTCGCGCTCGGTGGTCGGGCAGAAGCACACGTTGGTGGCCGATTCCCCGAGCAGCCGGATGTCCTCGTCGGTGAGGTGCGTGGCGTGCACGGCGGTGGTGAGTGGGCCCAGGGCACCGGCCTCGGCGAGCAGCTGGGTGGGGGTCAGCCCGGTGGCCGCCAGACAGGCCTGGTTCTCGGCGACCTGCTCGGAGAGGTGCACGTGCAGCGGGAGCCCCTTGGCCGCCTCGACGACCACCTTCAGCTGTTCGCGAGGCACCGCCCGCACCGAGTGGATCGCGGCGCCCACCCTGGGATCGTCGAACGCAGCGACGCGCTCGGCCCAGGCGTGCGCGTCACCGTCGGAGTAGCGGACCTGCACTCCCTCCGGCGGCCGGCTGAACCCGGACGTGAGATAGCAGGTGTCGAGCAGCCGGAGCCGGATCCCGGCCTCGTCAGCGGCGGCGAGGAGCGCCTTGCCCATCTCGTTGGGGTCGTCGTACGGCGTCCCGTCGGGCTGGTGGTGCAGGTAGTGGAACTCGCCGACCGCCGTGATCCCGGTGGCCCGCATCTCTGCGTAGGTGTCGCGGGCCAGCTCGAAGTAGGTGTCCGGTGTCAGTTCGGCGGCGACGGCGTACATCTGCTCCCGCCACGTCCAGAACGACCCACGCTCCGCCTGGGTCCGCCCCCGCAGCGCCCGGTGGAAGGCGTGCGAGTGGCAGTTGGCGAAGCCCGGGAGGGTGAGTCCGGGGCTGCTGGTTTCCCCGGTCGACCGGGGAATCCGGTCGTTGTCCACCGAAACATCACCCATCCACGACCGGAATTGCCCATCAACCCTGACCGTTTTGATCCAACCGCCCTCGATCTCGAGGAGTACGTCGGACTCGACGCCCGACTCGAGCAGGGCGTGCTCCAGGCGCAGCTTCATCAGACGAGCACCTCGAGGGCGTCCGCGAGTGCCACTACACCGGCGAGGCAGTCGGTCATCTCCGCGTGCTCCTGCGGAGAGTGGGAGACGCCGGTCGGGTTGCGGACGAACATCATCGCGGTCGCCACCCCGGCCGCGGCGAGGATGCCTGCGTCGTGGCCTGCCATTGTCGGGATCACCGGGAGCTCACCCCAACGGTCGGCCAGCCCGGCCCGGAGGGTCGAGGTGAGCAGCGGGTCGAAGGTGACCTCGCCGGACACCGACTCGGCGGTGACCTCCAGCCGCGTCCCGTCGCCGTCGGCCCGCTCGATGCCCTGTCTCTTGATCTCGGCCACCAGACGCATGAGCTCGGTCTCGGTGTCGCAGCGGGCGTCCAGCCAGGCGGTGACCCGTGACGGGATCGCGTTGGTGCCGTTGGGTGCGACGTCCATGCGACCGAACGTCGCGCGCTGGTCGGTGAGCTGGGCCTGCTCGCTCGCGGCGAGTGCGGTCATCGCAAAGCTGAGCATGGGGTCGCGCCGGTCCTCCATCCGCGTCGTTCCGGCGTGGTTCGCGGCCCCGGTGAAGTCGAAGCGGTAGCGCCCGTGCGGCCAGATCCCGGTGGCGAGTCCCACAGGTGCATCCCGGTCGACGAGGTCGCGCCCCTGCTCGACGTGCAGCTCCACGAAGCTGCCGATCCGGTCCAGCCACGTGGCCCGGCCCAGGGTCGGCTGCACCCCAACAGCAGCCATTGCGTCCAGCAGTGGCATGCCGTCCCTGTCGCGCAGCTCCGCAGCCGCCTCGGGCGTGATCGCGCCGCTCGCCAGCCGGGATCCCAGACACGCAATGCCGAACCGCGATCCCTCCTCCTCAGCGAACGCATCGACCGCGATCGGACGACTCGGCACCACCCCCCGATCGCGGAGTACGTCCAGTGCGGCGAGGGAGGAGACCACGCCCAGCGGTCCGTCGTACGCCCCGCCGTCGGGTACCGAATCGAGGTGGGAGCCGATGAGAACTCCGGACAGTCCCCCATGTTCAGCACCGTGATCGGCACCCGTTTCGGCTCGATCGCCGTGCCGTTCGTTCGGGACTGTCCACCACGCGATCAGATTGCCGTTGCCGTCCGCCTCGACCTCGAGGCCGCGCGCTGCGCACTGCTCCATGAACCACGCACGGAGCTCGGACTCCACCGAGGTGTAGGGCGCCCGGTTGTAGCCACCACTCGTCGCGGAGCGGCCCAGCGGCGCGAGGTCGCGCCACATCTGCTCGAAGTCGTCGCTCGGCTCAGTCATGCTCGGGTCCATGGAGTTCCAGGACGTCGTACGCCGCCGCCGGATGGTGCGCAACTACACCGAGGAGGCAGTCGACCCCACGATCGTCGAGCGCGCCCTGAGCAACGCAACCAGGGCACCGAGCGCCGGGTTCAGCCAGGGCTGGGGGTTTCTCGTGCTCGATAATCCCGAGGACGTCCGCCGCTTCTGGACGGTCTCGGCGGACGGGATCGAGGATCCCGACGAATGGCTGCGCGGCATGATGCGCGCGCCGGTGCTGGTGGTGCCATGCTCGAGCAAGGCGGCCTACCTCGGGCGCTACGCGGAGCCCGACAAGGGCTGGACCGACGAGGACGAGACGCGCTGGCCGATGCCTTTCTGGCACATGGACGCGGCGATGGCCTCGCTGCTGATCCTGCAGACCGCGGTGGACGCCGGTCTCGGCGGATGCTTCTTCGGCATCGCGCCGGAGAAGGTGGCAGCGGTGCGCAGCGAGTTCTCCGTCCCGGATGCCTTCGACCCGGTCGGTGCCATCACTCTTGGTCATCCCGCGCCCCGACCGGGCGCCCAGGGTTCGCCCAGCCGGCGGCGTCGCCTGGGCACCGCCGAGGTCGTGCACCGCGGCACCTGGGGACACGTACCGGGCTGACATAGTCCCCACACAACCGAATCCCCGCCATCAGCGCCACCTCGGAAGAGACCAGCCCGTCTCGTATTCGAGACGCGTTGCAGATGGTTTGACTTCGGTTTGGACGGGGTACTTTCCCCGCTCAAGAATGAAACTCAATCTGAAGGGAGACAGGACATGGTTGTCCTGGGACTGATTCTGCTCATCATTGGCTTGGTGGCCGGCATCTCGATCCTCACCACGATCGGCGTGATCCTGCTGGTGGTCGGGCTGATCCTCAACCTCGTTCCGATCGGCGGCAGCCGCCGCCGGGTGTTCTAGCCGATCACTGCCCTGGTCGCGGTGGCCAACTGGTTCGTCGTACCCGAGGGTGCGATCACGGCTGACCGCGGGTCATCTTCACTCCAGGCGCTGACCGGACCATCATGGTCTGATGGAGGTCCGCTACGTCGACCAGGACGGCATCCCGGTCCCAGGAGCCCGGTGAGGGCACAGACCCATGCACGGGTGGGTTCTTGTGGGTGGACATCCCCCAGTGGAGCACCGAGGCCGAGGGGTTCCTGCGCGGTCTGGGGTGCCACGAGATGGAGTTGGAGATCTGCCAGGCGCGCAGCCACGTGCCCACGGTCCACGGCTACTCGGACCACGTCTTCATCACCACCCAGTCACCATTGCTCGGTCGCGCCGGGCACGTGCACCTGCTCGAGCTCGACCAGATCATCGGTCGCGACTACCTGGTCACGGTCCACGGTCCGCTGAACCCGATCGTCGGTCCTCACGAGGCCCAGACCGAGACCGAGTCCGTACGGCGCCGGATCGAGTCGGGCAGGTTCCGACCGAGTACCCCGCACGAGCTCTCCTTCGCGGTCACCTCGGCGGTAGCTCGCCGGCAGCGAGGCCTGATCAACCAGGTGGCCCAGAAGCTCCCCGGCCTGGAGCGGCACGTCATGGAGTCCTCGCTCACCAATCCCGAGGAACTGCTGGAACAGATGTTCCTGATCCGGCACGACGCGGTACTAAGCCTCGATCCGTGGACGATCCGCGGCTGATCGGTGCCCGCGCGGCGAGGCGGACGTAGAAGTGCCTTCTGGGACTGAAGAATCGGGAGTGTTGACGTCCTGATCGATCTGAAACCAAAAGGCACTGGCAGTGAAACTATCGCACGCGTGGTCCAAGGCAACGCCGCTGTTCGATGATGAGCACTTGGTGTCGGATGCGGGCCTGGTCCCGGTGATGGCACTGGCCGAGCAGGCCGGGCTCTCGC
>Ga0209587_1000413_pt1 | contig 20902 bp, 17 predicted proteins | sample NGEPerD_2_FD_184512 | JGI IMG/M metagenome (GOLD analysis project Ga0209587, IMG submission 184512) | Arctic peat soil microbial communities from the Barrow Environmental Observatory site, Barrow, Alaska, USA - NGEE PermafrostL1-D... | ecosystem: Environmental > Terrestrial > Soil > Wetlands >... | reverse complement strand
GCTGGCAGACTTCCCGCATGCGCGTTCACCTGGGCTCCGACCACGCCGGGCTCGAGCTCAAGAACCACTTGTTGAGCTGGCTCGCCGACCACGGGCACGAGGCTGTCGATCATGGACCCTTTGAGTACGACGCGCTCGACGACTACCCCGTGTTCTGCCTACGCGCCGCCGAGGCCGTGGCTGAGGAGGAGGGTAGCTTCGGCATCGTCGTGGGCGGCTCCGGCAACGGTGAGCAGATGGCCGCGAACAAGGTCAGGGGCGCGCGCGCGGCACTGGTGTGGAGCGAGGAGACAGCCGCGCTGGCTCGTGAGCACAACGACGCGAACGTCATCTCGGTGGGTGGTCGGATGCATACGCTGGCGGAGATGACCAGGTTCGTCGACGTGTTCCTCGGCACGTCGTTCGGCGACGAGGCACGCCATGGCCGCCGCATCGCGATGCTGCGTGACTACGAGGAGACCGGCGACCTGCCCCCGCTGCCGCAGCCCGCCAGCGGAACCGTGTCGGGGCCCGATGTCGGGCCCGTTGTCGGGTCCGGCTGAGATGCCCGAGGGCCACACCCTGCACCGGCTCGCGCAGTCGATCAACGAGCACTTCGCCGGCCAGGTCGTAGAAGTCTCGAGTCCCCAGGGCCGGTTCGTCGAATCCGCGAACCTGGTCGACGGCACCGGGTTGGTCGATGCGCAGGCGTGGGGCAAGCACCTGTTCATCGGCTTCGAGGCGCATCGATGGATCCATGTGCACCTCGGTCTCTACGGCACATTCGACGTGCACACCGGCCCGCCGGCGCCATCGGTGGGCCAGGTGCGCCTGCGCCTCGTCTCACCTTCGCGAAAGGGACCGGACGGCGCGGCACTGACCGTCAGCTCGACGTCGTACGCCGACCTGAGAGGGGCGACCACCTGCGACATGATCACTGATTCTCAGCGTGCCGCGGTCATCGCCCGGCTGGGGCCCGACCCGTTGCGTGCTGACTCCGACCCGGACCGGGTCTGGGCACGGATCAGTCGCAGCCGGGCGCCGATCGGCGCCCTGCTGATGGACCAGACCGTGTTGGCCGGGGTTGGCAACGTCTACCGCGCCGAGCTGCTGTTCCGGCACCGGCTGCACCCCCTGCGGCCGGGGAGCACACTGCGTCGGGGCCAGGTCGGGGCGATGTGGCAGGACCTGGTGGAGCTGATGCGCGCGGGGGTGAGCACCGGTCGCGTCGACACCGTCCGCGAGGAGCACACGCCGGAGGCGATGGGCCGAGAGCCGCGGCGAGATGACCACGGAGGTGAGGTCTACGTCTACCGTCGGCTCGGGCAGCCCTGCCACGTCTGTGGCAGCAAGGTGCGGACCGAGGTCCTGGCTGGCCGCAACTTGTTCTGGTGTCCGAAATGCCAGCCCAAGTTCCGGTCCAGGGCGGCAGCCCAGTGAGTGGACCAGTGAGTGGACCAGTGAGTGGACCAGTGAGTGGACCGGTGAGTGGACCAGTGAGCGGACCAGTGAGCGGACCAGTGAGTGAAGGCTGTCTGCATTGCGGCAAATCGCCACACTGGGCACACGACGACACTAGGGTCGAAGTGTGGTTGCAGCCGCGCATGGTGAGCAGTTGACGCGGGTTCCGGCGCGTCGGCAGGTCAGTCGTCGCTGGAACCTCGTGGTGCGACGTTTGCGTGAGGCCGACCTCACGTGGACATTCTTCCTCGGGATCAGCACGCTCCTCGTCGGCTACGGGATGGTGCACTGCCAGATGTTGATCCCGGTGAGTGCGCTGATCCTGCCCATGGTGGTGGCCAATCTTGTCCTCGGACCGCGCTCGCTGCCGTGGTTCGTCGTGTACACGATGGGAGTGCTGGTCGTCGCGGTGAGCGCCACGCCCAGCTTGCTCGACGGTCTTCGCGTCGGTGGCATCGTGGTGAGCTTCCTGGCGGGTCTCATCATCCTGGTCGCATCCTTCCGACGGGCCAGACTCGGCGTGGCGGGGTCGCGGGGTGAGTCGATGCTGGTCGACCTGCGCGACCGCATCTCCAAGCAGAGCCTGATTCCCGACCTGCCGGAGCAGTGGTACGCCGAAGCGGTGCTGCGTTCCGCGGGCGGATCCTCGTTCGCAGGTGACTTCATCGTGGCCAGCAAGGCGCGCGACGACCGCTTCCTGGAGGTCGCCGTCGTCGACGTCTCGGGCAAGGGCGAGCAGGCGGGCACTCGTTCACTGCTGCTCTCGGGCGCGTTCGGCGGCCTGCTCGGCGCCCTACCCGCTGAGCAGTTTCTGCCAGCCGCGAACGACTTCCTGCTTCGCCAGGACTGGAGCGAGGGGTTCGCGACAGCTGTCCACCTCTCGCTCGACCTCGAGTCCGGGGACTTCGAGATCCGTTCCGCAGGCCACCCGCCAGCGGTCCAGCTGCTCGCAGGTTCCGGGCGGTGGGCAACACATGAGGTTGAGGGTCCGGTGCTCGGCCTGATGGCAAAGGCGGAGTTCTCCTGCGTGCGCGGGACTCTGCATATTGGCGATGCGCTCCTCCTCTACACCGACGGGCTGGTGGAGACGCCCGAGCGGGACATCTCCCTCGGTATCGACAAGCTGGTCGGGCGGGGTGAGCGCCTGCTCAGTCACGGCTTCGACCTCGGCGCGCAGCGGATCATCGACGAGCTCGGCTCGGCCAACGACGACCAGGCGCTGCTGCTGCTGAACCACCGTTGAGCCATCACGCGAGCCATCAGGATCCCTGGCCGGGAACGGGATGGTGATGACACCTGCGATCCTGTGCCGGGAGGTAGTGCCGGGAGTAGTCCTGTGCGAGAAGCGCACTTCGCCGGCTCAGGAACGACCTTTTCGCACAGAATCGGCGGGTGGCGACCTTGAGACCAAGAACGCTCTGGCCAACCTGACGAAGGCGTTGGGACAGCCCGGCGACGCCGAACCGGGATTGGCGTTCCACGACGCCAGGGCCGCCCTGCGACGCACCCGATGGACTGGCAGGACGATGCCGAGCGGTCGGATCTTCCGCGCTGCAGTAGCCACTCGGGTACAGGTTAGGGTTGGGGCACAGTCGGTCCGGACAAACGAAACCGCCGCTGACCGGTTGGTGCAGATTCAGGGACGGTTTCTGGGTTGGAGCGGATGACGGGAATCGAACCCGCGTAGTCAGTTTGGAAGACTGAGGCTCTACCATTGAGCTACATCCGCACGGTGGCTGGACACTGCGGCGAGCAGCCCGTCAATCGTGCCACAGAACATTTGGTTGCTCCCAATCGGTTTCCCGGCACCCGCCGAAGCCCCGCTGCGATGGGCTCCGCACGATTGGGGGAGCAAGGCGTCGTCCACTAGACTCACCGGGTCATTTCACCGGGGCGTAGCGTAGTGGCTAGCGCGCCTGCTTTGGGAGCAGGAGACCGCAGGTTCGAGTCCTGTCGCCCCGACCATGCTCGGTCCGCACGGACCACCAGCGTGTCTGCACTGTCCATTCGACCCAATCGACCGAGGAGAATCACCTGTGAAGAGCGCCGTCGAGACTTTGAGTCCCACGCGGGCCAAGCTCACCATCGAGGTGCCCTTCGAGGAGCTCAAGCCGAGCCTCGACGCGGCGTACAAGAAGATCGCCCAGCAGATCAACGTGCCGGGCTTCCGCAAGGGCAAGGTTCCGCCAATGGTCATCGACCGTCAGGTCGGCCGATCCGTGGTACTCGACGAGGCCATCAACGAGGCGTTGCCGCAGCTCTACGTCCAGGCGCTGCAGGACAATGACGTCCAGCCGCTCGCGCAGCCGGAGATCGACATCACCAGGTTCGAGGACAACGAGACGCTCGAGTTCACCGCGGAGGTCGACGTGCGTCCGGTGATCGACCTGCCCGAGTACGACGGCATCGAGGTGAGCGTTGACGACATCACGGTCGGCGACCAGGACGTCGAGGAGCAGGTGCAAAGCCTGCGTGAGCGGTTTGCCACCCTCAACGAGGTCGACCGCCCCGCAGCCGACGGCGACTTCGCGGTGATCGACCTGACCGCGTCCAGCGGGGGAGAGGTCGTCGAAGGTGCCGAAGCCACCGGGATGAGCTACCAGATCGGCCGGGGTGGGATGCTGGACGGTCTCGATGACGCTCTGGTCGGAATGCAGGTCGGCGAGGAGAAGACCTTCACCTCCCAGCTCGTGGGCGGGGACCAGATCGGACAGGACGTCGACGTGCAGGTCAAGGTCACGGCCGTCAAGGAACAAGAGCTTCCCGAGCTCGACGACGACTTTGCCCAGACCGCGTCCGAGTTCGACACCATTGCCGAGCTGGAAGAGGACGTCAGGGGACGCGTGGCTCGCGGCCGGCGGCTCGAGCAGGCGGCTGCGGCGCGGGACTCGGTTCTCGAGCAGCTGCTCGACAGGGTTGCGGTTCCGCTCCCCGACACCGTCGTCGACGCTGAGCTGCAGTCCCGCCGCGAAGGCATCGTCTCGCAGCTGGCCTCGGCAGGCATGACGATGGAGCAGTACCTCGACACCGAGGAGCAGACCGTCGACGAGTTCGAGGCGGATCTGGAGGAGCGTGTCCGTGAGGCCGTCGCCGCGCAGTACGTCCTGGACGAGGTCGCCAAGAAGGAGGAGATCGGGGTGGAGCAGTCTGAGCTCTCCGAGCACATCTTCCGGCGGGCACAGCAGTCGGGTCAGAACCCCGACGAGTTCGCCCGCCACATGGTCGAGCACAACCACATCCCCGAAATGGTTTCCGAAGTCGTTCGCGGCAAGGCGCTGGCGACCCTCGTCGAGGGCGCGAAAGTGACCGACGAGTCCGGGAACCGTGTCGAGCTCAAGCTGCTCCAGCCGGACGGCAGCATTGGCGATCCCGAGTCCACGGAGATCACCGGAGACCAGACAAAGGACGCTTCTCCCAGCGAGGAGGCCGAGAAGGCCTGAGCTGCCAGTCGACGCCGGTGCAACGACACGCGGATCCGAGTGTCCTCGGTCGTTGACCATCGCGAGGCGGGCCCCGAGACTTGGCCGCGTGACCCAGCCCCAGAGCCCGCGTCGAGGCCAGCAGGGCCTCGGAGTCGTGGGCGCTTGCGCACTTGCCGGTGACTACGTCGACGACATCCTCGTCGCAGCGGCGCGAGACGTGCACGGTGCCATCGCCAAGCGCGCGTTCGGCTTGACCAACAAGGCGACCAGCGGGTCTGCGCGGGGGGCGCAGGCGCTGCACGACGGAATCTCTCGTGCCATGTACACCGGCATCGGTGCGGGAGTCCGGGCCGCTTCGTCCGGATTGCGCGCCGCCGAGCGTCGTGGGGTGGGTCCCCGGCTGGAGCAGAGTCCGCGCGGTCGGTTCGTGCTCGCGGCGGTCAACGGGATAGTAGGTGACCGCCTCGCCCACGAGCAGCCCGACTTCGCGATCACCATGGGCCTGCGCCTTCGCGGAGAAGATGTGCCGCTGGACCCAGCTCACCTGGCGGCCGGATATCCCCACGCGACCGGCGACCTGGTGGTCTTCCTCCACGGCCTGTCGGAGAACGAGGAGTACTGGAACCGGCACAGGGAGGAAACCGGCGGATCCTATCCGGAACGGCTGGACGCCGAGACCACGTGGACGTCGGTCATGCTTCGTGCCAACACCGGTCTGCCGATCGCAGAAAACGGTGTTGCTCTCGCCAGTCTGCTGGACCGGCTCGTCGCAGGGTGGCCCACCGACGTGCAGCGGATCGCGCTGGTCGGGCATTCGATGGGTTGCTTGATCATGCGGGCCGCGTGCGCGGTCGAGACCGACGCCGAGGTGCCTTGGAACGAGAAGGTCACCAATGTCGTCTCGCTTGGCTCACCCCACCTCGGCGCCCCGATCGCAAAGGCGATCCACGTCGGAGCAGCCGCACTCGGCCATCTGCCCGAGTCGGCTCCGTTCGGACGGATCCTGGAGTACCGCAGCGTGGGAATCCTCAACCTGCGCGGTGGCCTCGCGCCCGACGTACGAGCACTGCCACACGCGCGCTACCACCTGGTGGCGGCAACACTTGGCAGCTCGCACCGGAATCCGGTGAGTGAGGTGCTCGGCGATATGCTGGTGCGCTACCCCTCCGCGATCGGCCGCCCGCGCCGCGGTCGGGAGATGTTCCCAGGCGCCGATGTGCTCCATGTCCCCGGGGCTGGTCACTTCGATCTGCTCAACCATCGCGACGTGTACACCGCGATGAAGGGCTGGCTCCGCTGAGGCGCCCCGACAGCCAGGCACGACGAGGAGCGAACCGATGAACCACCCCGTGCCCGTCAGCGCCAGCATCGAGGTCGCCGCCACTCGTGAGGCAGTGTGGTCGGTGGTCTCCGACGTCACCAGGATGGCGGAGTGGAGCCCGGAGTGCCGCAAGATCTACGTGCGCCGGTCCAAGGAGATCGGTGAGGGCACCTCCTTCATCGGCATCAACAGGCGCGGGATCGCCGTCTGGCCGACACTGTCGCGAATCGTCCGGTTCGATCCAGGGGAGGCCGTCGCCTGGAAAACCCGTGAGAGCGGCGCCACCTGGACCTACGAGCTCGAACCAGCAGGGGCGGGCACCAGGCTCACGGGAACTAGGGATCTGGCCGCGTTCAGCCCACTGACGAAGCTGGCGGCTCCGATGATCGGTGGCGCAGTGGGTCACGACGAGGAGCTGAAGCAAGGCATCCGGACCACCCTGCACCGGATCAAGGCAGCGGTGGAGGCGGAGTGAGATCCAGTCGACTCCGCTCTGGGCGAACAGAGCGCAGTTGCCCGTGGAACTGGCGTCGGTTCCGGCTAGGGTCGAGGACGTGAACGACACCCGCATGCAGACCACAGGTCCTCAGATGAACGGTGGTGGTCAGTCCTACGGACTCGACGACCATATCTACCAGCGCCTGCTCAAGGAGCGGATCATCTTCCTCGGCTCAGAGGTGAAAGACCAGAACGCGAACGCGATCTGCGCTCAGATGCTCCTGTTGAACGCCGAGGATCCCGAGGCGGACATCTTCCTCTACATCAACAGCCCCGGTGGCTCGGTCGACGCCGGTATGGCGATCTACGACACGATGAACTTCATCTCCAACGACGTGGCGACCGTCGGAATGGGTCTCGCCGCGTCGATGGGCCAGTTCCTGCTCTGCGCCGGCACCAGCGGCAAGCGGTACGCCCTCACCCACGCCCGGATCATGATGCACCAGCCCTCGGGCGGGATGGGTGGTTCGGCCTCCGACATCAAAATCCAGGCCCAGCAGTCGCTGCACATCAAGAAGGTGCTGTTCAAGCTGATCAGCGAGCACACCGGCCAGCCACTCGAGCAGGTGGAGACCGACGCGGACCGCGACCGCTGGTTCACCGCGGAACAGGCCCTTGAGTACGGCTTCATCGACAAGGTAGTCGCGAACGCGGGCCAGGTCGCAGACCAGGGCCGTCCCGCGGCGAAGAGTCCCGCGGCGAAGAAGTGACCAGGAGAGGGAGCAGAGACGACATGAGTGGCACCCAGATTCCCGGTTTGAGCGGCGGTCCGACCGATTTCACCAGCCCGAGCATGAACTACTACATCCCGCAGTGGGAGGAGCGCACGTCGTACGGCGTCCGCCGCATCGACCCCTACGCCAAGCTGTTCGAGGAGCGGATCATCTTCCTCGGCACGCCGATCTCCGATGACATCGCCAACGCGGTGATGGCTCAGCTGCTGTGTCTGGAGTCGATGGACCCCGACCGCGACGTGTCCATCTACATCAACAGCCCAGGCGGCTCCTTCACCGCGCTGACGGCGATCTACGACACGATGCGGTTCATCAAGCCCGACGTCCAGACCGTCTGTCTCGGTCAGGCTGCCTCTGCTGCGGCCATCCTGCTGGCGGCGGGAGCCAAGGGAAAGCGGCTGGCGTTGCCCAACAGCCGGATCCTGATCCACCAGCCCTACACCGAGGGTTCCTACGGGCAGACCTCGGACATCGAGATCCAGGCCAACGAGATCCTGCGGATGCGTGAGCTGCTGGAGAAGATGATCGCCGACCACACCGGCAAGGACGCTGCCCAGGTCAGCCGCGACATCGAGCGCGACAAGATCCTGACCGCAGAGGGGGCCGTCGAGTACGGCCTGATCGACCAGATCATGGAATCGCGCAAGGCGTCGGTGCCGGTGCCTTTGGCGTGAGCCGAGGAGGATCGGTGATGACCCGGTGATGACCCGGTGCTGGTCCGGACGGAGTAAGCAATGTCGTGTCTCCATCCCAAATGGGGGTGCGACGGGGTACCTTCGAGTTTGATGGAAGAGTGGACACGCTGTCGGTGGGACTTGGGTTCGAGACTGGCTCCAGAAACCGAATCCCCCCGGCCTGATCGAAGGAGTCGTCGCCTGTGGCGCGTATCGGTGACGGAGGCGACCTGCTGAAGTGCTCGTTCTGCGGAAAGAGCCAGAAGCAGGTCAAGAAGCTCATCGCGGGACCGGGCGTCTACATCTGCGACGAGTGCATCGATCTCTGCAACGAGATCATCGAGGAAGAGCTCAGCGAAGGCAGCGAGGTCGGACTCGAGGAGCTTCCGAAGCCGCGCGAGATCTTCGAGTTCCTCAACTCCTACGTGATCGGTCAGGAGACCGCCAAGAAGTCGCTGGCGGTTGCGGTCTACAACCACTACAAGCGCGTGCAGGCAGGCGTCGCCACCGGTCACTCGGCCGGGCGTCACTCCAAGGACGAGTCAGTCGAGCTGGCAAAGTCCAACATCCTCGTGATCGGCCCCACCGGTTGCGGCAAGACCTATCTCGCCCAGACGCTGGCGCGGATGCTCAACGTCCCGTTCGCCATCGCTGACGCCACGGCGCTGACCGAGGCCGGCTACGTCGGTGAGGACGTCGAGAACATCCTGCTCAAGCTGATCCAGGCCGCCGACTACGACGTCAAGAAGGCCGAGACCGGCATCATCTACATCGACGAGATCGACAAGGTGGCTCGCAAGGCGGAGAACCCGTCGATCACCCGAGACGTGTCGGGCGAGGGGGTGCAGCAGGCGCTGTTGAAGATTCTGGAAGGCACGACTGCTTCGGTGCCGCCGCAGGGCGGTCGCAAGCACCCGCACCAGGAGTTCATCCAGATCGACACCACCAACATCCTGTTCATCGTCGGTGGCGCCTTCTCCGGTCTGGAGAGCATCGTCGAACAGCGCATCGGCAAGAAGACGCTCGGTTTCGGCGCCCATCTGCAGACCCAGTCCGAACGCGACCTGGAGCAGATCTTCTCCGAGGTGATGCCCGAGGACCTGCTCAAGTTCGGCCTGATCCCCGAGTTCATCGGCCGACTGCCCGTGATCGCAACCGTCGACAAGCTCAACCGTGAGGCCTTGGTCCAGATCCTGACCGAGCCGCGCAACGCCCTGGTCAAGCAGTACCAGAAGTTGTTCGACATCGACGGAGTCGAGCTGGAGTTCACCGACGACGCCATCCACGCGGTGGCGGACCTGGCCATGATCCGTGGCACCGGTGCACGCGGTCTGCGCGCGATCATCGAAGAGGTTCTGCTGCACGTGATGTACGACGTGCCGTCGCGTGAGGACATCGCCAAGGTGGTGGTGACCGGCGAGGTCGTCAACGACAACGTGAACCCGACGCTGGTCCCGCGCGAACCCGAGTCGAAGAAGAAGAAGTCCGCGTAGCCTCTGCAGCCGAGTTGCCGTGCCGTTTGGCGGCAATGAGGCCGGATTGACCGTTTGTTCACCTAGCACTTTAAGATCCGCGGGCAGACATAGTGGAGTACCTTGTCAGCAGGTACCGCTAGGGCCTGAGTTCCGCAGTTGAGTGGGGTTCTGGGCCGCATCGGCGGGTAAAGGTGCAGGTCAGCGGTTTGCAGGGTGGTGACACGGGTGAGGTTGCCTAGTGACACGATTTGGCGTGTTATCCCTGTGTGTGCAGGGAACGCCTGGTAACGTCTGGTGACATGTTCGTGAGGGCGTCGTCGCGGCGGAACAAGAACGGCACGACTGTGCGGTACCTGCAGCTGGCGCACAACGAGTGGGACCCGGCATCGAAGTCGTCGAAGATGAGGGTGCTCTACAACTTCGGGCGGGCCGAGGACCTGGACCGGGCCGCGATCGAACGGCTGATCGCCTCGTTGTCCCGGCTACTCGGCGGGCCGGACGCCGGTGCGGGTGCGGGCGACGGTGTGCCTGGGTTGTCGTTCACCGAGTCCCGGCCGCTGGGCGGCGCCTACGTGTTGGACCAGCTGTGGAACCGGCTGGGCATCGACAAGGCGATGCGCACCATGCTCGGTGCGAGCCGTCGCGACGTGGCGGTCGAGCGGGTCTTGTTCGCACTGGTGGCGAACCGGGCGCTGGCACCGTCGTCGAAGCTGGCCGCGGCCGGCTGGGTCAACCACGACGTGCACATCCAGGGCCTGCGCGAGGTCAGCGACGACGCCTGCTACCGGGCGATGGACTGGCTGGTCCAGGCCGAAGCGGTGCTGGCCAAGAGCGTCTACGCCTCGGTCGCCGACCTGCTCAACCTCGAGGTGGACCTGCTGTTCTTCGACACCACCTCGACCTACTTCGAGACCGAGCAACCCGACGCACCGATCTGGCGTGACGAGCAAGGCCGCCCGGCCACCGACGGCGGACAGGGCGCTGCTGAGGACTCCGCGGCGCAGGTGCCGGCCGGGGCCGTCAAGGAGGCCGGGTTCCGCACCTACGGCAAGTCCAAGGACTCCCGCGACGACCTGCCCCAGGTGGTGATCGGGATGGCGGTGACCCGGACCGGGATCCCGGTCCGAGTGTGGTGCTGGCCGGGCAACACCAGCGACTCGGCGTTGATCCGCCAGGTCAAGAACGACATGCGCGACTGGAACCTCGCGCGAATCGTGTGGGTCGCGGACCGTGGGTTCACCTCTGCGGAGAACCGCCGTTACCTCCAACGCGCCGGGGGTGGCTACATCCTGGGCGAGAAGCTGCGCTCGGGCTCGACCGAGGCCAGCGCCGCCCTAGCCGGGGCCGGACGCTACCAAGCAGTCGCCGGCAACCTGCGCATCAAGGAAGTACGGATCAGCGAGACCGAACGATTCGTGGTCGCCCACAACCCCGAGGCCGCCGAACGCGACGCCACCATCCGGACCCAGCTCCTCGAACGGCTCACCGAGGTGATCGCCGGCACCGACAAGCTCACCAAGACCAAACGTGCCGAGCTGCGTGGAGTGATCTCCACCAAACCCGGCCTGAACCGGTACCTGCGCGTCACTCCCGGTGGACTGCTCCGCATCGACGCCAAAGCGATCGCCGTCGAGGAGAAACTCGACGGCAAGTACCTGCTGCGCAGCAACGAACCCCACCTCCCAGCCGAGGACATCGCGCTGGGCTACAAGCAGCTCCTCGAAGTCGAACGCGGCTGGCGAGACATGAAACAGATCCTCGACCTCAGGCCGGTCCACCACCGCCTCGAAGACCGCATCCGCGCCCACGTCACCTTGTGCTGGCTCGCGCTACTACTGATCCGGATCATCGAGACCACAACCGGCGACACCTGGAACAACATCCATCGCGAGCTCCAACGCCTGGCCATCGGCTCCTTCGAAGGGCCCGCCGGCACGTTCCGCCAGAGCACCGCGATCACCGCCGGCCAACGCCAGATCCTGACCCAACTCGACATGCCCGCACCCTCGCGCATCATCGACCTCGACGCCCCCACCGGCTAGCACCGACCACGCCAGACAACACCACTAGTGACACGCCGTGTCACCACCCAAACGAGCATTCCCGCAGGTCAAACCCCATATTCATACCTCCGGCGCACACTCCAACTGCGGAACTCAGGTAGGGGAGGGTCGATCATGGGGTGGATCAGACGAGTTTTGGTGTTGTTGCTGAGCCTTGTGCTCGGCTCGACGGTCGCGGGAGCGGTTGCTACTCCGGCCTCGGCCGCCTACCCGTCAGGAACCCTTTCCACCTGGGGTGGCAACGGGTTCGGCCAGCTGGGAACCGGGAACACAACCCCACGCACGAGCCCCGGCCCAGTACCCAGCCTGGACGACGTAGTTGACGTGCACGGCGGCCGCGAGCACATCATCACCCTTGACCAGAACGGCACAGTTCGCACCTGGGGAAGCAACCAGCACGGACAGCTCGGGCTCGGAGGGGGCGGAAACCGCCCCTCGCCGACTGTCGTGCCCGGCCTGGCCGGTGTTACGGCAGTAGCCACCGGCCACTACCATTCGCTGGCCGTTGCCGCGGACGGCACCGTCTGGTCCTGGGGGCTGAACGCCTCCGGCCAGCTCGGGGACGGTACGACGACGAAGCGGCAGGCCCCGGTCAAGGTGACCGGTCTTGCCAATGTCGTCTACGTCGCCGCAGGGCGCGACATGAGCTACGCGATCAAGGCCGACGGGACGTTATGGGCGTGGGGGTTGAACGGTGACGGACAGCTCGGCGACGGCACTCTGACCAACCGGAGGACCCCGGTCCGGGTCGGTTCGCTGACACAGGTCGTCTCTGTTGCCGGCGGACGTGACCACGGCCTCGCGGTGCTTGCGAACGGCACCGTCTGGTCCTGGGGGTGGAACCGTTACGGGCAGCTCGGCGACGGGAGCCTGACCGACCACACCCGCCCGGTGCAGATCACCACCGACGCTAGCGCGGTGATCGCTGGGGCGCACCACTCTTACGCGTTGCGAACCAACGGAACCGTGCTCTCGTGGGGTCGCAACTACCGGAACGCGCTGGGGGACGGGACGAAGACTCAGCGGCGCACGCCCGTGCAGGTCATCGGTGTGTCCGGCGCCGTCGCCATCGGCACCGGCCGCGACCACGGCATTGCCGTGCTGTCCGACGGGCGGGCGATGAGCTGGGGCGCCAACGCCAAAGGACAGCTCGGCGACGGAACCACCACCGCGCGCAGTCGTGCAGTAGTCGTTGCGGGCGTCACCGGTGCGAACGCAGCGAGTGGAGGGGCGGAGTACACCGTGCTCCACCGCTCGCCCTGAGGGCTGGACCGGCGGCCACAATGGGCAGTGCCTGAGCGCGTTGCTTACGCTTCCGGCGGCGGTGCGATCAGTGCGTCGACGGTGATCTCGGCCCCACCGGTGTCTCGGGTGGAGAAGGTGAGGTCACCGACGATGTTCCCGGCCGCACGCAGGTCGTCCGCGGCCATCTCGACGAGTTCGAGCGCAGCCGCGGGCCCGGTCACGACCACCGAGGACAGCTCAGTGCGCATCTTCGCCTTTGCCTGCGACTTCACCCCGCGGATACCGGCCAGTGCGCTTGCGACGGCGGGGAGCATCGCAGGGTCCGCGTAGCCCACGGCATCGAGCTCTGAGGAGGTCGGCCAGCTACAGCGGTGGATCGAGCCTTCCTGCCACCACGACCAGACCTCCTCGGTGACGTAGGGCAGGAACGGCGCCAGGAGCCGCAGCTGGACGTGCAGGGCGGTCGCGAGCGCGGCTTTCGCGGACGCCGCGGACGCCTCACCGCGACCGGCGTACGCCCGCTCCTTCACCAGCTCGAGGTAGTCGTCGCAGAACTCCCAGAAGAACTTCTCGCTCACCTCGAGCGCGGCGGTGTAATTGAAGGCCTCGAAGGCCCGGGTCGCCCGGTCGACCACCTGGGAAAGGCCGGAGAGCATCGCTGCGTCGATCCGCTCGTGAACCGCGCTCGGGTCGGGATCAACGGCACCGACGCTGTCGAGCACGAACCTGGACGCGTGGAGCATCTTCATCGCCAGCCGGCGCCCCACCTTCATCTGTGTCTCGTCGAACGGGGAGTCCAGGCCCGGACGCGCCATCGCCGCACGCCAGCGGACGGCGTCGGCGCCGAAACTGTCGAGGATCTCGGTCGGCACCACGACGTTGCCCTTGGACTTGGACATCTTCTTCCGGTCCGGGTCGATGACGAAGCCGGAGATCAACGCATGCGACCACGGCGAGACCTGGTTCTCATGGTGGGCACGAACCACCCGGGAGAACAGCCAGGTGCGGATGATGTCGTGTGCGTGCGTGCAAAGGTCCATCGGGAAGACCCGGGTGAACAGGTCCTCGTCGCTCTCCCATCCGCCCGCGATATGAGGGGAGAGCGAGGACGTGGCCCAGGTGTCCATCACGTCCGGGTCCCCGACGAAGCCGCCTGGTTTTCCTCGCTGGTCCTCGTCGTAGCCGCTCGGGGCCAACGACGCCGGGTCCACCGGCAGCTCATTCTCCCGCGCCAGCAGCGGACGGTCGTAGGCGGGCTCACCCTGGTCGTCGAGCGGGTACCACACCGGGAACGGGATACCGAAGAACCGCTGGCGCGAGACCAGCCAGTCCCCGTTGAGTCCGTTGACCCAGTTGTCGTAGCGGTGTTTCATGTGCGTCGGCACCCAGGCGATCTCCTCGCCGCGTCCGAGGAGCTCCTCCCTAAGCTCGCGATCCCGGCCGCCGTTCTTGATGTACCACTGGCGGGTGGCGACGATCTCCAGCGGCTTGTCGCCCTTCTCGTAGAAGTTCGTCATCCGCCGCGTGGGCTGTGGGTCCCCGTCCAGGTCGTCGCTTTCCCTCAGCTTCGCGACCATCGCCTCACGGGCACTGAATGTCGTCTTGCCGGCCAGGTCGGAGTACGCCGCCGCGGCGGCCTCGCTCGACAACCACTCCGGTGTCTCGCGGAGCAGTCGCCCGTCCCGACCGACCACGGTCCGCACCGGGAGCTGGAGCTCGCGCCACCATTGCACGTCAGTGAGGTCGCCGAAGGTGCAGCACATCGCGATGCCGGCCCCTTTGTCCGGCTCGACGGCCTCATGGGCCAACACCGGGATCTCGACCCCGAACACCGGAGACGTGACGGTGTGCCCGAGCAGGTCGGCGTGGCGCGGGTCGTCGGGATGAGCGATCAGGGCGACGACGGCCGGGATCAGCTCCGGACGGGTCGTCTCGATGTAGACCCGGTCTGCGGGGCTCTCCTGGTCGGTCCTGTGGAAGGCGACCCGGTGGTAGTGGCCGGCGTACTCCCGTGCCTCCAGCTCCGCCTGCGCCACTGCAGTCTGGAAGGTGACGTCCCACAGGGTGGGCGCCTCCTGCAGGTAGGCCTCCCCGCGGGCGAAGTTGCGCAGGAACGCCCGCTGCGAGGCCACCTGCGACTTGTCACCGATCGTCGTGTAGGAATGGGTCCAGTCGACCGAAAGTCCCAGCGTCCGCCACAGGGACTCGAAGACGTCCTCGTCCTGCTCGACCAGCTGCTCGCACAGAGCCACGAAGTTCCGTCGGCTGATCGGGACCTGCTTCTTGGCGTCCGGCTTGTCCGGTGCCGTGAACTCCGCGTCATAGGGGAGCGACGGGTCGCAGCGGACTCCGAAGTAGTTCTGCACCCGCCGCTCGGTCGGCAGCCCGTTGTCGTCCCAGCCCATCGGGTAGAAGACCGACTTGCCCGTCATCCGCTGAAAGCGTGCGATCAGGTCGGTGTGCGTGTAGGAGAAGACGTGGCCGACATGCAGCGACCCGGAGACGGTCGGGGGAGGTGTGTCGATCGAGAAGACCTGTTCGCGGGGTCGGCTGCGGTCGAACGCGTAGGTCTGGTCCTCCTTCCATGCCTGAGACCACTTGGCCTCCAACCCCTCGAGGACCGGCCTGTCCGGCACGACGACGGCACGGCCCGCCGCTGTCCTCGCCTGCTCGGTCGAGTCGGTGGCCGGGTCAATGCTCATAACCCGAAATCCTACTCAACCACCACCGGACCGTAGACTCGGTGATCGATGCCTGACACTTCTGCTTTCCCCGCCCACGACGCCAGGCCGGCCGAGACGTACGACGAGGCGGAGCAGGCCCTGCTGTCACGCTGGCCCGAGACCAGGCTCGACCCGACTCTCCAGCGGGCCGAGACGTTCACGCGTCTGCTCGGTGATCCGCAACACGCCTACCCCGTGATCCACCTGACAGGCACCAACGGGAAGACCACCACGGCGCGGATGGTCGACGCGCTGATCCGCGGGTTCGGCCTCCGGACCGGCCGGTTCACCAGCCCGCACGTCGAGTCGATGACCGAGAGGATCTCGATCGACGGCGAGCCACTGACCCAGGCACAGTTCGTGCACGCCTACAACGACGTCGCCTCGTACACCCATCTCGTCGACCGAGACCCGGACAACGCCTCCGGGCACCCGTTGTCGTTCTTCGAGACCGTGGTGGGGATGGCGTACTCCGCCTTCGCGGACGCACCTGTGGACGTCGCAGTCGTCGAGGTGGGGATGGGTGGTGCCTGGGACGCCACGAACGTCGCGGACGGCAAGGTGTCGGTCGTGCTTCCGATCAGCGTCGACCACGCGAAGTACCTCGGCGATCGTCCAGAGGACATCGCGATGGAGAAGGCCGGGATCATCAAGTCCGGGGCGACCGTGATCATGGCCCAGCAGTCGCCGGCCGTCGCCGAGGTGGTTCTCGAGCGCGCGACGGAGATGAGGGCGGAGGTGGTCCGGGAGGGCGTCGAGTTCGGCGTCGTACACCGGTTGCCGGCCGTCGGCGGGCAGATGCTGCACCTGCAGGGGCTGAGAGGTGAGTACGACGAGGTCTTCCTCCCGCTCTATGGCGCCCACCAGGCGCAGAATGCCGTGGTGGCCCTGGCCGCGGTAGAGGCGTTCCTGGGTGAGGACGCCCTGGATGCCGCGATCGTCCGAGAGGCTTTCGCCCAAGTCACCTCACCGGGCCGACTGGAGATCATCCGGCGTAGTCCCACGATTGTGCTCGACGCCGCCCACAACCCACATGGTGCCGCCGCAACTGCAGACGCCCTACGGGACTCGTTCATGTTCAGCCCCCTGATCGGTGTCGTCGGGGTGATGGCCGACAAGGACTACCACGGCGTGCTCGAGGCGTTCGAGTCCGTCCTCGCCGAGATCGTGTGCACGCAGAACTCCACCAGCCGGGCGATGGACGCCGAGGAGCTCGCTGAGGTCGCACGGGGGATCTTCGGGGTGGACCGGGTCCATGTCGCTCGCCGGCTCGAGGACGCCATCGACCGGGCCGCCACGCTCGCCGAGGACGGCACCGTCCGCGGTGAGGCGATCGGCTCCGGCGGCGTACTCATCACCGGCTCGGTGATCACCGCTGGGGAGGCGCGGGCGATGCTCAAACCTCGTGACTCCGGAGCGAGCTCGTGAGGGCCCTTTGCGCTGCCATGCTCACGCTGCAGGCAGTTGTCCTCGGTCTGACCACGCCGGTCCTGATCAGTGTCGCCGACGTGGCTGTGGGCACTGCGCTGTCGATCGGCCTTGGGCTGAGCGTGGTGTGCCTGGTGACTGTGGGCCTGTTGGGCAGGCCGTGGGCCTACCTTCTGGGGTGGGGAATTCAGGTGGCGTCCATCGGTCTGGGGGTAGTCATCCCGATGATGTTTCTGCTCGGAGTGGTTTTCGCAGCCCTGTGGGCCGGTGCGTATTTCCTCGGTCGCCGCATCGACATCGAGAAGGCCGAGCGGGCTGCCCTCGGCTGACGAATCTGGGTTCGGCTGGTCGAGCTTGTGGTTCGGCTGGTCGAGCTTGTCGAGACCACCCGCAGGTACGGCCGGTCGAGCTTGTCGAGACCCCGGTAGGCTGCGCGCCATGCCCCAGCGCACCCTCGTCCTGTTCAAGCCCGACGCCGTGCGCCGCGGTCTGGTCGGCAACATCCTGTCCCGGTTCGAGGCCAAGGGTCTGTGCGTCATTGCACTCGAACTGAGGACGATTGACGCCGCCAAGGCCGACGAGCACTACGCAGAGCACGTGCAGCGTGACTTCTACCCGCCTCTGCGTGAGTTCGTCACCAGTGGGCCGATGCTCGCAGCCGTGCTCGAAGGCGACGAGGCCGTCGAGGTCGTCCGCGCCCTCAACGGCGCCACCGACGGACGCAAGGCCGCGCCCGGGACGATCCGCGGGGATCTGTCGATGTCCAACCGCGAGAACCTCGTGCACGGCTCGGACTCACCTGAGTCCGCCGAACGCGAGATGCAGATCTGGTTCCCTGACCTGGGGACCTGACCTGCTGGTTTCGACCGGTTGGTCCGATCGAGGTCGGAGCTTGGCGTCGGTGACTTGCTTCCTGTGGTCCGCGAGGACCAGGGCGCGTCATTTTCGGCCGTACGGCCGTACGGCCGTACGGCCGATTGTGCGCCGACTATGGCCGCCGAGGCCCGTGTAAATTTCGTCCGTACGGACGATTGTGCGCCGCGGCATGGCCGCCAGACCCCGGATAGCCGGGACCACGACCGTCCTCCCGATCAAGACGGAGCATGGTGGGTCTCAGGTGGCGCTCCGGCCTCATTAGGTTGACCATGGGCCCCTGCCCGGCCCGACACGTGCTGGTCAAGCCGTGTCGCGTGTCCTGCGAACTAAAGCCGCTCCTCGCTCTTAGGATTTTCCCAGGGTCGACGAGCGCAGTCGCCGACCCAACACAAGGGCGCACCTAGGGCGGCAGGGCACATGGCGAACAGCTTCATCGGTCGGGACATGGCCGTGGACCTCGGCACCGCCAACACGCTCGTCTACGTCCGCGGCAAGGGCGTGCTGCTTGATGAACCGTCCGTTGTCGCGCTGAACTCGACGACCGGGGAGATCCTCGCAGTCGGCCACGAGGCCAAGCGGATGATCGGTCGTACCCCCGACAACATCACCGCGATCCGGCCGCTCCAGGACGGTGTGATCGCCGACTTCGACTCCACCGAGCAGATGCTGCGCTACTTCATCCAGCAGGTGCACCGTCGTCGATACTTCGCCAAGCCGCGCCTGGTGATCTGCGTCCCGTCCGGCATCACGGCTGTCGAGCAGCGCGCGGTGAAGGAGGCGGGCTACCAGGCGGGTGCCCGCCGCGTGTACATCGTCGAGGAGCCGATGGCCGCGGCCATCGGCGCGAACCTGCCGGTGCACCAGGCGACCGGGAACATGATCGTCGACATCGGCGGGGGTACGACGGAGGTGGCCGTCATATCGCTGGGGGGGATCGTCACGTCGTTGTCGATTCGCACAGCCGGCGACGACCTCGACCAGGCGATCATCGCGTGGATGAAGAAGGAGTACTCCCTCATGCTCGGGGAGCGCACCGCCGAAGAGATCAAGATGACCCTCGGGACAGCCTTCCCGTTGTCCCGCGAGCCCGAGGCCGAGATCCGCGGACGCGACATGATCTCCGGCCTGCCGAAGACGGTCGTGGTCTCCAGCGCGGAGATCCGCCAGGCTCTGGAGGAGCCCGTGCACGCGATCATCGACGCCGTCCGCACCACTCTCGACCAGACCCCTCCCGAGCTCGCCGGCGACATCATGGACCGTGGCCTCGTGCTCACCGGCGGCGGCGCGCTGCTGCGCGGTCTCGACGAACGGCTGCGGCATGAGACCGGCATGCCCGTGCACATCGCCGAGGATCCGCTGCACTCGGTGGCGATGGGCGCCGGAAAGTGCGTGGAGGAGTTCGAGGCGCTGCAGCAGGTCCTGGTCTCGGAGCCCAGAAGGTGACCCAGAAGGTGACCCAGACGGTGACCCAGACGGTGACCCAGACGGTGACCCAGACGGTGACTGGGTAGGTAGACCATGGCATTGCGCAACCAGAGCAAGCGGCCGTCGAGGACCGTGCTCATCCTTCTGCTGCTGGCCAGCTTCACGGTGATCACCCTCGATGTTCGTGGAGGTGACGACTCACCGGTCGAGCCGCTTCGTTCGGCCGCAGGCGACGTGTTCGGCCCGGTGGAGGAGGCGACCGCCACCGTCGTACGCCCCTTCCAGGCCGTCCCGGAGTTCCTCCGCACCACGGGTGCCCTGCGAACCGACCTCGAACGGCTCGAGGCCGAGAACTCCGCCCTGCGGGGACAGGTGGCCACTTCGGTGGTCGATCGCAACCGCGCCGACGAGCTCGACGGGCTCCTGGAGAGCTCGCGGAGCACCGGCTACGCGCTCGTCCCTGCTCGTGTAATCGCCATCGGCCCGGCCCAGTCGTTCTCCAGCACGGTGACCATCGACGCAGGCACCCGCTCCGGGGTCCACCCGGACATGACTGTGCTCAACAACGATGGCCTGGTCGGTCGGGTCCTGCGTGCCGACCGCAGCACAGCCACCGTGCTGCTGATCGTCGATGCCGAGTCGGTCGTCGGCGGACGACTCGGTTCGAGCATGGAGGTCGGCTTCCTACGCGGGCGCGGCGTCGTGGGGAACAAGGGACGGCTCGATCTTGACCTCGTCGACAACGCGGTCACCCCCGGACGGGACGACATCTTGGTGACCTGGGGTTCCATGAACGACGCGCCCTATGTCTCCGGCATCCCGATCGGCCGGGTTACCTCGGTCTTCAGCAGTCCGCGTCAGCTTTCGAAACAGGCGGTGATCGATCCGCTCGTGGACTTCTCGGCACTCGACCTGGTCGGCGTAGTGGTGAAAGGCAACGTCAAGGGCGACCGAGCGGTGATCAACGCCAGCGAGTCGCAGACCCCGAGGTCGGGAGTCGGGTGATGGTGGTCTTTCGTGCTCTTGTCGTCACGATGCTGATCAGCCTCGCAGTCGTGCTGCAGGTGACGCTGTTCCCCCACCTCGCCTACGAAGGCGTGGCGCCGAACCTCGCACTCTTGGTCGTCGTGGCCGCTGCACTGGTCCGTGGCCCCGAGTTCGCGGCGGTGCTCGGGTTCCTAGCCGGCCTGGCCGTTGACCTCGCCCCGCCGGCCGACCATGTCGCGGGTCGATGGGCCCTCGCACTTGTCGTCGTCGGCTACCTCGCCGGTCGGATCCGCCACGACGCACGCACGTCGGCAGTCTCCGCGATCATCGCGGTCGCCGCCTCCTCCTTCGTCGCGACGTCGGTCTTCGCTCTCAGCGGGCTGGTGCTGCAGGACCCGACGGTTCCCGTGGCCGATGCGTTGCGGGTGATCCCGGTGGCGGTCATCTACGACGTGGCAATCACGCCATTCGTGCTGCCACTGATGATGGGGCTCTTTCGTAGCCTCGAATCACGTCGCCAGGTCGCCTACTGATGGTTTCGACAAGCTCAACCACCCGGGGAGGTGGCTCAACCGCGGGTGGGGGTGGCTC
>Ga0209587_1000412_pt1 | contig 20942 bp, 28 predicted proteins | sample NGEPerD_2_FD_184512 | JGI IMG/M metagenome (GOLD analysis project Ga0209587, IMG submission 184512) | Arctic peat soil microbial communities from the Barrow Environmental Observatory site, Barrow, Alaska, USA - NGEE PermafrostL1-D... | ecosystem: Environmental > Terrestrial > Soil > Wetlands >... | reverse complement strand
GCTAGGAGGTGGTCCCTAATTCGTGGCCAAAACCCCCCTCAGGTGGTCCCTAATAAGTGGCCAGTGACACCCTCAAGGAGGTGCATTCATCTGGCTTAGTCGATCTCAACAATCTGCTGCAATCGTCCTCAGCCAATCTCGCTAGGAGGTTGGTCAAACAACTCTGGACGAGAGTTAGGACTGCCTTGTTTCACGCGAAGAAGGGGGCTCCTGTACTCAGCCCAATGAACGCGGCTGACAGAAGCACCGTCCTTGAAGCCCTAAGGACATTGCGAAATCTCTATCTCGCATTGGTTCAAGCGCATCTGGGCTCGAGACGTTCGTCGAGCGGCGTATTCGCCGGATTCATCATGGGAAACGTCAAAGCGATGCTCGAACAAGCAAAGTGCTATGCGACCGACGACGCTACACCATTTGACCACGATCAAACCATTCCGAATCCAGCAGGGGGACACCTGGCGGAAATGGTCGTCACGGAGATCACCCGAACTGAGCCCTGGATTGTAGAGCTCCGAGCGAACGCCGAAACACCGGAAAATGACTCACTGGCGTCCCTGGCATCGATCATCCTGACAACGAACGATGACAAACCTCTCCAAGCCATAATGCCCGACGGTCGCCTGCTGCTCGACGGAATCGACGTGTTTGAGACACGGATACGGACACGGGGCAGCAACCACGCCCAGCTAAAGGAACGATTCGCCAGCTAGAGTTGCTCAGTAGTCAGATCCTTGGGACCACACGCTCGCTCTCCGGAACCAAGACACGCCGCGTCTCGTTTGCTGCACGCTTCCATACTGGTTCGCATGCAATGCTTGAGGGTCGCTCATGAGTCGCCAGTGCCGCTTCCGGTTTCCTCAGGTTCTCCTTCGCTGTTGCCGCTCCTGCATCGACTGTTCTCTTGGGGCGCGGCATCTCGCGTATCTCGCCTGCCTGTCGGGCGGCGCACCTCGATTGATGGGTGCGTCTTGTTGAGAGCTCTAGTCGAGCCGGTGACGGTGCGCTCAGAACCTAAAGGCGCGCCACTCACGGACTAGTCGCGGACTGCAACCAATGCTGAGGATCATTTGAAGGGATCGCCCATTCGATCCCACCTCGCCTGACCTGCTCTTTCGCGTTGTGGGCGGTGCTGGGTTCGAACCAGCGACCCCTAGGAGCCGATCCACGGTTGGCCCGGCAAGCGCCTTGGGCATGAGCGTGTCGAACCCGGAGGGGTGGATGTTAGATGTGACCGCGAGGCTGCGCCGCTCGTAGGCCGCATCCACCATCCGATAGAGAGCTTCGGCTTCTGCTTGGCCTGCCGGCAGCATCCCTATGTCATCAACCACGATGAGATCCGAGCGACAGATCCTCTGGACCACCTTGGTGGTAGAGGCGTCGACCTTGGAGCGGGTGATCGTTTGCGTGAGGGTCTCGAGCGTGAACCATGACACCTTGAGCCCGGCGTCGATGGCCGCATGACCTATCGCTTCTACGAAATGGGACTTGCCGGTTCCCGACGGGCCTGAGACAGAGAGCGTCTCGGCGCGTCCGATCCACTCCAGCGTTCGTAGCGCGCGCTGGATCGCAATGGGAATCGAGGAATCCTCCTCGCGCCAGGTGGCAAACGACTTGCCGGTCGGGAAGGCGGCCTGATGCCGGCGCGTCTCGCGCGTCGCGATATCGCGTCCCTTGGCCTCTTCCTGCAGGAGCACGCGCAGCACCTCAGCCGGGTCCCACCGTTGCGCCTTGGCGGTTGCTATGACTTCGGGAGCGTTGTTGCGTAGATAGGGAAGCCGCAGCCGGCGCGTGAGCTGCAAGAGCTCGTCGGGCAGCGCCGGCGGTGTCGGCCCCGTCATCGTCCGAAGCCTCCCCACCCGGAGGTGCCTTGCGACAGGTTCGTAGCTGGGTCCGCAACGGTGAGGTCATCGAGGCTCGACTGTCTGTAGGCGAGGTGATCCACGATAGAGGCGAGGTCTCCGGTCGCAAAGCGTCCCGCCGCGGCTGCCATCCCAAGCGCCCGGTCGATCACGTCGACCCCGACGAGCGCGGCCAGCTCTGTCGCCTCTGTCATCTTGGTGCGCACCCGCTCGGCTCCCGTCGCCGCGGCCTCGATGAGCCACTGCTCGGCGCCGGCGCCGAGGGCGAGGAACGCCCGCTCGTGTGCGCTCTGCGGGCGGGGGCGAGGGTGAAGCGGATCGCCTGAGCGCTCGGGGTAGTGGGCGTCGACGATCTGGGGGTTGCCCGGTGTGGTGAGCTTGTGGCGGGCGACCTCCCGGGCGCCTGAGGGTGAGGCGTCGACTATCACGAGCTCATCGCCGGAGACCCTCGCCCACACCTTCTCGCCGATGAGGATGTGCCGGCGAACCGGCGTACGCCGACCGGGCCAAGGCGTTCGCCGACAGGGTGCGCGACATCTCCGAGATCCTCGTCGAGCTAGGCCCCGTAGCTCCCAGGCACCCGCTGCCGATCGTCGTGGCGTACCACGACGCCTGCCACCTCGCCCATGCGCAAGGCGTGCGTAGCCAGCCCCGGCAGCTGCTGGCGGGCATCCCCGGGCTCGACGTCCGCGAGATCGCCGATCCGGAGATCTGCTGTGGCTCCGCCGGCATCTACAACGTGTTGAACCCAGAACCGGCTCGCGAGCTCGGCGACCGCAAGGCCGCGGACGTACTCGCGACGGGGGCCGAGGTGCTGGTCACCGCGAACCCCGGTTGTCTCATGCAGGTCGCCTCGTCCATCGAGCGCATGGGCGGGTCGATGGCCATGGCCCACACGGTCGAAGTGCTCGATGCGTCCATTCGGGGAGTTAGGCTTTCCAAATCACCTCACAAAGGAGACTGATCGATCATGTCCGAGTCGACACTTCTTGTTCGAGTCAGGGTTAGTCGACACGCCCTGGCGCGTGTTGGGGTGCCGCAGCGACGATGGGGCTGAGCCGTGCCAGCTGGGTGACGTGTCCGGGCTCGAGCTCCTCGAGGGAGTTCACGCCGAGCAGACGCATGGTGCGAGCAACCTGCTCGGACAGGATCTGGATCGCGCGGTCGACGCCGGCCTCCCCGCCGGCCATCAGGCCGTAGAGGTAGGCGCGGCCGATCAGGGTGAAGCGGGCGCCGAGTGCGACGGATGCCACGACATCCGCCCCGGACATGATGCCGGTGTCGAGGTGAACCTCTGTGTCCTTCCCGACCTCACGCACCACCTGCGGGAGAAGGTGGAAGGAGATGGGTGCGCGATCGAGCTGACGGCCGCCGTGATTGGACAGCGCGATGCCGTCCACACCGAGGTCGGCCAGCTTGCGTGCGTCGGAGAGGTTCTGCACACCCTTGACGACGACCTTGCCCGGCCACTGGTCCTTGATCCACGCCAGATCCTCGAAGTCGACGCTGGGGTCGAACATGGTGTCGATGAGTTCGGCCACGGTGCCGCTCCAGCGGTCGAGGCTGGCGAACGCGAGGGGTTCGGTGGTGAGGAAATTGATCCACCACCCCGGGCGCGGGATGGCGTTGATGACCGTCTTCGGTGTGAGCGCGGGGGGGATGGACATGCCGTTGCGCTTGTCGCGCAGGCGCGCGCCGGCGACCGGTACGTCCACCGTCACGAGGAGTGTGTCGAAGCCGGCCTTCGCGGCGCGGTCGACGAGCGCCATCGAGCGGTCGCGGTCCTTCCACATGTAGAGCTGGAACCAGTTGCGCCCGTGAGGGTTCGCGGCCTTGACGTCTTCGATCGAGCACGTCCCCAGGGTGGACAGGGAGAACGGGATGCCGGCGCGGGCGGCCGCGCGGGCGCCGGCGATCTCACCCTCGGTCTGCATCATCCGTGTGAAGCCCGTCGGAGCAATGCCGAACGGCAGGTCCACGGGTGCGCCGAGAACCTCCCAGCCCGTGGACACGGTCGACACATCCCGCAGGATCGACGGGTGAAACTCGATGTCCTCGAATGCCTGCCGCGCCCGGGCCAGCGAGATCTCGGCCTCAGCGGCGCCCTCGGTGTAGTCGAACGCGGCCTTGGGAGTGCGCCGCTTGGCAATGTCGCGCAGGTCGTAGATGGTCAGCGCCGCGTCCAGGCGGCGTTTCTTCGCGTTTAGCTCCGGTGTCTTGAACTTCATCAGCGGAGCGAGGTCGCGAACCTTGGGGAATCGTCTCTGCATGTCGTCAGTCTTTCCTATTTTTCGATCTACTCTTGGCGCGGGCGGCCGAGAACGGCCCTTTTGCTGGTGTGCCAGGGGCCATTCATGGCAAGTCCCGGTGGTCGCTGGAGGAACTTCGGGGACCGTACCGAACGGGCGCGAAGGCGCGAGCCACCAGCGCACGCAGACTCTCCAGGCTGCCCGTTGTCAATCCCCGGGTGCGGGCTTGGATAAGCACGTTGTCGATGGTCCTCTCTGGGTTCATAACCCATGTCGAGGAGGGTGTCAGGGAAGGCTTCGATGTGAGTGGATTTCCGTGCGACCTGATAATCTGAGCGAGCTTCGGCGATGAGGGACAGCTTCGGCGATGAGGGACAAAGGTCGTCGCCAGCCGAGCTTCGACGGGGCGGCTCCTAGCGAGGGGTGCATGCGATGGCTCGCATCGAAGGATTCCGTCTCGGGATCTACGTGTTCAAGGATGCCGAGATCATCGACTTCGCCGCGCCCCACGGCGTGTTCTCCGTGGCGCGCCGTTTCGATCCCGAGCTCGAGGCGTTCCTGATCTCGGACTCGATGCGGCCCGTCCAGGTGCAGGCGGGCTTCACGGTGCTGCCGAACTACAGCTTCAACGACAGGCCCGCGATGGACGCGTTCCTGATCCCTGGCGGCTTCGGCACGCGCCAGGAGCTGCACAACCGCAGGCTGCACGAGTTCATCTCGTCGCTTCCGGAGACGACGCTTCTCACCAGCGTTTGCACGGGCTCGTGGATCTACGGCCTGATGGGTCTTCTCGACGGGATTCCTGCGACCAACCGCAAGGAGCCCGACAGGGTCGAGGCCAACCCTCCGGGCATGGTGCCGATCGACCGCCTGGCCAAGATCGCCCCGGCGTGCAAGGTGAGCCGGGCCCGCGTCGTCGACGCCGGGCGCATCGTCACTGCCGGCGGGATCACCGCTGGCATGGAAATGGGCTTCCACCTGCTCCGGCGCGCCGGCTACGAGGAGGATCTCGTCGCCGAGGTCGCCCGGGTCATGGAGTACAGCAAGGCGTATGAGGCGTACCGCGACGACCTCGAGTTGTTCTCTTTGTGAGAGCGGAGGGATGTTGCGATGGCCTCGATCTCGAGGGGGGCGAGATCCTGCCAGCGCTAAGCCGGAGCGCCCCCCTCCCTACCCTCTAGCGTCTGATCCCGGCGAGCCTGGCGGCGTCCCCGAGGTTGGAATTGCCCTCGAGGAAGTTGATCCCCGCAACTTCCTTCGCGTCGGGCCCCGTGTAGCGCAGGATGTAAAGCCCGTTGCGGATGTCCACGACGTAGACGAGCCTGTCTTTGACGATCGGGTAGCTCCACATGGTCACATTGTTGGGACCGCCGTTGAGCGCCGGGTCCTCGGTGGCCACCGAGGCGAGCGGTGTCGGCGAGAACCAGCCCCCCTGCGTCGGCTCCCCCGGGTCCGAGATGTCAACGGCCTGGAGGCCCCCCGAGTGCCATGCGATGAGCGCGAGCCGCCGCAGAACTGTCGGGTTGTGCGAGGAGTAACTCGTGAACTGCTCGGTCGCGGAGTCGTCGCCGGGGCTCCCCTGGAAGGCCTGGGTGTTCCGAAAGATCTTGTACTCGCCGACCAGATGAGGCCGGTTGGGGTGGGCGACGTTGATGAGGCGCGCCCAGCCCCAGGGCCACCCGAAGGAGGGGGCCGTGAAGGTCCCGTAGACCTCGTCGATGCTCAGCTCGAAGGGCCGCCCGGGAACCGGGACGGCAGAGTGGCTCTCGGAGCATCCCACCGCGGTGTGTCCCGCGCACTGGTTGCCGGCGCCCCAACGCACGAAGTTCCGAACCGGGGTCAGCAGCTTGTCGTTGAGCGAGACGAAGTGGTGGTCGTCGCGGTGGTTGACGACGGCGCTCGTGTCGAGGATCCCGAAGCCGCCGCGCAGGTAGGCGAGGTAGGTTTTTTTGCCGTCCGCAGTCGGCGCCATCGAGTGGAGCGCGAGGTCGAAGTCGTAGTTGGCCGGGACGCTCGATCCAGGAAAGAACTGGTTCCAGTTGCCCTCCGCGACCTCGGTGACGGGGGCCGCGGTCCCAACCGGCGCCGGACCCGTCTCGTGGAAGCTCCCCGGCACGTCGCTGATGTCGGCGATCATCATGTTCGGCGTGTTCGGATCTGCCGAGGCCGTCGGCGTCGACAGCCACAGCAACGCCCGGTCGGAATCCTTCGGATCGACCCATAGGTACATCTCGTGCGGCTTCACATGGACGCCCGCTCTGTCGGTGGAGACGTAGGAGCCGATGAAGCGCGGGTGGACCGGGTCGGTCAGATCGAAGAACTTGATGTCGAACGGGAACGTCGTGTCGTTGCCCGGAGCGCAGTCGTGAATCACCGAGCTGCACCGGAAGGTCATCACCAGCAGCAGCTTCTTCTGGGGCCACACGCGCAGCTCGCGCGTGGTGATGCCCGGAAGGCCCGCGTGAGGCGTCCCGATCTCGCCGACGTTATGCGGGTTTCTCGGCAACCTGCTGGGACGGGAGGGCGGCGGTTTCCTGATCGGGCAGGCGCGCCTCGGGCCCGGACGCATCCACCACTGCATGCGGGCGCTCGGCATGGCCGAACGAGCGCTGGAATTGATGTGCAAGCGCGCACACGAACGCGTTGCCTTCGGGGTACCTCTCGCGAAGCAGGGTGTGATCCGCGACTGGATCGCCGAAGCACGCATCCGCATCGAGCAGGCGCGCCTCCTGGTGCTGCGCGCGGCCTGGCAGATGGACACCCAGGGCAAGGGAGCGGAGATGTCACGCGTCGACATCTCCGCGATCAAGGTGGCGGCCGTGCGCGCGGCCACGTGGACGCTCGATCGCGCGATCCAGGTGCACGGCGGCGCGGGCGTGTCGGACGACTTCCCACTCGCTGCGATGTACGCGCACGCCCGCACGCTGCACCTTGCCGACGGCGCCGACGAGGTGCACAAGATGGTGATAGCGCGCGAGGAACTGCGCCGCTACCGTCCGGCGTAGCCGACGCCGCTTAAGCTTCTGCCGCCCAGAGGCCGAACGCCGCCCAAAAGGGGTCCATCCCGGGATGTTGCAACGGACGGTCGCCTTCGGGGGTGATCAAGAGCGAACCGCGCTCGTGCTCGACGACCTCGCCCACGAGCGCGGCCTCGATCTCCGCGTCCTGCAGCGCCGCGAGGAAGCCATCGGCCCGTTCCGGGCGCACGGTCGCCAGCAGTGTGCCCTCGGAGATCGAGGTGTAGGGGTCGATGCCGACGTGCTCGCAGACAGCAGCCACCTCCGGGCGCACCGGGATGTCCTCCAGCCTGATCCGCAGCCCCATCCCGGATGCCGCAGCCAGTTCCGTCAGCCCTCCGATGACCCCGCCCTCGGTCGCGTCGTGCATCGCGGTCACGCCCGCGTCCCGTAGTCCGAACTCCGCCGCGATGCGGGCTTCCGGCACGACTGTCATCGCTTCGAACAGGGCATCCGCCATCGCCACAACCTCGCCCCCCAAGCCGCCGGCCAGGCGGTCGGGAAACGTCGCGGCGAACAGCGCCGTGGCCTCGATGGCGGCCCCTTTGGTTACGACGACCGCGTCACCGGCGCGCGCCATGGCAGGGGTGACGAACGAGTCCTCGGGTCCGAGCGCGATGCACGTCGCTCCACCGACCATCGGCCAGTTGCACCCGTCGTAGCGAGCCGTGTGTCCGGCCACGATCGCGATCCCCAGGTCGCCGCAGGTGCCGGCGAACGCGCGCCACAGCGTGGCGAGATCCCCGTCGGAGATGTCCGGGGGGAGGTTGAGATCCACCGACATCCAGCGCAGCGGAAGCCCCGACGTGGCCGCGTCCGAGGCCAGGATGTGGACCGCGAACCAGGCCGCCCGCTCCCAGCCGTAGGCCGGCACGATGAAGACCGGGTCGGACGTCAGCGCCATCACCGTCTCCGGTGCTATCCGGACGACCCCGACGTCGACGCCGTGCTGGGGCGGCACGACCGTGTCGGGGTCGCGTGCGCCCAGGTGCTCGAGGATCACGCGCTCGAACACATCCGAGGTGACCTTGCCGACTTCCGGATCGCTCACATCGTCCTCCTCACTCGCTCCACGGCGGCGGCGATCTCCCGCGTCGCCGCTTCCGGATCATCCGCCGCCCCCACCGCCGATATCACCGCGACGCCCGCGGCCCCGGTCCGGATCACATCGCCGGCGTTCGAGGCGTCCCCCCGATGCCGACGACGGGGAGCGCCGTGGCCCGCACGATCGTGCGGAGCCGCTCCAGGCCGACGCCACGCGCCGCCGGCTTCGTCGTAGTCGACCACACGGTGACACCGAAGTAGTCGGCTCCGAAGACCTCCGCGGCGAGCGCTGCGACCGCGTCGGCGGCTGTGAGCGGCATCGAGGACGATGACATGTGCATGTTGCGGCACGCCTTGCTGAGAGACGAAGACGTCGGCCTCTGCGGTGTCGATGTAGCGGGTCACCTGGCGCATGGCGCCGGCGAAGATGCCGTCGAGGGCGAGGACAATCAATAGCGCTAGGACGACCCCGCGACACCGAGAGCGGCTCGTCGCCGGTCCGAGAAGAGGCTCTTGCGCGCGATCGCCACCCGGGTCATCGTCCTCATCCCTGTACACGCTTGCGGGATCGAGCCGGCCGAGCCTTCTCGTCGGCACGATTGCGGCGAGCAATGCCATCAGCAACGACGACGCCACGACCACGACGGCGGTGAGAGGAGTGATGCGGTCCAGAACTGTGGCTTGCTCTCTGCTATGACCCGGGCCCCGATGAGGTAGATGACGAATCCCGTGGCGGTGCCGAACAGCGCGATGAGCATCGTCTGGCCGACCACGGTGCGAAACAGATCGCGGAAACGGGCCCCTACCGCTTTGACGATGCCGTATTCGCGCATCCGCTCCGCGAGCGACGAATAGACCGTGAGGGCAACGATCATGGTGCCGGCCGCGAACGCGATCGCGATCATGAGATCGAGCGGACCTTCGATGATGTCTGAGAAGAGACGGCGCTCGTTATCGCCGAGCTCGGATGCCGACAACACGGTGAAGTCGAAACCGCGTTCGACCGCGCTCGTCACACCCACCGGGTCATCGGTGTCCACGAGGATGAAAGACGCCACGCCTGGTGTGCGCTGCAGCGCTTGGAGCGCGTCGATCGAAACGAACGCCATCCCCGTCATCCAGGTGCGGGCACCGGAAACCAAGCCCACGACCTTTAGCTCGCCGCCCATGACCTTGATGCGGTCGCCGATGCCGAGATCGTGCTGGGCCGCCATGACCTCGTCGATGGCGATCTCGTCGCCGGACCGGATCGCCCGGCCCTCGCTCAAGCTCCACGGGCCGCCCATGGCCCCAGGCTGGTAGCCGACGAGCGTCGTTGCTTGCTTTCGCCCGTGCATGTCGAGGACGACATAGCGGGCTATGACGGGAGCCGTTCGTTTGACGCCTTGGATGTCCTGGATGCGCGTCCCCAACGCTTCGGGCACCCGCGAGTTGTCGGTGCCGAAGTTCTTGGTCCCACGCTGGCCCACGTACAGCTCTGCGCCGACGTTGTCCTGGTAGGCCGAGATCTGCAGCCGGGTGCCCGACCACAGCCCCTGAAGGAGCAGGATCAACGCGATCGCGGCCCCCACTCCCAAGAGGCTCATGGTGAAGCGTCGCCGTTCGGCCAGGAGGTTGCGACGTGCCAGCGGGACTCGGGCGCCCATGGCGTTATCTCCCGGTTTCGACCGTGTCCTCGGATGAGGCGTCGGTGCGCTGGTCACCGTGCTCCGCGTGCCCGCCTTCGCCCCCGTGCCCGCCGTGCATGAACAGCATCATCAGGGGGCACGCGAGGATCAGCGCGGCGAAGAGCAGTGAGCTCGCCGATGCTCCTGCGAACAGAGCCACCGCGCCGGCTCCGATGGCGATGCCGATGAGTAGTTCCTTCTTCATCTTCTGGACCTCCTTGTCCTTAAGCCCATGTGCCGGACGGCACCCGCTTTACGGCGAGTTCGGGGCGCGTCCCAACATGCGGTCGATCTCGGCGCTGTGCTGCTCGAGGGCCCGCACGTACGCCGGGTCTGAGCTGCGGAGAAGCATCCCGCTGGAGCCCATCGGCATCTGCGCCTGGATACCCATGCGCTGGGTCATGATCCGGTCGGCTTCCAGCTGCGAGTGCGAGATCCCCGTGACTGGGACGTTGCGGGTCCCAGTGTCCGGCAGCGCCGCATACAGCCAGAAAGTCAGGGTCAGCAACAACAGTGTGGTCGCGGCCACCGCCTTTAGGATCGTGATCATCGTTTTCCACCCCCTCGGTCGCGCGCCTCGCTCAATTCGGCGCGCCTTTCCTGGAACTCATCCGAGGCGATCTCCCCTCGGGCGTAACGCTGTTGGAGGATGTCCAGGGGCGAAGGCGCGCCGGCGGCGCGCACGGACGTGTCCCTGGTGAGACTGATCACGAGCCAGATCGCGCCCACGATCAGCAGAAGCCAGAAAATCGATTCGCCGATCATCCACCCCCCGTGCGAGGTGCTCCACATGTTCTTCTCCTTTCTTGGGGAACTCGGGGACCCCGAAGGGTCCCCGACCATCCGATCGACTACGGCGTGGTGCTCTCGGTGTGCATGCCACCCATGCCACCCATGCCGCCCACTCCGCCTTGGTGCATGCCATTCATGCCACCCATGCCACCGTCGCGCATGGTGTTCATGTCCGTATCGCCCTCGTGCATCGACTCATGCATCTGCTCGCAGAGTTCCGTCGCGTTGTCGCCCATGCGGGTTGAGGGTTGCTGGCCTGCGAGGACAACTCCCGTGAACAGAGCCAGCACAGCCACCACTGCGATCACCACGACGATCCAGGTCCTGGTCGCTTTCATCTGAATCACCTCCTCCTCTCATCGTTGGCTCAGGTATCGCGCCGGGGTGTGAAGGTCGTGTGAAGCGGCTGTGTAGTGAGGATGGGAGCGCAGCAAGGCGGCGTTCGCATCCAGGACCTCCGAACGGCACCATGACGAGGGGTCCTTCGGCCCTGATCCCCGGCCCTGGGTTGGGAGACGCTAGAACGGTGCCCGGGTAGGGCATTTGGCCGGCGTGGAGGGCGTGATCCCATGGATTGGGACGACAAGCACAGGGCGGAGGTCACCAGCAGGCTCGCCAAGATCGAGGGCCAGGTTTCGGGCATCCGCAGGATGTATGAGGGCGACCGCTACTGCATAGACGTCCTCGACCAGATATCGGCCGCGCGCGCGGGCCTCGAGGCGGTGGCCTTGCTGATCCTCGACGACCACGTCAACGGCTGCATCATGGAAGCACTGGAATCGGGTGACGGGGCGCCGAAGACGGTCGAGATGCTCGCCGCTGTGAGGCGTTTGGTCAGGAGCAGCTGATGCGCAACACCTCTGCATGCACGAGTGGGTTGTGATGGGCAAGGCGACCGTGCTCGTGGTCGACGACGAGCGCAAGATCCGCGATCTGGTGCGCACTTACCTTGAGCGGGATGGCTACGCGGTCCTGATGACCGACTCCGGGCAGGGCGCGCTTGAGACCGCGGCTCGAGTGACCCTGGACCTCGTGGTGCTGGATCTCATGCTGCCCGACCTCCCCGGTGAGGAGGTGGCTCGGTCACTGCGGGAGACTTCCGAGGTTCCGATCATCCTGCTGACCGCGAAGGCCTCTGAAGACGACCGCGTCTCGGGCTTGCGGTTGGGAGCTGATGACTACCTAGTCAAGCCTTTCAGCCCACGAGAGCTGGTCGCACGGGTGGCAGCGGTTCTTCGTAGGACAAACGGAACTTCGCCCGACCAGCTGCTGTCCTTCGAGGCGGGGGAACTATCGATCGACAAGGACGCACGCGAGGTCCACTTCCGAAGGCAGCGGCTGGAGCTGACCCGCAGCGAGTTCGATCTGCTCGTGGCTCTCGCGTCACGTCCCACGAGGGTCTTCTCGCGATATGAGCTCGTCACCAGGGTGCAAGGGTACGACTACGAGGGTTACGAGCGGACGATTGATGCACACGTGAAGAACCTGCGGCACAAGCTGTCCGAGGATCCGCGGCACCCCCGCTACATAGAGACGGTGACTGGGATCGGCTACAAGTTCGTGGGTAAACCAGATGGCTAGGTCGTTCACCTCTCGACTCGCCCTGGCGTTCGCAGCCGTAGGCGTAGCCACCGCGGCCACAGCGGCGCTGATTGTCAATGTCGCCTTCGAGAACCGCTTCCAGTTTTACGTGGAATCTCAATCGAAGACGCGCGAGCGCGACGTCGTTTCCGCCCTCGAGGACTCCTACCGAAGGAACGAGGGCTGGGATGTTGACGACCTCGCCTCGCTCGCGCCGACCCTGTTGATGGACGGCGCGCAACTGCGGGTGCGGGACCGCTCCGGTAGCGTCGTTTGGGATGCATCTACGGCCGATGAGGCCGCGCACATGACCGGTGTTCACCGCGAGATGATGGATTCGGGCCCACTGGGCGCCGAATCACAGCTGCTCCTGTCCATCGAGGGGAAGCGTTTAGGAACAGCGGACCTAAGACTCCCGCAGGCAGGACTACTGCCGCACGATGTCGAGTTCCGTGATTCGGTTAACCGGGTGTTGTTCGGTTCCGGCATCGGCGTCGCCCTGCTCGCCATTCTGGGAGGGATCCTCGTGGCTCGCCGCGCCACCCGCCCCGCCCGGGCTCTGACCGAAGCGTCCAGGCTTCTCGCCGCCGGAGACCGGACCAAGCGGGTTCCTGAGGAGGGGCCGTCCGAGTTCGAGGCGATGGGCCGCGCCTTCAACTTGATGGCCGCATCGCTGGATCGAGAGGACCAGCTGAGGCGCCGCTTCGCCGCGGACGTCGCACATGAGCTTCGGACGCCGCTGACGATCCTTCGTTCGAGCGTGGAGGGGATGCAGGACGAAGTGGTTCCGGCTAGCCCCGATCAACTCGCCTCTCTCCACGAGGAGGTCTTGCGGCTGACCCGGCTGGTCGGTGACCTCGAGACGGTCGCCGCCGCGGACGCGGCCGGCTTCTCGCTGAATCTCGACCGCGTCGCGCTCGACCGGTTGGGGATGCAGGCACGGGCCGACTTCGAGGACCTCTTCGCGACCGAGGACATATCCCTTCGCGTGGAGGTCGAACCCGTGGAGGTCGTCGGGGACCCGCTGCGCCTCCGTCAGGTGATCGACAATCTCCTGTCTAACGCGCTCAAGTTCACACCTCCGGGAGGCGAGGTAGAGCTCGGGATCCGAGAGATCGATGGCGAGGCGATCGTCACGGTCGCGGATGACGGTCCAGGTATCCGGGAAGACGAAGTCCTGCACGTCTTCGACCGTTTCTTCAGGGGCAGCAACGCGAGAGCGAAGGGTTCGGGTATCGGGCTAAGCGTTGCGCGCGACCTTGTCCGAGCGCATTCGGGCACCATCGCGGTCAGTAGCAAGACCGGCAGCGGATCGACCTTCACGGTGAGCCTGCCCGTCGCGTCACAAGACACGGAAGCCTCAGGCGACCTAGCCACTGCCGGGGCCGGTCCCACGCGTTCCTAAGTGCTTCGGCGCCTACGCCTACTGTGCACCATCTTCACGCGTCCTTCACGGCCCCGGACTATCTCTTGCATGAACGAAGAGGAAGACCAAGGAGGAAACTAGCCGAGGAGACCGGGAATGCCTTCGGACTGTGGCCGATCGTCGTGATCAACTCGGCCATCTTCATCATGTTCGCGTTTAGCTTCTTTCACCCCAAGACTAAGAGGGATTGGCGGGTGATGGGAACGTTCTCGGCCTTCGTCGTCGCTCTGTTCACCGAGATGTACGGATTTCCGTTCACCATCTACGTGCTGTCGGGTTGGTTGGGGGACCGCGTCCCGGCTTTGACCCTCACTCACGGCGGAGGTCACCTGTGGAACGACCTCATCGGTTGGAGATGGGATCCGCATCTCAGTCCCTTCCACCTCGCGAGCTACGTGTTCCTCATCGGTGGATTCTGGCTGATCTCGTCGGCGTGGCGGGTGTTGTGGACGGCGCAACGCAAGGGCCGCCTCGTTACTGGGGGCCCGTATGCGCGCGTGCGGCATCCCCAGTACGTCGGGTTCTTGTTCGTCATGGTGGGCTTTCTCCTGCAGTGGCCGACCCTTCTGACCCTTGCGATGTTCCCGGTGCTGGTGCTCGTGTACCGGCGACTGGCCATATCCGAGGAGCGGGAGGTGACCGGACGGTTTGGAGACCGCTACGAGGAGTACGCCCGCTCGGTTCCGAGGTTCATCCCGAGGTGGAGGGATCATGCGCCAACCGGGGCGACGCGCTCGGCCACTCCTGCTAAGGGGTCCGGTCCGTCGAGGCGTCACCCCGCATAACCATGCAAACGACGCCGTTCTCCGGACACCGGGTGCGAATCAGACGGGAACTCTCGGGCGCACCGACACGGCGTCCTGCGACGAGTCGGGTTACCGATGCTTCGCGAGGCGCTTGAGTCTCCCCGCAACGAGCGCGATCCTTCCCGCCACGGCCAGGGTCGCGATGAGCCCCACAACCGCCGATCCGATCAGAAAGAGTCCCCACGGCCCGGGATCGGATCGCACCGTTGCCACGAGTGTGCCGAGAAGGACCACGGAAGCGATCGTGCTCGCCCAGAAGAACACGACGGTTCGAGCGCTCACACCATCACTCGATGTGGGACGCCACCGGGGTCACGGCGGCGTAAGCGATGAGGGCGACGATGACGACGACGATCACCGCCGCGGGAATCACGACCGCCAGGCGTCGGGTTGGGAGCTGTTCTCTTCCGCGGTCGACGAACGGGACTATCAACAGCGCGGCGAAGATTGCGAGCGTCCCCCACAGGATCCCGGCGACACCGGTCCAGTTCTCGATGGGGTAGATCCACAGCATCGGCCACGGCGGTTTGGTGATCTTGATCCCCGCGACGGGTGAGGGTCCATGGCTCGGCGGGATCACGACGGCGAGGACGGTCAGCGCACCAACGATGACAAGGGCGAAACCGCCGAGGCGCGCGAGGTGGCGTGAGAAAGGTTCGATCGGCTCCGGCGTTGGACCCTTTCTGAAGGGCGACGGAGCCATCCTGTGTCGTTTGACGAGCATCAGATGTGCCGCCACGAGGAATAAGAACATCATCGGCAGCACCGTCACGTGCACCGTGTAGAGGCGGTGCAGCAGCGCAGCGACCGGCGCCCTCAAGAAGGTGGCCGTCGGGCTGCTGGACGACCACATAAGACACTGCGTCGCGAACCAAACTGAAGAAGGTAAAGACATGATCAGAGAAGCGGCCGCGGCGGCGATCGAACGTCTCGTGAAGTCGTAGAGGAGGCAGCGATGACGACTGTTCTCGCAGTTCCCGAAATGTCTTGCGGGCACTGCAAGTCCACCGTGGAGGGTGCACTCACCTCCGTTGAGGGGGTCGACCACGCAAGGGTCGACCTCGACGCCAAGACCGTGACCATCGATCACTCGGATGGCGTCGATGGAGCCTCTCTCCGCCAGGCGGTCATCGACGCCGGTTACACGGTCACCGAGGGGGCCTGTCGGCCCCCCGGAGTACAACCCCCGAGCGCGATCAGGGCTACTCGACCGTGAAGTCCGTGTACATCCCCATGCGGTAGTGGCCCTTGATGTTGCACTCCAAGACATAGTGCCCCGGCTCGAGATCCACCGTCAGCGTTGCCGTGTCTCCGCCCTCGATATCCTCGAGCTCGTCGATGAACACCGCGTCCTTGGGGTCGACGATGAAGTCGTCCTCACCCACCTCGACCTGACCGGCAGGGGTGTCGGTGGCCAGGATGTCGAACATGTGTACTTTCGTACCCTCGTTCGTGACGGTGAAGGTGACGGTGCCGGCCGGTACGGTTCCGGGATCGACGTTCATGTACTGGGTGTTCACATCGATCTCACCCACAGCCACCGCGACCGGGGTCCCCTTGGACTCGGTCGTGGTGTCGGAACCGCCCGCGTCCGTGGTCGCCCCCGCGTCCGGGGTCGCCGGTGATGAGTCTTCCGACGAGCCACACGCAGTCAGGATCAGCGCCACGGCGACAGCCGCCGTCGCGACCTTCGGGAGATGCTTGTTGCGCGTCATCGTTTCCTCCTTCAGCTCGTTACTACCTTCTTGGACGATGTCCGGTGAGCTCCGGCGCGCCTTATGCGCACCGTGAGCCACAGGACCAGCGCGTACGTGATCCAGACCGAGACGACCGGGACGAGGATCAGGTAGCTGCGTGCCCACCGGGCCTGCAGACCTACGGGAACGGCTTCATACGCGGTCGCCGGGCGCTTGACGTCGAACGCGACCGTCGCGCTGGAGGGCGCGTAGCCGTGAGCCCCCCAGAACGCTACGGTCGCTTCGATACGCCCGATCTGTGCCGGAGCGAAGCGAAGGACCGCCTCGCCGGCATCGTCGGTGGTGGCCTCGCCCACGATCTCGTCCCTGGCCTCGCCCATGAACTCGGCCGGGACGATCAGGCGCAGCAGGGCACCGGACACGGGACGACCCTCCGGGTCGGTGACCTTCACAGAGACATCGACCGGCGCGCCGTTCACCGTGACGGAGTCGGACCGGACCGTGATGGTGGTTCTTGTCTTCGCCCCGGCCGGCGCGGAGCCGCCGATCGCGAGGAACGCTATCGTCCCGAGGGCTGCGGTCGCGAGGAGACGTCTCATGACGGCTCCCCCACCAGGATCGTCGCACCGGCCGCCAGGGGTGCCTCCACCGGGGCGAAGCTCTCTGCATCTTCGGCCTCCCAACCCTCTTCGACCTCCCACACGGAGATCACCGGGAAGATGCGAGCGAAGATCATGAAAACCAGTGCGAAGCCGGCGAACCCGGCGGCGGTGATCGACCATTCCACCCACGTCGGACGGTAGGTGCCCCATTCGTAGGGCATCAGGGGGAGTGCCATCGACGGGATCACGATCACGAAGCGCTTCAGCCACATACCCAGATTCACGAGCACGGCCGCCGTGACGATCCATCGGATCGTGCGCGTGCGTGGCAACGCCAGCAACACGATCGGAACGACCATGCCGAGGATCGCGAAGGTCCAGAAGTAGGGGGCGTAGCGGCCGGTGAGAAGCGCCGACAGGAGCGATGCGTCACCGACCTGCATCTTGTACCCGACGGTCGCGTACTCGGACAGGGTGAAGTACGCGTACAACAAGCCCAGAACCAGCAGGAGCGACGCCAGGTAGCGGAAGTGCTTCTCGGTGATGAACTCCTCCAGGTGATAGACGCGGCGGAAGATCGCCATCACGACGATGATCCCTGCGATGCCCGAGAAGATTGCCCCGACCACGAAGTAGGGACCGAAGATCGTCGAGTTCCATCCGCTTCGAAGGGTCATCCCGAAGATCCACGACACGACCGTGTGGACGGAGATTGCGACCGGCACGATCACGACCGCCATGATCCCGATCGCCCGGCCTATCAGGCGCCGCTGCTCGGGGCCGCCGTGCCACCGCAGCGCCAGTACCGAATACAGCCGCTGGCGTATCCGGCCGCCAACGTGCCCGTCCCGCAGGATCGCGAGATCGGGGACCAGCGGCAGGTAGAGGTACAGGAGGCTGCCCGCGATGTACGTGCCGATCGACAGGACGTCCCACAGGATCGGCGACCGCAGGTGCGGATACATGATCACGTACTGGAGGCGGTCGGGGCGTCCCATGTCGACCACTACCATGCCGGCGCCGACGACCAAGGCGACGACGGTGATCATCTCCGCGAGACGGGTGATCGGACGGCGCCACTCGGCGTGCGACAGGCGCAGGATCGCCGAGACCAGCGTGCCGGCATGGCTGATCCCGATGAAGAAGACGAAGTTGGTCAGGTAGAAGCCCCAGCTCACGCGATCGTTGAGTCCGGTCACGGCCAGGCCGTGTTTCAGCTGCCAGACCCAGGCGAGGATCCCCCATATCACGACCGCGGCGAGGGCTGCCACCAAGAGGCGTCCCCGGATGCCCCACGCGCCCGGCTGTACCGGTGCTTTCGAGCGCTCGAGCAGATGCTCCAGCCGGTCGCCGTCGGGTGCGCCCGTAGCGATCTGGACGCTCATTCGGGCAACACCACCTTCGAGTGCTCGCCGTGGCCCGGCAGGTACCAGACGCGAGGGCGCGTCCCGAGCTCTTCTTTCAACCGGAAGGCGTTGCGGTTGCCGAGCAGCCAAGAGAGCTGGACGGTCTCGAGCCCGTTGGTCGCGATGTCGGCCTTGAGGTCTCCGAACCAGATGGCGCTCATCGGGCAGCTGGAGGCGCACACGGGGAGCTTGCCGTTCATGGCGTTGTGGGCGCAGAACATGCACTTGTCGACGGTGCCCTTGCGGTGGGGAACCGGGAACTCGGGTGAGTACCGGGCAAGTGCTGCGCCCGGTGGGTTCTCGGGCTCACCCCAGTTGAAGTAGCGGGCACCGTAGGGACATGCGGCTATGCAGAACCGGCAGCCGATGCAACGGTCGTGATCGACAAGGATCGTGCCGTTGTCGTTGCGGTAGGTCGCCCCCACCGGGCACACGTTCAGGCAGGGCGCGTTCTCACACTGCATGCAGGGCCGCGGGAGGAAGACGATGTTGCCGGCCTCGTCGGTGACCTCGAAGACCTTGATCCACTCCTGGTCGCCGGTGAAATGAGCCTCCTGGCACGCTTTGGTGCACACTCTGCAGCCGTCACAGCGGGCCATATCGATGACCATGGCCCATTGCGGGACGTCGTCTGCGGGTTCGTCTGAGCCTCGCATGAGATCGTCGGCGAATGCCACCGTCTTGCTGCCGAAGGTCGCGGCGCCGGCCGCGATGAAGGCGTTCCTGAGGAAAACGCGCCGGCCGACGTCTTCCGCATCTGCCTGTTGCGCATCTCGCAGCACCGCGTCTGGATCGGATTTGCCGATCATGCTCCGACCGTAGATGCGTGGATAGGCTCTTCCTAGAGCCGAATGGCACGGTCATACAAGGAAAGATGACCCGTCAGCGCCCTATCCGGGGGACGGGGGTCTGCCTGGCCGAAGGTCGAGCCCGGCCCGGGTCTATCGATCCTGAAGCGGTGATCGGTAGGTGAGCCCGTGACGGTGTGCGAAGGCGACGACCTGCGCACGGTTCGCGAGATGCAGCTTGTGGAGGATGTTCGACATGTGGAACTTGACCGTGGCTTCGGACAGGGCCAGCTCCGCCGCGATGTCACGGTTGGTGTTTCCTTCCGCGACGAGCCTGAGCACCTCCTCCTCACGGGGGGTAAGCGCTGTTGTCTTACCGGAGCGTTCCGACGCTCCGATCACAGCATCCAGCCCGCGACTCCGAAACGCTCTCGTCATGCCCTTACATTCTCGTCATGCCCTTACATTCTCGTCATGCCCTTACATTCTCGTCATGCCCTTACATTCTCGTCATGCCGATGTCGTTCGACTGATTGCTCGTCGGGCCTACGGCTTCCACTCGGCGGGAGCGGCGATTGCGTTGGTGATGCTCTGTTGTGGTCCGATCACCCTGCGGTTGCCCTACGATCGGCTCTTGTGACCCACATCGTTGTCAGGAGAGCCGTTTTTTCCCCCACAGGTGGCGGATGAGGTCAAGGCGCTCGCCTGCGAGCTTCCCTCTCGGCTCGGGGTGCACTGTCGCGTTTGTTCGTTCCCGACATCCGAGATGAGGTGATCGCCAGAGGCATCGTCGCGGAGATCTCGGGCTCGACCATCTGGCGGTGGCTTGCGGACGACGCCATCCGCCCGTGGACCTACCGCAGCTGGGTCTTTCCCCGCGACCCCGACTTCGAGCGCAAGGCGGGGCGCGTGCTCGACCTCTACCCGCGCACCTTCGAAGGCAAACGCCCCACTTAGGCACCGCCGTGCCCCACACGGGACCTGCATCTGGTCTTCACACGCTCTTCACACCGATTGACGACCCTTCCAATGTGGAAGTCGGCAACGTGAAGGAGACCTAAGGCGTGGAAGGCAGTCTGTTCCTGGGTGGATCCGTAGTCGCGGCCCTCCTCGCCGGATCGATCGCGCTCTTCGCTCCGTGCTGCGTGTCGGTCATGCTTCCAGCCTACTTCGCCGCCGGCTTCCACAACCGGCGTCGGCTCGTGGCGATGACGTTCGTGTTCGCCGCGGGGGTCGCGACCGTCATCCTTCCGATCGCGATGGGCGCGGTCGCGTTCCGGCAGCTCTTCGCCGCGCAGCACTCGACGATCTACGTCATCGGCGGCGCCCTCATGCTGGCGCTCGCAATGTATCTGCTCCTCGGGGGCCAGATCCACCTCCCGATGCCGGGGCGGCGTGCGGGCAACAAGACCGGCCCCTTCGCCGTCTACTCGCTGGGGGTGTTCTCAGGGGTCGCCAGCTCCTGCTGCGCCCCGGTGCTCGCTGGGGTCATCGCCCTATCGGGCATCGCATCGTCCTTCGGCTATGCCCTGCTCCTGGGGGTCACCTACGTCTTCGGGATGGTGGCCCCTCTGTTCATCATCTCGCTGTTGTGGGAGCGACGCGACTGGCGCTCGAGCCGGTTGTTCCATCCCCGCACGTTCACCTTGAGGCTCGGCCCGATCGTTCGCAAGGTGTCGGGAATCAACATCGTCAGCGGCCTGCTCCTCGGGGTCATGGGAGCTTGGAGCGTCTGGAACGGGCTCACCAACTCGACGATGCCGGGGTTAAGTGGCTGGCAAGCATGGGTGTCGCTCAAGCTCCAGGCGCTTGGGCGAATGTTCAACGACGGACTTGGCTGGATGCCGAACTGGGGCGCAACCCTGCTCCTGGCCCTCCTACTCCGGCGCCCGAAAATGTTGACCGGAAATACAGGTAGTCGCGCGTCGTAGCGCGCAAACTGTCTTCAGCGGTTCGATCGAAGACCCAACGTGTAGGAGGTGCTTTTTTTGGCGCGCCGTGGCCGGTC
>Ga0209587_1000410_pt1 | contig 20975 bp, 22 predicted proteins | sample NGEPerD_2_FD_184512 | JGI IMG/M metagenome (GOLD analysis project Ga0209587, IMG submission 184512) | Arctic peat soil microbial communities from the Barrow Environmental Observatory site, Barrow, Alaska, USA - NGEE PermafrostL1-D... | ecosystem: Environmental > Terrestrial > Soil > Wetlands >... | reverse complement strand
GAACGTTCGCGAGCAGTGCTCGTGGTCGTCGGTGTGCGCCCACGAGCACTGCTCGCGAACGTTCACCTGGGTATAGGAGTACGGGTTGAGGTCAGCCCGCTTCGACACGCCCTGGAAGGTGATCTGGTGAAGCTTGGGCGAGCAGGAAGCCACGACCAGGCCGTCGAGCTTCTTTTCCTGGATGGCGGTGACCATCTCCTGCTGGGTGCCGTCGGAGCACGCGAACAACGTGGTCTCGGAGACCACCACGTCGGGCTCGTCCTTGAGGGCGTCGCGAACCTTGGCCACGTCGACGTAGTCAGAGATGTTTCCGCCACAGTGACAGATGAAGACACCGATGCGCCGGTCCCCGCTCGTGCCGGTGTCTGCCTGCTCGCTGGTGCCGGCGTCTGCCTGCTCGCTCGTGCTGGCTTCGGGCTGCTCGCTCATGCCGGAACCTCCGCTGTGATCTGCATGGTCTGTGCGTCATGGGTGTGAGTAGCCTCGAGGTGGGCAGCGACCTGGGCGACTGCGGCTCCCGCGTGCAGGATCGTGTCGACGATGTCCTTGGCGCCGGCGGACGTACCTGCGACGAAGACGCCGGGGATGTCGGTCCGGCCGGGATCAAGATCCCCATCCGGCTCGGCGACGTAGAAGTACTCGTCGAGGCCAAGCTTCTCGCCGGTGAAGAGCTTCTCCACGTCCCTGTTCGGCTGGATGCCCACGGCGAGCACCACGAGGTCGTACTCGGCCTCGACGATCTGGCCGCCGTTCTCGATGTCCTCGTAGCGCAGGATGAGGTCCCCGTTGTCCTTCTCGGTGATCTTGGCCACGCGCCCCTTGATGTAGGTGGCGCCCATGTCCTTGGACTGCTCGTAGAACTCGTTGTAGCGCTTGCCGGCCGCGCGGATGTCCATGTAGTGCATGGTCACGTCGGCCAGCGGCAGGGAGCCCATGATGAGCTGGTTCTGCTTGACCGAGTACATGCAGCAGACCTTCGAGCACAACGGGTTGCCGGACGTCTTGTCGCGTGATCCGGTGCATGAGACGTAGGCGATGCGGTCAGGCACCTTCCCGTCGCCGGGCCGAAGAATCGTGTTGAACGGACGTGTCGGCGCGAGCAGGCGATCCATCTGCGTGCCCGTGATCACGTTCGCATAGGTGCCGTAGCCGTATTCCGGCTTCAGGTCCGCTGCGAAGAGCTTGTAACCGGTCGAGACGACGACCGCGCCGACCGTGAAGTCCGTGGTCTTCTCGCGCTGGTCGAAGTTGATTGCGTCAGCAGGGCATGCCTTGACGCACTCCTGGCACTCCGAGCAGACGCCGCAGTCCATGCAGCCACCGGCACCGGACCTCGCCTCTGCCTCGGTCATCGCGGGCTCGAGCTCGCCGAAGTTCGAAGGAGCGGGCGAGAAGGTGGTGCCCGCGACGATGGGCTCCCGGTCGGAGTAATTCGTCTGGCGGGCCATGACCTCCGTCTTGTCCACCGCCCCGAGCAGGTCGTCAAGCGCCGGGAAGATACCGAGCGAACGCCCCTGGACGAAGTTGTCGATGGAGAAGGCGGCACGCCGACCGGCGCCGACCGCCCGAGTGATGTCGCTCGCGCCGGACGTGACGTCACCGGCTGCGAACAGGTACGGGACCTCTGTCTGCAGGGTTGTCGCGTCGACGGTGATCCGGCTGCCGTTGGCGACGTCGGTCAGGCTCTTGAACGGCGCCGTGTCGGGCGCCATCCCGATCGCCGAGATCACTGCCTCGCACGGGATCACGAACTCGCTGCCCGCGACCGGTTCGGGGCGGCGACGCCCGGATGCGTCGGGCTGACCGAGCACCATCTTCTGGCAGCGCAGGCCTTCTACTTTGCCGCCCGCGCCGGCGACAACTGATACCGGGGCGACGAGGAACTCGAAGTTGACGCCCTCCTTCTCGGCGTCATCGACCTCGGCGATATGGGCAGGCATCTCCTCGCGACCGCGTCGGTAGGCGACCTTGACCTCGAGCGCACCGAGGCGTCGAGCCGTTCGTGCGGTGTCCATCGCGACGTTGCCGCCGCCGACGATCACGACGCGCTTGCCGGTCAGCTCGGGCGCCTCGCCGAGGCTCACCTGCCGCAGGTAGTCCAGGCCGGTGAGCACGCCGTCGGACTCTTCGCCCGACACGCCCAGCGAGGTCGCCAGCGGCGTACCGGTCGCGAGCAGCACGGCGTCGTAGCCCTCGGCCTTGAGCGCCTCGAGATCATGCACGGTCGTGGAGGTGACGATCTCGACACCGATCCCCGTGACGTTGGCGATGTCCTGCTCGACGACCTCCTGCGGAAGGCGGTAGGTGGGCAGGGCGTGGCGCAGGAAGCCACCGGCCTGGGCCTCGGCCTCCAGGATCCGCACCTGGTAGCCAATGCGTGCCAGCTGCCAGGCCGCGGTCAGGCCGGCCGGCCCGGAGCCGACGATCGCGACGCTCTTGCCGTTCGGCTCTGGGCGTTCGATGCCGGCGTCGCCCAGCTCGTCGTAGTGGCGGTCGGCGACGAAGCGCTTGAGGCGGCGGATCGGGATGGCTGCCTCAAGGTCCCCGCGGCTGCACTCGCTCTCGCACGGTGCGTAGCACGCCCGTCCCAGTGTGCCGACCAGCGGCGTTGCCTCCAGGATCAGCTGGAACGCTTCTTCGTACTTGCCGCTGCGGATGAGGGAGACGTAGCCGTGTGCCTTGATGCCTGCAGGGCAGGTGTCGATGCACGGTGAGGTGCCGGCCCGCTGGATGACGGCCTTCTTCGGCACGGCCTGCGGGAAGGCGATGTAAGCGGCACGACGCGCAACCAGGTTGTAGTTGAACTGGTCAGGGACCGCGACAGAGCAGGCAGTCTCGCACTTGGCGCAGCCGGTGCAGGCTGCCCAGTCGACGAATGTGGGGTTCTCGCGCACCTTCGCGTGGAACAGACCGAGGGCGTCCCGTTCAATCCCCAGGACCTCGCTGTAGTTCTTGGTCGTGATGTTGGGGTGGTTGATGGTCGACGACATCTTCGGGCCGGAGATACAGCTGGCGCAGTCGAGCGTCGGGAAGACCTTGCTGAGCAGGATCATCCGTCCGCCGACGCTGGCCTCTTTCTCGACCAGCAGGACCTTGTGGCCCATGTCGGCGAGCTTGATCGACGACTCCATCCCGCCAATGCCGCTGCCGATCACCATGACGTCGTAGTCCGTCTGCGTTGCTACTTCGTTGTCCATCTGTGGCTCCAAGTTCGTAGTTCATCCATCGATGCCGCCCCACAAGCCCGGCGAGGTCCTCGAAAGGCGAGTCCTCGAAGAGCGAGGTCCTCGCCGGAGTTGTCCTAGATGAAGAGGTTGACGTTCGCGTCGTCCGCGTCGCTCAGGTAGCTCGCGACACCGGCGAACTCAAGACCGTCGATAAGCTCTTCGGCCTTCAGCCCCATGATGTCCATCGACATCTGGCAGACGACCATCTTGATGTTCTGCTCCCTGGCAGAGGCGATGAGATCGTCCAGTGACATGACTTTCTGCTCGCGCATCATTCGCTTCATGAGCTTGGGGCCCGCGCCGGCGAAGTTCATCCGCGAGGTTGTCAGGCGTCCCGGTCCCCGGGGCATCATCACGGAGAACGCCTTCTGCAGGGGGGTCTTGCCGCTGATGGCCACCTTCTCGGGGCGCCGCAGGGCGTTGATGCTCCAGAACGTGAAGAACATCGTGACCTCGTCGTCCATCGCCGCGGCACCATTGGCGATGACGAACGCCGCCACCACCTTGTCGAACTCCCCGCTGAACAAGATGATCGTCTTGCGTGTTGTGGTGTCCACCGTCTCGGCTTCTCTCTCCAGCTTCTCGTCAATCATGATTCGACCGCGGTGATGGGACCCAGATCGGTCAGGGTCGCGGAGAACTCCCGCATGTAGCCGACGAACGGCTCAGCACACACCGAGCACAGGGCGGCCATCTTCAGCCGCTGGGGCGCGATGCCCTTGGCCTTCATCAGCTCCTGCGCCTGCGTGATGATCGCGCCCGTCCGCTTGCCGCAGTCGTCCAGTAGTGCGCACTCGTCCCCGTCGGAGCCGATGAACACCCCGTCGAGCCCTTGCTCGAAGGCGTGCAGGATCCATCCGGGCTTGAGCCCGCTGCTGCAGGGGACGTTCATCGTCGAGACCTGGGCCGGGTAGTGCATGTGCCTGCTCCCGGCCAGGTCGATGCCGGGATCGGAGATGTTGTTCGTCGAGAAGACGAGGATCCTTGGCTTGAACCCGGTCGCGGTAGCAGTGGACATGGTCAGCTCACTTCATCTTGCGCAGGAAAAGCTGCAGGTAGCCGGCGTCGTCGACCGAACCGAGGTAGTCGTGGCCCATCTTCTTGCACCAGGCGGGCAGGTCCTTGAGCGTCCCGGTGTCGGAGGCGAGCACTTCCATGACCCCGCCGACAGGGATACCGCCGATGGCCTTCTTGGCCGCCAGGATCGGTCCCGGGCACGAGGTGGCCCGCGCGTCAATAACCTGATCGGACTTCAGCTCTTTGAGCTCCTCGACTGCAACTGTCATGGTCGTTCCTTCTGGATGGGGCGCGTGAAGATGCGCCGCGGTGTGGTCCTCTACGCCTGGGTCGACGCTTTGAAAAACATACCCCTAGGGGTAACGACAAATACCCCCATAGGTAATGGCTCTCGAGCGTGGCCGGGACGTCCGCACCGACATCACGGACGCAGAGCCTGGTGTTCGTGCACAACCAAGCCGTAGGCCGCAAGGGCCCCCACCGATGACTCGACCCTCCCTAGGGCCAAAGGTCCCTATTACCCCATGGGGTATGTCACAAAAGTATTTCAACCAAGACAGGCTGAGGGCAGGTCGAACCAGCGCAGATGCTCGAAGTCTGCGGACAGCTGGCCTTCCGCGGGCTCCCCGGACGCCGGCGTGGCTGCCTCGAACGTGGCCTTGGCTTCCGCGAGGTAGCGCTGCAGCTCGGACTCCGGCGCGCGGTCCTGATGGCGCGGGTAGCGCATGGCACCCTGTGCGTCATACGTCACCTGGCTCAGTCGCAGCGGAGGCTCGACTGGTCCCTGTCGGTGCCGCCAGAGTCCGGTGCTTGGCTCGAACCGGTAGTCGCCCAGCAGGCGCCACCCGTCCTTCGCCACGAGCCGCACAGCCTCGACGATGTAGGAGAAGACGGCCTCGGAGATGAAGTAGTTGAAGTTCACCCGGACCCAACCGGGCTTGATGCCTTCGCACCCCTGGGTGATCTCGCGGTCGAACTCCCGCGACTGGTCGAGGTCGATGCCCAGCAGCCGGTGTCCATACGGGCCAGCACAGGAGCAGCCGCCGCGCGACTGGATCCCGAACAGGTCGTTGAGCAGGGCGACGACGAAGTTGTGGTGCAGGTACCGCCCGCTGGGAGCGCGCACGACGAACGAGACGATCGACAGGCGGTCCGCCTCGAGGTTGCCCAGGATCTGGATCGACGGCTCCTGCAGCCAGGCCTTGACGGCGCGCCGCAAGAAGGCTTCCTCGTGCGAACGGATCACATCCACCCCCACGGCCTGTTTCAGCTGGAACACCAGCCCGGCTCGGATGGCCTCGACGATGGCAGGGGTTCCGCCTTCCTCGCGCTGAACCGGATCGTCGAGGTAGCGGTGGTCGCTCGGGTTGACATAGGCCACGGTGCCGCCGCCCGGGACGTCAGGCACCCGGTTTCGGAGCAGCTCGCGCCGCGCGACCAGGACACCTGGGGTGCTCGGGCCACCGATCAGCTTGTGCGGGCTGAGGAAGATCGCGTCCTTGTAGCACAGCGGGTCGCGCCCCGGTCCGCCATACATCTCGATATCGACGTAGGGGGCCGCCGCGGCGAAGTCCCAGAAGGACAGGGCCCCATGGCGATGCAGCAGGGCCGAGATGCCGTGGGCGTCGCTCACGATGCCGGTGACGTTGCTGGCGGCCGAGAACGAGCCGATCCGCAGTGGCCGGTCGGCGTATGCCACCAGCTCCCGTTCGAGGTGGGCTGCGTCGATGTGCCCATCAGCATCCTGGGAAATCACCACCACGTCGGCGATCGACTCGCGCCAGGGCAGCTCGTTGGAATGGTGTTCGAAAGGTCCGGTGAACACGACGGGGCGCAGGCCGGCGGGGATGCTGTCGCTGAGGTGATAGGTGTCGTCCAGGTTCGAGGGGATCCGCAGCCCCAGGATGCCGACCAGCTTGTCGATAGCGCCCGTGCATCCCGAACCGGCGAAGATGACCGCTGTGTCCTCGTCCCCACCAACCGCATCACGGATGATCCCGCGCGCGTCCTCACGCAACCGCGTGGTCTGCAGGCCGGTGCCGCTGGACTCGGTGTGGGTGTTGGCGTAGCGGGGCAGCACCTCGTCCCGGATGAAGTCCTCGATGAACGTCAGGGCTCGGCCCGATGCGGTGTAGTCGGCGTACGTCACGCGGCGTGGTCCATAGGGCCCGGGCAGCACCTGGTCGTCGCCGATGACGGACTGGCGGACCCGAGCCAGCAGCGGACTCTGGATCGGTTCACGATCGCTCATACCGCGAGCGTATGCCGGTTGGTCACCGCGCGCCGGAACAGGGAGCCGGGACCAAGGACCCTTCCGGGACCAAGGACCCTTCCGGAAGGAATGCCCCCAGGGGTATGCAGGTTGAACTGATCAGAACACGCTGGGTTGTCACAACCCGGCCGTGTTGACGCAGGTCGCCATTCGTTTGAGGAGCCATATATGAGCATCGAAGTCGTGCCCCCCACGCGCCTCAGCGCGGATACCCTGCCGATGTGGACGTCGGTGCTGGCGGTGGTCGCCCATCCCGACGACGAGTCGTTTGGTCTCGGGGCGATCCTGGACGGCTTCGTCGTCGCCGGGGCCAGGGTCGAGGTCCTCTGCCTGACCCATGGTGAGGCCTCGACGCTGCATGGAGCCCCCGGAGAGCTCGCCTCGGTTCGCGGGTCTGAGCTGACCGCGGCGGCCACCGCGCTCGGGGTGGCCCACACCACGCTGCACGACCACCCGGACGGAGCTCTCAGCGAGCTGTGCCGGACCAGGCTGGCCACCGAGGTGGTGACCGCGGCCGAGTCCTCAGGCGCTGAGGGGCTGTTGGTCTTCGACACCGCGGGGGTGACCGGCCATCGCGACCACGTTGCCGCGACCGCGGCCGCGCTGCTGGCGGCGGAGACGCTCAACCTGCCCGTGTTGGGCTGGACCCTTCCGGAAACCGTTGCGGCACAGCTGAACCAGGAATATGGCGCCGCCTTCATCGGGCATCGGGACGAGGACATCGACCTGCGCCTGACCGTCGACCGCACCCGGCAGATGGTTGCCTGCCACGCCCACGCCAGCCAATCGCCACCGGGCAGCGTTCTGTGGCGACGGCTGGAGCTGCTCACCAACACCGAGAGCCTTCGATGGCTGAGGCCGGCCGGCGGTGCGGCGGGTCACCCCGCGACGCTGGCGCGCCTTGCCGCCAAGGTCGAAGCCTCCGAAGGACGACCGATGCGGGTCGAGCACCGAGGCGGGGACCAGTTCGACATCAGCGTCCGCGGCCACATCATCACGGTTGACCAACCCGTCAAGGACGGTGGCGACGACACGGCTCCCACACCCACCGAGCTGTTCGTTGCGAGTCTCGCTTCGTGCGTGGCTTTCTACGCGCGCCGTTACCTGGCCCGGCACAGCCTGCCGACGGAGGGGCTGGCGGTCGAAGCCACGTTCGAGATGGGATCCAGACCCGCCCGCGTCGCCGGGATCACGCTGCGCGTCATCCTCCCTGACGGTGTCCCAGCCGAGCGTCGTGACCCGCTACTGGCCGTCGCCACGCACTGCACCGTGCACAACACGCTGGAAACGACACCCGACGTGTCCATCACGTTGTCGGACGCCCCAACCGGCTAGCCGCGATCTCACCTGATCTGCGGTTCGCACGGGGTAGCGACAGGAGTGGCCGTTAGCTCTTGCCGGCGGTGACGGGCAGCGTGATCTCGAACCTTGCTCCCGTGCCGGGCCCGTCGCTGTGGCCCTTCAGCTCTCCGTGGTGGGCCGTGACGATCGCCTTGGCGATGGTCAGCCCGATGCCGCTGCCGGCGCCACTTGCGGTGCGCGAGGAGTCGCCCCGGTAGAAGCGCTCGAACAGCTCGGCGGCCTGGTCGGGGTCGAAGCCCTCTCCGGTGTCGGTCACCACGATCCGGCACTGGCCGCGGTGTCTGGTGGTGGCGACGGTGACGGTTCCCCCTGGGGCGGTATGCCGTAGGGCGTTGTCCAGGAGTGCCCCGAGCACTTCGGCGAGGCGGTCCGGGTCGGCCATGACCTGGCCGACGGCGTCACCGTGGTTGGCCGTGAGGCTGATGCCTTTGGCATCGAATCGTGGGCGGGCCGCGGTCACCGAGTCGTTGACGACGTCCTCGAGCGGGATCAGGACCGGGTTCAGGTTCAGCTGGCGCTCCTCGGCCCGCGATACCGCAGACAGGTCGCCGACGAGCCGGTGCAACCGTTGCGACTGCTCGGTCAGCGTCAACAGAGTCGTCTGGTCGCTGGGAAGGATGCCGTCATTGACCGCCTCGATCGTGGCCTCTATCGAGGACAAGGGCGTGCGCAGCTCGTGGGCCAGGTCTTGGAGCAGGCGCCGGCGGGTCTGCTCGGTGGTTGCCAACCGGCGGGCCATGGTGTTGAACGACGTGGTCAGCTGGTCGAACTCGGGCCCAAGACCCGGTTGCCGAAGCCGGGTCTGGTAGTCGCCGTCGGCAATCCGGTACGCGGCCTCGGAGACGTCGGCCACCGGGGCGGCAAGTCGCCTCGCCACGAGCCAGGTCACGAACAGAGCGACCGCCAGGGCGACAACCACTCCCACGGCCAGGGCGATAAGCACCGCACTGGCAAAGGCATCGTCAACATAGACGTGGACCTGTTCGGATATCGCCGGCTGGACCTCGGTCAGGTGCGCGTGAAAGGCCGGCTCGGCGACGAACAGGACCGCGACCAGCATGGTGGCAGCATCGGCGATCACGACCAGGCTCACCGCGGCGAAGAGTCGCCATGTCAAACCCAGAGCAGGCTTGCGGGGCGGGCTGGTCGATGTCTTCGTCCGGCCAGTCACCCGGGCCCCATCCGGTAGCCGACGCCGCGGACGGTCAGGACGAATCGCGGCGTGGCGGCGTCGTCGTCGAGCTTGGCCCGGATGTGGGCGATGTGAATGTCGACGAGGTGCTCGTCTCCGACCCAGTCCGGACCCCAGACCCGCTCGATGAGCTGGCGCCGGGTGTAGGCGAGCTTGGGTCGTTCGGTCAGGGCGTCCAGCAGGTCGAACTCGGTACGGGTGAGCTCCACCGGAGTCTGCCGCACGTAGACCTGGCGGGACTGGGTGTCCAGACTCAGGTCCCCAATCGTGCGCACCTGCGGGTCGCCTCCGGCGTGGGTGCTCATGCGCGGTCGGCGAAGCAGGCCGCGGATACGGGCGGTCAGCTCGCGCGGCGAGAACGGCTTGGTCATGTAGTCGTCCGCGCCGACGGACAGGCCGATGAGTGTGTCGACCTCTTCGCTGCGGGCGGTCAGCATGATCACGTACGCGTCGGTGAAGGTGCGCAGCTGGCGGCATACCTCGATGCCGTCGATGCCCGGCAACATCAGGTCGAGCACGACCACGTCAGGCGGGTCACGTCGCGCCTCGACCAGGGCCTGCTCCCCGTCGGCTGCCGTGGTCACCACGAACCCTTCGTGCTCGAGGTAGCCGGCAACCACCCGGGTCAGGCTTGGCTCGTCGTCCACGACCAGCGCCCTGACGGGGGTGCTGGTCGAGGACGACGTCGGTGGCAGCTGCGGGATCGGGGCCACCGTGGACGCGATCGGCGCGGGACGTCGCGGGGCGGTCACCGCCTGTCGCGCTGGGCGGCCACGAGGGCAGCCCGTGCGGCCTGCCAGGCCGCCAGGTCGATCTCACCGCTGGCCAGCCGGCGGTCGAGTGTGTCCAGCGCCGACTCACCCGAGCCGTGCGTCGTCCCACCGGCGCTGCCCGGCAGCAGCCGCGAGACCAGCCACACGATCAGCCCGAGCAGGACGAGCCAGAACAAGCCCATGGCAAGCCATCCGACCGGACCCATTCCGCTGCCATACCAATGCATCATGGTGAACTCCTCCTTGCTCTGCCCGGCTTCTGCGGGTCATCTCCAGCATGACCCCACCGTGCAGCCTTCTTGGCGAGGAACCATGAAGAAACGATGAAGAAAGTCGGCCCGCTCCGTTGACCGTCATGTGGGTAAGCATCTGCGCGGGTGACCAGTACATGCCGGCGTAGGTCGGGCTCGACACCAGAGTGCCATTGATGCGGACCTCCAGACGGATGTCGAGGCGACACGGTCGCTCGATCAATACCCGCGGGGGTATATTGCACCTCCATGATCACCCTTCGGGCGAGCGCCCTTGCCCTGCGCGGCTGGACGGTCCGTCAGCGTCTTGCTGCGGCGGGCTTCAGCTTCACCTTCGCCCTGCTGATCGGGATTCCGACGGTGCTGATCCCCAACCCGGTCTTTGGTCGCGAGATTCCGGTCCACGCCTGGAACTACCCGGTGTGGATCGCCTCATCGATCCTCGCGGGGATGCTGGCGGCGACCTATGTCAGAGGAACACGTGGCGTCTCCGACACGAAGCAGACGGACGACACCGCCGATGCGCCGAGCCGGTTCGGGATGGTCGGCGCAGTGCTGGCCTGGTTCGCCGTGGGATGCCCGGTGTGCAACAAGCTTGCCCTGCTGGCACTCGGCTACTCCGGGGCGATCACCTGGTTCGCGCCCGTGCAACCCTTCCTCGCGGCGGTGGCCCTCGTGACAACAGCAGGAGCGTTATTGGTGCGCCTGCGCGGACAGACCTTGTGCTCAACGTCGCCCTCCGTGATGGCACTCACCTGAGCCACCTCCGGCGGCACCAGCGCACCGGTTGAGTCACCGTTTGAGCTCACACGTGCCGCTCTGCACGAGAGCGAATCCACTGTGCGGGCAAGGGCATCCGCAGGGTGTCAGGACTGCCGCGCGGCCGACGAAGCGCGAGGCAGTCTGATCGTGATCGTTGTGCCTATGCGCTCCGGCGAAGACGCTTCGATGGTGCCACCGTGGGCCACAACAATCTCGCGTGCGACCGCCAGCCCGATCCCCGAGCCGGCGACCTGCTGGGAGTCCCGGCCGCGCCAGAGCCGGTCAAAGATGAACGGCAGCTCATCTGCGGCGATACCTGGTCCGGAGTCGACGACGTCCAGTACTGCTTGGTCGTCCTCCGTCCGGACCACGACGGCGACCTCGTCGCCGGGGCGGCAGTATCGCGCCGCGTTGGCCAGCAGGTTGCCCACAGCTTGGTGCAACCGGTCCGAGTCAGCCAGGACCAGGAGCGGTCCATCCAGTCGGCTGCCCACCGCCAGGCCGGCAGCGCGCAGCTGGGAGTCGCGCGCCGCCAGCTCGTCGCGAGCGACCTGGGTCAGGTCCACCTCGGTTCGCGGCACCGAGACCCCGCTGGCCTCGACGGCGGCGAGCTCGGCGAGGTCGCTCACCACGCGCCCGAGCCGCAACGACTGGTCGTGCAAGCCCGCCAGCCCCTGGGGGCTCGGCTCAACCAAGCCGTCGCGCAGCTCTTCGAGCCCAGCCTGAAGGGCCGCGAGCGGTGTGCGCAGCTCATGTGCGACGTCCGCGGTGAGGTTACGGCGCTCCCGTTCCGAGCGCGCGACCGTGTCCGCCATCGAGTCGAAGGCGCGCGCCAGCTCACCGAGCTCACCGGGACCGTGTATCCCTGCGCGAGCCTGCCGATCTCCGGCTGCGAACTCCCTGGTGGCGGCCGTCATGGCCTTGATCGGGCGGGTGAGGAGCCTGGTGACCACCCAGCTCGCAAGGATCGCGACCAGGAGCGCTACCACTGCCGCCACTGCGATCCACGACCAGGCGACGTCGCGTGCTCTTGTCCCAGCCGCCGACTCGAACACCAGCCTCACGGTGCCGACACTGGCCCCGTTGACCAGCACGGGCGCATTCACGACCCCCTGGCCGCCGACCGGTCCCTTGCCCTTGCCCAGTCCGAGGGGACCGCCACCGGCGCCGCCGCCCACCGAGGACCCGGACTCGTCGAGGACGAACAGCCGAGCCCCGGCAGCCTCGGCCACGGCGCTGGTCCGGCTCAGGTCTGCCCCGTCCCAGCCGGCGGCCTGCTGGTAGGCGTCCCCCGCCGCCGCCGCCGCGCCAGCCGCCGCCTGCTCATGGTCGACCTGCGTAGCGACCTCGAACCCGCGCCCGACACCGATGAGAGCTGCGCCGGTGAGGACGAGAACCGAGGACACCGCAACCAGGACGAAGGCGAGCAGCAGCCGCCGACCCAGCGGACCAAGTCCGGCGCGCGCCGCGCTCACGCCGGATCGTCTCGCCGCAGGCGCAACCGGTATCCGACACCGAGCACGGTCTCCAGCGCGTCCGCCCCGGAAGGTCCGAGCTTGTGGCGCAGGTTCTTCACGTGAGAGTCGATGGTCCGCTCATAGCCGGCGTACTCGTACCCGCGGATCCTGTTGACGAGCTCGTAGCGTGAGAACACACGTTCCGGCGCTGCCGCGACGGCCATGAGCAGGCCCCATTCGGTGGGGGTCAGATCGAGCGAGCGACCGTCCAGCCATGCTTCGTGACGAGGTTCGTCAATACGCAGCCGCCCCTCGCCGTAGGTGACCGGGCCACCCTCTGAGGGTTGCCCACCACTTCGGTGCAGAACCGCTTGGACGCGCAGCACGACCTCTGCGGGGCTGAACGGCTTGGTCACGTAGTCGTCCGCGCCGAGCTGCAAGCCATGGATTCGGTCCTCGACGGTGCTGCGGGCAGTCAGGACAACGACGGGCGGGTGTCCTGCGGTGCGGATCTCGCGGAGCACGTCGGTGCCATCGACATCTGGCAGACCGAGATCGAGCACCACCAGGTCAGGCGGCGCGGACGCAAGCAACCGGATCGCCTCGGCTCCGGTTCCGGTGGTCAACACCGACAGACCGGCGCGCTCGAGATATCGGCGCAGCACCTCCCGGATATCGCGTTCATCCTCGACGACCAGCACGGTGGGCATACCTCATCTTCGCTGGTCCGACGCAGACCAGCGTGCCGATCGCCTCCGTTCCCCACCGATGACCTCAATCTCCACACCGTCTGCACATCCACACCAGAGACCCTGCAGACAACCGTCGCAGGCTGGACTCATACCAGACCAACCAACGAAGGAGAACCTCATGAGCACCAGAACCCGCGTCGCTGCGGCAATCACTGGCGGCGTCGCCGTCGTCGCCGTCCTGGTCGCCGCCCCCAGCATGGCGGCAAACGACCCAAGTGGGATCGTTCAGCCTGGTCCGGGGAACGGCCCGAACCAGCAGAGCGCGCAGCAGACCGGCGTCTGCGACGGGACAGGGGCAGTCCGGGGCAATGGCATGGGCAGGCAAGGAGCCGGCCTGCAGGGTCGGGGCCCGGGGATGGGGGCGGGTGTGGGCTCGGACCTGACCAACGTGGCCAGCGGCACCCTGACGGCCGCCCAGAAGACCCAGCTCGCCGCAATGGCCGAGGAAGAGAAGCTGGCGCACGACCTGTACGTCGCCTTCGCCGACAAGTACGGGACAACGGTGTTCACCCGGATCCCCAACGCAGAGACGCGGCACCTGGCCGAGGTCCGCATCCTTATGGAGCGGTATTCCGTTGCCGATCCAACCGCAGGGCAACCAACGGGAACCTTCTCGACCGCGAGCGCCCAGCAGCAGTACAACAAGCTGCTGGCCCAGGGCACGGCCAGCGTGGAGGCCGCCTACGCGACCGCCCGCACGGTCGAGACGACCGACATCACCGACCTGAAAGCAGCAACGGCCGGCGTGACCGCACCCGATGTCCTGCAGGTGTACAAGAACCTCCTCGCTGGGTCCCAGCGCCACCTGGTGGCCTTCGGCGGCTGAGACGTACCTGCAGGGGTAGAAGGGACCTTTGGCACTGTGATGCGATTAGATTGCTTTCTACCGTGGTGGGTCAGTAAAAGGTAACCACCACAGAAGAGCAAGAGGAGCAGTTGTGAAGAAGTTGCTGGTGCTGGGCGCCGGAACGGCTGGCACGATGATTGTCAACAGGCTGAGGCGGCGCCTTGACGTGGGCGAGTGGGACATCACGGTGGTGGACCAGGATGACGTCCACCACTACCAGCCGGGCTACCTGTTCCTGCCGTTCGGCACCTACTCCCCCAAACAGGTCACCCGCTCGCGCCACGCCACGCTGCCCGACGGGGTGGACTTCGTGATCGGTGACGTCGACCGCGTGGACGCAGCGGCCAACACTGTGTCGCTGACCGACGGACGGACGTTGGCCTACGACTACCTGGTCATCGCCTCGGGCACCACACCCCGGCCCGACCAGACCCCCGGGATGCTCGACGCCGAGTGGCGCCGCAGCATCTTTGACTTCTACACCTTTGAAGGCGCCCAGGCTCTGGGCGAGGCGCTGAAGAAGTTCGACCACGGCCGGCTCGTCGTCCATATCACCGACATGCCGATCAAGTGCCCGGTCGCCCCACTGGAGTTCACCTTCCTTGCTGACGCGTGGCTGCGCGAGCGGGGTCTGCGCGACCGGGTGGAAATCGTCTACGTGACGCCGCTGCCCGGTGCCTTCACGAAGCCGATCTGCTCGACCGCCCTCGGGTACCTGCTCGACGAACGCAAGATCGCCCTCGAGACCGACTACATGGTCGAGCGGATCGACGTTGAGAAGAAGGCTCTGGTCTCCTACGACGAGCGCGAGATCCCCTTCGATCTCCTTGTTACCGTTCCGCTGAACATGGGCGCCGACTTCGTCGCCCGCTCCGGTCTGGGTGACGAGCTCAACTTCGTCCCCGTCGACAAGCACACGCTGCAGTCCAAGGCGAGCCCGAACATCTTCGCCGTCGGCGACGCCTCGGACATCCCTGCGTCCAAGGCCGGATCGGTCGCGCACTTCGCGGTGGAGGTCTTCACGGACAACTTCCTGGAGCTCATCGCCGGCGAGCCGATGACCGGCTCCTTCGACGGCCACGCCAACTGCTTCATCGAGTCCGGCGACGGCAAGGCATTGTTGATCGATTTCAACTACGACACCGAACCCCTGACGGGCAAGTACCCGCTGCCGGTGGTGGGTCCGATGAGCCTGCTGAAGGAGACCCGGGCCAACCACCTCGGCAAGATGGGGTTCCGCTGGATCTACTGGAACATCCTGCTCCCCGGCCATTCGATGCCGGTGCCGACCCTCATGTCCATGGTCGGCAAGAACCCAGCCTCGACCAACCCCACAGACACCAACGCGACAACCGCCAAGTAGAGGAGAAAGTCCGCTATGCCCGTGACCACGCTCAACGGCCAGGAGATCCACGTCAACGAGGAGGGTTTCCTCACCGACCCGTCCGAGTGGGACGAGGCACTCGGGACCGCACTCGGCGCCCAGATCGGCATCACCCTGACCGACGAGCACTGGAATGCGATCCGTTTCCTGCGCAAGGACTTCGGTGAGACGAGCGAGACCCCCACACTGCGCCGGGTGTCCACCGTTGGCGGCATCCCGATCAAGCAGCTGTTCGTGCTGTTCCCGCAGAAGCCAGCCAAGAAGATGGCCTACGTCGCCGGGCTGCCCAAGCCGGTCGGCTGCGTCTAACCCACCGACCCATGAAGGAAGATGACACTGACATGACCAACGCAGACACCGATCCGGCGCTCGTTCCCAATTTTGACTCCGAGGCCGGCCCGGGACGCAAGATCGCCTTCATCTGCTCCAAGGGAAACCTGGACATGGCCTACCCGGGGCTGATCCTGGCCAACGCCGCCCTTGGCGAGGGTGTTGAAGTCCACATGTTCTTCACCTTCTGGGGCTTCGACATGATCAACAAGAAGACCATGGGAGACCTGAAGTTCACCATGCTGGGCAACACGGCGCTCCACATGCCGCAGGGCCTGGGCGGGCTCCCGGGGATGACGGCCATGGCGACCTCAAAGCTGAAGAAGTCCATCGCGGACCTCGACGTACCAGAGGTCCCCGAGTTCCTGGAGCAGATCGTGGCCTCCGGCGGACACCTCTGGGCCTGCCGGCTGTCGGCCGACATGAACAGCCTCACCAAGGAAGACCTCTACGAGGAGGTTGAGGGCATCATCAGCGCCACCGACTTCATCGAGCTCACCGAGGGCGCCCAGGTCATCTTCATCTAGTCAGCGTCATCCCGTCGACAGAAACGCCCGCCATCTCACCGTGAGATGGCGGGCGTTTCTGTCAGAGGTGGCGGGCGTCATACGAGCTGGGGGAAGCTTCGGGCGGCGGTGTACAACCCCACCACAACCAGAAGCACAGTGAACGCCGCGGTAAGCCGTTCGGGGCGAACGCGCGCGGCGAGGCGCCCTCCGAAGAGGCTGCCGACGATGGCTGCAAGCGTGAACACACCCAGGAGGGTCCAGTCCAGGTGGACTCCGTGCCCAATCCTGGAAACCAGGGCTGAGGCGCTGTTGATCGCGATCACCAGCAACGAGGTGCCCACGGCCACCGGCATCGTGAAGCCGAGCACCAGTACGAGCGCGGGAACGGCAGCGAAGCCACCACCGACCCCGAAGAACCCGGTGAGCAGACCCACCGCGGACGCGGTGATGAGCACCTTGAGCGCCCGCGACCATGCGCGGCTGAACGATGGTCGCAGCGTGATGATGGGCACTTCGTTCTGGCCTGACCCCCCCTCCGCATCAGGGAGCCCGCTTTGGCCTCGCCGGCTGCGCGCAAACATCATTGCGGCCACCACGAGAATGAGCACCGAGAACGCGGCCAGCAAGACGTCAGGTGCGACCCTCACGGACAGCAGGGATCCGACATACGACCCGGCGATGCCGAGCACCCCGAAGACCACACCCTGGGAGACGCGCACCCTGCCCGCCCCGAGGTGAGCCGCCATCCCCGCCAGCGCGGTGATACCCACGATGAGCAGGGACCCGGTCGTCGCGGCCTGGGTGTTCTGACCAAGCAGGTACACGAGGGCCGGCACGGTCAGGATGGAGCCGCCGCCACCGAGCGCGCCCATGGTCAGACCGATCAGCAGCCCGATGGGGATGGCCAGGGCGAACGTCATACGGCGGTACCGGGACCGGTGACCAGTGGCAGCCCGGATGCGGCGGCCTGCTCGGCGTAGGAGTCGTCCACGGGCACCACATGCACCCCGCGGGCCGCCAGGATGGATGACACGATCGAGGCGCGGTAGCCGGCGGCGCAGTGCACCCACACCTCACCGGCCGGCACCTCGGCGACGCGGCCGGGCAGCTCGTGGATGGGGATGTTGACCGCGCCGTCGATGTGGGACTCACGCCACTCCCCCACTCGCCGGACGTCCAGGATGGCCACCCGGCGGTGGTGGCGCACCTGGGCCAGGTCGGCGAACGTGGCCCGGTCGAGCGTCTCCAACGGGCCGTCGGTCCAGTCCTGCGGGGTGCCGGTCGCCGCGGCGGCGGGTCGGTCGATGCCGATCCGGACGAGCTCACGCTGAGCCTCGGTGACCTGCTCGGGGGTCTCCCCCAGCAAGGTGACCGGGCTTCCCCACGGGATGAGCCAGCCGAGATAGGTGGCGAACTGGCCGTCGAGACCGAAGTTGAAGGTACCCGGCACGAACCCGGCGGCGAACGCGGTCCGGGTGCGCAGGTCCACGACCCACTCACCGGCCTGGAGGCGGGCTCGCAGCGCGCCGGCGTCGGCCGGCTCGGGGACACTGAGGTCGGCCGCGCCCGGACCCGCCAGGTTGGCCGGGCCCATTCGGGCGTAGTACGCCGGCCAGGCGTCCAACGCTTCGAGCAGCTCCGCGGTGTAGTCCTGCTCGGCCTGGGTCAGGGCCGGGTTGGTGCGCTTCTCCTGGCCGATCGTCGAGGCGGTCGCATCTGACTGGGTCGCCGAGCAGAAGCTGCCGAACCCGTGGGTGGGCAGCACCTGGGCCTGGTCCGGCAGCTTCTGCTCGGCGACCCAGTCCACCGGAGAACACCCCGACGAGCGCCCCGCCGGACTCCAGGGAGTACGACAGGTGGGTGTACGTGTGCCCGGGCGTCGCGATGACCCGGATCCGCAGACCCTCACTGACGTCCAGGGCGTCACCGTCGCTGACCGGCACACGCTCGTAGGCCACGTCGTCGTCCGCGTTGACGTGGTACGCCGCACCGGTGACCTTGGCAAGGGCCAGGCCACCGGTGATGTAGTCGTTGTGGATGTGCGTCTCGAAGACGTGGGTGATCCGCACCCCGGCCGCGGCGGCGACCGCAAGCACGCGGTCGATGTCGCGCTGCGGGTCGACCACCAGCGCGACCCGACCGTCATGGGCGAGGTAGGTGCGATCCCCCAGGGTCGGGGTCTCGATCGGAACGATGGTGACCATCGGGGGCGTTCCTTTCGGGTCTGGCTCGTGGTGCTCGGACTCGATCGTGTCAGGAATGTCGGTCGCGAAAAGTGCGTTGATACCCCCCGACGTATAATCTAAACCCCACCAACCGAAGACGAGAGCCACCGTGTCCTACGCACTGACCACCACAGTCCGCCGCCCCTTCGCCGACACACTCGCAGCCACCCGCGCGTCCCTGACCGACCAGGGCTTCGGCGTCCTGACCGAGATCGACATGCAGGCCACGCTGAAGGCCAAGCTGGACGTTGACATCCCACCCCAGGTGATCCTCGGTGCGTGCAGGCCGCCGCTGGCTTACGCCTCCCTGCAGGTGGAGCCCTCGATCGGGCTGCTGCTGCCGTGCAACGTCGTCGTCCGCAGCCTGGACGAGGCCACAACGATCGTGGAAACCATCGACCCCAACATCATGGTGTCGCTGACCGAGAACGAAGCCCTATCCTCAGTTGCGGACGAAGCCGGCCGACGACTCACTGCGGCACTGGCCGCGCTCACCCACGCGAACGCCGATAATTGAGTCCAGACAACGACCTCGGACACGATCTCAAGGGAGTCACCATGGTTCAGCTGAACCCGGAGGAGATGGGCGCCGTGGTCAACCGGTTACGCCGCGCCCAGGGCCAGATCGGGGGCGTCCTGCGCATGATCGAGGAAGGCCGTGACTGCAAGGACATCGTCACCCAGCTGGCCGCGGTGAACCGCGCCCTGGACCGGGCCGGCTTCGCCATCGTCTCGACCGGTCTCAAGCAGTGCCTGACCGAGTCCGGGGACGCGGAGTCTCTGGACATCAAGGCAATGGAAAAGCTCTTCCTCTCCCTCGCCTGATCAGGCGTCGCGTCTGGGCTGAGGTCCGACGACGACATTGGTGCCAGCGGCCTTGTCGTGGATGGCCTGCTTCTTGACGTCCCACAGCGGCCACAGGACGTCGACCGTCCTGAACAGCGAGCCAAAGAGGCCCAGGACCTGCACAAGACCGACGATGTCACCGCCCTGTTTGACCGCCGTCCTCTTCAGCACCGCGTCCAGCGTGGGCGGGCCCGGCTTGTCCCTCAATCGCACGCTGATTCCGGCGACCCGCTTACCCGGAGTGGCACCCGTTCTCGTCAGAAACGCGATCTCGTAGACCAGGCTGAGGATCAGCACGGTGACACTGATCTGCAGGATTGGGCCCGAGAGGCTGTCGGGCAGCGGGGGCATCGTCGAGCTTCCTGCATCCACAGCGTTGACGACCTGCTGGAAGTAGTCCTGGAGGATGTTGACCGTCTGCCTCATCGGGGCAAATGTCAACGGCAGAGCCACGATCGAGACGACGATGTTGTCAATGATCTGGGCGAGGACACGCTTCCACCAACCGGACAGCACGACGCCGTCGGGGGTCGTCGCCTGGTTCGACTGCCAGCCAAGCGGCTGCCCGTATGCCGGCATCGGTCCAGCCTGCGGCCACCGCCGAGCCGGCCCGTGCTCGCCGGGCACAGTCGGAGCGCCCTGGGCCCCTTGCGAGCCGGGGCCTTGTGGACGCTCCGCGGCCGGTGCGACGCCATACGGCATACCGATGGTGGAGTCCTGCGCCGTCGGCGAGACCTTCGGCGTGACGTGGCTGGACCAGCTCACGCCATCCCAGTAGCGAAGCTGGCTGGGGTCCTGCGGGTCGTCGTACCACCCGGATGGCTGCGTCATGGGCCTAGCCTGTCACGAGCAGAACCTAAGTTTTCCGCTCGGGCCAAGATCTGCACACGCTGCACAGACTGGGCTCGTCTGATGCGGTATTTCTATACAATCTGTCCATGCACCTGGACGACCTGGACACTCGCATCATCAGCGCCTTCATGGAGGACCCGCAGATCGGGGTCCTGGCCGCCTCACGAAAGCTGGGGGTGGCCCGCGGCACCGTTCAGGCCCGGCTCGACCGTCTGCAAAAGCGAGGGGTGCTCACCACCTTTGCACCACAGGTGAGCCCGGGCGCCATGGGCTACCCGGTGACCGCGTTCTGCACCCTCGAGATCCGCCAGACCCGAGGCCACGACCCCGTCGTCACCCATCTGTCCGGCATACCCGAGGTCCTCGAGGCGCACACGATCACCGGTTCTGGGGACCTTCTGATCCGGGTGGTCGCCAGGGACAACACAGACCTTCAACGCGTGATCGACATGGTCGTCGACGACGGGCATGTGATCAGGGCATCAACGGTCATCGCGCTCGCGACGCGGATCAGCTATCGGACCCTGCCTCTGGTCCAGAGCGCCGGCTCATCGCAGGGCTGAGGTGCGCCTGCTGATCTTCATCCGACATACCGCCTGGCGCCGGAGACCTCGCGAGCGTACGACGGGGTTGACATTGCGATCGTCTGGACGCTGCTACCGGTGTACGGCGACTGCACCATGCGGCCACTTCCGGCGTAGATCGACACGTGATGCACGTAGCCACGGGTGGCGTAGAAGAGCAGGTCACCGGGCCGGAGGGCACTGGTCGCGGTCTTCGTTCCCTTCACAGCCTGGGCGTCCGCATCTCGGGGGACGATTACGCCATGGGCGCGAAGGACCAGGGATGTCAGGCCCGAGCAGTCGAAGCCAAAGCCGGAGCGTCCCGCCCACAGATACGGCAAGCCGTTGAACATC
>Ga0209587_1000409_pt1 | contig 21009 bp, 17 predicted proteins | sample NGEPerD_2_FD_184512 | JGI IMG/M metagenome (GOLD analysis project Ga0209587, IMG submission 184512) | Arctic peat soil microbial communities from the Barrow Environmental Observatory site, Barrow, Alaska, USA - NGEE PermafrostL1-D... | ecosystem: Environmental > Terrestrial > Soil > Wetlands >... | reverse complement strand
ATCACCATCTGCGTAGTCCCCGCCCGCCAGCGCACCGGTCACGACAGAAACAACCATCAAGCGCGTCCCGAGATCAGCCGGGCTGAACCTCATCGGTGTATCTCGGCTCAAGGGCCGCGGCGAGCGCTTCGTCCGCACCGTCCCGCTGCCACCCGAGCTGGTGCCGGTCGTCGAGCGTCACCTCGCCGAGTTCGTGCCGGCACGAGCCGACGCGTATGCCTTCACCACCCCGGGCGGGCGGCGCCTGAACATGTCGAACTTCCACCGAGACGTGTGGACACCCGCACGCGCGTCCGTCTTCGAGGAGGACGACCCGCTGCGCAGAGTCCGGCGTCACGACTTGCGCCATGCGGCCATCACGGCCTGGCTGAACGCCGGTGTCCCGCTCAAGACCGCGCAGGCCTGGAGCGGCCATAAGACGGCCTCCGTATTGCTCGATACGTACCTCGGCGTCATGCGCGGCGACGAGGACCTTGCCGTCGAGCGCTTCCAAACCTTCCTGGACGCCGACCGACCGAATCTCGTGACCGGCTCATGACCCGCCAGACGGAAAGCAAGGGTAAGGAGAGGAAGACAGTGGACAAGACTGGGACCACCATCCGGACACACGTTTCCGCAGGTCAGCCCGCGGTTTCGGCCATTCCTGCTGGTCAGGGGTGTGGAGCCGGGACGGGGAATCGAACCCCGGACCTATTCATTACGAGTGAATCGCTCTGCCGACTGAGCTATCCCGGCGTGGTTCCACGCCGCCGGGCTTCGCCCGTGGCGCGGGGCAAGCGTAGCCGCACACCCGCAGGCGGGTCGAACCGGTCAGCCTCCACGCCGGGCCAACGGTCTGACACCCCGGCGGGTCAGCCGGACACGCCCACCATCACCAGCGTCGACAGGTCCAGCAGCATGGCCTCGAGCGCGAGTGTGGTGCCCACGTTGGACTCGAGCGCCAGGCGCGTGTCGAGGACCCGGTCGATCGCGGCCAGCAGCACCGCGGCGCTCAGGGCCTCGGCCTCCTCGCGCAGCTCCATCACCGCGTCCACGTGCACGATCGGCAGGATGTGCGCGTCGCCGCCGGCGCCCACTAGCAGGCAGTCGCGCAGCCATCCCACCAGATCGTCCAGGGCGGCTTGCAGCACCAGCGTCTTCGCCTCGCGCTCGCGCCGGCTCGTGCGCTCCTCGATCTGCTTGGCCACGCCGCGCGGCAGCTCGCCGGAGTACAGCTGCGTGAGCTCGGCCAGCTCCGCCTTGCCGGCCGCCTTGAGGGCGGCGGTGCGCCGCCGCACCTCATCCTCAAGAGCGCGGGCGGCCAGCAGCGCATGGCCGGGGCCGTCCTCCCGGATGCGGCGCACGACGCTGCGGTGCACGCGCAGGTCCTCCAGACCGCCGGCCGCGGCCAGGCGCTCCAGCGCCACCGGCGAGCCGAACGCCGCGCGCACGGCCAGCGCACGATCGGTGGCGTCGCCCAGTCCCAGCTCGCGGGCGCGGGCGTCGAGGGCGTCGGGAGCCCAGGCCGCGAAGCGCACCACCCGGCAGCGCGACAGGATCGTGTCCGGCAGCTCATCCGGGTCGGCGACGTCGAGCACCCACACGGTGCGGTCGGGCGGCTCCTCCAGGCCCTTGAGGAAGGCGTTCGCGGCGGCATCGTTCATGCGGTCGGCATCGACCACACGCAGGACCTTCCAGCGACCCTCCATGGCGCTGCGCGACGCGACGTGCAGCCATTGCTCGCGCACATCGACCACGCGGTGGAACGTGCCGGTGGGCTCGAACTCCCACAGCGACGCAAAGGCGCCGCGCAGGCAGCGATCGCAGACGTCGCAGTGTCCGCAGCCACCACCGCGCTCACCGGCGACGACGCAGTTGAGCGCCGCCGCGAGCACCCGCGCGGCGCGCTGCTGACCCACCCCCGGCGGCCCGACGAAGGCCCAGGCGTGGCTCACCTCGCCGCGTTCGACCGCTCCCCGCAGCACCGCGGTCGCCCGCTGCTGGCCCGGGACGTGCCACAGGTCGCTCACAGCGCTGGTGTCCCGGTCGCCGGCGGAGCCGTTCGGCGGGTCGTGGGCCCCGCGGCCGACGAGGTGGCGTCGGACGGCGCAGCCCTGCCCGGGGCCAAGGGCAGCCAGGGGTGCAGCCCCGAGCGGATCTGGCGCGTCACCGTGTCGACGCCGCCGCGGGCGTCCACCACGACGAAGCGGTCGCGGCGCCGTCGCGCCAGGTCAAGGAACGCCGCGGCGACCTCGCGGTGGAACTCCGCGTCCTCCCGTTCCATGCGGTCCCCGACGGGGCCCGTGTCATCCGTGATGCCCGTGGGCTCCGTGCCCCCGGGGTCCGCGGTGCGGCGCGCCCGTTCGATGACGCGGCGCATGCCCTCCGCGGGATCCAGGCGCAGCAGCACCGTCGCGTGCGGCAGCAGACCGCCGGTGGCCCAGCGGCTGATCTGCAGGACGTAATCCTCGCCGAGGCCCCGCGCTCGACCCTGGTAAGCCAGCGAGGAATCCACGTAACGGTCGCAGAGCACCACCTTTCCCTGTGCGAGGGATGGGCGGATGACCTGGGCGACGTGGTCGGCCCGCGCCGCGGCGTACAGCAGGGCCTCGGCACGGTCGTCGATGCCGAGGGAGTCGGGGTCGAGCAGCAGCTCGCGGATGCGCTCGGCCAGGAACGATCCTCCGGGCTCCCGGGTGGTGACGACCGGGTAGCCCTCCGCCTCGAGCACGGCCGCCAGCGCCCGCATCTGCGTGGACTTGCCGGAGCCCTCGACGCCTTCGAAGCACACGAACACGCCGCCGAGGTCCGCCTGCGCCTCCACCTCCGGCAGCGCCACCGTGCGGCCCTTGCCCTCCATGTCGCGCAGGGCGCGGTACATGCCGTTGCCCGCGGACAGCGCCGCCAGCAGCGCCACCAACCCGCCCAAAACGATGGAGATCCTCAAGCCCGACATGGTGTAGCTGAAGTCGCCGATCGAGACGGCGAAGCGACCGATCGAGCCGGCGACGAAGGGAGCCAGCCCGAGCGAGGCGAACAGCGCCAGGCGCGTCGCGGTGTAGAACGTGGCGAAGGTGCGCGACCGCACCTCGTCGCGGGTGTACTCCTGCAGCAGCGTGTAACCCATCACGAAGCTCATCCCGGCGGCCGCGCCCAGCACAACGCTGGTGGCGAGCACGGCCGTGAACGACGGCAGCGTCGCCATGACCGTGGCCGACGCGGCGGTCGCGGCCAAGCTGACCGGGAACAGCCGTTCCTTGCGGATGCGCTTGCTGATCCAGCCGACCGCGGCGATGCCGAGCACCAGCCCGCCGCCCACGGCGGTCATGAGCAAGGTGAAGTCGTCCTCGGACCGGCCGAGCGCCGTCCGCACGAACTCCGGACCGAGCCCGACCACGACGCCGGCGCCGAAGAAGACCCCGACGACCCCGAGGATCAGCGACCTCACCATGGGCAGGTCGTTGATGAACTTGAGGCCCTCGACCAGCTCCTGCAGGAAGCCGGGCGAGTCGTCGTGCGCGGCTGAGCGCCGGCCGTGCGGCGGCAGACGCAGCTGGGCGATCAGCGCCGCGGCGAGCAAGAAGGACACGGCGTTGAAGAACAGGACCAGCGTGGCCGTGAAGATGGCGCCGCGGCCCCCCATCAGCCCGGACACGCCGGTCGCGACGCTCGCCAGGGCCGCTCCCAGCGGCAGCGAGCCGTAGGTCACCAGCACGTTGAGCTGGTTCGCCTCGGTCAGGTGCTCCTTGTCCACGATCAGCGGCAGCGAGGCGTCCTTGGCGGAGACGAACAGCAGCGACATGCACTCGACGATGAACGTGAGCGCCAACAGCGCCACCAAGTCACGGCTGAACGCGATCCCCAGGAACAGCGCGCCGCGTACCAAGTCGGTGACGACCATCAGCCGCTTACGGTCGTAGCGGTCCGCGAGCACCCCGCCCAGGGGCCCGAACAGGATGTTGGGCAGGAGGCGGACCATCATGACGCCGCCCAGCGCGAACAGGGCCAGCCGCGAGCCGCTGGGAGTCAGCGCCGACACCAGGATCGGCAGGGCCACGATCCCGGCCCAGTCGCCCAAGCTGGAGATCAGGGTGGAGGAGAACCAGTAGCGGTAGTCGCGATCGCGCAGCAGCGTTCGGTAGGCGTTGGACGGCCGCTCCCCGCCGACCAGCCGGCTGACCACGTCGGGGTTGGGGCCCTTGCCCTGCGGGCCCAACCCGGACCCTCCCGCACCTGAGGCAGGCGGGACCGGCGGCGATCCTTGTGCGCTCACGACGGTCAGTCCTCCGGCAGCGGTCCGGCGAGCAGGTTAGCGCCAGACGAGGCTCAGCCGGCGATGGTCTCGATGCGTCCTGGAACGTGCTCGTGGGCTTCCACGCGCGGCGGGTCCGCCTCGACCTCGACGTGCTGCTCGCAATGGGCGCACACCGCGACCGGGTTCTTGGCGTTCTTGCGCGGCGGCTTCAGCGGGCCGCCGCAGTTCGGGCACGGCTGCGCCAGCGGGGTCGCCCACATCGCGAAGTCGCAGTCGGGATAGCGGTTGCAACCGTAGAACGGCTTGCCGTAGCGACTCGTGCGCTCGACAAGGGCGCCCTCGCCGCACTTGGGACAGTCGAAGTCGATGCGCTGCTCGACGTTCACGATGCCCTTGCAGCCGGGGTAGTCCTGGCAGCCGTAGAAGGGGCCGTAGCGTCCCTCGCGGCGGATTGTGCCCTTGCCGCACACGGGGCAGGGCACGCTCTCGTCGGGCTGCAGTTCATCGACGGTGGTGACGTTGCCGTAGGTGTCCAGCGGCAGCGAGCCCTTGCAGTCGGGGAAGCGCTCGCAAGAGGCGAACCACTGCCGGGACTTGCCGCTGAAGACCTTCTGCATGGCCGCGCCGCAGTCCGGGCACTCCGCGCCCTCGATCGGGATGCGCGGACGCTCCGGCTTGCGCTCGGAGATCCAGTCGTCCACCTCCGTCAGGAAGTCCCCGACCATGGGACCCCACGGCTCCTTGCCCTCGGCGATGTCGTCCAGCTCGTCTTCCATGCGCGCGGTGAAGCCCACGTCGACGACCTCGGCGAAGTGCTGCTTGAGGTAGGCCACGACCACCTCGCCCAGGGGCGAGGGGAAGAAGCGGCGCGACTCCAGGCGCACGTACTCGCGGCTGACGAGGGTCTGGATGATGGAGGCATAGGTCGACGGCCGCCCGATCCCCTCTGACTCGAGGATCTCGATCAGGCTCTTCTCGTTGTAGCGCGGCGGCGGGGTGGTGAAGTGCTGCTCGCCGCGCACGTCGGCGAGATGCAGGGTCTGGCCGTCGGCGAGGTCGGGCAGCTCTCCGGTCACGCCATCGTCGTCGTCGGAGTCCCGGTAGACCGACAGGAAGCCGTCGAAGCGCAGCACCTGGCCGGTGGCGCGGTACACCAGCTGGGCGCCCTGCAGATCCGTGCCGATGATGTCGGCACGCAGCGAGTCGAACACCGCCGGGGCCATCTGCGTGGCGACCGCGCGCTTCCAGACGAGCTCGTAGAGCGCGGCCTGGTCGGCGTCAAGGCGCCGGCGGAGCTGCTCGGGCAGCCGCTCGGCGCTGGTGGGCCGGATGGCCTCGTGGGCCTCCTGCGCGCCCTTGGCCTTGCCGCTGAAGCGGCGCGGCGCGTCAAGGGCGTAGCGCTCGCCATACTTGCGCCGGACCAGCTCGCCGATCTGCCGCAGGGCCTCGGCCGAGAGGTTCACCGAGTCGGTTCGCATGTAGGTGATCAACCCGACGGTCTCGTCGCCGATGTTGATGCCCTCGTAGAGCTGTTGGGCGATGCGCATGGTGCGGGCCGCGGAGAAGCCGAGCTTGGTGGAGGCCTCGCCCTGCAGGCTGGAGGTGATGAACGGCGGTTTGGGCGTGCGCCGGCTCTCGCGCCGTGTGGTGCCCGCGACCGTCCACTCGGCAACCTCGCGCGTGCGCTCCTGCAGCAGCGTCGCGGACTCCTCGTCGGCGATCAGCAGCAGCTTGTCCGCGGTGCCCTTCTCCGTGCGCTCCTCCAGCTGCTTGGGCGTGGTGATCCTGCGGCCGTCCGCGGACCACAGGTCGGTCGCGAAGCGCTTCGCCTCCCGGGCGTAGTCGGCGTGCACCGACCAGTACTCGGTGGCGGTGAACTTGCGGATCTCGTCCTCGCGGTCGCAGATCAGCCGGAGGGCCACGCTCTGCACGCGCCCGGCGGAGATGCCGGAGGAGACGTTGCGCCACAGCGTGGGCGAGAGCCGGTAGCCGACGATGCGGTCGACCGCACGCCGCGCCTGCTGGGCGTCGACGAGGTGCGCGTCGATGCGACGCGGGGACTCCATCGCCCGCAGGATCGCGTCCTTGGTGATCTCGGCGAACACGATGCGGTTCTCGAGGTCGGTGGCGATGCCGGCGACCTCGGCGACGTGCCAGGCGATCGCCTCGCCCTCGCGGTCGAGGTCGGTGGCGAGGAACACGTGCTCGGCGGCCTTCGCCTCCTTCCTGATCGCGCTGACGTGCTTGGCCGAGGACTTGGGCACCTCGTAGCGCAGCTGCGCACTGCCGCCGGACACGTCCACGGCGAAGTCGCTGCGGGGCAGGTCGCGGACGTGGCCGTAGGAGGCCAGGACCTTGAAGTCCGGCCCGAGGTACTTCTCGATGGTCTTCGCCTTGGCGGGCGATTCGACGATCACGAGGTTCTTGGCCATGAGGCTTGCTTCGCGCTCCCTGAGTTGAGGTGCGACGCCGGATGTGGCGCCGTTCGGACCGGCACGGTGTGCGACGGACCGCTGTGGGTTGGCGGCAACGCCGTTTCGCTTGCTGATGTTCCCAACCCTAACCGCGTGCCCCTACCGCCGGCAGGACGATCCCCAGGCGGCGGCCGGCTGACCGTCCGTGATCGAGGCGGTTCAGCCGGTTCGCAGGTCCGGTGATCGGCCTTCGCGGACAGGCCTTCCCGGGGACCCGAACAGCCGGTCGTGGGCGGCCACCGCGTAGCGGTCGGTCATGCCGGTCACGTGGTCGACCACCTGGGTGAGGGTGTCGGCGGCCAGCTCACGGTAGCCGTCCGGCAGCTGGTCGGGACGCGCGAGGAAGTGGTCGACCAGTCGCCGGATGATGGTGATCGCTGCTCGACGCTCCACGTCGTCGTGGCCGTAGACCCGTTCGAACATGAACGCGCGCAGCTCATGCATGACCGCGAGCATCGCCGGCTCCATCACCACCGCACCGACCGACGGCGCGTGGTCGACGATCGCGTGCACCATCTCACCGATCCAGCGCGAGCCCGGTGGGCCCAGTCTGGACTTGACCGTCGCGGGGAAGTCGGCCGGGGAGAGCAGACCCGCGCGCACCGCGTCGAGCGCGTCGTGGGACAGGTAGGCGATGCGGTCGGCGAAGCGCACGACGTGGGCCTCCGGGGTCGCCGGCGGCGGGTCGATGCGCCAGCTGTGCGCCCGGATGCCGTCACGGACCTCCCAGGTGAGGTTCGCGTCCTCCAGCAGCTCGTAGATGCGCACGCTCTGCGCGGCGTGGTGCCAGCCGCCCGCGACGTAGGGCTCCAGCGCCTCCTCGCCGGTGTGGCCGAACGGTGAGTGGCCGACGTCATGGCCGAGCGCGATCGCCTCGGTGAGGGGTTCGTTCAGTCCCAGGCCGGCGGCCAGCGCGCGCGCGACCTGGGTGACCTGCAGCGCGTGGGTCAACCGCGTCACGTAGTGGTCGCCCTCGGGGTCGATGAAAACCTGGGTCTTGTGCTTGAGCCGCCGAAAGGCCTTCGAGTGCAGGATGCGATCGCGGTCCCGCTCGAAGCAGGTGCGCAGTGGATCGTCCGGCTCCGGGCGGGCGCGGCCGCGTGAGGCGGTCGATCGGGTGGCCGACGGCGCCAGGGCGGCCTCGGCGGCCTCGCGGTCGGCGCGCGTGCGGCGCAGCAGGGCGGTCATGGTGGGGCAAGGCTAACGGCGGTGCGACCCGACATCCGCCAAGGGCCGCCGTGGCTGTGCAGTGGACCGCCGCGGTCGCTTGGCCCCGCTCTGCGGCCACCTCTATACTCCCGCCGTTCCTCGCCTGCCGCGGATGGCTGCGCCGTGCCCGTGCAGCGCCGTCCGCCTGCCCGCGAGTCGGGTGCGCGCGCGTCCGCCGCCGACATCCCGCATCGACATCGACCGACTACGGAGTACTGATGCAAGCCGTGCCCTACATCGCCGCCGCCGCGGCCGTCGCCGGCCTCGTCCTGGCGGCCTTCTTCTTCGGAGTGGTGAAGAAGGCCAGTCCCGGCGACGCCCGCATGGTCGAGCTCATGGAGGCGATTCAGGAAGGCTCACGCGCCTTCCTGCGCCGCGAGTACCGGGCGGTGGCCATCTTCATCGCCGTGATGTTCGTGGTGATCGCCGTCGCCCTGCCCAACGGGCTGCTGTCGGCCCTCGCCTATGTCGTGGGCGCCTCCTTCTCCGCGCTTGCCGGCTTCATCGGGATGACCGTGGCCACGATGGCCAACGCGCGCACCGCCGAGGCCGCCAAGTCCGGCGCGCAGGTGGCGCTGCCGCTGGCCTTCCGCGGCGGCGCGGTCATGGGCTTCACCGTGGCGGGGCTGTCGCTGTTCGGCGTCGCGGTCGCCTACATCATCTTCACCGCCACGCTGGAGCTGGGCCCGGCCATCCAGGTGGTGACGACGTACTCCCTGGGCGCCTCCTCCATCGCGCTGTTCGCGCGCATCGGCGGCGGCATCTACACCAAGGCGGCCGACGTGGGCGCCGACCTGGTCGGCAAGGTCGAGGCGGGCATCCCGGAGGACGACCCGCGCAACCCCGCCACCATCGCCGACAACGTCGGTGACAACGTGGGCGACGTCGCCGGCATGGGCGCGGACCTGTTCGAGTCCTACGCCGGCGCGCTGGTCGCGCCCATCGCGCTGGCCGGGTTCGCCTTCGCCGACGGCGTCGCCGGCGTGCCGGCGGGCTTCCAGCAGGCCGCCCTGGTCTACCCCCTCGCGATCGCCGCCTTCGGCATGCTCGCCGCCATCGCCGGCGCCTTCACGGTGAAGACCGGGGCGGACGCCACCGGCCGGAGCCTGTCGGCCGCCCTGCACCGGGGCACCAACGTCGCGGCCGGCCTCACGGTCGTGCTGGCGCTGGTGCTGGGCTACTGGATGTTCAACCCCATCACCAGTCGCTGGTGGGGCTTCCCGGTCGCCGTGATCTCCGGCCTCATCGCAGGCCTGGCGATCGGCAAGCTGTGCGAGTACTACACCTCCGACCACTACCCGCCGGTGCGCAGCATCGCCCAGTCCAGCGAGACGGGCGCAGCCACGACGATCCTCACCGGCATCGCCATCGGCAAGGCCTCGGTGACCGGTTCGGTGCTCTTGGTGGTCGCGGCCATCGCGGCGGCGTACGCCGCGGCCCAGGTGGCAATACCCGAGCTGGGCAACAGCGGCATCTACGGCGTGGCGATCTCCGGCATCGGCATGCTCGCGACCCTGGGCGTGGTGGTCGCCACCGACGCCTACGGCCCCATCGCCGACAACGCCGGCGGCATCGCCGAGATGGCGCATCTGGATCCCAGCGTGCGCGCGGTGACCGATGAGCTCGACGCCATCGGCAACACCACCGCCGCGGTGGCCAAGGGCTTCGCGATCGGGTCGGCCGTGCTGACCGCGCTGGCCCTGTTCGTGTCGTTCCAGGAGTCGATCCGCGCGGCGCGGATGGCGCAAGGCATCCCGGAGGCCGACGCGGTGCTGTCGTTGTCGATCGGCAACGTCGAGGTGTTCGTGGGGCTGTTCGTCGGCGCGATGCTGCCCTTCCTGTTCGCCGCGCTGACGATGAGCGCGGTCGGCCGCGCCGCCAACCAGATGATCGAGGAGGTGCGCCGACAGTTCCGCGAGATCCCGGGCCTGCGCGCCGGCGACCCCGCCGCGGTTCCCGACTACGCCCGCTGCGTCGACATCTCCACGGGCGCGGCGCTGCGGGAGATGATCCTCCCCGGATCGCTGGCCGTGGTGGTGCCGCTGGTGGTCGGCTTCTTCTCCGTCGACGCCCTGGGCGGGCTGCTGGCCGGCGTGCTGGTGACCGGCTTCGCCATCGCCATCTACATGGCCAACGCCGGCGGCGCCTGGGACAACGCCAAGAAGTACATCGAAGCCGGCCACCACGGCGGCAAGGGCTCTGACCAGCACAAGGCCGCCGTCGTGGGCGACACCGTGGGCGATCCCTTCAAGGACACCTCGGGACCGGCGATGAACATCCTGATCAAGGTCATGACCGTGGTGGCGCTGATCTTCGCACCCGCGTTCGTGCAGTTCGGCCTGTAGGCCGGCCTGCCCGACTCGGGCGGCTCAGCGACTGGTCGTGGCGGTCGCGGTGGCGGGCAGCCGTCCCCAGCCGTACACCCAGGTGACCTCGCGGCCAAGCCCGTCCGGACGCTGCTCGACCTCCACCTCGCCGTAGCCGGCGTCGAGCAGCAGCGCGCGGCACTCGTCGATGCTGACCGTGGTGGCGTGGATGGTGCCCGCCGGCGGGTCCTCCACCGGCTCCAGGTCGCCGGTTCCCTCCCGAAAGGTGACGAAGATGGGGCCCGTGGCGTGCACCCGGCGCAGCTCGGCGAAGCCCGCGCGCAGCCGGCCGCGTGGCAGGTGCTGCAACGCCGCCGGCGCCCACACGCCCCCGAAGGTGGCATCGAGGAACGGCAGCCTGCGGAAGTCCCAGCGCGCGAGCGCCCCCTTGGGGTGGAACACCTTGCCCACCTTCATGCAGGCGTGGGACAGGTCCCCCGCGAACACCTTGAGGCCGGCATCGCGTAGCAGGCGCACATCCAGGGCAGGACCGCAGGCGATGTCGAGCACCCGTGCGCCGCGACCAGCGAGCGCCCCGAACTTGCGTACCGCGTCAAGCGGGCGGTGGGCGCGCCATGCCTGCTCGTACTCCACGGCGGCGTCGTCGTAGGCCGCGACGTCCTGTTCCAGACCCTTCACGCGCGCTCCACTCCTGCACCGCCCGCGGAGGTGGACGGCTGCGTCATCCTAACGCGGGCCTCTTGGCAGTCGATGTGGGCCGGGAACGGTCAGCTCGAACGGCGGCACCGAGCCGCTCAGCTGACCTCAGCCTGTCCGGAGGTGCGTTCGGCGGCGCCCTCGGCTTCCAACCCCACCGCGAAGCGCATGTGCACCCGCATGCCGGCGGCGCGCAAGAACTCAACCTCATCGGCGAGCCCCCGGATCAAGGTCACGCCCAGGCCGTGCTCGCCGGTCCAGTCGCGGCTGGCACCGTCTTGCGCCCCCGTCGGTTCGAAGCCTGCGCCGCTGTCGCGCACCGTCACCGAGAAGCCCGCCGTGCTGGCTCCGAACAGCAGCACGACCGGCAACGTGCGCTGGACCCGCTGGTGGGCGATGACCGCATTGGTCGTCGCCTCGCTCACGGCGATGCGCAGGTCCTCGATGCGCTCATCGCTCATGCCCGACTGACGCGCCGCCGCGCACACCACAAGGCGTGCGAGCCCGACATAGCGGACGTCAGGCGGGAGGTGGAGCTCCACATCCGACATCAGGCGTCCTGAAGCGCCTCGTCAAGGGAGTCGTGGATGGGGAACACCTTGGTCAGGCCGGTGATCCGGAAGATCTTGAGGATGCGCTCCTGGTTGCACACCAGCGACAGCGTGCCGTCGTGGGAGCGCACCCGCTTGAGGCCGCCCACGAGCACGCCGAGCCCCGTGGAATCCAGGAACTCGACCTTGGTCATGTCCACCACGAGCTGGTAATGCCCATCCCCCACCAGCTCGACCAGCTTCTCCCGGAGCTTCGGTGCGGTGTAGACGTCGACCTCCCCGCCGACCTCCAAGACGGTTTTGTCGCCTTCCTTGCGATGGTTGAGGGACAACTCCACGTCGAACTCCGATGCCAGTCGCCCGGGCAGCACGCGATCCGATGCAGCGCACCCGAGTCATGCCAAGGTCAGCCACCGGTCGGCGGCAGGGTCTGCTTGTTGTGCCCTGTGCCCGGAGCGGCCAAACTCGGCCATGTGGACGCCGCCGCACTCGTGCGCAGCCTGGAGCGCGCAGCTATCGACGCCGCGCCGGCTGCCGACGAGCGCCCGCGCCTGGCAGCGCTGTCCACCCTCCCGGCGAGGCGCGCTCGCACGGTGCCGCTGCCGCAGGACCTTCCGGAGGCGCTGCGCCAGCGCCTGACCCTGGCCGGGGTGGAAGCGCTGTGGTCGCACCAGGCCGAGGCACTCGAGCACGTGCGCGCCGGCCGTCACGTGGTCGTGGCCACGGGGACCGCCAGCGGCAAGAGCCTGTGCTACCAGCTGCCGCTGGTGGAGCGCCTGCTGCGCGACGACAAGGCGACCGCGCTGTACCTCGGTCCGACCAAGGCCCTGGCGCACGACCAGCTCCGCGCCCTGCGCAGCTTCCGCATCCCGCACGTGCGCGCGGCGACCTACGACGGGGACACGCCGCGCGGCGAGCGCGACGCGGTGCGCCGCACCGCCAACGTGCTGCTGACCAACCCCGACATGCTGCACGTGGGGATCCTCCCGGCGCACCGGCGCTGGGGCGACTTCCTGCACCGCCTCGCGCTGGTGGTCGTCGATGAGTGCCATGTCGCGCGCGGGGTCTTCGGTTCCCACGTCGCCGCCATCCTGCGGCGCCTGCGGCGCATCTGCGAGCGCTACGGCGCCGCGCCGACGTTCGTGCTGGCCTCGGCCACGATCGGCAACCCCGGGGAGCACGCCAGCGCCCTCACCGGACTCGACGTCGCCGAGGTGCTGCGCGACGGCTCTCCGCGGCCCCCGATCGCCTTCGCGTTGTGGGAGCCGCCGCTGACCGATGCCCAGAGCGGCGCACGGCGCTCGACGCTGGCCGAGGCCGGCGACCTGCTGGCGGGGCTGGTCGCCGGCGGGCCCGCCACCTTGGCCTTCGTGCGCTCGCGCAAGGGTGCCGAGCTGCTCGCGCGCCACGCGCAGCGGCGCCTCGAGCCGCTCGGGCTGGCGGGGACCGTCCGCGCCTACCGGGCCGGGCACCTGGCCACGGAGCGGCGCGCGGTCGAGCGCGGGCTGGTCGACGGCTCCTTGCGCGGGGTCGCGACCACGGACGCGCTGGAGCTGGGCGTGGACGTGGGCAGCCTCGACGCGGTGGTGATCGCCGGCTGGCCGGGGACCATGGCCTCGCTGTGGCAGCAGGCCGGTCGCGCCGGCCGGCGCGGGCAGGAGGCGGTGGTCGCGTTCGTCGCCGGCGATGACCCGCTGGACCACTACCTGCTGGCTCATCCCGACGAGCTGTTCGGGCGACCGCTGGAGTCGGCGGTCATCGACGTCAGCAATCCCTACGTGCTGCGACCGCACCTTCGCTGCGCGGCCTTCGAGCTGCCGTTGGAGGTGGACGAGCCGTGGTTCGCACCCGCCGACATCGGCCCGCTGCTGGCCGAGGAGCTCGCCGAGGGCCGGCTGCGCGAGCGCGGCAAGCGCTTGTACTGGTCGGGGCGGGGCTCGCCGGCGGCCGACGTGGGGATTCGCAGCGCCGGTGGGCAGCCCTTCCGGATCGTTGACGGCGACACCGGGGCGCTGGTCGGCGACGTCGACGAGGCGCGCGCGCACCGGTCGGTGCACACCGGCGCGGTGTACCTGCACCAGGACACGACCTACCGGGTCGAGCGGCTGGAGCTGGACCGGCGCATCGCGGTGGTGCGCCCGGACGCCGGCGACACCTTCACCCGCCCCCGCACCGACACCGACATCCGCGTCGTGGAGTCGCTGGCGTGGCAGGAGTGGGGTCGCTGCGAGTGGCACCGCGGACGGGTCCAGGTCTCCCAGCAGGTGGTCGGCTACGAGCGCCGGCGGCTGGGAACGGACGAGCTGCTCGAGCTGGTCGAGCTGGATCTGCCGCCGCAGCACCTGCTCACCCAGGCGCTGTGGCTGACCCTGCCTGCGGTGGTGCTCGAAGCCGCCGGCCTGCTGCTTCCCCGGATCCCGGGGGCCGCGCATGCCGCCGAGCACGCCATGATCGGCATGCTGCCGCTGTTCGCCATGTGCGACCGCTGGGACGTCGGCGGGGTCTCCACCGCCCGCCATCCCGACACGGGCCTGGCGACCATCTTCGTCTACGACGGCCATCCCGGTGGCGCCGGCATCACCGAACGCGCCTGGCACGTCGGCACCGACCACCTGGCGGCGACGCGCTCCGCGGTCCGGCGGTGCGCCTGCGAGCACGGCTGCCCGTCGTGCGTGCACTCCCCCAAGTGCGGCAACGGCAACGAGCCACTCGACAAGCCCGGCGCGGTGGCGTTGCTGGATGCCGTCCTGGGCGAGCACGCCGACGGCGTGGCCATGGAGCGGGCCCGCCGGAGACTGGCCTGAGGGGGTGGCCGCGCCACGGCCGCGGCCCGCGCGGTCAGGGGCGGTGCCAGCCGGCGCAGCCACCGACTGGACGGCGTCGCCTGCACGTGGATCTCCACGCGCAGGGGCCAGCCGTCCTCGGCCTCGGCAAGGCAGCGGGTGAGCGCTGCCCCATTGGCGGCGGCCAGTGCGCCGGCCGCGGCGCAGGGTCGTCCGTCGCCACCGGCGAGCGGCGAGGCCGCGATGGCCGCCAGCGCGGCCGCATCCGCGGCGGTGCCCGCCCGACCTGAGGCGGCGGCCAGGTCAACCACGGCCAGCACGACCATCACCGCGGCGGTGCCGACGACCGCCACGAGCAGCCCGACCGTGAGCGCGATGCTGCCATGCTCCGCCGCCTTCGCCAGCCCTGGGCAGCGGCGGCGGCAGACGGCGCGGGACGGGCTCACGGCCCCGGCTCCCGCTGCATGGTGGCCCTCCCGGGAAGCCACACCTCCACGCCCAGGCGGTCCGACACCCGGCTGCGCAGTCGAACCGTGACCGTGACGGGCTGACCGGCAGCGGCCGCCGCTGGGCTGACCTCCACCTGCACCGGACGACCGCCGGCGGCGGCTCGCACGGGGACCGCCGCGTCCTGTCCCGTCGCCGCGGCGCGGGCGCCCTCACGGGCGAGCACCTGCACCCCGAGCAGGTCCGCCCCGACCAGCGCGGTCTGGAGGAGCACCAGCACCACCAGCACGATGCCGGGGACGACCATTGCGAACTCGAGCGCCTGCGACCCCTCGTCGGCAGACCGGGCAGACCGGGCAGACCGAACAGACCGGGCAGACCGGGCAGACCGGGCGGGCTGGTGGGGAGGGGCGACGCGCACGGCGGCGCCCCTCCCGGCCGCGGGCAGCGCCCTCAGCCGCCGAACCACGACTGGACGAAGGAGATCAGGACCTCCACCAGGGCGGTGACCAAGCGCTTGATGATGTCGCCGCGTCGCAGGATGGCGATGATGGCGGCCGCGATGGCCACCCCCACGCCGCTCATCATGGCGTACTCCGCGGCCTGCGCCCCGGTGTCGTCCTGGATATCCAGGCGTGCCGCCAACCGACCTTCGGCTCGCCGCGCGGCACGACTGACGCGGTGACTGAGGTCGTTCGCGTTGCTCTGCGCCTTCACGGTGGCCGACAGCAGCGCGTCGGACAAGCCCGTCGCGGAGACGGACGGGCGGTGCAGCTTCGTGGCATGCATGGCGATGCTCCTCATGGCAGGTGCGTCGGCGCCGAGGCCCCGTTGAAGGCCGCCCACACCAGCGGTGGGACGACCCCGAGCAGGAACGCCGGCAGCGTCAGCAGGGTGGTGGGGAAGACGAGGTGGAGCTGGGTGCGCTCGGCGGCCTCTTCCGCGAGGCTGCGGCGGTCCGCCCGCAGATCGGTGGCCAACCGGGTCAGCGCCGGCGCGGCCGGCGCCCCCCAGCGGGTGCTGGCGTCCAGGACCGAGCCCACGGCATCCAGGCCGGTCCCGCTCAGCGCCGCCGCCGCGTCCCAGCCGCCCTGCATGCGCCGCGCGCCGGCTTCGAGCGCCGGCCGGGCGACCGGCGGAGCCAGCGGCGCCACCACGGCAAGGGCCGCGGAGGGGCTCAGGCCCGCGCGCAGGGCGACGGCGACCAGCTCCACCGCCTCGGTGCTGCCGCCGGCCTGGGCGGGGCGCCGGCCGGCCCGCCTGGGGGCGGTGGGACGCGCCGCGGCCAGCAGCAGGATCGCGGTGCCGCCGATGGCCAGGCCTGCGCCGGCGGCAAGGACGAGCACCACGCCCGCGGGCACCGCCACCGCTGCACCGCGTCGCCACTGCCACCCCGGCGGTGGCGGCCGCAGCGGCTCAGCGGCTGCGGCGACCTCCTCGGCACGACCCACGATGCGCCGGGACCACAGCTGCCCGCCAACGGCCATCAGCACCGCCGCGGTGGTGGTGACCGCCCCCAGCGGCGTCGCGGGGTAGCCGAGCACACGTGGGTCGGCAAGGGCGAACAGCGACCAGGCCACGAAGGGCAGCCATCCCAGCAGTCGCGCGGTGCCACGCGCCTGGGCGGTGCGTGCTCGCAGCAGGCGCTGCAGATCGGCTTCCTCCCGCACCGCCGCGAGCGCCTGCTCCACCGCGTCGATGCCGCCGGCGCCGGCGTGCTCGGCGACGCCCAGCGCGCGGACCAGCAGATCAAGCGATGGGTCGCCGGTGTCGACGGTGGCCGCGACCCGGGCCACGGATGCCCCCAGCCGCACCGCCGAGGCGACCGCGGCGAGCTCCGGCTGGTGGCCGACGGCCTGCAGGGCCGTGGCGGGCGACGCGCCCGCCGCGAGCGCCGCCCGTGCCTCGGCCAGGGCCGCGATGCGCGCGCCAGGAGCGTGGTCAGCACCCGACGAGCGCGGCCTCATGCCCACACCCGCCGCTGCCAAAGAGGGCGGCAGCGCAGCGGGCCGTCGCCGCCTCGGCGCTGCACCTCCGCGATCTCCACAACGCCGCGCCGGCCCTGCGGACCGCGGCCCAGCACGACGATGACGTCCATCCCGATCTCGACCTGCGCCCGGGCAGCCTCCAGCGGCAGCCCGGCCAGCAGCGCCATGCCCTCGAGCCGGACCAGCGCCTCGTCGGCGGCACGCGCGTGCACGGTCGTCATGCAGCCCTCGTGGCCGGTCGCGAGCGCCTGCAGGACGTCGACCAGCTCGGGGCCGCGCACCTCACCGACGACGATGCGGGTCGGGCGCATCCGCAGCGCCTGGCGCACCAGCTCCCGGATGGTCACCTCGCCGGCGCCGTCCAGGCTCGGCGGCCGGGTCTGCAGCCGCACGGTGTGGGCGTTGCGCGGTCGCAGCTCCGGTGCGTCCTCGATCAGCACGACCCGTTCGTCCCCGCCCACCTCGCCCAGCAGCACGTCCAGCAAGGTGGTCTTGCCGGTGCCCGTCCGCCCGGCGACGACGATCGCCCGGCGCTCGGCCACCGCGCCGCGCAGCAGCGCGGTGGCCTGGGCGGGCACGGCATCGCCGTCCTCCAGCTCAGCCCAGCCGTACGTCACCGAGGCGAAGCGGCGGATGGTGACCAGCGGACCCTCCGGCGCCAGCGGTGGCAGCACCGCGTGCAGCCTGCTGCCGTCCGGCAAGCGGGCATCCACGGTGGGGTGGGCGGTGTCCAGACGCAGACCGAGCGGTCCGAGCACCGCCCGCACCGCGGCGGTGATCGCCTCGGCGTCATCGAAGCGCACGGAGGTGCGCTGGAGACTCCCGGCGCGCTCCACCCAGACGAGCCCCGGGCCGTTCACCATGACGTCGGTGACGGCCGGGTCGCGCAGCAGCGCCTGCACGGGTCCCAGGCCGACGAGGGCGTCAGTCAGATCGCGCACCAGCGCCGCCAGCGTGGCCGGCGGCAGTAGCACGCCCTCCTGGCGCACCGCGCGGGCGACCGACGCCCGCACCGCCGCGGTGCGGTCGCCCACGGCGGCCGTGCCCGCCAGCGCACGATCCTCCGTGACCCGCCGGCGTATCCGGGCGAGGTCGACCGGTCGATCGGGGAGAAGGTGACGCGGCACGGCGGAGGCAGTCGGGGTCACGCCGCCACCTCCGCGGCGCCGTCCAGGACGCTGGCGAGGGCAGGGCGCAGATCGCGAAGCCAGCTCCCCGGCAGGCCGGACGGCACCCGACCGGCCAAGCCGGCGCGCGCGACGCGTGCGGAGTGCGGCAGCCACACGACCGGGTCGCGGCCGAGCAGTCGTCGCACCCCGGCTGCGCCCACGACGCCACGGCCCACCACCGCGACCGGCGCGTCTCCGGCGTCCTCCAGGCAGCGGTCCGGGCGGGCCACCACCAGGTCGGCACCGAGCACGGCGGTGCGCCGGTCCGCCACGACCACGTCCACCGGCCAGCTGCGCACCAGCCCGTGCAGCTCCCCAGCCGCGACCTCCGCCGCGGTTGCGTCGCCGTGCACCGAGGTGTCGGCCCAGCCGTGCGCGAGGCCGGGTCCGGGGCCCAGGACACGCAGGCGCGGCACCCCAGGCACCGCGCGTGACAGCACGGCGACCTCGTCGGCCGCGCCGGCGGGGTCCAGCCCGGCCACCTCGGCGAGACCCGGTCCGTGCCAGCGTCCGGTGCCTCCCAGCCGCAGCAGATCCTCCGCGCCGAGCACCAGCACCCGCCGGCCCGCCCAGGCCAGCAGCCCGGCGATCGCCAGGGCCACCGTCGACGTGCCCGCTCCACCACCGGCGCCGGCGACCGCAAGCAGGCGCGGACCGCGCACGCGGCGCGCCGCAGCGGTGCTCATGGCCGCGGCCCTCGCCGCCAGTTCATGCAGGCGCTGGCGCTCCGAGGGCCACGACACCACGTCGATGGCGCCGTGCTGGAGGGCGGTGCGGACCTGCTCGGCGGTGGCGAGCCCATCGATCACCACCACGGTTGCCCGACCCGGCACCGTCGCCTGGGCCAACACCAGCTGCGGTACCGGCGGCCCTTCGACGGTGGACACGTGCCAGCCCGCTTCGGTCTCCGCCCAGGCCGTGACCTCCACCGCCAGGGAGCCCTCCAGCACCACCGCAACCGTCCGCATCACCGGCACCTCCCGCGGCCCAAGCGGCCGCCTCGCACGGTCCGCTGCCCGACCCGCTGCGGCGACGTTAGGACCCACGTCGCGGGCCGTGTCGAGATGGGATCACCGCGGTGTGGACAACCGCCCCTGCGCTAGGCTCCGGCCATGGCACAGGCCGTCACACCGGCCGTGGAGGAGCCCCCCGCGCGCCCGGCCGCCGCCTTCTTCGACTTGGACAAGACCGTGGTCGCCAAGTCCTCGACGCTCGCCTTCGGGCGCGGCCTGTACCGCGAGGGCCTCATCTCCCGGGCGGTGGTGCTCAAGGGCGCCTACGCCCAGATGGCCTATCAGCTGTTCGGCGCCAACGCGGTGCGCATGGAACGGACTCGGGTGGTTCTGCTGCAGCTGACGCGCGGGTGGGAGGCCGACCGCGTGCAGCGGCTGGTGCGCGAGACACTGCAGGAGGTGATCGACCCGCTCATCTACCAGGAGGCGCTCGACCTGTTCGACGTACACCGCCGCGCCGGTCGCCAGCTGTATCTGGTGTCATCCTCCGGCGAGGAGGTCGTGCAGCCGCTCGCGGAGTATCTGGGCGTGCCCAACGTGATCGCCACGCGCGCCCGCGTCGACGCCGACGGCCGCTACGACGGCACCCTGGAGTTCTACTGCTACGGCGAGCAGAAGGCCGCGGCGATCCGGGAGGAGGCCGAAGCGCGTGGCCTGGACCTGGCCGACAGCTACGCCTACTCCGACTCCATCACCGACCTGCCCATGCTGGGCGCCGTCGGTCACGCCGTGGCCGTCAACCCCGATCGGGAGCTGCGGGCACGGGCGCAGACGCTCGGCTGGGAGATCCGCGACTTCGTCCGCCCGGTGGCGCTGCGCCGGCGCCTGTCGCAGGTGCCGAGGCCACCCGGCGATGTGGTCGCCGGCGCGGGCGCGCTGAGCGCCGCAGCCGTGGTCGGCTGGGCGCTGTGGCGCCGGCGCGCCGAGCTCGCGCGCTAGAAGCGACCCTTGAGCGCCAGGATGTTGTCGATGTAGCGCTCGGTGGACTCATAGACCCCATTGCGCCGGACCGAGGCCAGACCCTGGTAGTAGCCGGCCAGGATCATGCGCGTGTCACCGCCGGTCAGCTCGTGAAGATGCTGCAGGAACAGCACCCCAGCCAGCACGTTGTCCTCCGGGTTGGACAGGTCGAGTCCCCGTCCGGCGAGGTTCTCGGAGATGAAGTCGCCCGTGCCGGGCATCACCTGCATGATGCCGCGTGCCCCGACGTTGGAGACCACGTCGTTGCTCCACCCGGACTCCTGCCAGGCCAGCGCCTTGACGAAGGCGGGGTTCCAGCCGTGCTGGCCCGCGATGCGGTGGAGCAGGTCGCCGACCTCGGCGCGGGATGTCGGCGGAGCGCTGTCGGCGGGCTGTGCGCTGGTCTCCATCGCCGCGGGCGTGCCGTTGGGGATCACCAGACGCTGGCCGGCACGAACCTGATCGGCGTTGCGCAAGCCATTGGCAGCGGTCAACGAGCGCACCGGCACCTGGTACTTGACCGCGATCCCGGAAAGCGTCTCGCCCAGGGCGACCACATGTGCACCCGAACCGGAGGGCACGCTGCCACCGCCGGTTGCGGAGCCCGGCAGCGTCAACCGTTGCCCGGCGTAGATCCGGTTGGCGTTGGTGATGCCGTTGGCGGAGACGATGTCGGCCGCCCGGAATCCCAGCCTGGCCGCGATCCCGGTCAGCGTGTCACCCGGGACGACGGTGTAGCTGGCCGATGAGGCGAGCACCAGGGCGGTGACGGCGGCCAACGCCCGCAACGAACGAACATGCGAATGCCGACCCAGGCGACGTGTTGACATGGGGAAGATGCCTCCAGGTTTGCGTGGGGAATCTTCTAGACCCTAGGGCAACATTGTTGTCCCGGGCAACCCTTCGGCGTCATGTTCGTGGTCGTGCCGCGAGATGGTTACTGCTCAAGCCTGTCCGGTCGGTCATGTGAAGCCGACGTCGAGCGTGGGCCGACATCGAGAATGCGACGGGCGCACGCCGTCAACCGGAACCTAGTGCAGTGTCTCAGTATTAGCTGGTGGTGTGGTGAGGGCGACGCGGCCGCGGCGGACCTTCTCCAGGATGGCGTCGGCGCTGGCGGTCCAGACGAAGGGTTTGGGCTCGGCGTTGTTGGCCTGC
>Ga0209587_1000407_pt1 | contig 21011 bp, 21 predicted proteins | sample NGEPerD_2_FD_184512 | JGI IMG/M metagenome (GOLD analysis project Ga0209587, IMG submission 184512) | Arctic peat soil microbial communities from the Barrow Environmental Observatory site, Barrow, Alaska, USA - NGEE PermafrostL1-D... | ecosystem: Environmental > Terrestrial > Soil > Wetlands >... | reverse complement strand
TCGACAGCAAGGACATAAAAAAGCACAGGAGCGACGTGCTGCGCCTTTATCTGGTACTAGAGCCGGGATTACGTATCGAGTTGCCTGCGACTGTCCGTGAGGACCTGGTTGCATTCTTGCGAGGGATCGAGCCGGAGCTGAATCCTCAGTTACTGCATCAACTCGGTATCAAAGGCGTTGGTGTGGCCGAGGCACTTCAGACCATAAGGACAGTCTACGGAATCGTCAACGGAGAGCAAACAAGCCCATGAACGGTAGGCAGACTGCCGAAGCCACACTGATTAAGGCCATCTGCAATGCCTCAGTATTCTGGAGAAATAGGTGCCTTGGCTCAGGCAGCGAAGACTAGCGCTGCACGCCATGAAGCAGTCGGGCATAGGCTTGCGCCAGCTGCGCTCGGTCGAAATTCTCCTCAACGAACCGGCGTCCGTTCTGTCCCATCTCGGCGGCCAGGGCAGGTTGCGCCTCCTCTACCAGCTCCCGCGCGACTCCATCGATAGCTACGATGGTTGGCTGGACGCAGGACATATAGTCTAACACCTTGTTGGGGTAGACCGTGCGGAACGTCGCAAACATCCTTAAGAACGGCACAGCAGGCCTCTGACGCATTGATGTAATGCGTTATCAGCGCGGTTGCGGAGTAGCTCCGCCGCCTCGCAATACCAGCCGTTTCACGCGGAAGATCCAAACGAGCCGCCGCGTACCCCGTCCATAAGTCCTGGCCATGTACCGTCCGCTTGAAGGCAAGCCTTTTGAGGGGTCTCCACGCCCCGAGTTGTAATGCCCACTGACATTGGACTATTAGTTTGCGTTCCTAAAGATTGTGCCTGGGTTTCAGTGATACCAACTGCCTTATGTGGGGGTGTAATAGGAAGCATCGACCCCTGATTTTCCCGCTAGGTGATCTCACTACAAGCTAAAAAGCGATAGGCAATCACAATTCTGCCTTTCTATTGGGTTAAAATTTCTTCGAGATGTTTAGCAAGACTAGAGCGTATTCATGGTGCGGCAAAACTGCCTCGCGCCTCCCCCATCAGCCCCGGTTTTGCCTCATGGCGTCTGGCCTGTCCCGAGGTGTAGCGGCCGAGATATTGCATCAGCGCTGGCGCAGACCAACCAAGCTCATACCGCCTTTTAGCACACTCCACATCTCAGGTAACTCATCAAGGCTAGTTGAGCGCAAAGAATTACCGAATGGCGTGATACGCTGATCATCGGCTAACGGGTCGCCGTCAGCATCCACCGCATCACGCATCGTGCGAAACCTGATCATCTGAAGAGGCTTCCCCTCTTTCCCGGGCCGGGTTTGCCGAAAGAAAACCGGTGAACCCAGCTTGCTACGGATCCGCCAGGCAACAATAGCGATGACAGGTAAAAGCAACAGCAACTCAAGGGCTGAGGCGACAATGTCGAAAAGGCGTTTGGTCACCTAATCCCCATCTCCCTCAGCATAAATGCATTTACCTTATGCACGTCGTATTTCTCTTCGGCGATCTTGCGCGACTCAGCCCCCATCGATGCAGCCAAACCGGGGTTATCGAGAAATTTCAGCATCGCCTTTGCCAGTGCATCCACCGACCTAACCGGCACCAGATAACCATTATGACCATCGACAACCGTCTCACGGCAACCCGGCGCATCTGTAGTAATAACGGGACGCCCCATCGCCATTGCTTCAAGGACTGAACGCGGCGTACCCTCCCGGTAGTAAGAGGGCAGCACATATACCGAACACTCAGAAATCGCAGGGCGCACATCACTCAGCTGGCCATGATAAACAATGGTGCCATTGTCAACCCAGGCATCAAGCTCTGCCGGGGAGATGGCATCGGGATTGTCATCAATCCCACCCACTAATCCGAATACCGCCTGTGGACAGCGTGACTTCACCAAGGCTGCTGCGTGGGCATAGTGGCGCACCCCTTTGGCCGCCAGCAAGCGTGCAATCAGCAAGAAACTTGGGGTCTCCGGTAACGGCACCACTGCAAAGCTGGAAATATCAACACCGGAACCGTTTACCACAACGGAGGGAATGTCTTTCGCCAATATCCCCTTTGCCTTGAATAAGGCCTGATCATCCGGATTCTGAAAAAATACCTTGTTCACTTTAGCCAGCGCAAAACGATACAAATGCTGCACCAAACGCCTCAGCACCCGCCTTTCACCAGGCCCCTCCAGAAACGCATACCCCAAGCCAGTAACCAGGGCATAGCGCTGCGGCACTCCGGCAAGCCACGCAGCCAGACTGCCATAAATGACCGGTTTGATGGTGTAGCCCAGCACGTAATCTGGGCGAATGTGCCTCATCAACCTCCAGAGGCTAGCCAGCGCTAAAAGATCCATTACCGGATTCATGCCGGTCCGACGCAGCGGAATATCGTGAACGTGGGCGCCCTTTGCTTTGAGCTGCTTTCGAATAGCGCTATCAGAATCAAGGTCCGGCGCAGCAACATGAACGCTAAGTCCGCAGGATATAAGTGCATCAATGAGCGGACCCCGAAAATTCAGCAAAGAATCCGGGTAACCGGCGATTAACAAGAACGTCATAGGAATCCTAAAGTGAAAGGCAGCGTAGTATTTTCATTGATCTTCCAGCCACGCCTGGAACATCAACACACTCCACAAATGATACTGCCAGTTATGCTTACCACTCAGATGCTCAGCCCACATTTTGCGAATCGGTTCCGGGTGGAAGTAACCTTCCTGCCGCAATCGCCGCTCATCCAGCAGTGCCTCAGCCCAGTTGCGCAGCGGGCCACGTAGCCAGCTGTCCAGCGGAATGCCAAATCCCGTCTTGGGCCGCTCGATCAGTGCTTTCGGCACATGCTTATAGAGTACCTGACGTAGCAGCCATTTGCCCTGGCCATCCCTAATTTTAAGATTCAGCGGCATACGCCAGGCCAGCTCTACCACGCGGTGATCCAGCATCGGCACCCGGGTTTCCAGGCTGATAGCCATGGCGGCACGGTCTACCTTGGTCAGGATGTCATCGGCCATATAGGTTTGCGCATCCATCGCCATCATGGCATGTTCCAGACTGTCGGTTTTTGGCCAAGCGGCATTCGTGGTGATCAGTGTTGCAGGCTCTGTTGCACCAATGACCACACTGGCTGGATCTGTCCAGTGGCTCGTGAGCTGACGATAGAAGGCATGACCATCCGATAACGACAAAACATCAGCCAGTTTGCGAGCCTTTTCGCCGGGGATGGAAAGCTGCAACCGTTTAGGCAAAACTGGTTTCGCCCGCTGAAAGAGTTTGTCCCAGGTGGCGGGCGGCACGGCCCGCAGTAACCCGGCTGCAGCGCGCCGGGTAAAGGCCGGTAAGCGTTGCACCGCCCCCCAGACTTTGCGTGCCGCCAGGTAGCGGTTGTAGCCGCCGAACAGTTCATCTCCACCATCACCGCTTAGCGCAACTGTGACATGCTGCCGCGCCATCTGGCTGACCAGAAATGTTGGAATCTGCGAACTATCGCTAAACGGCTCGCTATACATCTGCGGTAAGTGCGGAATCACCGCCAAGGCATCGTCGGCGAGCATTTGTTCGCCAATGCTATCCGACAACTGCTGCTCCAACAGCGCCACCGCCTCTTCGGGGCTGCCTGAAAATGGATCGGCCAGTCCCTTTTCTATCGCATCATTCATTCGCCAATAAGAGTGTGGCTGAACGGCTTTTGATGCCTCGACTGAATCCCCCAGCGGAATACAAACGAAACACCCCGGCATCAACTTTTGGATGCCCTGATAGATACTGAAGGGCGCAGGTATATAACAGTGACGTAGCAACAACGACAGGGCGTTCCGGTCTATCTCGGCATTGAATGCCGGGTGCGCTCTCAATGCTTTCAGTTCCGAGCCGAACAGCAAAACATCGTCACACCAGCCCCAATACAGCGGCTTTTCACCCATGCGGTCGCGTGCCAGCGTCAGCACCTGCTGTTGTTTATCCCACAGGGCGATGGCAAACATACCCCCCGTGGCTTGCAGGGTTGCCTCCACACCCCAGGCGGCAAAACAGGCCAGCAGCGTTTCGGTATCGGAATGGCCACGCCAGTGAGGTGCTTTGTTTTCCGCCTGTAACTGCGCCCGCAGCAACAAATGATTGTAGATTTCGCCATTGAAGGCAATAACATAACGGCCGCATTCGGAAAGCATTGGCTGGTGACCGGCGGGGGAAAGGTCAAGGATAGAGAGGCGGCGGTGGCCCAAAGCCAGTGCCACGCTTTCATCTAACCAGATGCCGGAATCATCCGGGCCACGATGAACAATCTGATCGCACATCCGGGTAATAACAGCGCTAAAAGGCAGCTGCTCAGAACAAGCCTGAAAAAAGCCGGTCAATCCACACATTATTCAGGCCCCACTGCGACGTATTGACTCTTTGAAAATGCTTGCCAGAACCGGTGCCTGAACCTGCAATGAATAAGTGGTCTCAACCGTTTGGCGGCCCGCAATACCCAGTTGGTGTCGCTGCGCCGGCGATTGCAGCAACTGGGCCAGCGCTGCCTCCCACTCCGCTACATTGCTTGCCAATAACCCACACCGGCTAGCCTGAACAATCTCGACATTAACACCCACAGGCGAGGCAATGACCGGTACCGCACACGCCATATATTGAATTAACTTATAACCACATTTGCCTTTCTCCCATGGACCATCGGGCAGCGGCATGATGCCGATATCCAGCTGAGCAATCAGCTCGGCTTCAGTCGTCTCGCTCCACGGCACAACCTCGAGATCAAGGCCGGGAAATTTTGTGGCAACGTCTACCGAAGCACCAATCAACAGTAACCGCGCTTGATACGTTTGGCACAGCGATGTCAGTGCCTGAGCAATGTCGACAACGTAGTTCTGGGTGGATGGCGAGCCGATCCAGCCAATCACGGGGCGCGCTGGCAATAAGGGTTCGCCGAGGCTATAGCGCGTTGCGTCTACCACCGTCGGCACCTGGTCGACCCGGGCGGCGCCAGCTGCTTTGGCGCGTGCCGCCAAATAGCCGTTGCCCGCCACCACACAAGTGGCGTGACGCATCACAACGTCAATTTTCCGGCCCAGAACCCTGCGCAGCAACGGGTTCCGTGACAGGTCGTAGTTATGGAAGATCGCATCATCGTAATCGACAATGTAGCGCTGACCCAGCCACTTCAACAGCCGTTCAGCAACCGCGGGCATATAGGGAAATATTTCTTTTTCAATCCAAATCAGATCGTACCTAAAAGCACCCAACAACACGAACAACCTGCGCAGATAGAGCTTCAGCATTCGCAATGGAGCCCGTTTGTTGTGCCGATAAAGCTGGTCAAGATATTGATCGTCAAAAAGACTACTGACGGTAATCTGAAAGCCTTTGGATTCCAAATAAGGCAAATATTGCAGCGAACGGAGGCGGGTGCTCGCGCCTTTTCTTGAATATTTTGAAAGTAGAAGGATTTTCATAAATTCCTATAAATATTACCGCGTATCGCTTCTAAAAAGCCACTTTGGCAGCCATGCCCAAAGCATAACGTAACCAGCCCACGTCCCCTTAAGCCCAGGCAAAGAACGCCGCGTCAACGCCAATACGGAACGCGCCAAAGGTTCGATCAAAAGTGTCGTAAACAACACAGTTAACGCGCCGGGGAAAGAAAAATGTTTAAAGGCGTACAGCAATCGGCTACGCAGCGAATAAAACAGTCGTTGTGCCTTTACCTGATTGGAGGTGCCGCCACCGGCATGAAAGGCTTGAGTGTCGGCCAGATAATAGCTTTTCCAGCCAGATTGCTTGGCGCGGCAGGAGAAATCAACATCTTCAAAATACACAAAGAAACGCTCATCAAAGCCTTGCAATTGCTCAAAAAGCCCCCGACGGACAAGAAAGAAGGCACCAATAACGTGATCGACTTGGCGATTAGCCAAATGATCCCACTCGGCCATGAAGTGACCCAGACGTGGAAAGCTCCGATCCAAGCCAACCGCATGCGCCAGAAACCCACTGACGCAAGGGAACCGCGCACAACTGCGGGAAACCTGACCGTTCTCCTCAATCAACTGCACACCGCAGATACCCACCGCTTCATTAGCCGGCTCCTGCATGTACTTCAGCACTTTGGCAAGCGTACCCTCGAATAGTGCAGTGTCCGGATTGAGAAACAGTAGATATTTGCTGGCGGCATATTTCGCCCCAAAATTGCAGGCCTTACCAAAACCGAGGTTTTCGCCGGCTCGTATCAGGGTTACGTTCGGAATAGCCTCAACCAATGTTTCCGAGCCATCAACCGAGCCGTTATCGACGACAATAAGTTTATCGACAAGATCGCCGCCGAACTGTGTGATGGAATCGACGCAGGTTTTTAGCTGGGGACCAGAGTTCCAGTTAACGATAATGATATCGAGCATGCTAAATAGCCACTCGTTGGTACTTTAGACCACCCGCAAGTAGATGCGGCAGCATAATAATCCACAAATAGTCAAATTTCCCAAAATAAGGATTCGAGGCTGCAGCTATTGCCAGAGAAAAGACTCCTGTCATCATGGGTAAAACATAGACTTTTAAATCAGGTCTCTTTTTCAGTGACTGCCTAATTCTTAACAGGCCATACCCAAACCAGCCAAAATAAAACAAAACACCGACTATCCCCGTGGAAAACAATAAATATACATAGGTCAGTTCATAAGCCCACGCCATCTTTATAGAACGCACCACATCAACAGTTGCTCCGTTTCCGGCGCCAAACAGAATTGAGCTATCAATCCAACCATTAATCAAGGGAAAAAACTGTAATGTACGTTCTGAAGTGCTTTCACCGGATTCGAAATTAAAACCATCTGCAAACCTAATCCAAACTGTGTTCCAATCCACCTTCAAATATGCCAATAACAAAACCGCAAGGAAAATCCCACACATTGCTAGCACATATGCGCCCGGTGCCCTTGCTAATTGGCGATGTCTTGTCGTCACTTGTTTTAGCCCAGAAAACCACCACCACTCTGCCAGAATAATCATTGGACTAATCATAACAACAAGCAACAGCGCTCGTCGGCCAGTCAAGAATGTAAGAACAATCGATGCCACAAGTAACGCCCCCAATAAATACATATGTTTCCCACGGGGGAGCTTCAACTGAATATACCCAAAGTGTATCGCCATAGGAATTAGAAAGAGCAGAGATGAAATCGAGTACAAATCGTACTCGACAAATCCATCATAAAAACCCACAGCCTGCCCTTGGTCAAGCGCAAAATACAGAGGTTCAGGTACAACCCCAGCTTTCATACCAAGGAAGACAAAACTATACACAACAATCACAAGCAAAGAGGCCATCAACGTTTTAAATAACAATTCTAGGGAGCGCTCGTGAGAGAGATATACAGCAAGCAATAAAAACACCCAAGGCCACAGAACATAAACGGTTAAGACATGTATTGCGCCAGGAGCACCGTGTAAGGCACCATAGAAGGAATACAATAACCCCACGAAGGTTAACACGTAAATGGCAGAAAATGACGCGCGATTAACGCGGAACACACCCAAGAGAACACCCATGAGCGCCACCGAACAAGCCAATAAAAGCAAACTCGCTTTCATTGGCACGTATGCAGTGGGAACAAACATCGCCATTAGTACCAGAAGCAGCGTGGAACCGCCACCTATGCGAGTCAGTAACTGTTTAGCAGTCATGATCCGCAAAACGCCTTAAACTGCAACGCCAATGCATGATCGGAGTAATCGCTGGGCACTGCAAAAGCGGTACTTTCATAAAAACTATGTGTCTCCTTTATAGCACTGCTGTCATTTTTGGTAGCAATAGCAATCATCGTCGCCTGCGGTAGAGAATCGCAAATGTTCCACGTTGCACTACCCTTTTCAGTTACCACAAAAATTGGTAAGCCAGTCGGAATATACTCAAAGAGTTTACTCGGCAATGCTGCATAGGATGCGGATAAAAGCAACAACCCATCTGCCTTGGGCAGCTGCTCTAAAAGCTCAGACCGGGGGACTAAACCCGGGGTTTCAATTTGCCAACCAATGGCCCTAAACCGATGTTGAAATGGTGCAAGCTGCGCTAATTCTTCCTTCGTGAGTGCGCCGATTAATCGTATAACCCCGGTTCTTGAGGCGTTAGCGAGATTTCTCAACAGTGGTTCCAATAACAGCGCTGGATATTGTGTAAGCCTAGAGCCGGTGAAGCGGCCCGCATGGATCAGCACTGTATGAGCTGTAGCAACGCAAGCCTCTTCTCTGGCGCTCGGCGCCTTCGCATTTTCGGGGTACCCATTGGTCAACACCTGAACTTTTGAAGCAAGCCGTGCATAACGTTCGCACAGCAAATCCTTCCATACCGCCGACGTCACTTGAATCCCTTTGGCATCTTGCAAAATTCGGCGCTCTAGCCGCCCTTCCTGCCAGCGGCGCAGTGCTGACGCACGCAATAGCGGCTTAAGCGGTTCATCCAGCCATCCATCGCGCATGTCCACGATGTGGGGTATTGAAGACTTGCGCGACAGAATCCAGGCACCAACGTGGGCTGATTCGGGCGGGCTGGAAGACAGGATAAAGTGTGCACCCTCCAAGGCCGCCACGACTGTGGGGTGACGAGCAGCGGAGCGCGCCCAAACAACGGTCGGGTCGGGATTAAATAACCAGTAAGCAAGCGCGCGGCGCCACTTGTTGGGCTTCCTAGGGTTAGCAGCAACAGATGTTCCGGATCCAGCGTCTCGATAAAGCCCAAGGCGGTCACGCACCGTTATTTCCTGCCCCCATTGCTCATCACGTATAGCATCTGCGCTACCGGCCCTAATCATGACGACACGATAACCATCTTCCGCCAACCAACGTACAAACCGATCTACGCGGTTATTGCCTACATGCCCGGGCTGACGCCAGAACGGCGCAAAAATGATCGCCTTTTCTTGTGTATTCATCGCGGCTTCTCTCAATTGCCCTCCAGATGATAAGCGTATCAGACGGTAGCGTGTAGGAGCCTCTCACCTCCTTCGTGGTTTCGCGTGTCTCTGGTGCGCTTCCTCCATCACCTCGAGAAGCTCCATATCCAGGTAGCCCTTGGCCCGTTACCCACTCCTCACTCGTCTTCCCGGCCGGGGCGGTCACCAGACGCGTCGGCACGCCTCCTCACTGGGGAAGATGCGGACCACCTTTAGCCGGCTCGTTGATAAGTGCCTCTTGCACATCGGTAGGCAGGGGCAAAGTGTTGAAACTGGCCAAGGGTTCTCCTCCTTGGTAGTCAATTTTCCCCACCAACCATCATGGAGGGCGGTGGCCACTTTCGCCAAAGACCGGCCGTGCTACCTACAGAAGATTTTGGACGTGACCCAACGAGTAGCGGGCGCAGTGCGGCAATGGTATATTCCAGCAGCCCGGCTTTACATATCGGGCGCACCAGCACATACCACCCGGGTATGAACGTCACGACCGTAAACTCCAGCAGCGCCCATGCCAGCCCCAGGGTCCGCTAATGGGAACCCACCCAGAGTACCGGCGGCACAATACAATACATAACATGCCCAGGTTTCATTTCAGCTGCAAATCAGCACGTCCCATACCCAGCAGCAAACTACCCACGGGATTGCCCGTTGCGCGTAAAAAACCTCATATAGCGAGCAGACGCAGTAAATCGATCGGCCCTAGCCATTTGTCGCCGAGCATAATACTCACCACCTCAGGCGCAAAGAAGGCCATGCCGACATACAAGGGGGCGTTTGTCGCGGCAGTCATGTTCAGTGTCTTCAGATAAATAGCGCGAACCTTGGGGATAGCGGCTTGCAACTGTGCGATAAGCGGAAAGCCCACGCGGGTAATAATCGGGTTGACCAACCCCTGTATTTGAAACACGATCTGGCGGAGAAGACTGTACAGGCCCAGCGCACTCGCCGCTAACATGCGCCCCGCAGCAACAAGTCGCTGCTGCGATCAAACTGGTTGACAGTATTGTTCGCCACCAAGGCCCCACCGAACCCGAGAAAAGACCGCACATCGGCCCATTGTAAGCGCCACATCGGCCGCCAACCGCGGGCCAAAAACAACCATGCCAGCCCGGTGCCACACCCAGCTGTCACGATTGCGCCCAGAATCAGTGAATACACGCCCCAGCTGGCATAAGCGGCGGTAGCCGCAGCGGCAAAGCCCAATACAACTGCAGTTATTTCTGTTAAGACTACCGGACGAAAATCCATCGCTTTCTCAGCCGTCATCCTTGCTTGCTGCCCCAGGGCAGTGATTACGAAGGTGCTTGCCGCAAGCATCAGCAACGGGGTTAAGCGTTCGTGGCCGAAAAATCGGGCAATCAATGGGCTGCACAATAGGACCAACAACGTCAACCCGCCGCCCATAGCTACATTCAGCCAAAACAGGCTGGAGGGTTGTTCCGGCGTCACATCCTGGCGTTGGACATAGGCGCTGTTTACGCCCAGACCGGTAAACACAGTGGCAAACCCAAGCACCACAGCGACCATCGCCATCAAGCCGTAGTCTTCTGGGGCTAGCAACCGCGCCAGCACTGCCACCTGTGCCAATTGCAGTAATGCCCGACCGACTGCGGCCGTTGTGGTCCAACGCACGGCGGAAAAGGTACGGTGCTTAAGCATCACTGCTTTTTAGCCGTCACATAGTAACCCGATGTCTCCAGCGCCCAGTTTCGATCAAGCTTATCTAATAATGGCGCGGCCTTTTGATTGAGGTACCAAAAGGGCAGCAACACCGCCTTTGTCGCCCAGCGCAGGGGCCGTGGGCCGCGAATAAGACGCCGGCTAAAGTAATTCATCTTCAGAATCCACGTAGTGAAAAACCCTGATTGGGGCTCCACCACCACATCGACAAAGCCCGCCTTTTCAAACAGATGTTTGAGACCATAGGGTGTATAGCGGAAGTAATCATAGGGCGCCTCGTGTACCCACCATTGCCAGGGCACCTGCAACACAATCACCCCCCCGGGCTTGAGGATGCGATAGGCTTCATTCAACATGGTTTGTGGCTCACACAGATGCTCCATCACCGAGAGCGACACCACGGTATCGGCCACTTCTGATTCAATGGGTAACGGCTGGTTCAGGTCGGCGGCGATGTCGGCTTTGGTATCGTGATAGCTGCCCGCCCAGTCTACGGCGATGTATTGATCAGCGTATTTCAGGAAAAAGTCTTTGTAGGGGGATTCGCCAGCGCCAAGATCGTATAGGCAACCTTTGTAATGCGGAGCATATTTACGTAGAAAATATTCACCGACGTCATAGATAAGACAGTTATACGCTCTGCGGTTGGAGTGATATCGACTAATCACAGAAATTTACCTTATCTTTGTAACCCACAGGTCTATATTTGCTTCACGGCGACCAATCATGAAAACATCAAGCACCCACAATTTAATTCGATATATATTATTAATAAAGCTCACTATACTCTGTCTCCTAAATGAATCAGGTAGCAACCCCCTTATCTTAGCCTCTCTAACTTTTGAATGGAACTGGATAGCCCGCCTCACAGTTAGCTCATACCCCGACTCATTGAGAAATTTAATCACATCTCTTTCAGTTGTCCAATTTAGTGTGTCGAGCCCTAACGATGGTCGCCCAATGCACTTGAGATAACGAGCAGCAAGCACTTTATTCATTTTTGGCAGGAAGGGGATTCTATAATGCGGCTCGAAGAAACAGTCGTAATCAGGGGCTTTAATGTACAAAACGCCGCCGCGCTTTAATACCCGCAGCATTTCCATAATACAACCATTCACATCTTTAACATGCTCCAAGGTCTGGTAGGTTGTAATCAAATCAAAACTTTCATCTTCAAATGGCAGCGTCTCTCCAAGAGCATAAATGACTCGTTCGCTCCAGCGGCGCGGGTAATTCGACGCAATTATTTTCTTTTGGAAATAATCCCTTTTCCATACCTCTGGCTCAACCCCATACACATCATACCCGTTCTGCAAACCATTAAGAACGAAAGTGCCACACCCTGCAGCCATATCCAAAACTTTTCCAACTGCATGAAGCCTATTGCTTATACATTTCCATCTACCGTCATAGTTTTCATTGTCGTTAAACCAATTGCTGGCTATCTGATCAATCTGTTTTTCATCTGTAAAACCAAAATACTTATAATTGTCTTCCCTGATTTTTTGCTTTAATAAACATTTCACATCTACTAAATTCATATTCATCTCAACCTTAAGCTTGATAAAACTTCAATACACTTTGCACGACATATTCACGCACCTGTTTATCCATGCCGTACCAAATCGGCAGTCGAATCAGCCGTTCACTCTCTTTTGTCGTGAATACATCTTCTCCGTGGAAGCGGGAAAAGCGCAACCCCGCAGGAGCGCTGTGCAGGGGGATGTAATGAAACACTGCATAAATATCGCCAACCTTCAAATGCGCAAGCAAGGCGGTGCGTTCGTCCTTGCCTCTTACCTTGAGATAAAACATGTGCCCATTATGCTGGCAGTCCGCTGGAATCGTGGGCAATTCAATCAGTTCGCGTTGTGCCAAACCACTTAATGCAGCATAATAATCATTCCAAACCGCCAAACGATTTTGCGTGATTTTATCTGCCCACTCCAATTGCCCCCACAGATAAGCCGCCTGAATCTCGCTGGGCAGATAGCTACTCCCCACATCCACCCAAGAATATTTATCCACCATGCCACGGAAGAACTGGCTACGATTCGTACCCTTCTCACGGATGATCTCTGCCCGCTGAATGTATTGCTCGTCATTGATGATGAGCAGACCACCCTCGCCACCGCTGGTGCAGTTTTTCGTTTCGTGAAAACTATACGTCGCCATTTGCCCGAAAGTACCCAGTGGGCGACCTTTATAAGTGGACATCATGCCTTGTGCCGCATCTTCGACCACAAATAGACCATACCGATTAGCAGTGGCCATGATCGTGTCCATCTCACACGCAACACCCGCGTAATGCACCGGCGCGATGGCTTTTGTCTTTGACGTGATGGCTGCTTCAATCAGTTTCTCATCAATGTTCATAGTATCCGGTCGAATATCTATGAACACGATCTTGGCGCCACGCAGCACAAACGCATTTGCCGTGCTGGCGAAGGTGTAACTCGGCATAATGACTTCATCACCCGGCTGAATATCCAGCAGCATTGCCGCCATATCCAACGCTTGCGTGCAGGATGGTGTTAGCAACGTTTTTTTGCAGCAAAGTTGCTTTTCAAACCATTCTTGGCACTGGTGACCGAATTTGCCGTCACCAGATATCTTGTCGCTGCGCATGGCAGCTAATACATATTGGTCTTCGTTGCCGGTGTGGGGTGGGCAGTTAAAGGGAATCATTGGAAAGCTCAGCAAGGAAGGCTTTCTCCAATTCAAGCATGTCCTTCTTACGTGCTTTTATCCACCGTGCGGGATTCCCGACATAAACACCCCAAGGCTCGGTACTCTGGTTCACTAATGACATGGCCCCCACCGAACACCCTTCCGCGATATTCACGCCTGGAAAAACGATTGAACCCGCGCCAACAATCACATGGCGCCCCAAAAATACTGATTCCTTTTTCTCAAGTTTGTATTTGTCCGGTACCGTCGGATTGGTCAGGGCACGACCGGTATAGTCATCGGATTGGCTGAAAACCAGGACATGATATGCAAGTCCGCAAAAATCATCAAGAAAAATACCCTTTTCCCCTCCAGCCACCAGACATAAAGGCGCTATATGAACAAATTTGCCGATAACAACCCGACCTGAGATGACACAATAATCATCAATGCGTGAGTTGTCGCCAAGCTCTATCAATTCAGGATTATAGATGCTGGCTTTTTCGCTGATTCTTACGTTTTTGCCTAAACGTCTAAATCCAATTTCTCCGAGCTGGGTTTCACTTAAATACGCCATAATTCAGCCCTCAAAAATGTCGTGTAATTGCTTAGCAAGCGCAGCTTCTGAAAACTGGCTTTTGATTCGCACTTGATTATTCTTCCGCACATCATCATTCAGTGGCATAAGGTCAAACTTCCGCACATCAAATACTGTTACCCCCAGTTTATCGAACACCGCCCAAGGTGTCACATCACTGCGCATGTATACGGTTTTGCCCAACCCCAGCAATTGAATCGTATTCCCCATAGCCTGCTGCCGCTTATGAGCAAACACTGCAATATCAATTTCCCCGAGTAGCTCTAGGTATTTCTTAAAAGGCAGAAAAGCTAGCAACGGTGTAAATTTATCCCCGAATAGCTCTTTTCCTAGCTTCGCAATACGCTCTGCATGGTCAGCCAGCCCGTAAGAGAGCGGGCAAACGATTTGGATGTTGTCGTGTTTAAAGGCGGTGAGTTGTTCAAATACCTCTGCATGATTATTTGTTGGATCTGCCGAATTTCCTACAAGAATATTGATTGTCTCCCCTTGCTTCGGCGGCAAGAGAAACTCTTTATACAAATTACTTGGGTACATAAGGCAGTGATGATACGCACCCTTCGCACCGTACCACCTTTGTGCTAATTCGTAATCGCCTTTTATGTAGGTAACAAAGTGTCCAATACGCCTGATAATAAAATGGCGTAAGAATTCATTTTTGTGCCAGCGCCAATCCTTCACGGACCCGTTGTGGATATAAAGATCGCCTCCCCACATCACCCAATAACATTTTGTCAACAACCAAGGCTGCATTGCTAGGAGGTAAGAAAGGTGGTTATTAAACAGGCCATGAAGAATAATTTTCCCGGCCTTGTTCATGGCCCTAGTCATGTGAACGATGTTTTTCAAAATGCTCGGCATGACTCTGGTATCGGGGGATGCAGGTACGTCATCCTCCGCCACGTCGCCATAAATAATGAATTGATGCCGGCCATCGGCAAAGTGTTCATGGATAAAGTCCCTGAACGGCAAAACAAATTTCTTATCCCAGCCGAACAGATGCAGCACTGTGCCATGGCTCATAACAAACCACTCAGCTGCTGAACGATACGTTCCGCAGCACGGCCATCCCAAAGCGGGGGACGTTTACCGGTTTTCCCTCCGCCATCGAGAATATTATAGGCTTCGCGCAGGATTGCACTGGGCTCGGTTCCTACCAAGACGTTAGTGCCTTCATCTACGGTAATGGGACGTTCGGTGTTGTGCCTTAGAGTTAAACAGGGGACGCCAAGGGCGGTGGTTTCTTCCTGCAGGCCGCCGCTGTCGGTCAGCACCAGCTTGGCGTCTTTCCACAGGTTCAAAAAGTCCATGTAGGATAAGGGCCCCGTAAGGTTAATGCCTGGGGCGGGTATCAAGCCAAAACGCTGGAGGTTGGCCTGTGTACGCGGGTGCGCGGGAAAGATCAGCGGCAGGCGTTCTGACAAGGTGTTCAGGCTGCCAAGAATAGCCGCCATGACGTCGGGGTCATCCACATTTGAGGGGCGATGTAGCGTAATGACACCATAAGCTGAGTGTTGGCGTTTCAGCAGGGTTGATTTGAACCCGGTGCAATCAGCCTGCGCAAGTTGGTTTGCCTGGTACAGTAGATTGTCGACCATGACCTGACCAACATCAAAGATAGCCAGTGCGGGCTTGCCTTCTTTCTGCAGATTTTCCACGCCCGCCGGTTCGGTGCAAAAGAACCAGTCGCTAATGCTGTCGGTGACTAATCGATTGATTTCCTCCGGCATCGAACGGTCGCCGCTGCGAAGCCCCGCCTCGACGTGGGCAACCGAAATGTGGAGTTTTTTGGCCACAATAGAGCAGGCGAGAGTGGAGTTCACATCACCAACCACAAGTACACAGTCCGGGCGTTCCTGTTGGCAAATTTGCTCAAAGGCCACCATGATCTTGGCAGTTTGCTCGGCATGACTGCCACCACCACATTCGAGATGATGGTCCGGCTTGGGTATGCCCAACTCTTTAAAAAATACGTCGCTCATATCACGGTCATAATGTTGGCCGGTATGAATAATACGGTACTCGAACCGATCGCTGTGGTTATGTAGCGCACGAACGATGGGTGCAATTTTCATGAAATTGGGTCGTGCGCCAGCAATCAGATAGATCATTTTTTAACTAAATTGGTCAAAACAGCTGCACCTCTTTCAATACTTTTGCTGCTTTATCCTTATCGGATAACTGTGGGCCGTTAGGTAACGTATTAACAGGCCAATCAATGTCCAAAACCGGGTCATCCCACAACAGGGTATGCTCGGATTCAGGATGATAATAATCACTGGTTTTATAGAGAAAATCGGCACTTTCACTCAATACCAAAAACCCATGAGCAAACCCTTCGGGTATCCACACCTGGCGTTGACTGTCGCCACTCAATTCGGTGCTGACGCTCTTGCCAAAGGTGGGGGATGCTTTGCGCAGGTCCACCGCCACATCAAACACCCGTCCCCAGGGCACCCGCACCAGCTTGCCCTGGGGCTGCTGGATCTGGTAGTGAAGCCCTCGTAACACTCCTTTTGTGGAACGGGAGTGGTTATCCTGCACAAATTCGACTCTTCTTCCCACGGCTTCATCAAACAGGCGCTGGTTCCAGCTTTCCATAAAGAAGCCTCGGCTATCGCCGAAGACTTTGGGCTCCAGAATCAGTACATCCGGGATGGCGGTTTGGATAATATTCATACCCTAGTAGTGTCCCCCAATCACTTGTAACAGGTATTGGCCATAGCCGGTTTTTTCCAGCGCTTCTCCCTGTTCTTTCAGCGCTGCGGCACTGAGCCAGCCATTGTGGTAGGCGATCTCTTCCAGGCAAGCTACTTTCAGCCCCTGGCGCTGCTCAATGGTATGCACGAACTGGCCTGCGTCCATCAGCGAATCGTGGGTGCCGGTGTCCAGCCAGGCGAAGCCGCGGCCTAGTATTTCTACGTTCAGGCTCTGGTCATCAAGGTAAAAGCGGTTGAGATCGGTTATTTCCAGTTCTCCACGGGCGGAAGGCTTGATGGCCTTAGCAACATCAACAACGCGGTTGTCGTAGAAATACAGGCCCGTTATTGCATAACTGGACTTGGGTTTTGTTGGCTTCTCTTCAATGGAGATGGCCCGTTGTTGGGCGTCAAACTCCACCACACCAAACCGTTCCGGGTTGGATACATGGTAGCCGAAGACGGTCGCGCCGTGCTCGCGCCCGGCGGCGGCTTTGAGCTTCTGGGAGAAGTTCTGACCATAAAAAATGTTGTCGCCCAAAATCAGGCAGCAGGGATCGTTGCCGATAAATTCTTCGCCAATAATAAAGGCTTGTGCCAACCCATCGGGTGAGGGCTGTTCAGCGTAGCTGAGCTCAATACCGAACTGGCTACCATCGCCTAACAGTTTCTGAAAGTTCGGCAGATCCTCCGGGGTGGAGATGATCAGAATGTCTCGCATGCTGGCCAACATCAGAACCGACAGCGGATAGTAGATCATCGGCTTGTCGTAGACGGGCAGCAGTTGTTTGGATACGCCAAGGGTGATGGGGTGTAGACGTGTGCCGGAACCGCCGGCGAGGATGATGCCTTTACGGGTCATTGCTCAAGTCCTTGGGTTTCTTTCAGCATGCGGGCCACACCGGTTTGCCATTCTGGGAGGTGCAGACCAAAGGTGTCGCGTAACTTGCGGCAGTCCAGCCGGGAGTTGAGGGGGCGCTGAGCTGGTGTTGGGTAATCGGTGGTTGGGATCGCACTGATATCCTGCACCACTAATGGCTTGTTGGCTTTGCGGGCCTGTTCAATCACAAAGCCGGCATACCCGTGCCAGGAGGTTTCGGCTGCCGCCGCCAAGTGATACAAACCACTTGCGCCGGGATGCTCTTGTGCAAAACGAAGGGTATGGGCGGTGACATCGGAGATAAGTTCGGCGCCTGTGGGCGCACCAACCTGATCACTGATGACCTTTAATTGCTGTCGTTCTGTTGCCAGGTGCAACATGGTTTTGGCAAAATTGTTACTCCGTGCCGCATAGACCCAACTGGTACGAAAGACCAAGTGTTTACAGCCACTCGCTTGAATGGCCTCTTCGCCTTCAAGCTTGGTCTTTCCGTAGACGTTCAGAGGTGCGGTGGAGTCCGTCTCATTCCAGGGCCGTTCTCCACTTCCATCAAACACATAGTCGGTAGAGTAGTGGACCAGCCAGGCTCCGGATTGTGCTGCTTCGCGGGCCAACACCCCAGGACCCTCGGCGTTTGCAGTGTGTGCAGTGTTCGGTTCAGATTCGGCTTCGTCTACCGCAGTGTAGGCGGCGGCGTTCACGATTACGCCCGGCTTAACCGCCCGAACTGTCTCGGCCAGGGCGTCCAGGCGGGTGAGGTCTCCACAGAGGCCGTCCCGCCCTTCGCGACCCAAGGAGATCACCTCTCCCAGGGGCGCTAAGGACCTCTGCAGTTCCCAGCCTACCTGTCCGTTTGGTCCCAGAAGGAGCACTTTCATTCAGGCATCGCCCCGGCCGGCGTAGTTGGTTTGCATCCACTCCCGGTAGGCGCCGGTTCTGACGCGCTCAACCCATTCCGGGTTTTCAAGATACCAGCGCACGGTCTTCTCCAGGCCTGTATCGAACGTCTCTTGGGGCTCCCACCCTAGTTCTTCCGCTATCTTGCTGTCATCAATGGCATAGCGGCGATCGTGTCCCGGGCGGTCGGTAACGAAGCGAATCAGGCGTTCATGCGGCCCTTCCGTAGCGGGGAGCATGTGGTCCAGATGGGCGCAAAGGCTTTGCACCACCTCCAGGTTGGTTCTAGCCGAATGCCCGCCGATGTTATAGGTTTGGCCAACCCGACCCTCCTCCAACACTCGAAGAAGCGCGCGGGCGTGATCCTCCACATACAGCCAGTCTCGGACGTTCTCGCCTTTGCCGTACACAGGCAGGGACTTCCCCTCCAGGGCGTTCAATATCATCAGCGGAATCAACTTCTCCGGGAACTGATAGGGTCCGTAGTTATTCGAACAGTTGGTTATCAGAACCGGCAGTCCGAAGGTCCGGTGCCAGGCGCGCACCAGGTGGTCGCTGGATGCCTTACTTGCGGAGTAGGGGGAACTGGGAGCGTAGGGAGTGTTCTCTCTGAACGGAGGGTCATCCGGACCCAAATCACCGTACACTTCGTCGGTGGAGACGTGGAGGAAGCGAAAGCGCTCCTTCGGTCCGGCGGTGAGCCCATTCCAGTATGCGCGGGAGACCTCCAGAAGGTTGTATGTGCCCAGGATGTTGGTCTGGATGAACTCGGCCGGGCCTTCGATGGAGCGGTCAACATGGGATTCCGCCGCAAGATGCACGACTGCATCCGGTTGGTACTCGGTGAATACTCGTTCCAGCTCCCGCTGATCACAGATGTCCACCTGTTGGAAAGTATGGCGGGGATGATCCCGGGCCTCAGCGAGCGAATCCAGGTTGCCGGCGTACGTGAGCTTATCCAGGTTCGCCACATGCCGGTCCGAGTTGCAGACTACTTCCCGAACCACAGCCGATCCTATGAAGCCGGCTCCGCCGGTGCTTAGGATCTTCATGGTCTTAGACAGTGCTTCACCCCCTTGGTCGCCGGTGAACATGGCTCAAATCAACCCCTCCGCCATATCCCGAAAGCGCCCGCTACTCTGGGCAAGCTCGGTGAAGGTCCCTTCAGCCACTATCTCTCCCTGCTCCAGCAATACAATCCTGTCACAGTCCCGTACCGTGCTCAAGCGGTGGGCGATGATGATTATCGTCTTCTGAGGGCTGAGACCCTTGACGGCCTGCATGACCGCCCGCTCCGTGACGGTGTCCAGGGCGCTGGTGGCTTCATCAAAGACCAGTACGGCCGGGTCATGATAGAGGGCGCGGGCTATCCCGATGCGTTGCCTTTGCCCGCCGGATAGACGCACTCCGCGTTCTCCCACAAAGGTATCGTACCCGCGGGGAAGCTCCTCCATGATGAACTCATGCACCTGCGCCATCTGCCCACATCTTTGAACGATGTCTCCATCTATGTCCTCCGCCCGTACCCCCAGGGCGATGTTCTCCGCTACAGAGGAGTCGGTGAGAAAGATCTCTTGGGGCACGTAGCCCAGGGCCCTCTGCCAGGCCCGGAGGTTTGCTGGGGCGATGGGGGTGTCGTCCACCAGTAGCTCTCCCTCACTGGGCGGAAGCAGACCCAGGACGATGTCCACCAGGGTGGTCTTGCCCGCCCCGGTGCCGCCGGCGAGTCCCAGGGAAGTGCCCACCGGGACGGCAGTGTCGATGTTCCGGAGCGCAGGTGCAGAAGCATGGGGGTAGGCAAAGGAGACACCCCGCAGGCGGATCTCTCTTTGGGGCAGGAGGGGATGGGGGGCCGGGCGGTGGATCTCGGCCAGAGAGGTTCTGTAGCGGAGATCCTCATATACGGAGTCCACGGCGGCCGCCCCAAAGCGCATGTTCGATATCCCCGCATATACCCGCTGCGCAGCGGGAAGCAACCGGTAGCCGGCGAAGGCGTAAAGGCCGAGCATGGGCAGTATTTCCCCCACCCCGTCCCGGGTGGCCATCAGGAAAAGGGCGAGGGCCAGCACTCCCCCAATGGCCACCGCCTCGATCAGGGACTTAGGCACTTCCGCTATCGTCTGGTTGGTGGCTTGGTGCCTGGCGAAACGGATGGAGGAAGGACGGAAACGGGACAGGTAGGCCTGTTCGCGGCCCAGGAGCTTTATGTCCTTTATTCCCCCAAGGGCCTCGCCGGCGGCCATGAACCGCTCCCGGTTGGCGGCCACCCGATCCCTGCCGATACGGTCGAGCAGACCCTTGACCCCGAAGAAGATCAGCCCGTACATGCCGGCCACTGCCACGCCCACTACCAGGGCCAGCCACGGATCTGTGACCACCAGTAGCCCCACCAGGGCCAGGGCAACCACCCCATAGGCCACGGCGTCCAGAGCGGGCTTGAGGACATTGCCCACCAGCTGACTTACCTCAGAGAGGATGCCTTTGGCCATGTCCCCACTGTGGCGATCCAGGAAGAAGGTGTAGGGCTGACGGAGGTACGTCTCCAGCAGGCGCTCGCTCAAGCTGTGACCGCGCATCTGGATGTAGCGGTTCATGGCGTACAGGGTGAGGGTGCGGAAACCGGCCGCAACCACGATCAGGGCGAAGGCACCGGCACCCAACAACATTA